>Ga0265293_10002661_pt1 | contig 35089 bp, 30 predicted proteins | sample Munlanlewell138R_FD_192505 | JGI IMG/M metagenome (GOLD analysis project Ga0265293, IMG submission 192505) | Leachate microbial communities from a municipal landfill in Southern Ontario, Canada - Leachate well 138R | ecosystem: Engineered > Solid waste > Landfill > Unclassified | place: Canada... | reverse complement strand
CCCGATACCGAGATCGGGCGAACACACACGCCCACATCACACCACACCCCAGATTCAACGCACACAACGGAATACCACCTCAGAACGACAGCTCATCGGTGGATCCAGGCTAAGAAAACCGTTCGCCGACGGCGAATTCGGGGGCCCTTCGGCCGCGAATTGAGGTCCAACTCACGCCGCCGGGGTGTAACGCCCACAACCGCTGACGCGCGCCGCAATTCGGCTGGGCCGACGAGATATTCGGCGCACGTACCTTGGTTTTCGGGACGGGGAAGCAACACTCGAAGAGGAACAAGTGATCATGAAATTCAACCGTGGAATCAGCCGTATCGCCGGCGTCTCGGCGGGTGCTCTGCTCGGGGGAACCGTGGCGGCGGTCATCGCAGTCCCGACCGCTTCGGCGGCGCCCGACTGCAGCCCCGGCGGGGTGGCCACCACCGTCGAGAACGTGCACGCCTCGGCGCTGTCCTACCTGAACGGACACCCCGGTGCCAACCAGGCCGTGAATGCCGCGCGTGGCAAGGCCCCCGCCCAGGCGTCGGCGGACCTGCGCGCGTACTTCACCGCCAACCCCAGCGAGTACTACGAACTCCGGGGCATCCTGGCTCCCATCGGCGAGACCCAGAGCCAGTGCAACGTGTCGGCGCTGCCGCCGTCGCTGTCGGCCGCCTACGACGAGTTCATGGCCGGCTGAGTCCCGCTCGACAACAGAGGCTGCGGTCACCGTGCGGGTGACCGCAGCCTCGTCGTCGGTGCTCAGGTCGTCGGTGCTCAGCGCGGCGGTAGCCCCGCGCTGCGATAGGCCGCGTCGACGAGCGCCATGTTCGCCACCGCATCGGCGCCGTCGACGGGCAGCGTGCGCGTGCCGGCCAGTGCCTCGGCGAACGCCTCGAGCTGATAGCTGTAGGACGAGCGCCTGCCCAGCCGCTCGACGCGCTCGCCGGAATCGGTGCGCACGGTGATCCGGTCGTCCTCGTGCGGCTTGATGAAGTTGTGCGCCAACACCTCTCCGCGGCTGCCGTGCAGCGCGATGCGGAAGTTGTACTCGGCGGCCACCATGCTGTTGACCGAGCGCGCGCTGACCTCGCCGATCCGCAGGTCGACCTCGCAGGTGGCGTCCACCCCGGCGGCGCGCTCGGTGGCCTTCGCGGAGGTGATCCGCGGGGCCGTGCCCAGCAGGTCTGCGACCGTGCGCAGGAAGTGCAGGCCGTAGCACCCCAGGTCCATCAGGGCGCCGCCGGCCAGCTCCAGGGACCACCGCGGGTCGTCGTCGGCCGGCGCCGGCATGGCCATCGTGACCTCGACGTGCCGCAGCTCGCCGATCTCGCCGCCGCGGATCAGCTCGAGCAGTCGCAGCGTCACCGGGTGGTAGCGGTAGTGGAACGCCTCGACCACCGGCACCCCGGCGGCCTCGGCCGCCACGGCCACCTGCTGCGCCTCGACCTGGTTGCGGGCGTACGGCTTCTCCGTCAGTGTCGGCTTGCCCGCCGCGATCGCCGCCAGGTTCAGCGGCGCGTGCAACGCATTGGCCAGCGGGTTGTAGACGACGTCGACTTCCGGGTCGGCAATCACCGCCTGGTAGTTGTCCAGAACACGTTCCACGCCGTACTTTTCGGCGAAGGCCTCGGCCCGTCGTGGATCGCGGGCCGCGACCGCGACCAGTCGGTGCCCCAGTTCCCGGGCCGGGCCGACGATCGCCAGTTCCGCGATCCGGGCGGCCCCCAGGACACCGATGCGCAGCGTCATGCCACGGATTGCAGATAGGCGACGCTGGCCAGCACGTCGCCCAGGGGGCCGTCGTCGTCGGCGGGTTCGGCGTCGAGGATGCTGTCCTGCTCCATCACGTACCAGCCGTCGTATCCGTTGTCCTCCAACAGCTTGACGATTCCGGTGATGTCGACGTCCCCGGCGCCCAACGGCACGTAAATGCCGGCGGCCACGGCCTCGGTGTAGGTCATCTCGCCGGATTGGACCTTGGCGCACAGTGCCGCGTCGACGTCCTTGAGATGGGCGTGCTCGATGCGGTCGGGCGCGGTCCGGGTCAGCTCCAGCGGATCGGTGCCGCCGATCAGCAGATGGCCGGTGTCCAGGCACAGCGGGATGCCGGACCCGGCCAGCACCCGCTGGACCTCGGCGTGGTTCTCCACCATGGTGCCGACGTGCGGGTGCAGCACGGCCTTGATGCCCCGCTGCGCGGCCGCGGCGGAGAGCCGGTCCAGGTTGGAAAGCACGGTGGCCCACTGGGCCTCGTCGAGTTCAGGGCGGCTGTCGTAGCCGGCCGTGCCGGTCGCGGCGGCCAGGATGACCACCCCGGCGCCCGCGGCGGCCAGCGAGTTCAACGGACCCGCGAGGTCCTCGACGGGGTCGTGGTCCGCGTCGTGCAGCACCACCGGCACGAAGCCGCCCACGCAGGCCAGCCCGAATCCGTCCAGCAGCGAGGTCAATTCGTCGGTGTCGGCGGGCAGGAACCCGTCGGGACCGAGTTCGGTGGCGCTCAACCCGGCGCGACGCATCTCGGCGAGCACCCGGTCGGGCTGCAACTGATGGCCCCAGCCGGGGACCTCGCACACACCCCAGGAGATGGGGGCACCGGCGATCTTCATTTCTTGACCTCCTCGAGGGTGACGGGGGCGTTGCGGCGCAGCGACTCGGCGGCGGCTTCGGCGATCCACGTCGCCTCCACCGCGTCGGCGACGGTGGCACCCGCAACGGGCTCGCCCTGAACGACCTTCAGGAAGGCGCCGAGTTCGGTGCGGAAGGCCTCGGTGAAGCGATCCATGAAGAAGTGATGCGGTGTGCCGGCGGGGAACACGGCCGCGGTGGCCGGGTCCGCGTTGCGGACGGGCACGTTCTGGTCCCAGCCGGCGACGACGGTGTCGTCGAACCCGTGCACCTCCAGCCGGCAGTCGTAGCCGCGGCCGTTGTACCGCGCGGCCGACACCAGCCCGAGCGCACCGCCGTCGAAGCGGACGGTCACCGCCGCGGTGTCGACGTCGCCGTGGGTGGTGAACAGCGGGTCGCCCTGCACGCTGCCGGTGGCGTAGACCTCGACGGCCTCCTGGCCGGTGATCCAGCGCAGCACGTCGAAGTCGTGCACGGCGCAGTCTCGGAAGATGCCCCCCGAGGCGGCGATGTATTCCATCGGCGGGGGAGCGGGGTCCATGGTGGTGCTGCGGACCGTGTGCAGCGCGCCGAGCGCACCGCTGTCGGCGGCGGCCTTCGCGGCGGTGAAGGCCGCGTCGAAGCGCCGCTGATAGCCGATCTGCACGGGGACCCCGGAGCGGACGATGACCTCGGCGACGTGTGCGCTCTCGGCGGCGCTGCCGGCCACCGGCTTCTCGCAGAACGTCGGCAGTCCGCGCTCCACCGCGGCCAGCGTCAGCGCGGCGTGCGCCGGCGTCGCCGCGGCCACCACCACACCGTCGACCCCGGAATCCAGCAGTGCCTGGACCGAATCTGCCGGGGTGGCACCGTATTTGGTGGCCACCTGCGCGACCAGCGCGGGGCGCTCGTCGGTGACGATCAGTCGGTCCAGGCCGGGCAGCTCGGTCAGCGTCCCGGCGTGGAAGGTGCCGATGCGGCCCAAGCCGATGAGGCCGAGAGTGGTCATGGTGTTCTCCGTTCGTCCTGGGTGCCGACGGCGGCGTCGAGGTCCGCGGGCGTCGCGTCGGCGGCCAGCGCCGCCAGGACGACGTCCACCTGGCTCGGCGGCGCCAGGCTGCCGACCGGCGGATCGGCGTCGAGGTTGGTGGGGAAGGGGTAGCTCTCGGCGGTGGCGACGACGGCGTTGTGGATCTGCCGCTCGGGCCGGCCCGCGGCGCGCATGGCGCGCAGCGCCGGGTACACGGCGCGCACCATGGCGGAGCGGTCCAGCGACTCCATCGCCCGGCCGAACGGCGAGGACACCTGCAGCAGGTTGGCCATCCGGCGGATGTCGGCCGAGGTGTTCGCGCCGGCGCCGTGGTACAGCGCCGGGTTGAAGAAGACGGCGTCGCCCTTGCGCAGCGGGGTCTGCACGTGATGCGCGGCGAAGTACTCGACGAACTCGGGCCGGGAGAACGCCACGTAGCCGCCGGCGAAGCGCTGCGAATAGGGCAGCAGCATGGTGGGGCCGCTCTCCAGCGGCATGTCGCAGTGGGCGACCGCGCCCTGCAGCGTCAGCGCCGCCGACATGCGGTGCAGGTGCGCCGGATACTCCGACAGCCGCTCGGGGTCGACGAAGCCCAGGTGGTAGTCGCGATGCGGGACCTGGGCGGCGCCGCCGGGATTGACGACGTTGACCTGCGAGGTGACCTGGTAGCGCGGCCCCAGCCACGCCTGGGACACCAGCGCCAGCGCGTCGTTGGCGTAATAGTCGGCGAACACCTCGGGGGCGTGCAGCGCCAGCTTCTGCGCGGCGTTCCACACCCGGTCGTTGGCGCCCGGCCGGCCGAAGTGGTCACCGCCCTCGGCGCCGCGGGCGCGCTGGGCGGCGATCAGCTCCGCGAAGGCGGCGCTGGCGGCGTCAACGACGGCGTGGTCGAAGGCGTCCTCGATGACCACCACGCCCGGACCGTCGGTCAGGGCCGCGATCAGTTCGGCCTGCAGGTCGCGCCGCCGCGTCGGGTTCAACTCCGTCGGGCTCAACTCCGCCCAGGCCGTCGCCGAGTAGACCAGCACCCCGGCACGCACCGCGACCGCGTGCGGGTAGTCGGCGAGATCGGTGCGCTGGTCCAGCTGCGCGCGGAAGTCCTCGAGGCGGCAGTCCGCCTCGGTGATCCAGGCGCCCGTCGGCAGCGTCTTCGCAGTGGACATGCCGCCAGTCTTGCTGTGCAATGGGACACAATCAACACCAAAAAGCCATCAAAAAACCATCACTGACAAGGGGGTCGAGGAGCCGATGGCGCACCGCTACAAGGTCCGCGAGATCGCCCAACAGGCCGGGCTCAGCGAGGCGACCGTCGACCGGGTGCTCAACGACCGCCCGGGGGTGCGCGAGAGCACCCGGGCCGAGGTGCTGCAGGCCATCGCGGATCTCGACAAACAGCGCGCCCAGCTGCGGCTCAACGGCCGGCGCTACCTGATCGACGTCGTCATGCAGACCCCGCAGCGGTTCTCCGACGAGTTCCGCGCGGCCGTCGAGGCCGAGTTGCCGACGTTCGCGCCGGCGATGCTGCGCGCTCGGTTCCACCTGTGGGAAACGGGCACCGCGCAGGCCACGCTGGACCGGTTGGCGCGGCTGCGCGGCAGCCACGGCGTCATCCTCAAGGCCCAGGACCAGCCCGAGGTGGCCGAGGCCATCGATGCGCTGGAGGCCGCGGGGACCCCGGTGGTCACCTACACGACCGACGTCGCCAGCAGCGCCCGCACCGGCTATGTCGGGATCGATAACCACGGCGCGGGCAGCACGGCGGCGTATCTGGTCCGGCAGTGGCTGGGGCCGGCCGCCGGCGCGGGCACGCCGGTCCTGATCACGCTGAGTCGGACCGTCTTCCGCGGCGAGGGGGAGCGCGAGGTCGGCTTCCGCGCCGCGCTGCGCGGGTCCGGCTACGAGGTGGTCGACGTGTCCGACAGCGACGGCATCGACGAGACCAACGAGCGACTGGTGCTCGAGGCGCTACGCCGCCACCCCGGGATCGAGGCCGTCTACTCCGTCGGCGGCGGTAACGCCGCGACGGTCTCGGCGTTCGAGAAGCTCGGCCGGGCCTGCCGGGTCTTCATCGCCCACGATCTCGACGTCGACAACCGGCGGCTGCTGCGGGAGGGCAAGATCTCCGCGGTCCTGCACAACGACCTGCGCGCCGACGCGCGGTTGGCGCTGCGGATGATCCTGCAGGCGCGCGGGGCGATCCCTGCCGAGCCCGCGAAGTTGGTCCCGGCCCAAATCGTTACCCCTTACAACATTCCGGGGTGATAGTGTAATGCTGAGCGATCGCTCAGCAGCGGCTGGGCGAAGTTACTCGCGCGTATTCCCAGGTTCTTAGAGTTCGGCCCGTGGCGAAAGTGAGGAAACACACATTCATGCCTCGGTTCACGTACCCTTATGGCTCTGAACTGCGCCTTCGGGCGCGGACGATCGGCGTGTCGACACACCCCGGCGCGTGGGGTCGCCTAAGAGAAGTGCAATAATCGTGACTACCAGTGACACCAACTACGGATGGTCCGCTATAACGGCGCGTCCGCATTCGGATGGCGACGCCCGGGAGATCCCCAGGCATACCGAAGTCCAGGGTCATACAAGCACACATCAGCGCATGTAGAGACACCTACAGGACGAGATTTAACCCAAGACAAACAGATATCAGCCCAGACAACAACGCAGACAGTGCAGACGAAAGGCGGAGACGTGGGTCCAAGCGACAGCACGCCAGTCGATGGGACTCCGAGCGTCAATGGTTCGGCGACACACCCAAGGCAGAAGCTGGAGAAGGTCGTCATCCGGTTCGCCGGTGACTCCGGCGACGGCATGCAGCTCACGGGTGACCGGTTCACCTCGGAGGCCGCGCTCTTCGGCAACGACCTCGCGACCCAGCCCAACTATCCCGCGGAGATCCGTGCGCCGCAGGGCACGCTGCCCGGCGTCTCGTCGTTCCAGATCCAGATCGCCGATTTCGACATCCTGACGGCCGGCGACCGGCCCGACGTGCTCGTGGCCATGAACCCGGCCGCGCTCAAGGCCAACATCGGCGACCTGCCGCGCGGCGGTCTGGTGATCGCCAACTCCGACGAGTTCACCAAGCGCAACCTGGCCAAGGTCGGTTACGAGGCCAACCCGCTGGAGAACGAGGAGCTGTCCGAGTACGTCGTGCAGGCCGTGCCGATGACCACGCTGACCCTGGGCGCCGTCGAGGAGATCGGCGCCACCAAGAAGGACGGTCAGCGCGCCAAGAACATGTTCGCCCTCGGGCTGCTGTCCTGGATGTACGGCCGGCCGATCGAGACCAGCGAGACGTTCATCCGGGAGAAGTTCGCCCGCAAGCCCGACATCGCCGAGGCCAACGTGCTGGCGCTCAAGGCCGGCTGGAACTACGGCGAGACCACCGAGGCCTTCGGCACCACCTACGAGATCGCCCCGGCCAAGCTGCCCGAGGGCGAGTACCGGCAGATCTCGGGTAACACCGCGCTGGCCTACGGGCTGGTCGCCGCGGGTCACCTCGCCGACCTGCAGGTGATGCTGGGCAGCTACCCGATCACCCCGGCCTCGGACATCCTGCACGAGCTGTCCAAGCACAAGCACTTCAACGTCCTGACCTTCCAGGCCGAGGACGAGATCGCCGGCATCGGCTCGGCCATCGGCGCCTCCTACGGCGGCTCGCTGGGCGTGACCACCACCTCCGGCCCCGGCATCTCGCTGAAGTCCGAGGCCATGGGCCTGGCCGTGATGACCGAGCTGCCGCTGGTGATCGTCGACGTGCAGCGCGGCGGCCCCTCGACGGGTCTGCCGACCAAGACCGAACAGTCCGACCTGCTGCAGGCGATGTTCGGCCGCAACGGTGAATCGCCGGTGGCCGTGCTGGCGCCGCGCTCGCCGTCCGACTGCTTCGACATGGCCCTGGAGGCCGCCCGGATCGCTGTGAAGTACCACACCCCGGTGGTGTTGCTGTCCGACGGCGCGATCGCCAACGGCTCGGAGCCGTGGCGGATTCCGGACATCGCCGGCTACGAGAAGATCGAGCACACCTTCGCCAAGCAGGGTGAGCCGTTCCAGCCGTACGCCCGTGATGCGGACACGCTGGCCCGGCAGTTCGCCGTGCCCGGCACGCCCGGACTCGAGCACCGCATCGGCGGCCTGGAATCGGCCAACGGGTCGGGCAACATCTCCTACGAGCCCGCCAACCACGACCTGATGGCCCGGCTGCGGCAGCAGAAGATCGAGGGGATCGAGGTACCCGACCTCGAGGTCGACGATCCGACCGGCGATGCCGAACTGCTGCTGCTCGGCTGGGGCAGTTCGTACGGACCGATCGGTGAAGCCTGCCGACGGGCGCGGCGCAAGGGCATCAAGGTGGCCCACGCACAGCTGCGCTATCTCAATCCATTCCCGGCCAACCTCGGTGACGTGCTGAAGCGTTACCCCAAGGTGGTCGCTCCCGAGATGAACCTCGGCCAGCTCGCGCTGCTGTTGCGCGGCAAGTTCCTGGTCGACGTGCAGTCGGTGACCAAGGTGCAGGGAATGGCGTTTCTGGCCGACGAGGTCGAGGGCATCATCGACGCGGCTCTCGATGGCACGTTGGCCGAAAAGGAAAGTGACAAAGCCAAATTCGCGCGCGTGGCGGCAGCCACGGTGGATTCCGGCGTAGGAGCGAACGTATGACGGATTTGATGGGAAGCATCAGCGGTGTCGACCTGGGTATCACGCCCGGTCCGAGCAAGACCAGCGGGGTGCCCACCACCGACGTGCCTCAGAAGGGCAAGGACTTCACCAGTGACCAGGAGGTCCGCTGGTGCCCCGGTTGCGGCGACTACGTCATCCTCAACACCATCCGCAACTTCCTCCCGGAGTTGGGGCTCAAGCGCGAGAACATGGTGTTCGTCAGCGGCATCGGCTGCTCGAGCCGTTTCCCGTACTACCTGGAGACCTACGGATTCCACTCGATCCACGGTCGCGCGCCGACCATCGCCACCGGCCTGACGCTGGCGCGCGATGACCTGTCGGTCTGGGTGGTCACCGGTGACGGTGACGCGCTCTCGATCGGTGGCAACCACCTGATCCACGCGCTGCGCCGCAACATGAACATCACCATCCTGCTGTTCAACAACCGGATCTACGGCCTGACCAAGGGGCAGTACTCGCCCACCTCGGAGGTCGGCAAGGTCACCAAGTCGACGCCGATGGGTTCGCTGGACACGCCGTTCAACCCCGTGTCGCTGGCGTTGGGCGCCGAGGCCACCTTCGTCGGTCGGGCGCTGGACTCCGACCGTGCCGGCCTGACCGCGGTGTTGCGCGGGGCCGCCGAGCACCGCGGCGCCGCGATCGTCGAAATCCTGCAGGACTGCCCGATTTTCAACGACGGCTCGTTCGACGTGCTGCGCAAGGACGGCGCCGAGGAGCGCGTCATCCGGGTCACCCAGGGTGAACCGATCACCTTCGGCGCCGACGGTGAATACTGCGTCGTGCGTTCGGGATTCGGGCTCGACGTGGCCAAGACCGCCGATGTGGCGGCCGAGGACATCGTCGTGCACGACGCCACGATCGCGGATCCGGCCTACTCGTTCGCGCTGTCGCGGCTGAGTGACCAGAACCTCGAGCACACCGTGATGGGCATCTTCCGTCAGGTGAGTCGTCCGACCTACAACGATCAGGCCCGGGCGCAGGTGGCGTCGGCGCGGGAGACCATCCCCAACGACACCGCCGCCCTGCAGTCGCTGCTGCGTGGCCGTGACACCTGGACCGTCTGACACCTGGACCGTCTGACACCGAACCGACCCTTTGGGCGCGAAATCCTCACGGATTTCGCGCCCAAAGGCCTTTTTCGGCCCGGGCCGCGGGCTAATCTGTGTGCCATGTCCTCCCCATTGGCCGGCGTCGTGCTGGCCGGTGGGGCGTCGCGACGGATGGGCCGCGACAAGGCCACGGTGCTGTTCGGTGGCCCCGATGGCGATCAGACCATGGTCGAGTTGGTGGTCGCCGCGCTGAGTGCCCGCTGCACTCCCGTCTTCGTCATCGCCGCACCAGGACAACAACTTCCGGACTTGCCGGCCACCATCCTGCGCGACGAGATCCGCGGCGTCGGGCCGCTGCTGGCCACGGGGCGGGGCCTGCGGGCCGCCGCCGAGGCCGGTCGGGAACGCGCGTTCGTCTGCGCCGTGGACATGCCGCTGATGACTCCCGCGCTCATCGACGAACTGGCCGCCCACGTCGGCCCCGACGTGGTGTTGCCGTGGGACGGCCGCGACCACTACCTGGCGGGCATCTACGCGACGTCCTTGGCCGACCGCATCGATGGCCTCGTCGCCGCCGGCGAACGCAGCATGCGCGCGCTCGTGGACACGGTGCACACCCAGCGGATCGTGCTCGACCCGACGCCGGCCCTGACCAATATCAACTCCGCGGCGGATCTGCCCTGAGGCCGGCGGGCCAATGGCGTTGCGCGGCAAGGGGATAGCTCCCATTCATCGCCGCGATTCACCACGCCGCGGCGACAATCCGATATCGCCGGCGCGCGCTGAAACAATGGTTTGGTAACGGCGCCTACCCGAATTCGTTAGTCGGGCTCGATATTGCCGACGCAAACTGTTGAATTGGGCCCGGGGCGCCGCCGAAATGCCGAGTCACGACTTTCACAACCGTAACGCTGCTACCAGAATGGCTGTCCTGCAATCGATTTGGCGGCCAGATCGTTACGTGTGCGGGGTCACAAAATCGTGGTGATTCGCGTCACAAATACGGCCACGGCGTGCGAGATCGCAGCGCTTTCAGAATCCCCGCGTGACCTGCACAGATTTCTCTCAGGTTCGACCGTGATCTGTCCGTTATCAAACCGAGATACCCGTTTTGGCGATGTGACTAACCCGAATCGGGTCCGTACGTTCGATTCCGACCCGAACAGGGAAACGAAAAACTGAATCTACGAACCCCTGCGTGTGAATGGGGCCGTGAGAGGCCGACAGGCCTCACCGGCCGCCGGACCGATGTTCCGGCGGGGTGCTCTACCCCCCGTTGTCGTGCCTGACCGAGATGGCACGCCCCAACCCAAACGCTGGCCTGGCGACAGGCATCACACGTCCGACTCGAAGCCGAGTTGGACGTGTTCATCGGCGCGCGCGTTGCGAAAGGAATGACCTTTGAAGAACCTCCGGAAGAAGCTCACCATGGCCGCCATCGGTGGAGCGATTGTTGCCGCTCCGCTGGCCCTGGGGACCGCTACCGCCAACGCGGACAGCGTCAACTGGGATGCCATCGCGGCCTGCGAGTCCGGCGGTAACTGGGCCATCAACACCGGTAACGGGTACTACGGTGGCCTGCAGTTCTCCATGAGCACCTGGCACGCCAACGGCGGCTCCGGCTCGCCGCACAACGCCAGCAAGTCCGAGCAGATCCGCGTCGCGGAGAACACCCTGCGCAGCCAGGGCATCGGCGCGTGGCCGAGCTGCGGCGGACGCGGCTAACACCACCTTCAACGCGCACAGCGCCGGACACTGCCGAAGTGTCCGGCGCTGTTGCGTTCGGTGCGAGGGTCAGACCACGGGCAGCCGGAACGCCGACCCGGCGGCGATGCCGGCCAGATGCCGCGTCAACAGCGCCTCGGGGATCAGCACGGTGGCCCGACTCGCGGCCGCACCGAGAACAGCCGGCCGCAGGTTGACCACCCGGCCCACCAACTTCGACTCCCACACCAGGCGCCGCAGTCGCGGCCGGCGCACCGCCGCGTACCGGGCGAAGGACCCCGGCAGATCCGAGGGCTCCGCGCCGATGAGGTGCGCCAGGATCGCGGCGTCCTCCAACCCCTGACAGCCGCCCTGGCCGAGATGGGGCCGCATCGGGTGGGCCGCGTCGCCGACGAGCACCACGGCCCCCGCGGCCCAGGTGCGGGCGGGAGCGCGGTCGTACAGATCGTTGCGCAGGACCTGTTCGGCCGCGGTGGCCGCCAGCACGGCGGGCACCGGGTGGGCCCAGTCGGCGAACTTCGCGCGCAGGTAGGCCAGCTCCCCGTCGGGGCAGCGGTGACCCTCCGGGAGTCGCTCGGTGGCGAACCAATAGGTGCGGTCGGCGCCCAGGGGCACATGACCCACCTCGGTCCCGGCGCCCAGCGTCTCCCCGGCCAGGTCCGGGTCCAGTGCGACATCGGCGACGCCGCGCCAGGCCGTGTACCCGGCGTAGCGCGCGGGCAACGCGCCGTTGAGGTGCCGCGCCACCACCGAGTTCACCCCGTCGGCGCCGATCACCGCGTCCGCCTCGATGCGCTCACCGGCCGCGGTGCGCACCGCGGCGCCGGTCGCCGTGCGTTCGACGGCGCGCACTGCCACGCCGTAGGACACCGTCCCGTCGCGCAACGCACCGGTGAGGATGTCGCCCAGCGCGCCGCGCTGGATCACCACGAGCGGCTCGCCGAGCGCCTTGACCATGCGCTGCGCCGACGGCCGGCGCAGCCAGGTGCCGTCGTGCCAGCGCAACGCCCCGGCGGTGACCCGCCCGCCGGCCTGCCGCACCGGGTCGCCCAGCCCGATCTCGTCGAGGGCGGCCAGAGCGTTGGGCCAGATGCTGATGCCCGCGCCGATCGCGGTATCCCGGCGCTCCTCGAACACCCGCACCGAATGGCCGCGGCGCTGCAGCGCCGCCGCGGTGGCCAGGCCGGCGATCCCGGCGCCGACGACGAGAAAGGATCTGCCCGCGCCCGCGCCGCCCGTCACAATTCGAACCTAGGGCACCGCGGCGCGATTGCCTCGGGGGCGGCGCCGCCGACGGCGGTAGGTTGATTCCCATGGCCGAAACACAACGGGAATCCGACCGCGAATTCGACATCGTCGTGTACGGCGCGACAGGGTTCGTGGGCAAGCTGACCGCCGAGTATCTGTCCCGCGCGGGCACCGGGGCGCGCATCGCGCTGGCCGGGCGTTCCCCCGACAAGGTGCTGGCCGTGCGCGACTCGCTGGGCGCCGCGGCGCAGGACTGGCCGATCCTCACCGCGGACGCATCCTCGCCCTCGACGCTCAACGACATGGCCGCCCGCACCCGGGTGGTCATCACCACCGTCGGCCCGTATGCGAAGTACGGTCTGCCGCTGGTCGCGGCCTGCGCGGCGGCCGGCACCGATTACGCGGACCTGACCGGGGAACCCAACTTCATCCTCGAGAGCATGGACCTCTACCACAAGCAGGCCATCGACACCGGCGCGCGGATCGTGCACGCGTGCGGGTTCGACTCCATCCCGTCGGACATGAACGTCTACGCGCTCTACAAGCGGGCACAGGCCGACGGGGCGGGCGAACTGCGGGACACCAACCTGGTGGTGCGGACCTTCGCCGGCGGGGTGTCCGGCGGTACGACGGCCTCGATGCTGGAGTTGATGACGGCGGCCTCGAACGACCCGAAGCTGCGCGACGAACTCAACGATCCCTACACGTTGAGCCCGGACCGCGGTGCCGAGCCGAACCTGGGCGCCCAGCCCGACGTGCGGTGGCGCCGCGGCGCCGAGATCGCCCCCGAACTGCGCGGATACTGGACCGCGGCGTTCGCGATGGCGATGCCCAACAGCCGAATTGTGCGGCGCAGCAACGCGTTACTGGACTACGCCTACGGCCGCAAGTTCGAATACGGCGAGCAGATGAGCGTCGGCCGGTCGCTGGTGGCGCCGCTGGCGGCCGCCGCGGTGACGGGGGTCAACGCGGCGGCGCTGGGCCTGGGGAGCCGCTTCTTCAAGTTCCTGCCGCGCGGCCTCGTCGACCGCGTGGTCCCCAAGCCGGGCGAGGGTCCCAGCGAACAAACCAGGGAACGCGGCCACTACACCATCGAGACCTACACCACCACCGCCACCGGGGCGCGCTACCGGGCCACGATCGCCCAGCAGGGCGACCCCGGATACAAGGCCACCGCGGTGCTGCTAGGGGAGACCGGCCTGGCGTTGGCCTTGGACCGCGAGGCGCTATCTCCGCTGCGTGGCGTGCTGACCCCGGCTGCGGCGGCCGGGGACGCGCTGCTGACCAGACTGCCCGCCGCCGGGGTCACGCTGACCACGGAACGGCTGGGCTGAATCACCGACGATCACGCCTGAACCAAGATCGTTTGGACTACTGTCATCGGCGAAATACGTCCACAAATAGCAAAGACAGACAGAAGGTGAAGCATGGCCGGACTCGACGATCTGTTCGCACAGATCCCGGTACAAGACATCGCGAGCAGGCTCGGTGCGCCCGAGGGTGAGGTCAACAACGCCATCCAGCAACTGGTGCCGGCGCTGGTGGGCGGCCTGCAGGTGAACGCGCAGAACGATGACCAGGTGGCCAGCAAGATCGCCTCCTCGGCCGAGAAGCACGCCGGACTGCTCGACGGCGGCGTGGCCGTCGACGACGTGGACGAGAACGACGGCGACAAGATCGTCGCCAACATCTTCGGCGGCAACAACAGCGACACCGTGGCGTCCGCGCTGGCCGGCGGTGGTGCCGGTGGCGCCGGCGGCGACCTGATCAAGCGGCTGCTGCCGATCCTGGCGCCCATCGTGCTGGCCTACATCGGCAAGCAGTTCGCGGGCAACAACGCCCCGGCCCAGACCCAGCAGGGCGGCGGCGGGGTGCTCGGCGACGTGCTCGGCGGCATCCTCGGCGGCGCGACCGGCGGCGGTGGCGGCAACAACGCACTGGGCAGCATCCTGGGCAGCGTGCTCGGCGGCGGCAGCGGTGGCAACAACCCGATCGGCGACATCCTGGGCGGGTTGCTGGGCGGTAAGAAGTAACAAACGTCGACCCGGTGGCGGGCGCGGTTCAGCGAACGCGACCGGTTCCGAAGGCCCCCGATCTCCGTCGAGGTCGGGGGCCTTCGCGTCGGTTTGAGCTGCTACCTAGAATCGATGGGTGACCGCCACCCCTAATACCCGCGCTGAATCCCTTCCGAAGTCCTGGGATCCGCAGGCCGTAGAGAGCGAGCTGTACCAGGGGTGGGTGGACGCCGGTTACTTCACCGCCGACCCCGCCAGCGACAAGCCGGCCTACTCCATCGTGTTGCCGCCGCCGAATGTGACCGGCAGCCTGCACATGGGCCACGCGCTGGACCACACCCTGATGGACGCGCTGACCCGCCGCAAGCGGATGCAGGGCTTCGAGGTGCTGTGGCTGCCCGGCATGGACCACGCCGGCATCGCCACCCAGAGCGTGGTGGAAAAGCAGCTCGCCGCCGACGGCACCACCAAGGAAGACCTCGGCCGCGAGAAGTTCATCGAGAAGGTGTGGGACTGGAAGCGCGAGTCCGGCGGCACCATCGGCGACCAGATGCGCCGGATCGGCGACGGCGTCGACTGGAGTCGCGACCGCTTCACCATGGATGAGGGGCTGTCCAGGGCGGTCCGCACGATCTTCAAGCGGCTCTACGACGCCGGGCTGATCTATCAGGCCGAGCGGCTGGTGAACTGGTCGCCGGTGCTCGAGACCGCCATCAGTGACCTCGAGGTCAAGTACTCCGACGTCGAGGGCGAGTTGGTGTCCTTCCGGTACGGCTCGATGTCCGATGCCGAGCCGCATCTGGTGGTGGCCACCACCCGGGTGGAAACCATGTTGGGCGACACCGCGATCGCGGTACACCCCGACGACGAGCGGTACCGAGCCCTGGTCGGCACCACCTTGCCGCACCCGTTCCTGGACCGCGAGATCCGCATCGTCGCCGACGGGCACGTGGATCCCGAGTTCGGCACCGGCGCGGTCAAGGTGACCCCGGCGCACGACCCGAACGACTTCGAGATCGGGCTGCGCCATCAGCTGCCGATGCCCACCATGATGGACACCAAGGGCCGGATCGCCGACACCGGAACCGAATTCGACGGCATGGACCGGTTCGAGGCCCGGGTGGCGATCCGCGAGGCGCTGGCGGCGCAGGGCCGCATCGTCGAGGAGAAGCGCCCCTATCTGCACAGCGTCGGCCATTCCGAGCGCAGCGGCGAGCCCATCGAGCCGCGGTTGAGCCTGCAGTGGTGGGTCAAGGTCGAGTCGCTGGCCAAGGCCTCCGGGGACGCGGTGCGCAACGGCGACACCGTGATCCACCCGCCGAGCCTGGAACCGCGCTGGTTCTCCTGGGTCGACGACATGCACGACTGGTGCATCTCCCGGCAGCTGTGGTGGGGGCACCGCATCCCGATCTGGCACGGCCCCGACGGCCAGAAGGTGTGCGTGGGCCCCGACGAGACGCCGCCGGAGGGCTGGGAACAGGACCCGGACGTGCTGGACACCTGGTTCTCCTCGGCGCTGTGGCCGTTCTCGACCATGGGCTGGCCCGACCGCACCCCCGAACTCGCGAAGTTCTATCCCACCACGGTGCTGGTGACCGGCTACGACATCCTGTTCTTCTGGGTGGCCCGGATGATGATGTTCGGCACCTTCGTCGGCGACGACGCGGCCATCACCGCCGACGGTGCCCGCGGCCCGCAGGTCCCGTTCCAGAATGTGTTCCTGCACGGCCTGATTCGTGACGAACACGGCAGCAAGATGAGCAAGTCGAAGGGCAACGGCATCGACCCGCTGGACTGGGTCGAGTTGTTCGGTGCCGACGCGCTGCGCTTCACCCTGGCCCGCGGTGCCAGCCCCGGCGGTGACCTGTCGATCGGCGAGGACCACGCCCGGGCATCGCGCAACTTCGCCACCAAGGTGTTCAACGCGACCCGCTTCGCGCTGATCAACGGTGCCGCCCCGGCCGAGTTGCCCGCCCTCGACGCGCTCACCGACGCCGACCGCTGGATCCTCGGCCGGCTCGAACAGGTGCGCGCCGAGGTGGATTCGGCGTTCGACGCCTACGAGTTCAGCCGGGCGTGCGAGTCGCTGTACCACTTCGCCTGGGACGAGTTCTGCGACTGGTACGTCGAACTCGCCAAGGTGCAGATCGGCGCACAGGACGCGACCGGCGCGGCGCACACCTCCGCGGTGCTGGCCACGGTGCTCGACAGCCTGCTCAAGCTGCTGCACCCGGTGATGCCGTTCGTCACCGAGGTGTTGTGGAAGGCGCTCACCGGTGCGGAGTCCCTCGTCGTCGCGCCGTGGCCGCAGCCCAGCGGCATCGCGTTGGAACCGGCGGCGGCCAAACGGGTTTCGGACATGCAGAAGCTGGTGACCGAGGTGCGCCGGTTCCGCAGCGATCAGGGCCTGGCCGACCGGCAAAAGGTGCCGGCCCGGCTGTCCGGCACCGACGCGGCCGACATCACCTCACAGCTGGCCGCGGTGCACGCGCTGGCCTGGTTGACCGGCGCCGAGGACGGCTTCACCCCGACCGCCTCGATCGAGGTGCGCCTGACCGACGGAACCGTGCTGGTGGAGGTCGACACCTCCGGCACCGTCGACGTCGCCGCCGAGCGCCGCCGGCTGGAGAAGGACCTGGCCGCCGCGCAGAAGGAATTGACCGGCACCACAGCGAAGTTGGGCAACGAGGCGTTCCTGGCCAAGGCCCCCGAGCCGGTCGTCGCGAAGATCCGGGAACGGCAGCGGCTGGCCACCGAGGAAGTCGAGCGCATCAGCACCAGGCTGGGTGCGTTGCCCACATGAGTGCACCCACTCCGGACGAGATCGCCGCGCTGCTGCAGGTCGAGCATCTGCTCGACCAGCGCTGGCCGGAGACCAAGATCGAGCCGTCGACCGCGCGGATCTCCGCGCTGCTGGAGATGCTGGGGTCACCGCAGCTGTCCTATCCGTGCATCCACGTGGCGGGCACCAACGGCAAGACCTCGGTCGCGCGGATCATCGACGCGCTGCTGACCGCGCTGCACCGCCGCACCGGACGCACCACCAGCCCGCATCTGCAGTCGGCCGTCGAACGCATCGCGATCGACGGAAAGCCCATCAGCCCAGCGCTTTACGTGGACACCTACCGCGAGCTCGAGCCGTTCATCCAGCTGGTCGACCAGCAGTCGGAGTCCGGCGCGCTCGGTGCGCCCGGCCCGGCCATGAGCAAGTTCGAGGTGCTCACCGCGATGGCGTTCGCGGCGTTCGCCGACGCCCCGGTGGACATCGCGGTTGTCGAGGTGGGGCTGGGGGGCCGGTGGGACGCCACCAACGTCGTCAACGCGCCCGTCGCCGTGATCACCCCCGTCGGCGTCGACCACGCCGAGTACCTCGGCTCCGACATCGCCGGCATCGCCCGGGAGAAGGCCGGGGTGATCAAGCGCCAACCCGACGACCTGGTACCCATCGACACCGTCGCCATCATCGCCGAGCAGACCCCCGAGGCCATGGAGGCGCTGCTGGCCCAGGCCGTCGAGGCCGACGCCGCGGTGGCCCGCGAGGGTTCGGAGTTCGCGGTGCTGAGCCGGCAGGTCGCCATCGGCGGGCAACTGCTGGAACTGCAGGGCCTCGGCGGCGTCTACTCCGAGGTGTTCCTGCCCCTGCACGGCGCGCATCAGGCGCACAACGCCGTCGTCGCGCTGGCCGCGGTCGAGGCGTTCTTCGGGGCCGGCGCCGAGAGACAACTCGACATCGACGCAGTCCGGGCCGGTTTCGCTGCCGTCGCCAGCCCGGGCCGGCTGGAGCGGATGCGCAGTGCCCCAACGGTGTTCATCGACGCGGCGCACAACCCGGCCGGTGCCGGCGCGCTGGCCGCCGCGTTGGCCGAGGAGTTCGACTTCCAGTATCTGGTGGGCGTGGTTGCGGTGATGGCCGACAAGGACGTCGACGGCATCCTCGCGGCCCTCGAGCCCGCGTTCGACCAGATCGTGGTCACCCACAACGGTTCGGCGCGCGGGATGGACGTCGCCGAACTCGCCCTGCGGGCCGAGGAACGCTTCGGGCCGGAGCGCGTGATCGTCGCGCAGACCCTGGCCGACGCCATCGAGACCGCCACCGCGGTGGCCGAGGATGCCGGCGCGGACGCGGCAATGTCGGGCACCGGCATCGTCATCACCGGTTCGGTCGTGACCGCCGGCGCCGCGCGCACACTGTTCGGGAGGGAACCGGAGTGACCGATCAGGAACCGACATCGGCCGGCCCGGACCCGTGGAAGAGTTTCCGCGGCGTCATGGCGGCGACGCTCATCCTCGAGGCCATCGTGGTGCTGCTCGCCCTGCCGGTGGTCGGCACGGTCGGCGGGGGACTGACGCCGGTCTCCACCGCGTTCCTGGTGGCCTTCGCACTGTTGCTGGTGCTGATGTCCGGCATCCAGGGCCGGCCCTGGGCGATCTGGGCCAACCTGGGCGTGCAGGTGATCCTGATCGCGGGCTGGGCGCTGTACCCCGGGGTGGGCTTCATCGGAATCATCTTCGGCATCGTCTGGCTGATGATCGTCTACCTGCGCGCCGAGGTGCTGCGTCGGCAGCGACGGGGTTTGCTGCCCGGTCAACAGCGGCCCCCGTCCGCCGGTTGAGGGCACCATCGATGCGGTGAGGTACCTGCCTGCTTCCCGGTCCCGCGCCACCGCCGTCGCGGCGGTCGTCGCTGTGCTGGTCGGTTGCAGTCCGGCACCCGAGCCCGACCCGCCGTCGACTCCGTCGAGCAGCGCGGTTGCCCCGACCACTGCGTCCGAAACCACGGCGACCGTCGTCCCGACGCCGCCCCCGCCCGCACCGCCGGCCCCGCCCGTCGACCCACCGCCGGCCACCACCCATCCGGTCACCGCCGCGGAGTTGGGTGCCAGCTGGCGACCGGACTGTCCCGTCGACCCGGCGCAGCTGCGGCGAATCAACCTGAGCCACATCGACTTCGAGGGCCAGGACCGCCGCGGGGACCTGGTGGTGCACCAGGACCTGGTGGCCGAGGTCATCGAGATCTTCGGCGAGCTGTACCGGATGCGCTATCCGATCGCGAAAATGGTGACCCTGGACCACTATCCGGGCGCCTCGGACGAGGCGTCGATGGAGGACAACAACACCTCGGCGTTCAACTGCCGGCGCATCCCCGGCAGCGGCAGTTGGTCGTTCCACGCCCGCGGCCGGGCCATCGACATCAACCCGGTGCTGAATCCGTTCATCGACGGCAGCGGTGCGGTCGAACCGCGCAACGGGGCGCCGTTCGTCGATCGGCGTCGCGTCGACGCCGGGACGTTGCACGACGGCGGTTCGGCGGTGCGGGCGTTCACCGATCGCGGCTGGGTCTGGGGCGGTCACTGGCGCAGCCCGCTGGACTACCAGCACTTCGAACACCGATGACGATCAGCGGCCGATTCCGGCACCCGGTACGCTGATCGCCGTGACTGAGCGGACCCTCGTATTGATCAAGCCCGACGGTGTAGAGCGACAGTTGGTGGGGGAGATCATCAGCCGCATCGAACGCAAGGGGCTGTCGATCGCCGCGCTCGAACTGCGCAACGTCAGCGACGAGGTCGCCCGCGCGCACTACGCCGAGCACGACGGCAAGCCGTTCTTCGACTCGCTGCTCGAGTTCATCACCTCCGGCCCGGTCATCGCCGCCATCCTGGAGGGTCCCCGCGCGGTCGCCGCGTTCCGGCAGTTGGCCGGCGGCACCGATCCGGTGGAGAAGGCCACGCCCGGCACGATCCGCGGCGACTTCGGCCTGGAGACCCAGTTCAACCTGGTGCACGGCTCGGATTCGACCGAGTCCGCCGAGCGCGAGATCGCGCTCTGGTTCCCCGCGCGCTGACTCTCCGTCCACGTCGGCAAATTCCCAGCCTGGTCCGACGGCCTGGCGCGGTGTGGGATACTGACTCCGGGTGAACGTCGTCAAAACCGGCGGCGAACGTCCGGATGAAGACTTTGACGAGCGCGACCACCGCTACCAGCGATGCGGCGCCGACCGTCCCAGCCGTCATTCAACCAGGCACCGAGTGGGCCCCCTGAGAACCTTCAGAGCTGCTCGGGGCGAGACCTACAACCCCGGGAAGCCACCCGGGTGAATAACGGAGGCCCTCGCGCGGCCGCGTCCTCACGACGCGCCCGGGGGCTAAAGGAGAATACGTGGACCACGATGCCCAAATCCATGACGACAGCAACCACGACACCGCGGCCGGCGCCGCGGCTCCCGAACACCCCGACATTCCCGAACGTCTGAGGGTGCATTCGCTGGCCCGGGTGCTCGGCACCACCAGCCGGCGGGTACTCGATGCGCTGATCGAATTCGACGGTCGCTCCCGCAGCGCGCACTCCAGCGTGGACCGCGCCGAGGCCGTCCGGGTGCGGGATCTGCTCGCGGCCGCCGACAGCGCCGAGGCCGCTGCGGCCACCGAGACGGCGGCCACCGAGACGGCTGAGCCGGCCCAACCCGCCGAGACCGCTGAGCCGGCCCAGTCCGCCGAGGCCGTCGAGGTGACGGCCATTGCGGAGACCGTCGCGACCGAACCGGCCCCGGCGGCCGAGCCGACTCCGGCGGCCGAGGAACCCGAATCGCGGCTGCTGCTCGAAACCCCCGAACCGGCCGCCGAGAGCGCGCCGGTCGCCGACTACCTGCCGCTGTTCGTGGCACCCCAGCCCGTCCAGCCGTGGCGCCCGCAGCCCAGCGAGGATGTCGCCGTCGAGGACACCAAGCGCTCCGACGACGAGGACAGCAGCGACGATCAGACCGACGGCGACGACGGCGACGAGGCGGGCCGGCCCGCCAACCGGCGCCGGCGCCGCGGACGTCGGGGTCGCGGCCGCGGCCGGGGCGGCGAGAGCGCCGGCGACTCCGACGGCGACGACGATCAGGACGACGACAAGTCCGACGACGACACCGCCAACGGTGCCTCCGGCGACGACTCGGACGATTCGGATTCCGACGAGCAGGGCTCGGACGACGACAGCTCCGATGACGACGAGAGCGGCAGCGGCGATGGTGCGACCCGGCGGCGGCGCCGTCGGCGGCGGCGCAAGTCCGGGTCCGGCGACGACAACGACAACGGCTCGCCGGATGATCCGCCGAACACCGTCGTGCACGAGCGCGCACCCCGGACCAGGGCCAAGAGCGACAACGACGAGATCCAGGGCATCACCGGGTCCACCCGGTTGGAGGCCAAGCGCCAGCGCCGCCGCGACGGTCGCGACGCGGGCCGGCGTCGGCCGCCGATCCTGTCGGAGGCCGAATTCCTGGCGCGCCGCGAGGCCGTCGAACGCGTCATGGTGGTGCGCGACAAGGTGCGCGCCGAACCGCCGCACGCCGGTGCGCGCTACACGCAGATCGCGGTCCTCGAGGACGGCGTGGTGGTCGAACACTTCGTCACCTCGGCCGGTTCGGCGTCCCTGGTCGGCAACATCTACCTCGGCATCGTGCAGAACGTGCTGCCGTCGATGGAGGCGGCGTTCGTCGACATCGGCCGCGGCCGCAACGGCGTGCTCTACGCCGGCGAGGTGAACTGGGAGGCGGCCGGCCTCGGCGGCGCCAACCGCAAGATCGAACAGGCCCTCAAGCCTGGCGACTACGTGGTGGTTCAGGTCAGCAAGGACCCGGTCGGACACAAGGGTGCCCGGTTGACCACGCAGGTCTCGCTGGCCGGCCGCTACCTGGTGTACGTGCCCGGCGCGTCCTCGACCGGCATCAGCCGCAAACTCCCCGACACCGAGCGGCAGCGACTCAAGGAAATCCTGCGCGAGGTCGTGCCGCCCGACGCCGGGGTGATCATCCGGACGGCCTCCGAGGGCGTCAAGGAAGAGGGCATCCGCGACGACGTGACGCGGCTACAGGAACGCTGGACCCAGATCGAGGCGACGGCCGCCGAGACCAAGAAGAAGGCGGCCGGGGCGGCGGTGCCGCTCTACGAGGAGCCCGACGTCCTGGTCAAGGTCATCCGGGACCTGTTCAACGAGGACTTCTCCGGGCTGATCGTGTCCGGCGACAACGCCTGGACCACCATCAACGACTACGTGAATTCGGTTGCGCCGGAACTGCTCCCGAAGCTGAACAAGTACGAGGCGGCCGAGGACGGCCCCGATGTGTTCGCCGTCCACCGGATCGACGAGCAGCTGACCAAGGCGCTGGACCGCAAGGTCTGGCTGCCCTCGGGCGGCACGCTGGTCATCGATCGCACCGAGGCCATGACCGTCGTCGACGTCAACACCGGCAAGTTCACCGGTGCCGGCGGCAACCTCGAGCAGACCGTCACCAAGAACAACCTGGAGGCCGCCGAGGAGATCGTGCGGCAGCTGCGCCTGCGTGACATCGGCGGCATCGTGGTCATCGACTTCATCGACATGGTGCTCGAGTCCAACCGCGACCTGGTGCTGCGCCGCCTGACCGAGGCGCTGGCCCGCGACCGGACCCGCCACCAGGTGTCCGAGGTGACGTCGCTGGGGCTGGTGCAGCTGACCCGCAAGAAGCTCGGCACCGGCCTGATCGAGGCGTTCTCCACGACGTGTACGCACTGCGCCGGCCGCGGGATCGTGTTGCACAACGACCCGGTCGACGCCGCACCGCCCGAGGCGCGCAGCAGCGGCTCCAGCGGTGGCAGTCGCCGCAGCCGCCGCGGCAAGAAGGGCCGCACCGAGGAAGCCGCGCCGGTGGTGGCCAAGGTGCCCACGCACCCGGCCGGCGAGCATCCGATGTTCAAGGCGATGGCCGAGGCCAACGGCAAGGACGAGGACGAGGAGTCGACCGAGGACACCGAGGAGACCTCGGCCGCGCAGGCGACGCCCGACGGAGCGGCCGACGACAGCGGCGGCAAGGACGAGGAGACCCGCAAGGTCGAGGACGACACCGAGGACTCCGACGACGACACCGACGATGATGATTCGGACGACGACGGCTCGGACGACGAGGACGACGAGGATGAGATCGACCTCGACGATGACGACGAGGACGCCGACGAAGAGGACTTCGATCCGATCGACCTCGACGACGACTCGGACGACGATGACTCGGACGACGACTCGGATGACGAGGATGACGAGGACGACGACTCGGACGACGACGAGGACGACGTCGACGACGCCCCGCCCCCGGTGTCCGTCGGCCGGCACCGGCGGCGCCGCTCGGCGGCCCGGCCCGCCGGCCCGCCGGCCTGACGACTGGGCGGTTTGACCCTCTACCCGCTGGTCACGTAACCTTGAGCAGTTGTCTGCAGGCCCCGTGGGCCCGCAGCGGCGGACGGCGGCGGTGAAAGCCGCGGCTCCGCACCCAGACCCGCGCTCGCAGCCTCCGGGTGGCGCGCGCCCGCTAGACCCAGACGAACGTAAAGGAACAGGGCAAACGATGGCGACATATGCAATCGTCAAGACCGGTGGCAAGCAGTACAAGGTTGCCGCCGGCGACGTGCTCAAGGTCGAGAAGCTCGAGGTCGAGCCCGGCGCCACGGTCGAGCTGCCCGTTGCCCTGGTGGTCGATGGCGCCAAGGTCACCAGCGACGCCAAGGATCTGGCCAAGGTCGCCGTCACCGGTGAGGTGCTCGAGCACATCAAGGGCAAGAAGATCCGCATCCACAAGTTCAAGAACAAGACCGGCTATCACAAGCGGCAGGGCCACCGTCAGCCTCTGACGGTGCTCAAGGTCACCGGCATCAAGTAACGACGGAGCGAACGACATGGCACACAAAAAGGGCGCTTCCAGCTCACGTAACGGTCGCGATTCGAACGCCCAGCGGCTCGGCGTGAAGCGGTTCGGCGGGCAGGTCGTCAAGGCCGGCGAGATCCTGGTCCGTCAGCGCGGCACGCACTTCCATCCCGGCGTCAACGTCGGCCGTGGCGGCGACGACACGCTGTTCGCGCTCTCGGCCGGTTCGGTCGAGTTCGGCAGCAAGCGGGGTCGCAAGACCGTCAACATCGTCCCGGCGGACGCGTAACCACCCGAGGACTTCCCCGCGATGTGAAGCTGCTGCGAGTTCTCGTCTCCTCGCGCTAGCTTCACATTCGACGAAAGGTTGTCCCCATGCCCCGGTTTGTCGACCGCGTGGTGATTCACGCGCGGGCAGGTTCCGGCGGTAATGGTTGCGCCTCGGTGCACCGCGAGAAGTTCAAGCCCCTCGGCGGGCCCGACGGCGGCAACGGCGGTCGCGGCGGCAGCATCGTGCTGGTCGTCGATCCGCAGGTGCACACGCTGCTCGACTTTCATTTCCACCCGCACGTGGTGGCGCCCTCGGGCAAGCAGGGCGCCGGCAGCAACCGCGACGGCGCCGCCGGTACCGATCTCGAGGTCAAGGTGCCCGACGGCACCGTCGTCCTCGACGAACAGGGGAACCTGCTGGCCGATCTGGTCGGCGCCGGGACCCGGTTCGAGGCGGCCGCCGGCGGTCGCGGCGGGCTGGGCAACGCGGCGCTGGCTTCCCGTGCGCGCAAGGCCCCGGGCTTCGCCCTGCTCGGTGAGAAGGGCGACGAGCGCGACCTGACCCTGGAACTGAAGACCGTGGCCGACGTCGGCCTGGTCGGGTTCCCGTCGGCCGGCAAGTCATCGCTGGTCTCCACCATCTCCGCCGCCAAACCCAAGGTGGCCGACTATCCGTTCACCACCCTGGTGCCCAACCTGGGTGTGGTGTCGGCGGGGGAGAACACCTTCACCGTTGCCGACGTGCCCGGCCTGATCCCGGGCGCCTCGGAGGGGCGCGGCCTCGGGTTGGACTTCCTGCGCCACCTCGAGCGGTGCGCGGTGCTGGTGCACGTCGTCGACTGCGCCACCTTGGAACCCGGGCGCGACCCGATCTCCGACATCGACGCGCTCGAGGCCGAACTCGCGGCGTATCAGCCGTCCCTGCAGGGCGATTCGGCGCTGGGTGACCTGGCCGAGCGGCCGCGCGCGGTGGTGCTCAACAAGATCGACATTCCCGACGCCAAGGAGTTGGCCGAGCTCGTCCGCCCCGATCTCGAGGAGCGCGGCTGGCCGATCTTCGAGATCTCGACGGTGAGCCGAGAAGGATTGCGGCCGTTGATCTTCGGGCTGTGGGATATGGTCGCGGCCTATCGCGCCGCGCAGCCGGTGCTGGAACCGCGCCGGCCGGTGATCCGGCCGGTCCCGGTCAACGAGACCAGCTTCTCGGTCGAACCCGACGGGCAGGGCGGCTTCCTGGTGCGCGGCGCCCGGCCTGAGCGGTGGATCGCCCAGACCAACTTCGACAACGACGAGGCCGTGGGCTATCTGGCGGACCGGCTGGCGCGCCTCGGGGTGGAGGACCAGTTGCTGAAGCTCGGCGCCGAGCCGGGCGCCGAGGTGACCATCGGCGACATGACCTTCGACTGGGAACCGCAGACCGCGGCCGGGGTCGACGTCACGCCGACTGGCCGGGGCACCGATGCCCGCCTCGAACGCTCCGACCGGGTGGGCGCGGCCGAGCGCAAGGCCGCCCGCCGCGAGCGCCGGCTGTCCGACGACGACATGGACCGATGAGCCGGCACCGCGAGGCGATCCGGACCGCGCGTTCGGTTGTCGTCAAGATCGGTACGACGGCGCTGACCACGCCCACCGGCGAGTTCGACCCGTCCCGGCTGCAGTACCTGGCCGACTCGATCGAGGCCCGGATGCGCGCCGGCTCCGATGTTGTGATCGTGTCGTCAGGGGCGATCGCCGCGGGCCTCGAACCGCTCGGATTGTCCCGGCGCCCAGCCGATCTGGCGACCAAGCAGGCCGCGGCCAGCGTCGGTCAGGTGGCGCTGGTGAACTCGTGGAACGCGGCGTTCGGGCACTACGGCCGCACCGTCGGTCAGGTGCTGTTGACCGCGCACGACATCTCGATGCGCGTGCAGCACACCAACGCCCAGCGAACCCTGGACCGGCTGCGGTCGCTGCACGCGGTGGCCATCGTCAACGAGAACGACACCGTGGCCACCAATGAGATCCGGTTCGGCGACAACGACCGGCTCTCGGCGCTGGTGGCGCACCTGGTCGGCGCCGATGCGCTGATCCTGCTCAGCGACGTCGACGGTCTCTACGACGGGGACCCGCGCAAGGCCACCGCGGACGAGCCCGCGCGGTTCATCCCGGAGGTCGCCGGCCCCGACGACCTGGCGGATGTGACGGCCGGGCAGGGGTCGAGCCTGGGCACCGGGGGCATGGTGTCCAAGCTGTCGTCGGCCCTGCTGGCCGCCGACGCCGGCGTTCCGGTGCTGCTCGCGGCGGCCGCCGAGGCCAAGGCCGCGCTCTCGGACGCCTCGGTGGGCACGGTGTTCGCCCCGCGCGGCACCCGGATGTCGTCCCGCCGGTTCTGGGTGCGCTACGCCGCGGAGACCACCGGCGTGCTCACCCTCGACGAGGGCGCGGTGCGCGCGGTGGTGCAGCAGCGGCGTTCGCTGCTGCCGGCGGGGATCACCGCCGTCGCAGGCCGGTTCCTGGGCGGCGACGTCGTGGAACTGCACGCCCCGGACGCGACGGTGATCGGCCGCGGCGTGGTGGCCTATGACGCCACGGAACTGAGCACCATGCTGGGCCGCTCCACCGCGGATCTGCCCGCCGAGATGCGTCGGCCCGCCGTGCACGCCGACGACCTGGTCCCCGGCTAGCGATTTCGGTGCGCTCAGTCGCGCTCGCCGCAACCCAGCGCACCGAAATCACCGGTGAAATACAGCGTGCTCCAGACGATCTCGGTGAGTACGTCGGCCAGCTCGGCGTCGTAGGAGCCCGGCCGGTTGGGCAGATTCTGCTGGCAGGTCCGCTCCACCATCCAGGTCAGCGTGTCGGCGGTGGTGGCCGCCGGTAGCTGCGCGCGGATGCTGCCGTCGGCCTGACCGTCGGTGATCACCCGGGTCAGGCCGGTGCTCACCCCGCTCAGCAGTTCGCGGTAGGTGTCGCCGACGGCGGCGTCGTAGGGCGCGAGTTCGTTGAGCGCCACCAGCACCGGCTGATGTCGCCGGTAGACGGTGATGATCGCGGCCATGCCGGCGTGCAGGTCGGCGCGTTGCCCCCGTTCGGCCACCGACCACCACAGCTGCGCCGCCGCGGTCAGGTCGGTGAACACCTGCGTGGCCAGCCGGCGCAACAGGTGGCCCTTGTCCTCGAAATAGATGTAGAAGCTGGCCCGCGAGATCCCCGCCGCGGTGGCCAGCCGGTCCACGCTGAGCTCGGTGAAGCTGGCGCCCTCGCTCATCAGCCGGTCGGTGGCTTCGAGCAGTTGCCGTTCGATGCGCTCGCGCCGCTGGGTGCGGTCGGCCCGGGGGCTTCGGGTCACGGAGGCCATGGGCGCAGCGTAATCGATATTCTTGCAGCTTGACTAGACGCACTGTCTAAATCTAATCTCGGCGGTATGACTTCTGTGACCTCGAACACACCGCCGGCGGCCCCCGGCGATCGTCCGTACGACCCCATCGATCTGTCCTCGCGCGCGTTCTGGTCGACCACCGCCGTCGACCGCGAGCGCTCGTTCGCCGAACTGCGCGCCGAGCGCCCGGTGAGCTGGCATCCGCCGGTCGAGGATTCCCTGATGCCCGATCCCGAGGACAAGGGCTTCTGGGCGGTCACCCGCCACGCCGACATCGTCGAGGTCAGCCGCAACAGCGAGGTGTTCCTGTCGGGCCACGGCGTGCTCTTCGAGAACGTTCCGCAGGAACTGCTGGAGGCCTCGCAGTCCTTCCTGGCCATGGACCCGCCCCGGCACACCCTGATCCGCAAGGTGGTCCACTCCGCGTTCACCCCGCGTCAGGTGCGCCGCATCGAGGACTCGATCAAGGCCAGTGCCAAGGACATCGTCAGCGAACTGCGCGAGGCTGGTAGCGGCGCGGACTTCGTCAAGTACTGCTCGAAGGAACTGCCGTTGCGCACGCTGGCGGACATGGTCGGCATCCCCGAATCCGAACGCGTGCAGGTGGCCGACGCCGCCGACGCGCTGGTGTCCTGGGGCGACGAGGAATACCTGGCCGGCCGTAACCCGCTCGAGGTGCTCGTCAGCAACCAGATGTACCTGCACCAGGTCGCGCTGGCGCTGGCCGCCGAGCGTCGGGAGAACCCGGGTGACGACCTGTTCAGCGCGCTGGTGCAGGCCGAGGTGGAGGGCGCGCGGCTCACCGACCCCGAGATCGCGGCGTTCTTCGTGCTGCTGGCGGTGGCCGGCAACGACACCACCCGGCAGACCACCAGCCACGGCATGAAGGCACTGTGCGACTTCGGCGATCAGCGGGAGTACCTGGCCGCCGACTTCGACGGGCGCATCGGCCTGGCGGTCGAGGAGTTCGTCCGGTTCGCCAGCCCGGTGATGACCTTCCGGCGCACCGCGGCCACCGACTACGAGTTGCACGGGCAGCAGATCAAGGCCGGCGAGAAGGTCGTGATGTTCTATCCGTCGGGCAACTGGGACACCGAGGTGTTCGACCGGCCCGACCTGCTCAACCTCGCCCGCGACCCCAACCCGCACGTGGGCTTCGGCGGCGGCGGCCGGCACTTCTGCCTGGGCGCGCACGTGGCCCGCGCGCAACTGCGGGCGATCTTCGGCGAGCTGCTGCACCAGCTGCCGGATCTCCGGGTGGGGGAGCCGTCCTACGTGGCCGGCAACTTCATCCACGCGGTCCGCAGCATGCCCGCCTACTGGTGATTTCGGCGTGATCGTCCACGGTGAGCGTGCGTGATCACGCCGAACTCACCGGGGTGAGCTCGCCCGCCAGCAGCGCCAGGATCTCTGAGCAGCCGGCGTCCAACTTGACCGTCGCCAGCTCGTCGCCGCGGGTGGGGCCGCGGTTGACGATCGCCACGGCCATCCCGCGGGCAACAGCGTGCCGGACGAATCGGTAGCCGGAGAACACCGTCAGCGACGACCCGGCCACCAGCAGGGCGTCGGCGTCCTCCACCAGTGAGTAGGCCTGCTGCACAACTTCTTTGGCGACGTTCTCGCCGAAGTAGACGATGTCGGGTTTGAGGATGCCGCCGCACTGCGGGCAGTCCAGGTAGCGGAACGCCGCGATCGACGCCGCATCGGACACCAAGGCGTCGGCGTCGGGGGCCACCCCGATGCCGCCGACGGGTTCGGCGCGCTCGGTGAACCCCGGATTGCGGGCGTGCAGTCCCTCGGCGAGCGCGGCCCGGCTCATCGTCGCGCCGCAGTCCAGGCAGATCACCCGCGCGTAGGTGCCGTGCAGGTTGATCACCGTGCGGCTGCCCGCCTTGGTGTGCAGCAGGTCGACGTTCTGGGTGATCACCCCGGCGACGACGCCGGCATCCTCGAGTGCGGCCAGCGCGCGGTGCCCGGCGTTGGGTTCGCAGGCGTCCATATGCCGCCAGCCGATGTGGTTGCGCGCCCAGTAGCGCTGCCGGAACTGCGGACCCGACAGGAACTGGGTGATGGTCATGGGGTTGCTCGGCGGCGAATCCGGGCCGCGGTAGTCCGGGATCCCTGAGTCGGTGGACAGCCCGGCGCCGGTGAGCACGGCGAGGCGTCGGCCGCTCAGCACCCCGACAAGCTCCGCCACGTCCACGCCATCGAGACTAAAGGGTGAGGGTTACGGGTACGAGAAGCTCGAATCGCACGTTTCGTTGGTGCCCCGTCACCAGATCTTGATGTCGAGCAGGAAGAATGGCCGCCGATGGACTTCTACAGCGTCTACCAGCACGGTTTCGTCCGCGTGGCCGCCTGCACGCTGACCACGACCCTGGCCGACCCCGGCGCCAACGCCGAGGCGGTGCTGAGCACCGCCCGCGAATGCCACGGCGAGGGGGTGGCGCTGGCGGTCTTCCCCGAGCTGACCCTGACGGGGTACTCGATCGAGGACATCCTGCTGCAGGACACCCTGCTCGACGCGGTGGAACGAGCCGTGGTCGACCTTGCCGAGGCCTCGGCCGAGCTGGTGCCGGTGCTGGTGGTCGGGGCCCCGCTGCGGTTCGGCAACCGGGTCTACAACACCGCGGTGGTGCTGCATCGCGGCACGGTCCTGGGTGTCGTGCCCAAGTCCTACGTGCCGAACTACCGCGAGTTCTACGAACGACGGCAGCTCGCCCCCGGCGACGATGAGCGCGGGCTCATCTCCTTCGGCGGGCTCGAGGCGCCGTTCGGCGCCGACCTGCTGTTCGCCGCCGTCGACCATCCGGATTTCGTGTTGCACGTCGAGATCTGCGAGGACATGTGGGTGCCGGTGCCGCCGAGCGCCCCCGCGGCGCTGGCGGGGGCGACGGTGCTGGCGAACCTGTCGGGCAGCCCCATCACGGTGGGCCGCGCCGAGGACCGCAAGCTGATGGCGCGCTCGGCGTCCTCGCGCTGCCTGGCCGCCTACGTCTACGCCGCGGCCGGTCAGGGCGAATCGACCACCGACCTGGCCTGGGACGGCCAGACCATGATCTACGAGAACGGCGTGCTGCTGGCCGAATCCGAGCGGTTCCCCAAGGGCCCGCTGCGCAGCGTCGCCGACGTCGACGTGTCGCTGTTGCGCGCCGAGCGGCTGCGGATGGGCACCTTCGACGACAACCGCCGCACCTTCGGCATCGACCAGACCAGCACGCGCCGAATCGAATTCACCCTCGACCCGCCCGACGGCGACATCGGGCTGCGGCGCCGGGTGGAACGCTTCCCGTTCGTGCCGTCGGATCCCTCGCGGCTGCAGCAGGATTGCTACGAGGCCTACAGCATCCAGGTCGCCGGGCTCGAGCAGCGGCTGCGGGCGCTGAACTATCCGAAGGTGGTGCTCGGCGTCTCCGGCGGGCTGGATTCGACCCACGCGCTGATCGTCGCGGCAAGGGCCATGGACCGAGAAGGCCGCCCGCGCAGCGACATCCTGGCGTTCACCATGCCCGGCTTCGCCACCGGCGACCGGACCAAGGGCAACGCGATCGCGCTGTCGGAGGCGCTCGGCGTCACCTTCGCCGAGATCGACATCCGCGACACCGCCAAGCTGATGCTCACCGAGATGGACCACCCGTTTGGCCGCGGCGAGGAGGTCTACGACGTCACGTTCGAGAACGTGCAGGCGGGCCTGCGCACCGACTACCTGTTCCGGCTGGCCAACCAGCGCGGCGGCATCGTGCTGGGCACCGGTGATCTGTCCGAGCTGGCGCTGGGCTGGTCCACCTACGGGGTGGGCGATCAGATGTCGCACTACAACGTCAACGGTGGGGTGCCGAAAACCCTGATCCAGCACCTCATCCGGTGGGTCATCTCCAGCGGGCAGTTCGACGACGACGTCGACGCCGTATTGCAATCGGTACTCGACACCGAGATCAGCCCCGAACTGGTGCCCACCGGCGAGGACGAGGAGATCCAGAGCAGCGAGGACAAGATCGGTCCGTATGTGCTGCAGGACTTCTCGCTGTTCCAGGTGCTGCGCTACGGGTTCGGGCCGGCCAAGGTGGCGTTTTTGGCCTGGCACGCCTGGCACGACGCCGAGCAGGGACACTGGCCGATGGGGTATCCGCTGGACAAGCGGCCGGCCTACTCGCTGGCCGACATTCGGCACTGGCTGCAGGTGTTCGCGCAGCGGTTCTACTCGTTCAGCCAGTTCAAGCGCTCCGCGCTGCCCAACGGCCCCAAGGTCTCCGCGGGCGGTGCGTTGTCCCCGCGCGGGGACTGGCGCGCACCGTCGGACATGTCGGCGCGGATCTGGCTCGACGCCATCGAACGTGAGGTGCCCGAGCGCTGAGCGCGGCTCAGCCGGATCCGAGCGCCAGCACGTCCTCGATCGCCTCGTCGGTGGGTGCGCAGTCGCCGGCGCCCTCGGTCAGCGTCGCCAGCGCGCCCGCGGCGCACGCGCGGCGCAGCGCCCGGAGCGGATCCGCGGCCCAGCCCGCCGCGAGCACCCCGGCGAACACATCGCCGGCGCCGCTGGTGTCGAGCGCCTCCACGGCCGGCGATTCCACCGTCACCTCCCCGTCGGGCCCGGTGTAGCGGGCCCCGTCGGCACCCCGGGTCACCACCAGATGCGGCACCGGCCACTGCCACTGCGCGGCCTCGGACTCGTTGACCACCACCACGTCGACCGCGGCGGCCAGCTCCGCCAAGGCCGCCGGGTCCGCACCCGGCGGGGAGGCGTTGAGCATCACCGTCGCCCCCGTGGAGCGGGCTTGGCGGGCCGCGGCCAACGCCGTCGGCAACGGAATCTCGAGCTGCACCAGCAGCACGTCGCAGTCGCCGACGAGGTCGCGCACGCGCTGCGAGTCCAGCGTCAGGTGGGCGTTGGCGCCGGGGGAGACCACGATGAGGTTCTCGGCGCTGTTCTCCTCGACCAGGATCACCGCGGCGCCGCTGGGCACCGGCAGCGTGGCGACGCCGTCGAGGCCGACACCGTTGGCGTCCAGATGCGCGCGCAGCTGCTGCGCGGCGGCGTCCTCGCCGAGCGCGGCGACCAACTGCACCTGCGCCCCGGCCCGGGCCGCGGCCACCGCCTGGTTGCCGCCCTTTCCGCCCGGGCCCAGCGTCGTCGAGGACGCCAGGATGGTTTCGCCCGGTTTGGGCAGCGCGGCCACGCCGTAGACCGCGTCGAGGTTCACACTGCCGACCACCGTCACCCGAGCCACCCGGCCAGGCTAACCCGCGATACGCTGGGACGATGAATCTGCAAGCAGCCACGCTTTCGGATGCCCAGGCCGACCTGCGCGCACAGGTCCACGACGCCGCGCGCCGCGCCCGGGCCGCCTCGCGCGCCGTGGCCGCGCTGACCACCGCCGTCAAGGATCAGGCCCTGCACGCCGCGGCCGACGCCGTGCTGGCCGCCGTCGACGACATCCTCGCGGCCAACGGCGAGGACCTGACCGCCGCCCGCGCCGCGGGCACCCCCGAGGCCATGCTCGACCGGTTGGCGCTCAACCCGCAGCGCGTCGAGGGCATCGCCGCCGGCCTGCGCCAGGTGGCGGGCCTGCCGGACCCGGTCGGCGAGGTGCTGCGCGGCCGGACCCTGCCCAACGGGCTGCAGCTGCGCCAGCAACGCGTGCCGCTCGGGGTGGTCGGCATCGTCTACGAGGGCCGGCCCAACGTCACCGTCGACGCCTTCGGCCTGACGCTGAAGTCCGGCAACGCCGTGCTGCTGCGCGGCAGCTCCTCGGCGGCCCGTTCCAACGCGGCGCTGGTGGCGGTGCTGCGCGACGCGCTGACGGCCGAGGGCCTGCCGGCCGACGCGGTGCAGCTGCTGCCGAGCGCCGACCGCGCGAGCGTCACCCACCTGATCCAGGCCCGCGGGCTGGTCGACGTGGTGATCCCGCGCGGCGGCGCGGGCCTGATCGACGCCGTCGTGCGCGACGCCACGGTGCCCACCATCGAGACCGGTGTCGGCAACTGCCACGTCTACATCGACGCCGCCGCCGACCTCGAGGTCGCCGAGCGCATCCTGTTGAACTCCAAGACCCGTCGTCCCAGCGTCTGCAACGCCGCGGAGACGCTGCTGGTCGACCGGGCGCTCGCCGAGACCGCGCTGCCGCGGCTGACCGCCGCGCTGTCCGAGGCCGGCGTCGCCGTGCACAGCGAGCCCAGCGAGGACCAGCTGCGCGCCGAGTTCCTGTCGATGGACCTGGCCGTGGCCCTGGTGGACGGCGTCGACGGCGCGATCGCCCACATCAACGAGTACGGCACCGGCCACACCGAGGCCATCGTCACCACGGATCTGGCCGCGGCCCAACGCTTCACCGAACAGGTGGACGCCGCCGCGGTGATGGTCAACGCGGCCACCTCGTTCACCGACGGCGAGCAGTTCGGGTTCGGCGCCGAGATCGGTATCTCGACCCAGAAACTGCATGCCCGCGGCCCCATGGGATTGTCGGAACTGACCTCGAGCAAATGGATTGTTTGGGGCGACGGTCACATCCGGCCCGCCTGATGAGTAACGAGGAGCTTCCTTTGGACACCCCAGCTCGGCCCGCGCCGCTGTTCACCGACATCGACGACGTGACCCGTCGGCTCACCGAGACCGGCTACCTGCCCGACACCGCCACCGCCACCGCGGTCTTTTTGGCCGACCAGCTGGGCAAGCCGCTGCTGGTGGAGGGCCCGGCCGGGGTCGGAAAGACCGAGCTGGCCCGCGCGGTGGCCCAGTGCACCGGGGCCGGGCTGGTGCGGCTGCAGTGCTACGAGGGGGTCGACGAGGCCCGCGCGCTCTACGAGTGGAACCACGCCAAGCAGATCCTGCGCATTCAGTCCGGTTCGGGGGACTGGGACCAGACCAAGATGGACGTGTTCAGCGAGGAATTCCTGCTGCAGCGGCCGCTGCTGACCGCCATCCGCCGCACCGACCCCACCGTGCTGCTGATCGACGAGACCGACAAGGCCGACATCGAGATCGAGGGCCTGCTGCTCGAGGTGCTGTCCGACTTCGCGGTCACCGTCCCCGAACTCGGCACCATCACCGCCGAGCGCAAGCCGTTCGTGCTGCTCACCTCGAACGCCACCCGGGAGCTCTCCGAGGCGCTCAAGCGGCGCTGCCTGTTCCTGCACATCGACTTCCCCGACGCCGACCTCGAACGCCGGATCCTGCTGTCGCGGGTCCCGGAACTGCCGGAGAAGCTCGCCGAGGAACTGGTACGCATCATCGGCGTGCTGCGCGGCATGCAACTCAAGAAGGTGCCGTCGGTGGCCGAGACCATCGACTGGGGCCGCACCGTGCTGGCCCTGGGCATGGACACCATCGACGACGCGGCCATCGCCGCGACGCTCGGCGTCGTCCTCAAGCATCAGTCCGATCAGACCAAGGCCAGCTCCGAGCTCCGGCTCAACTGAGGCCGCACTGATGGCACCCCGGCGCACCAGCCCCCC
>Ga0265293_10002660_pt1 | contig 35096 bp, 28 predicted proteins | sample Munlanlewell138R_FD_192505 | JGI IMG/M metagenome (GOLD analysis project Ga0265293, IMG submission 192505) | Leachate microbial communities from a municipal landfill in Southern Ontario, Canada - Leachate well 138R | ecosystem: Engineered > Solid waste > Landfill > Unclassified | place: Canada... | reverse complement strand
GGGTGGCACGGACGGCCCGGTGCGCTTCGTTCCTCAGCGCACCCTATGATATCGCCAACGGCAAGCATGGATATCGAGCCAACGGCAGGTGTACCTCAATGGCGAAGTGGTCCGATAGGGTGTGCCGACGCAGGAGGCGCACCGCGGGGTGGCACGGACGGCCCGGTGCGCTTCGTTCCTCAGCGCACCCTATGATATCGCCAACGGCAAGCATGGATATCGAGCCAACGGCCGGTGTACCTCAATGGCGAAGTGGTCCGATAGGGTGTGCCGACGCAGGAGGCGCACCGCGGGGTGGCACGGACGGCCCGGTGCGCTTCGTTCCTCAGCGCACCCTATGATATCGCCAACGGCAGGCATGGATATCGAACCAACGGCAGGTGTACCTCAATGGCGAAGTGGTCCGATAGGGTGTGCCGACGCAGGAGGCGCATGATTGGCTTTTTGATGCCGATGAAACGTCGGCGGACATTCGATGTTTGACCCTATGGAGCTATCTGCACTTTGCAGTGCGGGTTGCGCCGCTTGAGCCCCTCGAATGCCCGGGGAACATCGTCGAGTGAAACCACATCGGTGATCATCGCCCGGGGTTCCACCCGGCCGCTGTCCAGGGCGCCGATGGCGATCTCGAACTGGCGCAGGTCGTAGACAAAAGTGAACTTGAGGGTCACTTCCTTGATCATGGCCATCATCGGCGCGAACTGGTCCGGCGACCAGCACACCCCAGGCGCCGAGATCAGGCCTCCGCTGCGCACCGCCGACACCGCCATGTCCAGTGAACCGGGGGCGCCGGCGCAATCGAAGACGATATCCGCCTCGCCACCCAGCGCCTGCCCTGCCAGGCTGGCGATATCGCGATCCGGCTCGGGAACGATAAAGTCATCCGCCCCCACGCCCCTGGCCATGGCTTCGCGGCGAGTGGACGTGGCCGACACCGCGATTCTCCCCGCTCCCGACCGCCGCGCCCAGTAGGCGGCGGCAATGCCGATGGCGCCGGCGCCGATCACCAGCACCCGGTCGCCGGCGCTGAGCCCCGACACCTGCACCGCCCGCAGGGCAACCGCCAGGGGTTCCACCAGCGCACCGTCGTCAAAACCGAGGGATTTGGGCAGTTGTACACACCAGCGGGCATCCGCCACCACATACTCCGCATAGCCGCCCTTGACGCCCCAGGAACCGAGCATCTGCTTGGTGACGCAGCCGGCGGGCGCTCCCGCCAGGCACGCCCGGCATTTGCCGCAGGACAGAAAGGGCATCACCGCAACCCGGTCACCGGGCTTTATATGTTCGGTACCGGCACCCTGGGCGACCACTTCGCCGGCAAATTCGTGCCCGGGCACATCCCCCGGCTGGAAGCTGAAGCTGTGGTTTTGAGCCATATGCAGATCGCTGCCACAGATGCCGCAGCGGCCGACCCGGATGACCACCTGCCCCGGCCCCGGGGTGGGGTCGGCGACCTGTTCGATCACCAGGGGTTTGCCGCCCCCCTGAAATACTGCTGCCCGCATACACTGTGACTCCGTCTGTGGAAGGTTGCCATCCCGGCCCGCTTCAACTGGTGGGAAGCTGCTCGACAAATTCCCCGGCATTCCAGCCGCCATCCACCAGGTATTCGGAACCGGAACAGTAGCTGCCTTCATCGCTGGCCAGGAACAGGCTCATATTGGCGATCTCCACCGGCAGGCCGATGCGCTTGAGGGGTACGCCGGCGCACATGGCGTTTTCCGCTGCGCCGGGCTCACCGCCGGCGGCGCCCACCATGGGGGTGAACACAGCCCCCGGGTGCACGCTGTTGACACGGATATTGTAGGCGCCCAGCTCCATGGCGGCGGCCTTGGTCATGCCGCGCAACGCCCACTTGGTGGCGGAATAAGCCATCAGGCCGTTCTTGGAGCGGAAACCTTCGAGGGAAGAGATATTGACGATGGAACCCTTGCCGCGCTTTTTCATCGGCTCGATCACCGCCCGCATGCCCAGGAAGGGGCCGATCTGATTGATGCCGATAATGCGCTGGAAATCCGCCAGCACGGTTTCCCTCACGGAAGCGACGTGAAGGATACCGGCGTTGTTGATGAGCACATCGACACCGCCAAAGGCTTGCACGGTAAAATCCACCACCTCGGCCCACTGCTCTTCGCTGGTGACATCGAGGTGGTGGTAGCGACAGCTGTCGCCGAGGCCTGCCGCCAGGGCCTGTCCCTGTTCATCCAGCACATCGCCGATCACCACTTTGGCGCCTTCCTCCACGAAGCGGCGCACGGTGGCCTCGCCCATGCCCCGGGAGCCCCCGGTGACAATCGCAACCTTGCCCTGTAAACGTCCCATTGTCTCTCCTTTCAGCTTCATTCATGAATAAAAACGGAGCGGCGCCCATGCAGAAGCGCCTGTACCCACCATCTCAGTTGCTGGGAATACTGGCGAACATTTCCGCAGACTGGGGGTCGAGCCACATGTACTCCAGGTAGTGGCCGAGGGTCTTGCGCTCATCCAGGTAGAGGAAGCTGGCCGGGCCGCCGGCGTTTTCAATGGCGATGGGATGGCGCTGTTCATCCAGCCCGGCGCGGAAAGATTGCCACTCATCCCGGGAGTAATGGCGGCAGGCCACATGGTGGAATACCAGGGCAAAACCGCTTTCGGGCAACACCTCGGCATAAATGCCGCTGCCATCGGATACCGGCTCGATCAGTTCGATCTGGTTATGGGCGACATTGGCGAAGGCCAGCTTGAGCACATTGGTCACCTGCCGGCCATTGCGATACACCTCGCCGGGGAGGTCGGGCAAGGTAAGGAATTTGCTGATGCCGTACTGCTCGGCGAACACCGCCTTTGCGCGCTCGATATCATTGGTGACATAGGCAAACTGGAACAGGCCGGCAAAGTAGTGACTAGCGGCAGGGGCATTCATGGCATCCATCCTGTTATCGGTATATGAACAAATATCCTAATGGCGCAGCGTCGCCCTGTATAGGGGGAAACGTTCCCGTGCGGTGATGGCTATTGTGACTGACGGAAGGACACCGCGGCGGAACGCTGGATACACCGCGCACATAAAAACGCCGCCCGGTCAGGGGCGGCGACAGGAGAAACCAGGGCCATCAATCCCGGTGGCCTTCCAGCAGCCCCTTGAGGTTGCTGTGCATGATCCGCTTCTTGTGTTCGGCGGACAGGCTCATGATGTCATTGACGAAATCCATGGGCTTCTTGAGGCCTTCCGGGTGGGGCCAGTCGCTGCCGAACAACACCCGGTTGGCACCCATCAGCTCGACGACCCTGTCGATCGGATCTTCGTAGAAAGGCGCGATGAAAACATGTTCGCGGAAGCTCTCCACCGGATTGCGGGCGAAAGTCTGGGGCATCTTCTTGTAGGTGTGCTCGAGACGCTTGAGCAGCGGTTCCAGCCAGTCGGAGCCGTTTTCCAGCACCGCCACGCGCACGCCCGGGAAGCGGTCGAACACGCCGTGACACACCAGCGCCGCCAGGGTGTCGGAAATGGCGCGGCCCATCCAGTCGAGAACCTCGTTGAAAGGATCCTTCTCGAAGGGCCGGAATTCACCCTGCCCGCCTTCGGTCCACCAGCGGTAGATGCGATCGTAGCCGGAATCGGATACGTGGTGGATGACGAAAATACCGGAGTCCTCGATACGTTTCCAGAAGGGATCGAACTCCTTGAACGCGTGGGAACGGCTGCCCTTGAGACCAGCCACAGGCGCCGGGCGAATCAGCACCGAGCGGGCGCCGGCTTCGATCAGAAAATCCAGCTCGCGGCAGGCGGCATCCACATCCGCCAGGTTGATGGCGCCGGTGGGGAACTGGCGGCCATTGGTGAAGCCGTACTCCTCCGCCACCCACAGGTTGAGGGAGTGGAACAGGGCCTGGATGGTCTCGGGCTTGTGGCCGAGGCGCTCCTCGATCACCGACGCCAGGGTGGGCAGCAGGATGGAGGCATGGATGCCTTCCTGGTCGAGGATCTTCAAATGCGCGGGGCCGCTGTGGAATTCCGGCCGGGATTTGACCGGAGCGCCGCCATATTCGCGCAGCGACAGCCCCTCGGGGTTGTCGCCGCGATACCAGCCCTCGTGGGCGCCGACGTCGGCAACCACCTCGAAAGTGGGGTTGGGAATATAATCGGAAATCACCCCGGCCACCGCCAGCTTGGTGCGGCCATTGATCTGGACATACTGGAAGTCGCGCCTGAATTCCTTGGGCAAGTGGCGCAGAAAGGCTTCCGGCGGCTCGTAGTAGTGCTGGTCCGCATCATAGATGGGGTAATCAGGAAGATGGCTCATAAAAAGGCTCCTCGGAGGTCATCCGCAGTGATGTTATCCGCCCCACTCGGGAGTGCGGACTCAAGTCGTGTACGTCTGTGCGAATAGCGGAAACCCCATCGCAACAAACCAACCAATGCCAATAAACTAACTAATAGTCAGTTATATGTCAAGGGTTCTGTCCGCCCCGGCATCCCGCCGGGGCCTATCCCGTCACCAGGTCACCAGGTCACCAGGCCGAACGGTGCTGGCCGCCGTCGACGGCGATCCAGTTGCCGGTGATGAAACCGGCGTAATCCGAGGCCAGGAAGGCGATCAGCGCGCCCTCCTCCTCCGGCCGGCCCAGCCGGCCGACCGGGATGCCGAATCGTTCCCGCACCCAGTTCTCCATATTGGTTTCGCCAATGGCCAGTTCCCGGGCAAATTTCTGCACCGCCTCGGTGGCGATCCAGCCGGTACCGATGGTATTGACGGTGATGCCGTAAGGGCCGAGATCGTTGGCCAGCGTCTTGTTGAGCACCACCACCGGCGCCCGGGCGATGTTGTGGAGCAGGTGCTCGATTTCCGCCGGCGGTTCCTTGGCGGCGCCGGACCCGACATTGATCAACCGACCCCAGCCCTTCTCCTTCATGTCGGGAATCACCGCCCGGGTCAGGTAGACGACGCTCATGGTCAGGTGCTGAAAAGCCTGCATGTACTCTTCGTCACCGAGGGTGTCGAAGGTGCCTTCGCCATCGGCGCCGCCGTCACCCAGGTGGACGTTGGTGATCACGATATCCGGCGCGCCGAAGGTATCCCTGGCGAACTGCACCGCGCGCTCCACCTCCTGCCGGTCGGTAAGGTCGGCGGCAATGCCCGCCACCGTGCCGCCGGCGGCGGTCATCGCCGCCACCGCTTCATCGACGCTGTGCTGGCGGCGGCCGGCCACCACGACTTTGCACCCTTCCCTGGCAAAGATATCCGCCGCCGCACGGCCTATGCCCCGGGTGCCTCCGGAGACGAACGCCACCTTTCCCGCTATACCGAGATCCATTGCTTACCTCCTGATTGTTCGCTGATTACGTGCTGAGTACTTGCTGAGATTGTTATAACGTTCGGCTCTCACGACAGTTCCGCCACCAGTGACGCGGTGTCATGATCGTCGTAGGCCGTGGTGAGACGCAACAGGTTGACAGTATTGATCTCCCAGCCGTAATTGACCACCGGTGTGGTCAGCCAGCCGATGTAAACGCCCCAGATCAAGGTGCGGCGATACTCGATGAAGGCCGCGTCGAAGGCCGGCGCCGCCACCCCGCGAGCCGCCAGCCTGTCGAGATAATGGCGCAACAGGTCGCGCTCATGGCGACGGCGGCAATCCACCGGCAGCGCCGTGGTGATCAGGTAATTGACATCATGCATGCAGTAGCCGCGCACCATCAGTTGCCAGTCCAGCAACCCGGCCCTGCCGTCCGCCAGAAAATAGATATTGCCGATATGGCTGTCGCCGTGGAGCAGCGTCCGGGGCAGCGTCGCCTGGTGGCGCTGCACCGCCAGCATACCCTTGAGCAGCTGGTCGCCGCTGCTGTCCATTCTCGCCACCAGCTCCCGCTTGTAGGGATTGGTGTCGATCTCGTGCTGGATGGCGCGGGGCACCTGGAGCGTCATGAAATCGTTGAGGGTGCCGCCCACGTGGGTTTCGACGCCCGCGAGATCGCCATCGAATTTCGGGCTTTGCCAGTAGTGGGCGTGCAGCGCCGCCAGTTCCTCGAGAGCGGCGGCCACTTTGGCCGTGCCGACGTTGTCGAGAGCGTTGGGAAAGCTGGCGCCGCGCACGGTCAGATCTTCCAGCACCAGCAGAAAACGGTGGCTGTGGTGATCGTAGGCGGCGCCGAGCACCGCCGGCGCCTCCACCGGCACCGCCGCCCTCAGATCGCGGTAAAAACGCACCTCGTTGGCGTAGAGCGGCCAGGGCAGGTGCTCCAGGTCGTAGGCCAGCTTGACGATCACCCGGGTGGGCAAACCTGCGCCTGTACCTTCCCGGTAGTTCAGTTCCAGGAAGGCCCGGGCCGATGTGGACACCATGCCATCGCCGTACTGCATCGCCCTGAGCACTTTGAAGCTGTCGATCACGGCATCGCCATGGTGCTCGCGCAGTAAGGTGTTGAGGGTATCGAGGCCGAGATCCTCGATGCGCAACGGGATGTCGATGGCCATCGTTCAGCCCTGCCCGGAATTGGTTTGCGCCAGGATTTTGTCCAGATCTGGCATTGGCGACATGCTGGAACCGCCATCCACCAGCAGCGACGCACCGGTGATGTAATCCGCCTCGCCGGAGGCGAAAAACAGCACCGCCCGCGCCACGTCCTGCGGAGTGCCGGGGCGTGGTATGGGATAGCCGGTGGTGAGCGCCTCGGCGATATCCATGCCGATATTGCCCAGTACCCGGTCGGACGCCACCAGCCCCGGCTCCACGGTGTTCACCAGGATATTGCGCTTGCCCAGCTCCATGGCCAATCCGCGGGAAAACTCGTTCATGAAGGCCTTGGTGGAGGAGTAGCAGATATTGCCCGGCAGGTACTGGCGGCCGGCCGAGCCGGAGGAGATGAAAATCAGCCGCCCCTTGTCGCGGGCTTTCGCCAGCCAGGGCGCGGCGTCCTTGGCCAGCCAGAACAGCGAGTGGATATTGCTCTGCACCAGGTCATCGAAATCCGCTTCGTCCATGTCCACCACCTCTCCCTGCACCCAGTGGGCCGCGCAGTGGACGACCACATCGAGACCGCCGAAGTGGGCCGCGCCCTGTTCGACCATTTGCTTCATGGCGTGGCGATCGGTGTTGTCCGCCTGGACCAGCAGGGCCTCGCCACCCCGTTCGCGGATCGCCGCCACCGCTTCTTCGCCATGGCGCGCGGTGCGGGCGGCGATAATCACCTTCGCGCCGCGCTGGCTGAATGCCTCGGCAATGCCGCGCCCCATGCCGCGGCCACCGCCGGTAACCAGAACGACCTTGCCTGCCAATGAATCTGCCATCGATGTCCTCCCGCTGTTGTTATTTCTTAATTACGGTGCCTGAACGGTTATTCCCGGATTGCCATTTTGGAATTGCTGTTCTGGACTCGTTGTTTCTGAAAATTGTCATCGCTGATTGTTATCGTCGAGGCGACGCTTCCCACCCCGGCGGCGGCTCATCCTTGCCGGCCGCGGCGCAAGTCGACGGCCAAGTTGTCGACATGGCGGCGGACTGCCTATATCATTAACTGACAATTTATCAGCTTTAAATGCCGCCGTCCATATTCGACGACAAAATCGGTGGCAGAGAGAATCAGAGGAATCGCCGCCCATGTCACAGCATTACCCCCATTTGTTCAGTTCTTTTCAGCTCGGCACGCTGACCCTTCCCAACCGGGTGGTGATGGCGCCCATGTCCACCAATATGGGCGGCCTCGACGGCTCCGTCACCCCCGAGTTGGTGGCCTTCTACCGCGCCAGGGCCACCGGCGGCACCGGCATGATCATCGTCGAATTCTGCTGTGTGCACCGCCCCACCGGGCGCTCCGAGCACCGCCAGCTGAGTCTCGAAACCCCGCAACAGATCGATGGCCACAAACTCCTGGTGGACGCCATCGCCAGCGCTGGCGCCGTGCCGTGCCTGCAGCTCCAGCACGGCGGTCCGGGCGTCAAGCGCGAACTGGTGCAGGGCGGGGTCGCCGTCGGCCCCTGCGACATCCACTCGCGCCGCGATCCGCAGAAACTCACCGCCCGCGCCCTCGGCGACGACGAGATCGAACACCTGATCGAGTGCTTCGGCACCACCGCCGAACTCGGCGTCGAGGCCGGCTACCAGGCCTTTGAACTGCACGGCGCCCACGGCTACCTGCTCACCACCTTCCTGACCCCCTATTTCAACCAGCGGGACGACGCCTGGGGCGGCGATGAACAGCGCCGCCTGGCATTCCCCACCCGGGTGATCAAGAGAGTCAAGGCGGCGATCGGCGACCGGCCACTGATCTATCGCCTGTCGGCGGACGAATTCACCGACCAGGGCCTGTCGATCGACGACATGGCGCGCATCGCCCCGCACCTGGCCGCCGCCGGGCTCGACGCCATCCATGTCTCGATCGGTCTCGGCGCCACCAGTTTCGACAAGATCGTCGAGCCGATGTCGATGCCCGAGGGCTGGCGCCTGCCCTACGCCCGGCGTATCCGCGAGGCGACCGGCATCCCGGTGATCTCGGTGGGCCAGATTCGCTGGCCCGCCACCGCCGAGAAAGCCATCGCCGACGGTGACGCCGACCTGATCGCCCTCGGCCGCCCGCTGCTGGCGGACCCCGCCTGGGCCGGCAAGGCCCGCCGCGGCGACACCGGCCTGATCCGCCCCTGCACCTCCTGCAATTACTGCATCACCATGAGCGCCGGCGAGCACGGCAAGATCGGTTGCGCGGAAAACCCGTTGACCGGTCGCGAGCTGATGCCGATCCCCGATGCCGGCGACCTGAAAGGGAGCAGAGCCGTGGTGGTCGGCGGCGGCCCCGGCGGCATGGCGGCGGCGCTGATGCTCGACCAGGCCGGGTTCGACACCCATCTCTACGAAGCCCGGGACAGTCTCGGCGGCGGCCTGGTGGCCTCGGCGGCGCCGCCGTTCAAGGAAAAACTGCTGTGGTATCAGGACTACCTGCAGCGCACCCTCGGCGCAAGCGGCGTCGAGGTGCATCTGGGCGAGACCGCCACCGCCGAGCGGCTCGCCACTGGCGCCCCTCGGGTGGTGATCCTCGCTCACGGCGGGCGCGCGATCCCCCTGCCGATCGCCGGCATCGACAGCGACCGGGTACTCGACGCCTACGAAATCCTGATGGGCAATGGCAGCCAGTTCCCGCCGCCCGACGCCGCCCTGCCGATCATGATCTACGGCGGTGGCGAAACCGGCTGCGAAACGGCCGAATACCTGGCGGAACGGGGTTATCAGGTGATCCTGGTGAGCCGCTCCCCGGCAAAAAAGCTCGCCCGCTCGGCGGAAGCCATCTATCGCATGGTGCTGCTGGAAAGACTCAACAACAACCCAGCGATCCGCATCATCGACAACAGCACCGTCGACAGTGTCGACGATCACGGCCTCGTCACCCTCACCGGCAGCAACGGCCAGCAGGTCATCAACCAGCAGAGCATCGCCGTCCTGCGCCTGCTGATCGCCCAGGGCCGGCGACCCGACCCGCAACTGGCCAACGAGCTGATGGCTGCCGGCATCCCCCACCTGACCATCGGCGACGCCCGCCAGGGCGGGCGCATCGGCGACGCGGTGCACAATGCCTACAGCGCGGTGGTCTCGCTGTGCGCCGCCGGCAATGGCGGTACACCGGAGCTGGCCTGCTGATGGCGATGGCGGATCTCAGATCGACCAGTCCCGGGGCCTTTTCATGGTGGAGACCAGGATCAATACCAAACCCGAACCGAGACAAAGCGCCAGCAGAAAGCTCTCGTAGCTTTGGTAGCGGTCAAACATCACCCCCGCCAGCGCGGAGCCAGATCCGATGCCCACGCTGTAGCACGAGGTCATGATCCCGTAGATCTTGCCATAGGCACGAACGCCGAAATAGCGGCTGGTCATATAGGCCAGCGCGTCGATTTCGGCTCCGAGACACAAGCCGACAACCACACCGGTCAGCGCGCTCATCAAGTAGCTGCCATCCAGGGACAGCAGCATCAACGCGCCGAGCGCGGGCAGGGCGAACGCCAAGGCGGCAACCCCCCGTGGATCGAAATAATCGAAGAGGATACCGGTGCAGAGGCGACCGACCATCATTGCCGGGCCGATGAAAAAAGCAACCGTCGCGGCCATGGCCGGCGTCAGCCCCGAATCGACCAGCATCGGCTGGATATGAACCAGAAATGTGCCGGCACAAATCGCCACGAAGGTGAAGGCAAAGGCGAGCTTCCAGAAATCCGTCAGCCGCAGCGTCTCGCTAACGGTATAGCCTCCGCCGGTCAGCGGGCTGGAGGGCGAAGCCGAGCAGTCGGACTGCGCCAGCACCGGGCGGTCGCGGAAATAGCGGTAGGTGACAGCGAGCATCAATAGTCCACCGCCGCAACCGATCACCGCGAAGGTCTGGCGCACGCCAACCAACTCCCCCAGCCAGATGACCAGGCTCGGGGTAATGGCCACCATCACCGCGCCGCCAGTGAGAGCGAGCGCCAGGGCCATGCCCCGATGGCGAACAAAATTTCGCACCACACCCCCGGTCCACACCAGGGGGCTCACCCCCTGGCCAGCGATACCAAACAGCACGCAACCGGCATACCAGGACAGAATGTCAGGCCCGGCCGTGCCCAGCAGCGAAAAGCTGATGGCGAAGGCGAATATGCCCCAGAAGGCGATCATCCGCGCGCCGAATCTGTCCACCAGCATGCCCATGGGCACGTTGGTGAGCAGATGGGTGGCGGTGACCAGGGTCACGCCAAAGGCGATGTCCCCGCGGCTCCAGCCGTAGGCCTGCTGGAGCAAGTGCATGATGGCACCGGCGAAATGGTAGAAAATACCACCAAGGCCGACGCCGATAGCCGCCGCCAATACGATACCCCACCCTTCCCGCCACTCGGCACCTGGGTTGCCCGTGGTTGCAGTTTGCCTCATGAGCGTACCTGTCCAGTTGGTGGCGAAGAACGGTGAAAGCCCCGGCAGCCGGAGTGCCGGCAAGCCTCAGCGTATGGTTTTCGAATGGTCGGCACCCGGCGCTTCACCAAATAGTTCGTTGGCCAGCTGGCTGGCCGATGCCGCGGGTGGAAACCCGACATAACCTGTCAGGTGGTAGATCAGCTCCTCCAGTTCCTCCTTGGTGACACCATTTTTAAGGGCAATGGGAAAGTGGTAGCGCAGCTCATGGTTTGCCCGGGTGGCGATCAGTGCCGCGACGGTGATCAGGCTTCTGTCGCGACGACTGAGGCCCGGGCGGGTCCACAGGTGGGCAAAGACGGTGTTGATCGACAGCTGGCCCATCTCTGGCGCGAAGGTACCTGGCGTGGGGTTGAGCATGCCTTCCGCCGCTTCCGGCGACAGCATATCCTTGACGACCTCGACACCGCGCTGGTCGATTTTCTCGTTCATGGGGTTACTCCATCAGCAATGAACTGGCAAACAAAAAACGGACCGGGATCATTGCCGCGGTCCGCAATGGTAGAGAAACTGTACAGCGCGCATACGCGCACATTGTCAGGCAAGCCGTATCCGCCGCCACTAGGAAATCATCAGCGGGGCCTTGGCCCGGTGCCGAGACCGGGGAGTCGTTTCCCAGACGCCCATGGCGCGCGAATCGGGGCGCAGATGGGGGAAACGCCTGGCCATCTGGATCACGATCTTAGGCAGCATCATGCGGGTAATGGCGTTGCCAATACAAACGTGGAGCCCGTTGCCGAATGCCAGGTGGCGCATGTTCTTCCGGTCGATATCGAATGCCAGGGGACTCTCGTAGACGTCCGGATCGCGATTGGCGACAGAGATCATGGTATAGACCGGCATCCCCCGGGCGATAGTGGCGCCACCCACCTCGACATCCCGGGTGCAAAAACGCATGACCATGGTCACCGGCGCATCGATACGGAAGGTTTCCTCACAGAAGGCCCTGGCCAGCGATTCGTCCTGGCGAATCCGTGTCGCGATCTCCGGGTGATGCGCCAGGTAGTGCACCGCGGAGCTGGCCATGGCCGACACCGTGGGCACACCGCCGGTAAACAGCACGCACATCATCGCCATCATTTCGGCATCCGACAAGGTGCCGCTCTCCGACGCCGCGGCGATCAGGCCCAGCACGTTATCGGATTTGTCCCGGGCCGCCCGGGCCAGGGCTTCGCGGCAGTAAGCTTCACCTCTTTTCCAGCCTTCGACATATTGTGCCGGTTTCGGATCGCCGGGCTGTAACTTATCCAGCAATTTGAAAGTGGCGCCAAAATCGAAAAAGATCTGCTGGTCCTGTGGTGGAATGCCAAGAAACTCATCAAACAGGACCTTGATGGCGAAAGGGCGACCAATCTGCTCCACAGCATCGATGGCCTGCCCGTCGGAAAACCGATCGAGCATGTCATCGACAATCCGGTCGGCGGCTTCCGCCAGCTTCCTCACCCTGCCGGGCGAGAACGCCGTGCCGACAACACGCCGCAGGCGATCATGTTGCGGCGGGTCCGAGTAATTCATTACCGGCTGGCTGTTGAAAAAATCCACCCGCTGCATGCCCGGCAGGCCGGGGGGCTTGACGCTCGAAAAGACTTCCCAGTTGCCGAGCACCTCCATGCATTGCTCATAAGTGGCGACATAAGCCGAAGGGATATCTCCTTCCATGATCATGAAACCCGGCGACCGCCCCAGTAACTGTGGATGGAACTCTGTCGGGTCGGCCCTGAATTTTTCCGAAAACGGGTCGAAATCTATGAATTGCGTCTTTGGCGCCGGAGTGATGTTCATGCTTTTCACCTCTCTGCGATCAGTTGGTTATGCCGTTGCGGTGTCTTCTTTCCCAAATGGCCGGCGATAGATTGCGCACAGGCGTCGATCTCACTGCCATGTTTTGTGCCGCAATGACGCGTGAATGCCGCCATCCACCAACAGGTTGGTGCCGGTAATAAAGGATGCCCTGTCGGATGCCAGAAATTCGACGGCATCGGCAATCTCCAGCATGCCACCCTGGCGTTGCAAGGGTGTGTGTGCCAGCAGATCATACTTGGCAGGCTGATTTTTGAATTCCAGCATGCCCATCGGCGTGGCGATCAACCCCGGCGACAGCGAGACGATACGTGCCCGCTTTTGCCCCCAAGACCAGGCCGAACGCTCGCACAGGCGATTGAGTGCAAACTTCGACAGGGAGTAACTGCTGGTCGGGGAAGGCGCTTCGCCAAGCGCCGCCACCAGCCGTTCGAGATAATCCGGCGCCAGCGGCTTATCCAGTGCCATGATGACCTCCGCCGAAGGGCCCGCCATATGCGCCGCCAGCGACGAAATAAAAATGGCCGCCGCTCCCGGTGTCGCCAGCGGCAGTAGAGTGTCCGCCATCATCGCCGCACCGCACAGGTTCACCTGCATGATCGTGCGCCAGTCCGCCATGCTCGGCGACAGGCCGGCGACGTGGGCCAACACCCGAAAGCCACCGCGATCTCGAATCCGGCAGGCCAGCGCCTCGATCGATGCCCGGTCGCACAGATCACAGCGCACCGGCTCCACCCACAAGCCTTCGTCGCGGAGCAACTGGACATTGGCGGTGAGTTTTTCTCCATTGATATCGGCCAGCAACAGCCGGTGGTGCTGGCCGAGACGGCGGGCAACCGCCATGCCCATGCCCCCCGCGCCCACCACAACGGCCGTCGACATCGCCGGCCATGATCCCATGCGTTCATCGTTCATCGAATATTCCACTTTGCTCAAAAAAGTGGTGGGCTGCGCCACGACCTTGCGCCACCGCCGGACGATTCGTCGCGAGTCACCACCGTCAGAATGAATACTTGAGTGTGACGCCATACATGCGTGGCGCCGAATACAGCCCCGACAATGTGCCAATTCCAGGCGCCGACCCTGACGGGCCAACGAGCGCCTCCTCATCGAAGGCGTTTTTGATGAACAGCGCTGCGTCGAATCCAGTGCTCATCGCACCGTACCAGCTGATGCGAAAATCCGTCATCTCGTAACCGGCAGCCTCAATCGCTTGGTAGCTGATCGAGCTCATCTTGTGATAGCGGGTCGAGAATTCCAGCTCGCCGTACTCCATCGGCATTGGCAGCCGGTAATTGATGCCAAGGGTATAGCTGTAGTCCGGCGAACCCAGAAACGCGCTGCCTTCCACCACGTCGGCGGAGAGCGCCGAAGGCGGCAGTGTGGAGGGCAGATCGGCATGGGTAAGGCTGAGTTTATCGAGTGATCGGTCGAGCCAGGCACCGGCGACAGACAGTTCCAGGTTGCTCAGCGGCTGGACCACCAACTCGAATTCGACGCCCCGGATGGTCGCTTCGCCGATATTGGTAAAAATATTGGTACTGACCGGATTGTTGTTGGGATCGCCATCGCCATCCGGATCGGCCACCCCGCTGACACTGAAAGGCCCCTGCAAACCGTCGATCTCCGACTCGAACAGCGCGAGATTGAAGCGGCCGAAAACATCACCCAGTTGCCAATCGCTCTTCAAGCCCACTTCGATTTCGCGAGTGCTTTCCGGGCCAAAGCTCTGGAAGGGAACCAGCTGGCCGCCGAATGCCGGGGCATTGAGGCCCCCGGCCCGGTAGCCTGTACGGCCCAGGACATATAGCAGGAGATCGTCGATGGGACGATAATTCATCCCCAGCATGAAGGTTTCCTTACTGAAACTCTGGCTCAACTGGGAAGCGCCTTGCAGAACACTGCTGCAAGCCGCACCCTCGCCTACTTCCTGCCCGAAAGAAGATGCCGGTGTCGAGCAAAGGCCGGCCTTGTCCTTGGTTTTTCGCAGACCCATGTCGACCGAAAAACCAGCCAGCGTATCGTTCAAATGAGAGAGATCGTACGAGACCTGACCAAACCAGGCGCGGGATTCGTCGTAATAATAGATCTCGGCGCCGCGTATCCCGTTGACCGGATCATCCACTGGAACACCAAAAGGCTTGAAGGTTTGCAGACCCAGTTTGTTGATACCATTCGGCTCTGAATCCAGATAGAAATAACCGGCGATATATTCGAGGTTGCCGTCCAGTGCTTCGCCCAGCACCTGGAATTCATTGGTGACCTGCTTGGCGTTGTACTGGGTGCTGGCAGTGACCAGGGTCATTTGCGCACCGTCATTGTCATTGAAGGTATCGATATTGACCTCTGCCTGACCATAGATATTCTTGATCGTGACACCGCCGATTTCCCATGTCGTGGTGTTCGACAGGAACGTCCGGTCAAGGGAGATTGTCGACAACACCGACGGCCACACCTTGCGGATACCGCCGCTTTCCTGGCGCGAAATCAGAGCGTTGAAGTCACAGGTCGGATCGCCGTTACATCCGGGAAGCGTGCCATTGGTAAAAGGCAGGGTGTCGACAAGGCCCGGACCGCTGCGCCAGGGAACGGTACCCGCCATCTCCGAATTGTCATTGATCCGTTCGTAAACAGTCACGTTGCGCAGGTCTTCGGATGGTTCGAGCAGCAGCGATATCCGGAAATTCTCCCGGTCGGCATTATCGAGATCGACACCGTACACCATATCCCTGGTATAGCCATCGCGCTTGTCGAGCTGGCCGGCGAAACGCAGTGCTATTTTATCCTTCACCACCGGCACATCGATGCCCACTTCGTAGAGTTGCGCATCGTAGTTGCCAAATGTCGCCGACACGAAACCACCGAATTCATGGCTTGGCACCTGAGTAGTGGCGACCACTGCGCCGGTAGTGGAGTTGCGGCCGAACAGCGTGCCTTGCGGCCCCTTTAGCACCTGCAGCGAAGCCATGTCATAGGTGGGGAGACTCGCACCCCAGCTACTCAGCGGCACGTCGTTGACATAGGTCGTCACCGCCGGCTGGACAGGGCCAAAGGATGCCCGGGAGATACCCCGGATACTGAAAATAGTGTTGACCGCACTACCCGACGACGACATGTTGATACCGGGTACCGAGGCATTGAGGTCGCGCAGCTCTTTGAGGCCGGATTTCTCGATGGCGGCGGAATCCAGCACAGCGAGAGCCATCGGGGTAGCCTGGGCGCCCTCTTCGCGGCGCCGGGCGGTGACGACAATCTCTTCGATTCCTCTGGCTGCAGGTATTCGCTGCTCGCCCGCCACCTGCGCGTATCCGGCGCTGCTCCACAGTGCCGACACAACAGCCGCAGCCATGATATTTCTTCGACTAATGCCCTGATATTCAAATATTTTCATTATATTTTTCTCCGCCCTTCTCATTGGTTTTGATCGCTATCGCCGCCGAGCGTAGTGAACACCTGCTCTCAGGAAGTTCTTCAGCAAACTCTCTGGCCCAGTGGTCGACCCTCGGTCTTGTTCCGGATATCCGGCCACCGAACTGCTGAACGATGATCTCAGGCGAGACAAACCATAAACTGAAAATGCGTCAGTTTCAATATGATTTGTTCCATATATTTGGATTTATTTTCAAAATATAGAAACATATGGAACAATAGCGCCGAAAAGTGTTCCACCCCAAAGAAATCCCAGACACAGAAGGCTAACCGATGCATTCGCGACGTTATATTTCGAAACAGGTAGGAGATGGCGGATGGCGGATGGCGGATGGCGGATGGCGGATGGCGGATGGCGGATGATACAAATGTATAATCCGCGCTATCAACATGATATCGATAGCGTCGAAGACGAAAAGCATAGCCGATGAATCAAGAAACCGTATCCCAAAGCACCAAGTCCAGGATCATCGATGCCGCATTGAACCTCGTTCTGGAAAATGGCAATACAGCCATCACCATCAGCGCAGTTTGCGAGCAATCCGGGATTTCCCGCACCACGGTGTATCGCTGCTTCAACAATGCGAGCGATATTGTCGAGGCGGTTTTCACTGAGGTACGCGACCGATATGAACGGGGGTTAAGAGCGGCGATCGCCAGGGACCCGGCGCCCGAAAACCGCCTGGATGTGGTGACGGACTATATGGCCAGACATGCAGTCAGCGGCATAACAGAAAAGATAGCGCGGTGTTCCCATGAATTGATCGACCGGCTCGCCGGGTCCATACACGAATCGAGACAGCAACTCTACACCGAGGTACTGGCGCCTTATCTGAATATGTTCGCGAGAATGAAAAACAGCCCGGTCGACATCCCCTTCATCGCCCACACCCTTGTCTACTACTATGCTGGCCTCGTCAAGACCCGGGACGGCTCCAGCGCGGAAGAGATCAAGACTCGACTGAAAAGGCTGATCACCGGCCTGTCGATGGTCTGAACCGCCACCACCACCGATACCGGCCAAAGCCACTGGCGGAGCAACGGTCTCGCGCCCCGCCTCAGATTTCTCCCAACACCGGCATGATCTCCGCCGCAACCCAGCGCAATCTGTCCTTGTAAGCCTCGACATCGGCAACCGGCGGCGACGGGATCGTGGTCTCGGTGACACCGAGCTCCCTCAGCCACAGGCATTGATCGAGGATTTTCCCCGCCTCCCAATGGCCCCGCCCGCGGTCGTCGCCCCTGCTCTGGTGGCTGGCGGTAACGTCGAGCATTTCCTGGGGCAGAAAGACATCGAGATTCCGGCCGTGGTAGTCGGGGCGGGAGCGGATGTAATCGAGCTTCTCGCGAAATTTTTCCGGGGTGATCTGAAACGGCGCCCAACCGTCGCCATGGCGGGCGATACGCTGCAACACCGGCTCGGCATCACCGCCGAACCAGATGGGCATCGGATTCTGCACCGGCTTTGGTGCAAAGGCGGCATTGGCGAAGGATACGAATTCGCCCTGGAATGACGGCGAGCCACTGCTCCACAATTCGATCATCGCCCGGATGTACTCATCACAGATCGCCCCGCGCTTGTTGAACGGCACATTGAGGATGGTGAACTCATCCTCCATCCAGCCGACGCCGAACATCGGCACCGCCCGGCCGCCGCTCAGCCAGTCGAGGGTCGCCCAGTCCTTGGCCTGGATGACCGGGTTCTGCAACGGCAGTATGGTCAGCGACGATGCCAGGCGGATCCTGGACGTATGGCCGGCCAGCACGCCGAGGGCGACAGTGCTGCTGAAATAGTGCCCGCCGGAAAACTTGACGTACTGGTTGGGCACGATGAAATGCTCACCGAGCATGGCCTTGTGATAGCCCAGCTCATCGGCCAGCCGCACCACGTCGGCGACCTGCGCGCCGCTGAGTCCATACTCCCAGCGCTGGGCCATGGCGTCGATATGCATGCTGTTCGGCACCGGGATATTGATTCTCATGGCTGGCCGGTATTTCCTCTGTCGCAGATGCTGTGGAAAGTCATGGTATGGGAAGTTCAGCGCGGCGGCGGGATCCGCCGTCAGCTGCCCATCGATAGCGGCGATCGGCCAACGATCACATTCGCGCGCCGAACCGCTCGCTGTAGGACTCGAAACGCCCCTTGATCGCTTCGCTGTCCAGGCCAAAAAACGCCGGATCGGCCCGGTGCCGCCCCTTGGGGTTTTCCTGCCGCCAGTTGGCGAGGCTGGCGGCGAATTCATCGCTGAACGTCCAGCCGAGCCATTGATAGAGCTGGCGCAGCCCCGGTTCGGGGTCGCCGATCTGCTCACTGTGGTAAATATCGAAAAATCGCTCTGCGCCGAGGGCATCCCGATCCCGCAGCAGGCGACGCCCCGCTTCGGACCATTGATCGAGCTGGCTGGCGCCGAGTTCCCGGGGAGGAGAACCGCTGAGAAAGATTTCGTGAACCTGGTAAATCAACGAGCAAATGGATGGCAACACGCTTTCCGGGCGGCGGTGGGTAATGACGAAGCGCGCCTCCGGATAGGCTCTGACCAGCGACGGGATGGCCAGGCTGTGCACCGGCGTGCGCAACACCCAGCGTGTCGCCGGCGTTTTCCATTGCAGCAATTTCATCACCCGCCGGTGGTAGCGGTAGGCGGCGTCCATTTCCGCGAGGCCGTCCGCCATCACCCAGCGCTCATAGCTCGGCACATGATAGAAGCCGTTGGCGGCGATGTTGCAAAACGACAGGTTCAGTACCGGGAAACATTCCTCCGGAGCGTTGGGGTTGCGCGGCATGGCGTCGCCGATGCCCGGCGCCAGGGCGTCCATGTCCGCCATGCGTTTTTCATTGACGGCGATGCGCGGGTCATCGGCCACCGCGACATCGGGTGGCGGACAGGGTGCGTAGGCTTCCCAGCCGCGCAGGCAGCGAGTGTCGTCATCGAGAGCGAGCATGTGGCCGAGCGCGGTGCTGCCGGTCCGCGGCAGGCCGGTAATGAACACCGGGTCGCGGATGATCTCATCGTCGATTTCCGGATGGCGCCGATACCAGTCCTCCACCTGCAGACGGCTGATCAATGGTTCGAGCAGGCTGCCGGGAATGGCTATCTTGCCGATTTCGGAAGGCGTACTTTCGCGGTTTATGGCGGCCACCAGCTGCTCGAGGCCAAGGCGAAAGCTGTCGTCGCCAAAATCGTCGAGGCCGGTTATTTCTCGGGCCTGATCCATCAAGCCCTGAACGGTTATATGCATGGTCGGGTCTCCAGATGGCTGTCAGGGTTGATGATGCTGCGCGCACAGGCGCCGCAGCCCTTCGTCAAAGGTGACCTTGCAGGGGCCGGTGATCGCCTTGCGCTTCGCCACATCCGCGATATGGGACAGCTGGGCGCCGGGCAGGTCGAAAGTCTCGACCCTGGCTTCACAGCCCAGCAGGTTTGCCGCCTCCCGGCACCAGTGCTGGGCCGACACCACTTCGTCGCCCGCCCAGTTGACGATGGTCGCCGGCACCCCCGCGGCGGCCAGCAGCGCCGCCACCTGGTCGCACATGTCGTCGACGTGGATCGGCCGGTGATTGTTCGGGGCGCCCGGTACTTTTACCGTTTCCCCCGCCTGCAACTGGCGGATATGCATCGATACCAGGTTGCCGGGGCTGCCGTACACCGTATTGAGGCGGGCAATGGTCACCGGCAGATCGAACGCCCGGGCGCAGAACCGCGCCACCGCTTCCTCGGCGATCTTGGTCACCGGGCTGGTCGGGCTCCAGGGCGCGAAGGAGCGGCCCAGTTCGCCGTTCTCGGCGCAGGCGAAGTTCGCGTCGGGGTTCGGCGCGTAGATCGCGTGGGACGACACAACCAGCGCCGCCTTGGCCGCCGCGCAGTGGCGCAGCACCAGCCCGGTGCCTTCGCCGTTCACTGTCATCGCCCGATCGAAGTCGCCGAGGCCGCCACGGGTGAAGGCAAAATGCAGCACGTAATCGACATTCCGGGGCAGGCTCGACACGTCGCCCTGCTCCAGGTCGATGGCGCAGGGCGTGATCGCGGCGGCCAGCACCCGCTCGCGGCTGTCGTCGTCGGCGAATCGCGCCGCTCCCCAGACACGGTTGTGTTGCGCCAGGAAACGCGCGATGGGCCAGGCCACCTGGCCGGTCACACCGGTAACCAGAATATTTTTGTCGGTGAGCATGATCATTTCCCCCTGAGGCGCGGCGCCAGCACGTCGTACATGCGGCTCAGGCCTTCCCTGATCGGCACCTGGCAGGGTCCGGTTATCGCCTTGCGCTTCGCCGCGTCGAGTTGGTAGGTGGGGTATTCGAAACCGCCCTCGGCAAATTGCGGCTCGATGCCGGCCAGCTTGCCGAAATGTTCCATCACCTCGCGGGTGGCGATGGCTTCATCGCCGCCGAGGTTGACCAGTGTCGGCGGAATGGCGGCGGCGCCGAGCAGCGGTTCGATAAAGCGCACCACGTCGTCATCACTGATCGGCTGGATGATGTTCGACTGGTGGGCCGGCAGGGGAATCGGCTGGCCGGCCAGCAGCATGCCGAGAAATATCCCCAGCATGCCGCCATCGTGGTAGGTGCCGTACTGCACCCCCAGGCGGGCGACGGTGGTGGGCAGGCCGAGATGTTTCGCCATGCCCCAGGCCACGCCTTCCGCCGCCAGCTTGGTGCCCTCGTAATGACCGCCCATCACCGCACCACCGGTTTGATCGGTTTCGCCATAACTGTGTTCGGGGTCGGTGTTGGCGGCATAGACGCCGATGGTCGAAATATGCAGAAACGCCGTGGCGCTGCGGCAGTGAGCCATCAGCATCGCGGTGCCCTGGGGATTGTCGCGCATCCCCTGTACGAAGGACTCCGGGCCACAATTGGCGGCGCAGTGGACAACGTAGTCAAAGTCCGCGGGCAGTTCGTCGAAAGCGCCGTCGGCGAGGTCGCCGGCGACGGTGCGGACCCCTTGCGACTCCCAGAAATCGCGCTGCCCGTCGCGGCTGTAGCGGGCAAACCCCCACAGCTCGTTGTGAGGCGCCAGGGCCGCGGCAATTGAGCCGCCGAGATTGCCGGTAAGACCGGTGACGAGAAGTTTTTTATCATTCAGCACAACCATCTCCTTGTTTGCTCTGTGTCTTCGTTTCAATGAACGCCTCGATGACCGGTTTAGAACGCACCGCCAGACGCTGTCGACGTCAGGTCGCGGCGCCCGCAGCGACCCGTAAACGCCATTCCCCCGCACGGCGGGCAAGCTCTTCGCGGCGCTGCCCGGCGGCCACGGCGGGCAGCGCGCCAACCAGACTGTGGCGGTTGACCACCGTCAGGCTCTGGACCAGCCCGGCGCCGCCCCCGGTTTGCGGCGGCACGCCCTGCCAGCGGAAAAAAAGCCAGCCATCGGACTGGCCCGCGCTATCGATCCAGTTGCCGACGCCCGGGTCGCGGGGTGCGAGAACAAACGTCAGGGTGCCGTCGGGATTGGCCTAGGTTTGCGCGGCGTTGTAGCTGGCTATGTGCCCGGTCGGCGAGGGAGCGATCATCCAGGTGTCGGCCACCTGCACGCCAAAGTAATCGGCATCGCCATCGCGGACGGTGACCACCATGGCTTCATCATCATTCAGGTGAAACCGGCAGGCCGCGGCATAACCCCAGGCACCGGTGCGGCCGTAGGGCGGCACCAAGGTATTGACCGCCGGCCGGCCGTTGAAACCGTCATTGAAGCGCAGCCAGAAATCGACGAAGCCCGGCAGGTAACCGGCGGTGGCGGCGGCGATGGCGCCATCGTCCATCGGCGCCGGCAACGCCGCGCCACCGGTGCGGCGAATATCGATCCGGTTGGCTACCTGGCGCCAGTCGGAGAGGCTGTCGCGCACCAGCAGGTAGAGCCTGCCGGCGGGCAACTGGATATGGTTGCGGCGGCCGCCGGCGGGGGCGCTGTCCAGGCTGATGCTAAAGCGGCCGTCAGCGGCGATATCCATATCCCGGCTGGTCAGCATATGCAGCGCCCCGAGGTCTTTCATGCTGTCGTCGTTGATGGCGAACCCGTCGCCCTCGGGGTGGCGGGTCAACTGAAAGGTGAACTGCGCCGGCCCGCCAGCAAGCACCTGACCAGTCACCTGGTATTGCACCGCGCCTTCGAGCCCGGCGTTGCGATAAATATTGTCCGGGCAATCGATGGCGGCCGCGCTGCCGGGAAAGTCGCGGCCAAACCAGTGATAATCGGTGAGATTGGTGCCCCAGATAAACCCGGGGGCCGACACATCGCCCCCGATGGTTTGCAGCGTCAACTGCACCAGCCATTTATCCAGCACCCGGTCGATGCCTGCCGCCGCCCCCGGGCGCGCCGCAAGCGGGTGAGCGGCCATCAGCTCCCGCGCCCGCACCCGGGCTTCCGCCACCCGAGGATCATCGATGATCCGCAGGGCGCGGCGCTCGACGGTCGCCTGATACGCGGTCGCCAAAGGGCTGGAAAAACTCCCGGTGGACTTACTCATGATGCCTCCGCCGCGCCCTGCACGATTGTTGTCGCGGTATAGCGGACTCCCCTCCCCCGCTGTGCGGCGAAGGGGAGTTGCCGCGAGCGGCGATCAATTGCTGGAAGAGGCACCGAAGCGCGCCCGGATTTCGACACCATAGGTGCGCGGATCGCCGTAAATACGACCTACCACGCCGAGGGCATCCATCAGCGCGGAACCGGAAATGCCGTAGACCTTGTCGTTGACATTGCGGATATAGAATCCGATGTCGATGGGGTTGCCCATGACGTTCTCCCAATCGAGCCGCAGGTTGAGCAGGCCGTAGGAATCCTGGGATTCATCTTCATGGTTGTACTGCTGGCCGTCGGCGAGGATCATCCGGCTCTGGTAGGTGTAGTTGGCGGAGGCCTTCACCGTGCCGTACTCGGAAGGCACCATCGGCAACCAGTACTGCGCCAATACGCCAAGGATATTCTCGGGAGCGCCGGAGTAGTCCTGGTCCACCAGCTTGACCACTTCACCGGCGGAGTTGACCGCCGTGCCGGGATATTTGGTGTACTCGGCGTCCAGGTAGCTGTAGGAGATATCCAGCTGGAAATTGCTGCCAAAACGCACGGTGTTCTCGATCTCGAGACCCCGCGACTCCGCTTCCGCGATATTGCCGATCTGGGTCGAAACGCCGGTGCCGTTGAAGAACACCTCGTTGCGGTGCAAGTCGCTGTACTCGGAATCGAAAATCGCCAGGTTGGTACGGCCGTAGACCTCGCCGATCGCCCAGTCGAGCTTGGCGCCGATCTCGATGTCCTTGACGATTTCCGGCTCGAAAGTCGACTTGGCCTCGGCGAGGTCCAGGAATCTCAATGACTGGAGGTTGATGCCGCCCTGCTTGTAGCCGCGGCGATGGGTGGCGTAGAGCAGCAGGTCATCCGTCGCCTGCCAGTCGAGGGCGATGGTGTAGGTGCCCTCGGTCTGCTTCACCTTGCCGTCGTAGCTAGCGCCGTTCGCCGTCCTGATCACCCCCCCGGGAGTGATCGAGGCCTCGACGTCGGTGAGCCGCTGCTTGAATTCGCTGTGGCGGTAGCCGAGGGTGAGTTTGAAATCCTCCAGTCCGAAATCACCGAGATCCAGGGTGGTTTGCGCGTAAATACCGGAATTGCTCAACTTGTAGTTATCGTTATAGCCACTGGAAATGGCCGGGTAGCCGGCAACCGGGAAAGTAAAGGCGCCGTCGAGCGTCGACAGGATCGACGGCGAGTTGAGGTAGAGGTTGTCCTTGAATCTCTCGTAGAAATAACCGACCACCCAGTCGTGCTTGTCGCGGGCGGAACCGGCGAGCTGGATTTCCTCGGAGAACTGATCCATCCAGTCGTTGCGGCCGAACTTGCTGGACTCCACCGGCTTGCCGTCGATGACATCCAGGTTGTTGTAGACCACCGCATGAAATACCGGCGAGCCGCCGATTTCGCGAATCACCGAGGATTCCCGATTGCGGTTGGTCTGGAAAATATTTTTAAGGGTTGTTTCTCCGAGGAAACCCAGCTTGCCGTAATTGAAGTCGGTGATATTGATGATCTGCTGGGTGTGGGAGCGGAGGAAGTTCTGCTGGGAGTGGGCGGCGCGGCGCTTGGCGCTGTCGCCCCCCTCGGCGAGCCTGTCCCTCTCGCCCAACAGGCCGTTGCGCACCGAATCCACCCGCCCGACCCGGTCGGCGACACAGGACTCCACCGTCTGGCCGATGAAAGGCGCGTTGGGGCAGAGGCTCAGTTCGATGATCCCCCGGGCGGTAATGGCCCCGGACGGGGTAAACAGCGAGTTGGTGGTCAACAGCGGATGGTTTTCGTTGAGGTGGCTGAGAAGCACCGCCGAGCCGTTCTCATCGATGGTATTGTCCTGGAACAGGGTGTAATTGCTCAGCCAGTCGGTGGGCTCGAACAGCACCCCGATGCGGAATGAATCGCGATTGCGATCGTCGAGCTCCTGGCCGGTCACCCAACTGCGGGAGTAGCCATCGTGCTGGCTGGTATTGCCGGCAATACGCACCGCCAGCACGTCCTCGATCAGCGGGATATTGAAGGCGACGGTCACATCGCGGGAAGCGTAGTTGCCCATCTTGGCTTCGATGAAGCCGTCGAATTCGTAACTGGGCCGCTTGGGATTGATCAACACCGCGCCACCCACGGTGGGTCGCCCGAACAGGGTGCCCTGGGGGCCCTTGAGCACCTGGATATTGTCCAGGTCGTAGTAGGTGGCATTCTGGCCGCCGCTGGCGGAATTGGGGTTGACCGGGGTCTCGGCGAAATACTGGACCACCGAGGGGTTGCTGCCGAAGGTCTGGCCCTGGCCGCGGATAAAGAAGAGCACGTCATTGCGGTTGGCACTGCCGCCCTGCACCGTCAGGCCCGGCACGTTGCCGATCAGGTCGTAGGGCTCGGAAATCCCCTTCGCCCGCATCAGGTCCGGCGTAAAGGCCGAAACCGCGACGGGAACGGCCTGCAGGCTTTCCTCGCGGCGCCGCGCGGTGATGACGATTTCTTCGATACCTCGCGCCGAACCGCCGGCTCCCCCTTCCTGAGCCTGGACATCAGCGACCGGGACCAGCGCCGCGGCAACACCGAACAACATGGACCTGTGCACTGCTTTCTTATGGAATGATAGTTTCTTATGAAATGATCTGACCACTTGAGCCTCCAGAGTACCCGTCTGAACAGGTAGCGGTTTCTTTATTGGTTAATGTGTCCGTTACTGGATTACTCGCCATGGGTTAGCGGGGGTTCCCGACAGCGGTAGCCGAACTTCCCCCTCATGACGTTGGAGCATTTTCATCCATGAATCGTTATATCCACCTCGAACTGCGGCAGCGGCATAAAAAAAACCGACTGTTCGTCAGCTATGGTGCGATTCGACAACAAAACTGACAAGATGTCAACTAATGGCGCGCCATCGGCGTTCGTCGGCCGCTGATCGTCACCGCGGGCCCGGCTGGTGTTCAGGCAGTATCCGGCCCGTCAACCGTGATAGAGGCACCATCGGCCCTCGGGATTGCGGTACCAGCCCGCGGCCGCTGTCGCGCCGGCATCCACCGCGACTGTCAGGCCGTTGAGATAGCTGGCCATATCCGAAACCAGAAACGCCACCACATTGCCAAACTCTTCCACACTGCCCATGCGGTCGAGCGGAATGTAGCGATCGCGGGCGGCTTTTTCGCTGTCGGTCGCGGCCTCCATCAACCCCTTGAGGCCCTCGGTTTCGATCATGTCGGGCGCCAGCGCGTGGCTGCGGATATTGTGTTGCGCCAGCTCGAGGGCCATGGTCTTGGTAAAACTCACCACGCCGGCCTTGCAGGCGGCATAGACCGCAAACCCCGGCGCGGCTCTCAGCGCCTCGGTGCTGGCGACATTGATGATGGCGCCGCCCCTGTTACCACCGATCATCAGCGCCGCCGCGGCCTGCGTGGCATGAACGACACTCAACAGGTTGAGGGCGATATGGCGCTGGATGCTGTTGGCGCTCTGGCTGAGAAAATCGACGCGGCGCCCGCCGCCGACGTTGTTGACCAGAATATCCAGGCGCCCGAAATGTTCGCCTACCCTGGCGACCATGGCGGCGATCTGGTCGCCATCCATCATCTCCACCGGGATGAACAGTGCTTCGCTGCCCTGGGCGCGCAGTGCCGCCGCAACCTGCTCGCCGCGCCCGACGTCCCGGTCGGCAATGGCGATCCGCGCACCACATCGCGCCAGGACCAGGGCGCAGCCCTCCCCCAGGCCGTTGGCACCACCCGTTATCAGCGCTACGCGGTCGGTCAGGTCAATTGCTGGTAGTGTGGGCATTGGGATTCTCCTGTGTTGTGTGGCGGTTGATTGTTGTCGCTGGATCGGTGACAGGCCGATTGACCGGAGCTGCGCCAAAAGATTACATTGTGTCAGCTATTTTTCAAAACCGTCGTTTTTTTAAACCATCACCACTTACGGAGTCTGATGATGACAACCGCTTCCGCCGCTTCGCCTCTCGCCGGCAAACGCGCTCTGGTTACCGGTGCCGCCACTGGACTCGGCAAACAGGTGGCAACCCTGCTGGTGGCCGAAGGCGCACGGGTGGCGCTGGTCGGCCGCACCCGGGAAAAGCTCCAGCAGGTGGCCGCGACCCTCGGGCCCTCGGCACTGCCGGTGGCCGCCGACGTCGCCGATCCCGACCAGGTGCGCGCCGCCTTCGAGGAAGTCGACAACCATCTCGGCGGCCTCGATATCCTGATCAACAACGCCGCGGTATACATCCCCTTTCGCATCGAACAGGCCAGTGACGCGAGCCTGCAACGGATCATCAATACCAACCTGCTCGGCCCCGCCTACTGCATGCGCGAGGCGGTGCCGCGCATGAAACACAGCGGTGGCGGCGACATCATCAATGTCTCCTCGGAATCCACCCGCAATCCCTTTCCGTTTCTCACCGTCTACGCCGCCAGCAAGGGCGGGCTCGAGACCCTGTCCGCCGGCTTGCGCACGGAACTGCGGGAATACGGCATCCGCGTCGCGCTGCTCCGCGCCGGCACCATGAAAGGCGCGGATGCCAACGCCAGCCTGGCCAACTGGACGGAGGAACAGCTGCGCGATGCCCTCGCGCTGTGGGAGAAGACCGGGCACAACGCCTATTCAGGCGCCGGCATGGAAAACAGTACGGTCGCGCGCATGGTCATCCACGCCCTGTCGCTGCCCCGCGAAGCGAACATGGAACTGTTCGAAGTGCGCAGCGCCTGAAGGCAATGGCGCCGACAGTGTCGACACCGGCCCAGCGGCTGTGTAGAATCCATAACTAACAATTAGTCAGCTATAGGCTGTCACCCAGGAGAGTCGAGGACCCACCGTGAATCTACAGCTCAACCCCGAAGATCTGGCATTCCGCGACGAGGTGCGCGCCTTCCTGGCGGCCAATCTCGACCCGGCGGTGATCTACCGCTCGCGCACCGAGGTCCACCCGCCCAGCGAGGCGGACCGGCGCTGGTGGAACAGTGTGCTCAACAAACGCGGCTGGGCCGCCCCCGGTTGGCCGCAACGCTACGGCGGCCCCGGCTGGACACCGATCCAGCGCCATATCTTCGACATGGAGTGCCGTCTCGCCGGCGCCCCGGAGCTGCGCTGGCAGGGGCTGCGACTGATCGGCCCGGTGATCTGCGAATTCGGCTCCGAAGCGCAAAAAGCGCGCTACCTGCCGGCTATCCTCGAAGGCAGCGAACAGTGGGCCCAGGGATTCTCCGAACCCGGCGCCGGCTCCGATCTCGCCAGCCTCAAGACCACCGCCCTGCTCGAGGACGAGCATTACATCGTCAACGGCCAGAAACTGTGGACCACTGAAGGCGGCGATTCGGAGATGGGCTTCTTCCTGGTGCGCACCGATCTCACCAGCAAGCACGGCGGTATCTCCATGCTGATCATCGACATGGCCTCGCCGGGTGTCACCGTGCGCCCCATCGAGATGATCAACGGCGACGTCTCCACCTACGAAGTGTTCCTCGACAATGTGCGGGTGCCCCGGGAAAACCTTATCGGCGAACCCGGCAGCGCCTGGACCCAAACCAAGTTCCTGCTCAACAACGAGCGCACCTCCAGCGCCGACATCGACAAGGCCTACGGCGACCTGCGCCGCATCCGCGCCATCGCCTCCGGGGAATCGAAGAATGGCCGGCCACTGCTCGAGGACGGCGACTTCCTGCGCCGCCTGACCCAGCTGGAACTGGAAGTCGAGGCCCTCGACTGGTCGGTGCTGCGCGTCCTGTGCGGCGCGCCGTCGCGACGCCCGCCGGCGGCAGCGGCCTCGGTGCTCAAGATCCGCGGCTCGCAACTGCAACACCGGCTCGGCGAACTGGCGGTGGACGCTCTCGGGCCCCGTTCCCTGCGGTTGTTCACCCGCGACCAGGCCTTCGCCGCCGAACCCGCCCCGCTGTGGCCCGGGTATGTTCCCGGCGTTCGCGCCGACCAGCTCTACATGCGCGCCTGCACCATCTACGGCGGCGCCATGGAAGTGCAGAAGAACATCATCGCCAAGATCGCCTTTGGCCTCTGACCGGCCTGCGGTCATTTACCGCAAGAGACCGTTGACAACGAGAGACAGACAGCATGAATTTTGACCCCAGCGACGAACAGAAAATGCTTGCCGACAGCGCCGCCCGCTATGTTCGCGAGCGCTGCGACCTGGAGAGCCGCCGGCAGTCGGCAAAAAGCGCCGAGGGCTTTTCCCGCCGCCACTGGCAGCATTTCGCCGCTCAGGGCTGGCTGGCCCTGACCCTGCCGGACGGCGTCGGCGGACTCGGACTCGGGCTCGAGGAGATGGCGGTATTGATGGAAGAGCTGGGCCGCGGCCTGGTGGCCGAACCGCTGGTGGACAGCACCGTGCTGTGCGGTGGCCTGCTGGCCGGCACCACCCGGGGCGATACCTTGCTGCCGCTGGTGGCCAGCGGCGAAGCCATTCTCGCCCTCGCCCACCTGGAACAGGGCGGACGCGCGGAATACGACTGCCCGGTGGCCGCCAGCGCCACGCCCGACGGCGACGGCTGGCGGCTCCACGGCGTCAAGCACCTGGTCTGCCACGGTGCCGCCGCCAGCCACCTGCTGGTCAGCGCCAGGGAAGCCGACGCCGCGGGTTACAGCCTGTTCGCGGTGGACGCCGCGAGCGCCGGCATCAGCCGCGACGCCTACACTCTGATCGACGGCACCCGTGCCGCCGACATCCGCTTCGACCAGGTGCCGGTGGCCGCCGCCGACCGCCTCCATGGCCCCGCCGGCGCTGCCGACGCCCTGGGCGAAGCGCTCGACAGCGCGATCGTCGCCAATGCCGCCGCCGCCCTCGGCGCCATGGAAGCGGTGCTCGAGCTGACCGCCGATTACCTCAAGACCCGGGAGCAGTACGGCCAGCCGCTGGCCAGCTTCCAGGCCCTCAAGCACCGCATGGCGGAGATGCTGGTCGACACCGAGCAGGCCCGGTCGATGCTCTACTGCGCCCTGGCGGCACAGGCCGGAGGCGACGGCAACGCCAGGCGGCGGGCGGTTTCCGGCGCCAAGGCGCTGATTGCCCAGGCCGGCCTGTTCGTCACCGGGCAGGGCATCCAGCTCCACGGCGGTATCGGTGTCACCGAGGAGTACGCCGTGGGCCACCACTACAAGGCCCTGCAGATGTTCGCCCAACGGTTTGGCGACACCGACTTCCACCTTCAGCGCCGGGCCCGCCTGGCCCTGGAACACTGAGCGCATCCCACCCATCAACGGAGACGAGAAGAATCATCATGCATCCCTACCTGCCCCTCTCCTTCGCCGACGACCTGGAACGCAACGCCCGCTGGTGCCCCGATCATCCCGCCTACGTACAGGGCGAGCGCCGGATCAGCCATCGCCAATTGCTGGAGCGCGCCAAGCAGCTGGGATCGGCACTGTACCAGGCCGGGATGCGCAACCAGGACAGGGTCGGCATCCTCGCCATGAACTCCATCGAGTACGGCGAGGTGATCGCCGCCGCTCAGTGGGCCGGGTTCATCCTCGCCACCGTGAATTTCCGCCTCGCGCCGCCGGAGATGGCCTGGATCATCAACGACGGCGCCCCCAAGGTGTTGCTGTTCGAGGCCCAGTACCTGCCGGTCATCGAGCCTATGCGCGGCGAACTGACGTCCGTCGAAACCTACGTCTGCATCGACGGCGAAGCCGAGTGGGCGATGTCCTATGCTGAGTTCATCGCCACCGGCGACAGCGAAGGTCCACCCTGTCGCGCCCGCGAGGACGACATCTTCTGCCTGATCTACACCAGCGGTACCACCGGCCGTCCCAAGGGCTGTATCTGGGGCCACCGGGAGATGCGCCAGTTGGTCCAGGTGGACGCCTGGCTGGTGGATCTCCAGCAGCCGGACCGCATCCTCATCGTCATGCCCATGTTCCACATCGGCGGGCTGGTGCTCAGTCTGTCCCAGCATGTGCGCGGCGGCACCGCCTATATCTACCGCCAGTTCGAACCGGGGGAGATCATCCGCGGCATCCAGCGCGAAAAACTGACAGTGCTGCTGCTGGCGCCCACCATGGTGCAGATGCTGCTGGATGACGCGGCCATCGAGAACGCCGACCTGTCCACCGTGCGCACCATCCTCTATTCCGCGGCGCCGATGCCGTCGCCGGTATTGCGCCGCGCCATCGAGGTGTTCGACGGCTGCGGCTTCGTCAACCTCTTCGGCCAGACTGAAATCTGCATGTTCTGCCTGTCGCCGCTGCAACACAAACCCAACGGCAGCGAGGCCGAGCGCCGCCAGCTCACCTCGGTGGGCCAGCCCTACCCCAACCTCGAAGCGAAGATTCTCGACGACGACGGCAACGAGTGCCCCCCGGGCGAGCCCGGCGAGATCGTCGCCCGCAGCGGAGCCATGTTCCGCGGCTACTGGAACAACAGCGCCGCCACCGTCGAAACCTTGCGCAATGGCTGGGTTCACACCGGCGACATGGGCCGCATCGACGCCGACGGCTTCCTCTACCTGGTCGACCGCAAGAAGGACATGATCATCTCCGGTGGCGAGAACATCTACTCCCGGGAAGTCGAAGAAACCCTGCTCCAGCACCCGGCGGTGTCGGAAGCCGCGGTGATCGGCGTGCCCGATGCCAAGTGGGGTGAAAACGTCTGCGCGGTGCTGGTGCTCAAGAACGGCGCCGAGGCCGGCGAAGACGATATCGTCCACCACTGCCAGTCGCTGATCGCCAGCTACAAGAAACCCAAACAGGTCTATTTCGTCGCCGAGCTGCCCAAGCTGGTCACCGGCAAGATCAACAAGATGGCGCTGCGCCATCAATACGCCCACGCACTAGGGCAGAGCCCGAGAGAAGCCTGATGAACCTGAATCTCAACGACGATCAACTGATGCTGCGCGATACCGTCGCCCGCCTGTTCGGCACCGAGGCGACACCCGAACGGGTGCGCGCCGCCGAGAGCACCGGGGGCATCGACCGCGCACTGTGGCAGCAAGTGGTGGACATGGGCCTGCCGGCCATGCGCATGAGCGAGGCAGCCGGAGGACTGAACCTGTCCCTGCTCGATGCCGCCCTGGTGGCGGAGGAAATGGGTCGCACCCTGGCGCCGGTGCCACTGGTCGAGACCATCACCGCCAATCGGCTGCTGAGCCTTGTCGACGGCAGCGGCCGCTGGTGTGAAAAAGCGCTCGGCGGCAGCCTGTTCGCCCTGCTGCCGGTGGAAATCAGCGGCGAAGAGCCCGTGGTCGTGCCCTGGGCGGCGGTCGCCGACGGGCTGATCGCCCTCGAAGGCAACCAGGTGCTGCTGATCGAGGGCCTCGAGGGCGAAGTGACCGGCAATCTCGCCCGCGCCGGCCACCGCCTCTGCGCGCTCGGCGGCGAGCGCGCCGCGGGCCGGCGCACCGTGCTGGCAGAAGGCCCCGAGGCCCGGCGCCAGTTTCTCGCCACCCTCGAGGAATGGAAGCTTCTCGCCGCGGCGGCGCTCGCCGGCCTCGCCCGCCGCGCCCTCGACATGGCGGCCAGCTACGCCTGCGAACGAGTGCAGTTCGGCCGCCTGATCGGCGGCTACCAGGGCATCGCCCACCCCCTGGCCGATTCCCTCGCCGAGGTCGATGGCCTCCAGTTGCTGGTGTGGCGCAGTATCTGGACCATCGCCAGCGGCCACGAAGAGGGCCCCGCGGCCGCGGCCATGAGCTGGTGGTGGGCCAACCAGGCCGCCAGCAGGGCGGTATCCCGGGCCCTTCATACCTTTGGCGGCTATGGGGTCTCCCTGGAGTACGATATCCAGCTCTACTATGTGCGCGCCAAGTCCTGGGCGCTGCTGGCCGGCGATCCCCAGCAGGCGCTCGCCGCCGCGGGCGACCGCCTGTGGGGCGGCGCCACCGTGCCATTGCCCGAGGCCGGTGCCATCGGCCTCGATTTCAGCCTCGGCCCCGAAGCGGACACCATGGCCCGGGAGGTGCGGGCCTTCTTCGAAGCCAACCTCACCGACGAACTGCGCGCCAACGCCCACCATTCGGTGGCCGGCTACGACGAAGCTTTCACCCGCAAGCTGTGCGCCGCCGGGCTGCGCTATCCACACTGGCCGGTCGCTTACGGTGGCCGCGGCGCCACCCCGTTCGAGATGGCCGCACTCAACGCCGTACTGGAAGAATACGGCTGGGAACGCATCACCGGCCCGGTCACCAACCAGGTGGCATTCAGCGTCATGGGCTTTGCCCGCGAGGACGTCAAACAGAAAATCCTCGGCCAGTTCGCCCGCGGCGAGGCCCTCGCCTGCCTCGGCTTTTCCGAGCCTTCCAGCGGCTCGGATATCTACGCGGCGAAAACCCGCGCGGTGCGCGACGGCGACGACTGGATCATCAACGGCCAGAAAATATTCACCACCAGCGGCAACCTGGCCCACTACATCTTCCTGCTCACCCGCACCAATCCCGACGCCCCCAAACACCGGGGCCTGACCATCTTCATCGTGCCCATGGACCTGCCCGGCATCGAGATCCAGCCGGTCCACACCCTCCAGGATGAGCGCACCAACATCACCTACCTGGAAAATGTCCGGGTGCCGGACAAATACCGGCTCGGCGAAGTGGATGGCGCCATGGCGGTGATGATGTACACCATGGAAATGGAGCACGGCGGCGCCGATCAGTATCGCCTCAACTATCAAAGCATGTTGGACAACGCCGTGGCCTGGGCGCGCAGCACCCGGCGCAACGGCCGGGCCGTCATCGACGAACCCGGCATCCGTCTGCGTCTAGCCCAGGTGGCGATCAAGCACGCCGTCGCCCGCTGCCTGTGCTACCGCTCCCTGTGGACCTCCCACCACCGGGTTCCCGGTCGCATCCATTTCGGGCCAGTGTCAAAACTGTTCACCACCGAGTCCTATCTGTACGACTCCCGCGAACTGATGGACCTCGCCGCGCCCTGGTCGCTGTTCGAGGATCGCCATGGCGCCGGCCATATCGAACTGGGCTACCGCCAGTCCATCGGCACCACGATTTACGGCGGCACCAGCGAGATCATGCGCAGCCTGGTTGCCGAACATGGCCTCGGGCTGCCAAAATCGCGGTCGTAATGAGTTCACGCCGGACACCCCGCGTCCGGCGTGAGCGATAAAAAGCCATTACCTCCGGATTTTCCCTGAACCCGATAACAACAGGTGCCCTATGACCGACGCCATCGAAAACCGACTCGCCGCCCTCGAACGACGCCTCCAGGTCGTGGAGGACCGCGAAGCCATCATCAAGCTGAAGGCGACCTACGTGAACTACAACGACGGTGGCTGGAAAGGCCCCACCCACTGTTTCCCCGATGAGGTGGCGGAGCTGTTTACCGAGGACGGCATCTGGGACGGCCGCCCCGACACCGGTTACGCCGAGGGCCGGGAACAGATACGCCAACTGTTTCGCGACTTCCAGATCATGCCCTTTATCGTCCATTATGTGACCAACCCACTGATCGAGATCGACGGCGACAACGCCAGCGGACACTGGCACGCCATCGTCACCGCCAATATGCCCGACGGCTCGGCCCGCTGGATCCTGGGTCTTTACAAGGAAACCTACGCGCGTACCCCCGGCGGCTGGAAATTCAAAACCCTGCGCTTCGAGGCCGCCGCCAACTGCGCCTACGATGGAGGTTGGGGCAAACCCGTTACCGCCTGATTCCACCACCGCAAGCGGCGCGCAGGGAACCGGCATTTCCCGGTGCCGCCGCACCCTTGAACCATCTCTGGCCCCACTCTCAGACCAGACCAAGGGGCTATGCATCATTCCCCCTTGGCTCGTCATGCCTGTCTCTCCGCTCAGCGCGTGGGCGACGCCCCCAGCCCAGCGCACGGCAGCCTCACAGACAATCGATAAGTCGCCACTTATTCGATTGACCTTGACTCCTCTCTGCCCGGCCTTACTCTGAAGGCAGCCCACAGCACTGGCTCCATGCTCCCGGAGCCGGAAAGAACCGATAACAATGGGGACTCACAAGTCCGCGATAATAAACAGGTCCGCGATAATAATAAGGAGAAAGCCCATGCCCAATGACACGGTCTTCAACCCGTCAACCGCCATCAACCGCCGCACCGTACTGAAGGGCCTGGCGGCAACCCTGGCCATGGCCAATGCGCCGGGTTCCCTGGCCCTGGGGCAGGCCGGCACGGCACCCAGCACCGACATCACCTGGCTGCCCGCCTGGCGGATCGCCGAATTGATCAACGCCGGGACAGTTTCCGCGGAGGAGGTCACCGGGCATTTCTTGTCTCGTATCGCGACACTGGAGCCTGTTCTCCACGCCTTTGATGTTCTCGATGGCGACAATGCGCTCCAACAGGCCAGGGCCGCTGATCAGCGCCGGTCGGCTGGCGAAAGTCGCGGCCCCCTGCACGGCGTGCCGATCGCGGTCAAGCGTGGCATAGCGGTGAAAGGCCTGATTCTTCATCGCGATACCGAGACCGGCGAGGAAATCATCGCAAGCCATGACGACATCCTGGTGGAGCGCCTGCGCGCCGCCGGCGCCATCATTGTC
>Ga0265293_10002659_pt1 | contig 35108 bp, 46 predicted proteins | sample Munlanlewell138R_FD_192505 | JGI IMG/M metagenome (GOLD analysis project Ga0265293, IMG submission 192505) | Leachate microbial communities from a municipal landfill in Southern Ontario, Canada - Leachate well 138R | ecosystem: Engineered > Solid waste > Landfill > Unclassified | place: Canada... | reverse complement strand
ATGCTCTGCCATGGCGGCGTGTAGATCACCTCCATGCCCGCATCGCGGCAGATCGCCGCCACGATGCGGCTGCCACGATCATGGCCATCGAGCCCTATCTTGGTCACCAGAACCCGCGGGCGAAAATCGGCACTGTTCATATGGTCTTCCTTTGAGTTTCATGGCCGCGCCATTCATGAAAGCGACTTGCCTGTCAAGCAGATTCCTGCGAACGATGGATGCGAAAGAATCCACTGCGTGTGAACGGAATTATAGGATCAAATGACATTACATTGTCGTTACGTTGAGCCAAATTCGATGAGTTTTCATAGGTGTTTTCCCGTACTCATGGGCCCATATGAGGGTGGTGGCCGCCGCAATGCCCCCGGGCCGTCCGGCAGCGCGGACCGCGATCCGGGTCCGGCGCTCGGGCGCCTGCACGGATGGGCACAGCGGGCGCTTTGCCGGCGGGCTGCAGCGGCGTGACATGCGGTTGCACGGGCGATCGAACTATAATGCCCCCACTACGAGGACACTCTTATGGATCACAATATCAAGGATCCCCACCCCAGCAAGCGTGAAGCACTCAATATCCGCATCAAGCCTGAAGACCGCCGGCTCATCGATCAGGGGGCCCTGGCCGTGGGCAAGAACCGGACCGAGTTCATCCTCGACGCCGCCCGCCTGGCCGCTGAAGAAGCCATACTCGAACAAACCATACGGCTGGACTTCGAGTCATACCAGGCCTTCCTGAACCGTCTGGACGATCCGCCGGCGCCCGGCACGCATCTGAAGAAGTCCATGCAGACCTGTGCGCCATGGGACACATGACACCAGCGGGCAGCACTCTGTCCACGCGCCGAAGCCGTACACGCAAGACGCCCCCTGAAGCGGGCACCCGGCCATGGCTCGCAGCGCCCGTACCCCTGACAGAAAACCATGACTTCAGCGCCTTCTGCTGCCAGCTTCCAGGCCTGGATTTCTGGCTCAAGAACCGGGCCCTGCGCCACCAGCAGACACGGGCCCTGAGCACGTTCGTGGCGTGCCAGGGTCCGCGAGTGCTGGCCTATTATGCACTGGCGTCCAATGTGATCGTGGCTGATGTAAAACCCACGAAATCGGGCAGCAATGTGCCGGCGCCCATTCCCGTGGTGGCCATGGCGCGGCTGGCGGTCGACCACACGCTGACGGGCCATGGCATCGGGCGCGCGCTGTTTCGGGATGCAGGTCTGCGGGTGCTGCAGGCGGCCGATCTCATCGGCATCAAGGGCATGATTGCCCATGCGGTGACCGACGAGGCCCAGGGGTTCTACGACCGTCTGGGTATTGGTCCCTCGCCGTTCAACCCGCAACTGCGGGTCGTCTCGCTGAAAGAGCTGCGCGCCTGCCTGCAAGCGTGCCGCTGACGGCGCGCGCCGTGGCCGCGTCGGCCTTTGCCGGTTTTCAGGCCGGGGAGTCGTCAGCGTATGCCAACGGGGGTCGGCGCAGGCTGCAGTGATTTCAGCGTGGCGGTTTCAGCGCACGCCGTCGAGCACCCACAGGAATTCATCGGCATTCTTGAAGCCGATCACCCGTGCATCGGGCCGGTATTGGCCACGGCCATCGAAGAACAGGATGCCGGGCGGCCCGAACAGATCGAAACGGGCCAGCAGGGCCTTGTCGTCGGCCGTCATGCGGGTCACGTCGGCCTGCAGCAGCAGGAAATCCCCCATGCGCGCCGCCACGCGCGCATCACTGAAGGTGAACTTCTCCATCTCCAGGCACGACACACACCAATCGGCGTAGAAGTCCAGCATCACTGGCCTGTCGGTGGTCGCGAGTTGCTCGTCCAGATCTGCCACGGAGGCCACAGGCGTGAAGCGCGCACGGATGGTGGCGACATCGACCGTGCCGCTGGCCAGGCCCCCACCCCCGATACCCGAGGCACCCGCGCCAGCCGCGGCAAATGGGGCCAGCGGGCGCAGCATGTCGCGCCCGCCAGCCAGCAGACCGGCGCCCTGGGCAAGCCCCCAAAGCATCACCAGCAGGGCCAGCCCGCGCCAGAAGTGCCGCCAGGGCGACACTGCCGCCCCAGCCGCGGGCCTGCTGGCCGCCTCACCCGTGGCCGCCGGGCTCGAGGCCGCCCACAGCAGCAGACCCGCCCACACGGCCAGCACGACCCAGCCGCCCACATACAGGCTGGCGCCCAGCAGCGGCCGAGCCATCCACCAGGCCGTCGCCAGCAACAGAATGCCGAAGGCGTGTTTGAGCGGATCCATCCAGGCCCCGGCGCGCGGCAGCAGCACACCCGCACCGGCGCCCACCACCAACAGCAGCAGGCCCTGGCCCCAGGCCATGGCAAACAGCGCCGCTCCCCCCACGAGCCAGTCGCCCGTCTGCGAGATGAACAGCAGCACGCCCGCCAGTGGCGCGGCCACGCACGGCCCGACGATCAGCGCCGAGACGGCGCCCATGATGAGCACGGCACCGGTCTGGCCACCGGGCAGGCGCTGCAGGCGCGTCTGCAGCGCCGTCTGCAGGCCGGTCGGCGCCTGCAGCGTGAAGACATCCAGCATGGCCAGCGCAAACAGCGCCAGCAGAACTGCGAAACTGCCCAGTACCCAGGGATTCTGCAGCCAGGCGGCCAGCCCGGCGCCCAGCAGGCCGGCGGCCACGCCCAGCGCGGTGTATACCAGCGACATGCCGAATACGTAAACGGCGGCCAGCCACAGACCGCGCGCCCGCCCCGGACCCCGTGCAGACCCGGATTCGGCGGTACCCCGGCCGGCCCCGCCAGCCGCCGCGCCGCAGCGGGCCGTGGCCTGGCTGCCCGACAGCAGGGCCAGCAGGATGGGCACCATGGGCAGGACGCAGGGCGTGAAAGACAGCAAGGCGCCAAAGGCCAGGCTGAGCAGCAAAATCTGCCACAGTGGCGCCTGATGCAGCCAGGCCGCCATGCCCATGTCGCCCCAGTCGCCGAGGCGTTCGGGCGGCCCGGCGGCCATGGGGGCAGCACTGCCGGGTGCGGCGTCCGTGGCCCCTGCCGTATCGCCCGCGGCCGTCGGGTCAGGCACGCTGGCAGTCGCCCGGGGTGCCGGCACCTGATCGCGCACCAGACTGCCCTGGGCCACGTAGCCGTCGCCTGCCGCCACCAGCGAAAATGTCTGCGTCATGGGCGGGTAGCACAGGCCCTGGTCGGAACAGCCCTGACCCGTCACGGTGACCTGCAGCGGTGCGTCGGCCCCGGGCTGCAGGGGTATGCGCAGAGTCGCCCCATCGTGATACACGACCATGTCCTGCTCGAAGGTCGGATCCCAGGTGACCTGGCCCCCCGGCAATTGCAGGGCGTCGGCCCACTGCGGCGTACGGGTCTCCATCTCCGGCGGCGTGAGCGCCGAACGATGAAACAGCAGCAACTGCCCCTGAGCATCTTCGAGGGTCACCTCGAAGCGCTCTTGATACATGTAGTAATCCGGTGCGATGGCGTAATGGATGTCGAGCGTGAGCGGGTCGACCATGGCCGCCGACGCCACAAAAGCCTGCTCGGGCGGCAGGAAGTCATCCGCCGCCTGGGCCGGTGTGCAAAACCCGACCAGCACGAGCACGGCCAGCAACCCGCGCAGAATGAGCCGCCACGCGCGGGGCCCCAGGAGACGCTCAGTCATCCTTGCACAGACAATGGGCGCTCGAGTCGGGGTCGACCCCGGCGCGCGTGTTTTCAGTGACCCAGGCTAGATAGGGCGCGCTGCCGGCCACGACACCCTGGACGAGAAATTCGGGGACATCGTAGGGATGCAGCTCGCACAGGCGCTGGTACAGCGCAGGCAAGGCGTCGGCGGCGGTCTTGAAAGTGAGCGGGATCTCGTCACCGCCTTCGAGCTTGCCCTGCCACATGTACATGCTGGTGACGGGCCCGCCAATATGGGCGCAGGCCACGCGCCGTTCTTCGACCAGATGATGCGCGATACGCTTGGCCAGCATCAGATCGGGCGCGGTGGTCTGCACGATGACCGTGTCGGCGGGATCGCCTTCCTGGCGGCGCACGGCCGCAGGCGCAACGGGGTGGGAAACGGGTGCGGTGGACATGTTGATACCGGGCTGCCATCCAACGGCACATTGTAACCCCTGCCAGACGGCGCACCACGTGCGGCCGCGGCGCGCGCGCACGTAACCGCTGGCGCCAGAAGCACAAAACCCCGGCCAGGGGCCGGGGTTGAGCATGGCCATCCCACGCGGCGTTACGCTGTCGGACGCTGCCTTGGGTGCGACGCCCGGATGCGCGAGGCGAAGCGCGCCGCTGCGGACCGGGGCTATTCTTCGGCGGTCTCCATTTCGGGCCGATCGACGAGCTCCATGAAGGCCATGGGGGCGTTGTCACCCTGGCGAAAGCCCATCTTGAGCACCCGCGTATAGCCGCCATTGCGGGTGGCAAAGCGCGGGCCCAGATCATTGAACAGCTTGGTGACGGCTTCGCGATCGCGCAGGCGCGCGAAGGCCAGCCGGCGGTTGGCCAGCGTGGGATTCTTGCCCAGGGTGATCAGGGGCTCGACCACGCGGCGCAGTTCCTTGGCCTTGGGCAGGGTGGTCTTGATGGCTTCGTGATGGATGAGCGATACTGCCATGTTGCGAAACATGGCCAGGCGATGGCTGCTGGTGCGGTTGAGTTTGCGTGGTCCGTGACGATGACGCATGATGGTTCCTTCAGGTTGAATCTCGATGACCGGAATCTTCTATCGACCCGGCATCCGGAAATGCCAGGTCGCGGCCGGTTTGGCTGTGGACAGGTCAGGGACGCTCGAGGCCCACCGGGGGCCAGTTCTCGAGCTTCATGCCCAGGGTCAGACCCCGGGTGGCCAGGACTTCCTTGATTTCATTGAGTGACTTGCGCCCCAGGTTGGGGGTCTTGAGCAACTCGTTTTCGGTGCGCTGGATGAGGTCGCCAATGTAGTAGATGTTTTCGGCCTTCAGGCAGTTGGCTGAACGCACGGTGAGTTCGAGGTCATCGACCGGGCGCAGCAGCACCGGATCGATGGGTGCCAGCGCGCTGTCGGCCAGGCTGCCGCCGCTGGTGGCCGGGCTGCCGTCCTTGTCGGCCAGCGACACAAAGACTGCGATCTGGTCCATGAGGATGCGGGCCGACTGGCGTACCGCCTCTTCGGGGCTGATCACGCCATTGGTTTCGATATCGAGCACCAGCTTGTCGAGGTCGGTACGCTGTTCCACACGCGCGTTCTCGACGGCATAGCTGACGCGTCGCACCGGGCTGAACGAGGCATCGAGCACGATCTGGCCGATGGTGGCCGAACGGTCGTCCACCAGGGCGCGCACATTGCCGGGCACGTAGCCGCGCCCCTGCTCGACCTGGATCTGCATCTCGAGCCGGCCCCCTTCGGTCAGCGTGGCGATGAGATGATCCGGATTGACCACTTCGACATCATGCGGCAGTTCGATGTCGCGTGCGCGCACCTCGCATGGGCCCTGCCTGTTGATCTGCAGGGTGACCTCTTCGCGGTTGTGCAGCTTGAACACGACGCCCTTGAGATTGAGCAGGATGTCGACCACGTCTTCGCGCACGCCATCGATGGTGGAATATTCGTGCACCACCCCGCTGATCTGGACTTCGGTGGGCGCAAAACCGGTCATGGACGACAGCAGGATGCGGCGCAGCGCGTTGCCCAGCGTGTGGCCATAGCCGCGCTCGAAGGGCTCCATGGTGACCTTGGCGTGGTGCGCGCCCACGGATTCGACCGAGATCGTGCGCGGCTTGAGAAAACCTTGTACAGACATGAAATATCCTTTTCAATACCCTCGGCTCGTTACACCGATAAGGCTGATGGATGATTCGAACCCCGCCCGAGGCCAGCCGGCCCGGGCGGGGCAGAAACGGGTGAGCGGTTGCTCAGCGCGAGTAGAGTTCGACCACCAGTGATTCGTTCACGTCGTGGGCCACATCGGCGCGATCGGGCGCCTGCTTGAACACCCCCGACAGCTTGGTGGCATCGACCTCGACCCACTGGGGCAGACCGTTGCCGGTGGCCAGTTCGAGCGACTCTTTGATGCGGATCTGGTTCCTGGCCTTTTCGCGCACGGACACGACGTCGCCCGCGCCGACCAGCATCGAGGCGATATCGGCGGTACGGCCGTTGATCTCGATGGCCCGGTGATTGACCAGCTGACGGGCTTCGGCCCGCGTGGACCCGAAACCCATGCGATACACGACGTTGTCGAGACGCGACTCGAGCAGCTGGATGAGGGTCTCGCCCGTGGGGGCGCGGCGCCGTTCGGCTTCTTCGAAGTACTTGCGAAACTGCTTTTCGAGCACGCCGTACATGCGCTTGAGCTTCTGCTTCTCGCGCAGCTGCAGGCCGAAGTCGGATGTGCGCGCGCCCGAGGTGCGGCCATGCTGCCCCGGGCGGGACTCGAGCTTGCACTTCGTGTCGAGCGAGCGACGGGCGCTCTTGAGGAAGAGATCAGTGCCTTCGCGACGCGAAAGCTTGCATTTGGGACCAGTATAACGAGCCAAGATAGTTCCCCTTAGATACGACGGCGCTTGGGCGGGCGGCAGCCATTGTGCGGCACCGGCGTGATGTCGGAAATGCTGGTGATGCGGATGCCCAGCGCATTCAGGGCACGCACCGAGGATTCACGCCCCGGGCCCGGGCCCTTGATGAGGACCTCGAGCGTCTTGATGCCGTATTCCTGGGCTTGACGGCCGACCTGCTCGCCCGCCACCTGGGCGGCAAAAGGCGTGGACTTGCGCGAGCCCTTGAACCCGGCACCACCGGACGTGGCCCAGGCCAGGGTGTTGCCCTGGCGGTCGGTGATGGTGATGATGGTATTGTTGAACGACGCATGCACGTGTGCAATGCCGTCGGCCACGTTCTTCTTGACTTTCCTGCGGACGCGGCTGGCGCCCGATTGTGCTTTGGCCATGGTGGTTCCTTACTTTTTCAGGGACGCGGCAGCGCGACGCGGGCCCTTGCGGGTGCGGGCGTTGGTGCGGGTACGCTGGCCGCGCACCGGCAGGCCCCGCTTGTGGCGCAGGCCGCGGTATGTGCCGAGGTCGACCAGGCGCTTGATCGACAGTTGCACTTCGCGGCGCAGGTCGCCCTCGATCGTGTAGCTGTTGATCTGTTCACGCAGCCTTTCGAGCTCGGCATCGGTGAGATCCTTGATCTTCGTGCTGTAGGCAATGCCGCTTGCGTCGCAGATCTGGCGTGCGCGCGTGCGGCCGATACCGAAAATCGCCGTCAGGCCAATTTCGGCATGTTGATGCGGTGGGATGTTGATGCCAGCAATACGGGCCATGTTCTTTCCTTGAATCCGTGATGCCCGGCCTTAGCCTTGGCGTTGCTTGTGACGCGGGTCGGTGCAGATGACACGCACGACCCCGTGCCGCTTGATGATTTTGCAGTGGCGGCAGATCCGCTTGACTGATGCCATTACCTTCATGGTGTTCTCCTGTGTGGACCGGCCGCTACTTGGAGCGGAAGACTATCCTGGCGCGCGACAGATCATAGGGCGTGAGCTCCACCGTGACCTTGTCGCCCGGAAGGATCCGGATATAGTGCATGCGCATCTTGCCCGAAATATGGCCCAGCACCATATGACCGTTCTCGAGCTTGACACGAAACGTTGCATTGGGGAGGTTTTCGATCACCTCGCCCTGCATCTGGATGACGTCGTCCTTGGACATGTTGGTTCAGCGCATGGGAAGACCCGGGCTCTTGAAGTGGGACTTCCGGAGCAATGAGTCATACTGTTGGGACATGACATAAGCCTGCGCCTGGGCCATGAAATCCATGGCCACCACGACGATGATCAGCAGCGATGTGCCGCCAAAATAAAACGGTACGTTCCAGCGCATCTGCATGAGTTCGGGCAGCAGGCAGACCAGGGTGACGTAGATCGCCCCGGACAGCGTCAGGCGCATCAGAATCTTGTCGATATAGCGTGCCGTCTGTTCGCCCGGACGGATGCCCGGCACGAACGCGCCGCTTTTCTTGAGATTGTCGGCTGTTTCACGGCTGTTGAACACCAGCGCGGTATAGAAGAAACAGAAAAAGATGATCAGGCCCGAGTACAGCGTGATGTACAAGGGTTGTTGCGGCGACAGGGCAGCGGCCAGATCACCCAGCCAGCGCATGTCCGGGTTGCTCGAGAACCAGCTGGTGACGGTGGCCGGCAGCAGGATGATGGACGAGGCGAAGATGGGCGGGATGACGCCGGACATGTTCAGCTTGAGCGGCAGATGCGAAGACTGGCCGCCATAGAGCTTGTTGCCGACCTGACGCTTGGCGTAGTTGACGGTGATGCGGCGCTGGCCGCGTTCGACGAACACGCAGAAGTACGTGACCGCCACCACCAGCACCAGAATGAACAGGGCCGACAGGATGGACATGGAATCGGTGCGCACCAGATCGAGCATGCCGCCCAGCGCGCCGGGCAGGCCGGCCACGATGCCGGCGAAGATGATCAGTGAAATACCGTTGCCCAGGCCGCGTTCGGTGATCTGCTCGCCCAGCCACATGATGAACATGCTGCCCGTCACCAGGGTGACGATGGTCGTGAAGCGGAACATGAGGCCGGGATCGATCACCAGGCCGGGCTGCGACTCGAGCGCCACCGAGATGCCGATGGCCTGGAACGCCGCAAGAAACACCGTGCCGTAGCGCGTGTATTGCGTGATCTTGCGCTGGCCCGCCTGGCCTTCTTTCTTGATGGCCTCGAGGGTGGGCACCACCACGGCCAGCAACTGCATGATGATGGCGGCCGAAATGTACGGCATGATGCCCAGCGCCAGCACCGAGAAGCGCTCGAGCGCGCCGCCCGAGAACATGTTGAACAGGCCCAGGATACCCCCCTGGTTCTGCTGGAACAGGTCGGACAGGGCATTCGGATTGATGCCCGGCACGGGGATGTGCGTACCCAGACGGTAGACGATCAGGGCCAGCACGAGAAACAGGACACGGCGCTTGAGATCGCCGTATCCTGCACTGGAGCCGGATTTTTGAGCCTGCGCTTTCGCCACGGTTGCCCCTTTGCGCCTCAGGCCAGCGAGCCGCCGGCCGCTTCGATGGCGGCGCGCGCCCCGGCCGAGGCCTGCAGCCCCTTGAGGTGCACCGCACGGGTGATCTCACCGGTACGAATGACTTTTACGGCACGCACCAGCTGGCCCACCAGGCCCGCCTGCTTGAGGACGTTGAGGTCGATTTCGTCGACCGGCAACCGTTGCAGCTGGGACAGGCGGACTTCGCCGACCAGGTGGCGCCCCATGGAGGTGAAGCCCCGCTTGGGCAGGCGCCGCTGCAGGGGCATCTGGCCCCCTTCGAAGCCCGGCTTGACGGTGCCGCCGGAGCGCGACTTGAGGCCCTTGTGGCCACGGCCGCCGGTCTTGCCCAAACCGCTGCCGATACCACGGCCCAGACGGCGCCGTTCGCGGCGGGCGCCTTCGGCGGGTGCAAGCGTGTTCAGTTGTGTGTACTGCGACATGGTGATTCCTTTCAGGCGTCGGAGACGCTGACCAGATAGCTGACCTTGTTGATCATCCCGCGGACTTCGGGCGTATCGACCAGTACCCGGCTGCTGTTGAGCTTGCCCAGGCCCAGGCCGCGCACGGTGGCGCGGTGGCTTTTGTGGGTGCCGATCACGGAACGCACGAGCGTGACCTTGATGTGCTTGTCGGACATTGTGCTTACCCCAGGATCTCTTCGACCGTCTTGCCGCGCTTGGCGGCGATCTCGGCCGGGGTGGAACAGGCGCGCAGGCCATTGAGCGTGGCGCGCACCATGTTGTACGGGTTGCTCGAGCCCAGGCTCTTGGCCACGACGTTGCGCACGCCCATGACCTCGAAGATGGCGCGCATCGGGCCACCGGCAATCACGCCGGTGCCTTCGATGGCGGGCGAAATGAGCACGGTGGCAGCGCCGTGCTTGCCGACCACGCTGTGGTGCAGGGTGCCATCCTTCAGTGCCACCTTGATCAGGCCACGTCGGGCCTGTTCCATGGCTTTCTGCACGGCGACGGGCACTTCGCGGGCCTTGCCCTTGCCCATGCCGATGCGGCCGTCGCCATCGCCCACTACGGTGAGTGCGGCAAAGCTCATGGTGCGGCCGCCCTTGACGACCTTGCTGACGCGATTGACTGCGATCATTTTTTCGCGCATGCCGTCATCGCGGTCGTCGGCGTGCCGGGCTTGTGATTTGGCCATGTGATCCCTCTCAGAACTGCAAGCCGGCTTCACGCGCGGCTTCGGCCAGCGCCTTCACGCGGCCATGGTAACGGAAGCCCGAGCGGTCGAAGGCGACCAGCTCGATGCCGGCGGCACGGGCCTTTTCGGCGACCCGCCGGCCCACCAGACCCGCTGCGGACACATTGCCGCCGTTGGCCTGCTGGCCCGCCAGCTGCTGGCGCACTTCGGGTTCGAGCGTGGAGGCGCTGATGAGCACGCGGTCGCCCTCGGGCGAAATGATGTTGGCGTAGATGTGCAGATTCGTGCGATGTACCGAGAGCCGGTGCACGCGCAATTCGTGAATCTTGCGGCGGGTGGCCGTGGCACGACGCAAACGGGATTGTTTCTTGTCCATGATGTGTCCTTGCCGAGCTTATTTCTTCTTGGTTTCCTTGATGATGACGCGCTCATCGGCGTAGCGCACACCCTTGCCCTTGTAGGGCTCGGGCCTGCGATAGGCACGGATGTTGGCGGCCACCTGACCGACGACCTGCTTGTCGGCCCCCTTGACCACGATTTCGGTCTGGGTCGGGCATTCGATCTTGATGCCCTCGGGGATGGGATGCAGGATGTCGTGCGAGAAACCCAGTTGCAGCTTGAGGTCGTTGCCCTGGATCTGGGCACGGAACCCCACGCCCACCAGATTGAGGCGCCGTTCGAAACCGGTGCTGACGCCGACCACCATGTTGTTCACCAGCGAGCGCATGGTGCCCGAGAGCGCATTGGCTTCGCGGGTTTCATTGGCTGCGGCAAAGGACAGCTGGTTGTCGGCCAGGTCGACCTGCACGGAATCGGGCAAGGCCTGCGAAAGCGTGCCCAGCGGGCCCTTGACGACGATCTGGCCGGCGCTGATGACGGGTTCGACGCCCTTGGGCAGGACGACGGGATATTTGGCAATGCGTGACATGCGATGACCCCCTTACGCCACGTAGCACAGGACTTCGCCGCCCACGCCGCTGGCGCGCGCCTTGCGATCGGTCATCACGCCACGCGGGGTGGAAATGATGGCCACGCCCAGCCCGTTCATGACCTGCGGCAAATGGGTGCTGCCCTTGTAGATGCGCAGGCCGGGCCGCGAGACACGGTCGATGCGTTCTATGACGGGGCGCCCGGCATAGTATTTGAGTGTGATGTCGAGCACCGGCTTGGCCGCTGTGCCGCCGATGGTGAAATCTTCGATGTAGCCCTCGTCTTTCAGGACCGCGGCGATGGCGGCCTTGAGCTTGGAGGAGGGCATGGAGACCGATGTCTTGTTGACCATTTGCGCATTGCGCAGGCGGGTCAGCATATCGGCGATGGGATCGCTCATGCTCATGTGTGGTTCTCCTACCAGCTGGCCTTGGTCATGCCGGGCACTTCGCCGCGCATGGCCATTTCGCGCAGCTTGTGACGGGTCAGCCCGAACTTGCTGAACACCCCGCGGGCGCGCCCGGTGACCACGCAGCGATTGCGCTGGCGCGTGGGATTGGCGTTGCGCGGCAGCTGCTGCAGGGCCAGACGGGCCTGGTAGCGCTCTTCGTCGGACTTGGATTGATCGTTGATGATGGCCTTGAGGGCCGCGCGCCGGGCTGCGAATTTCTGGGCCAGACGGGCGCGCTTGATGTCACGGTTGATGAGTGAGAGTTTTGCCACGTCAGCCCCTTAATTGCGGAAGGGGAAGCGGAATGCGCTGAGCAGCGCCTTGGCTTCCTCGTCGGTCTCGGCGGTGGTGGTGATGCTGATGTTCAGCCCACGCACGGCGTCGATCTTGTCGTATTCGATCTCGGGGAAGATCAGCTGCTCTTTGACCCCGAGGTTGTAGTTGCCGCGGCCATCGAACGCGCGGCCCGAGACCCCCCGGAAGTCGCGCACGCGCGGCAGGGCCACGGCGATCAGGCGATCGAGGAATTCGTACATGCGCTGGCCACGCAGGGTGACCATGCAGCCGATGGGATAGTCTTCGCGGATCTTGAAGCCGGCAATGGCCTTGCGCGTCTTGGTGATGACGGGCTTCTGGCCTGCGATGCGGGCCAGGTCGCCCGCGGCGTGCTCGATGACCTTCTTGTCGGCCACGGCTTCGGAAACGCCCATGTTGAGCGTGATCTTGGTGATGCGCGGCACCTGCATGAGCGACTTGTAGCCGAACTTGGCCTGCAGGTCGCCCATTACGGTGTCACGGTAGAAATCTTGCAAACGTGCCATTTTTGAACTGCCCCTTATGCCTTGGCGCCGACGACGGCACCGTTGGAGCGGAAGATGCGGACCTTGACCCCGTCGACCACTTTGACGCCGACGCGGTCACCCTTGCCGGTTGCGGGGTTGTACAGGGCCACGTTGGAGATGTGGATGGGCATGGTCTTGTCGATGATGCCGCCGGGCTCGCCCGTCATGGGGTTGCCGCGCGCATGCTTCTTGACCATGTTGATGCCCTCGACGAGGACGTGATCGGCGTCGATCCGGCGCAGCACCGTGCCCCGGCGGCTGCGATCGCGGCCGGACAGTACGATGACTTCGTCGCCCTTGCGAATGTTGTGCATGATCGGCTCCTAGAGGACTTCGGGCGCAAGCGACACGATCTTCATGAATTTCTCGGTACGCAGTTCGCGCGTGACCGGACCGAAGATGCGGGTGCCTATGGGCTCGAGCTTGGCATTGAGCAGGACGGCTGCGTTGCCGCCAAAGCGGATGAGCGAACCATCCTTGCGGCGCACGCCCTTGGCGGTGCGCACCACCACGGCGTTGTAGATTTCGCCCTTCTTGACGCGGCCGCGCGGCGCTGCCTCTTTGACGGTCACCTTGATGATGTCGCCAATGGCGGCATAACGGCGCCGGGAGCCGCCCAGCACCTTGATGCACATCACGGAGCGTGCACCGGTGTTGTCGGCCACGTTGAGCGTGGTCTGCATTTGAATCATGATTTTTCCTGTTCCAACTTGAGGACGATGCAGCCCGTGCACGGTGGCACGGCACTTGCAACACCCACAGTTTTGGTCCCGTCGGGCAGTGCCTGCGCGGTGGCAGGCGCTGCCTTGGGTTGAATTCGATTGCTGCGGTTCTGCCAGAAAAATCGGCAAGACACTGATTATAAGCAGATTGCTGGCGTCATGGCAAGTGGGTTGTGCAGACCGTGTGCGGGCCGTGGATTGCGCAGACCGCGGATCCTTCAAGCTGTGCAGCGTTCAGGCAGCGCAGCGCCCGGGCAGCCGCTCGTTCGGACCGTGCGGCGTTCAGACAGGTTCGAGCGTGGGCACGGCGGCCAGCAAGGCCTGGGTATAGGGTTCGCGCGGATGCAGGAAAATCTCTTCGGCGCTGCCATGTTCGACCACCTGGCCGCGGTACATCACCACCACCCGGTGCGAAAGGTGGTTCACCACGGCAAGGTTGTGGCTGATCAGGATGATGGTGAGGTTCAGTTCGCGCTTGAGGTCGGCAATCAGATTGAGCACCTGGGCCTGCACCGAAACATCGAGCGCCGAAGTCGGTTCGTCGCACACCAGGATCTGCGGACGGATCGCCAGCGCCCTGGCGATGGCAATGCGTTGCCGCTGCCCGCCCGACATCTGCCCCGGATAGGCGTGGTACAGGTGCGCAGCCAGGCCCACCGCGCGCATCAGACCGAGCGCTTCATCGCGTCGGGTGGCGGCCGTGCCCATGCCTTGTATGGCCAGCGGCGCCGTAATGATTTCGCCTATGGTCATGCGCGGATTGAGCGAAGAATACGGATCCTGGAAGATGGGCTGTATCAGGCGCGCCCGCTCGAGGCGCCTGTAGTCATGGATCGAACGGCCCGCAAGCGTGATGCGGCCCCGGGTGGGTGCAATGATGCCCAGCATCATCCGCGACAGGGTCGTCTTGCCACAGCCCGATTCACCCACGATGCCCAGCACTTCGCCAGTGTTGACCGTCAGGCTGACGTCGCGCACGGCGTGCACGGTCCTGCGCGGCGACCACAGGCCGCCGGTGGTGAAGTCGCAGCTTGCGCCATCCACGGCCAGCATGGGCTCGGCACCCGATGCGACGGCAGGCGCGGGCGAGCCATTCATGTTTCTTCCTCCAGGGCGCGATTCCAGATCTCGGGCGACAGGGCACTGCCATCGAGCGGCAGTATGCAGCGCACGTCGCGCGCGGGCCCTGCGGCACGCAGCGCAATGGCCTGCGTCCAGCAGGGCTCGGTGGCGTAGGGGCAGCGGGGCGCAAACGTGCATTGCCCATGCACACCCAGTGGGGCCGGCACGATGCCCGGGATATAGCCGAGCTTGGCCCTGCGCGGAACACGCCCCGGTATCGGAATGGAGCGCAGCAGGCCTTCCGTGTAGGGATGCAGGGGATGGTCCAGCAGGTCCCGCGTCGGGCCATGCTCGACGATCTGGCCGCAATACATCACCGCGGTTCGATGGGCAACACGGGCCACCACGCCGAGATCATGGGTGATGAGGATCATCCCGATCCCGGTTTCGTGCTGGATATCCATCAGCAACTGCAGGATTTGCGCCTGGACGGTGACATCCAGGGCCGTGGTGGGCTCGTCGGCAATCAGGAGGTCGGGTTCGCAGAGCAATGACATGGCAATCATGACACGCTGCCGAAGGCCGCCGGACAGTTCATGAGGATACTGCCCGAAGCGCTCGCGGGCCGGTGCAACCTGCACCAGATCGAGCAGTTCAAGTGCCCGGGCCCGGGCGGCAGCCGCCGAGATGGTGGCGTGCTGGCGCAGCACTTCGACCATCTGCGCACCCACCGTGTAACAGGGGTCCAGCGCGGTCATCGGGTCCTGGAAGATCATGCAGATCCGGTCGCCGCGTATGTTGTTCATTGCGCGTTGCTTCAGGCCAAGCAGCGAGCGCCCGGCATAGCTCAACCGTTCGGCGCGCAGGCGCGCACGCCGGGGCAGCAGGCCCAGAATGGCATGCGCCGTGAGGCTTTTGCCACACCCGGACTCGCCCACGATGGCGAGTGTCTCGCCGCGATCGAGGACCAGATCGATACCCACGATGGGCTTCAGGGTGCCCTGGTCGGTGTCGATGTCGACGTGCAGGCCCTGGACCTCGAGCAGATGTGGCATGGTTCAGGCCCTCCCCTCGGGCGTGGCGACGTCGCGGATGGCGTCGCCCAGCATATTGATGGCAAAAATGAGAGCCACCAGGGCCACGCCCGGAATGGCAATCAGCCAGGGCATGAAAAAGATCTGGCTTTTGGCATCGGCCACCATGAGCCCCCAGGAGCTGAGGGGCGGTTGCACCCCCAGCCCCAGAAACGACAGGGATGCTTCGACCAGTACGGCGTTGGCCAGTTCGATGGACGCGACCACGGTCAGCTGCCCGGTCAGGTTGGGCAGGATCTCCCTGAACAGGATCCGGGCGCGCGAGCTGCCGATGCAGCGCGACGCGGTGACGAATTCGAGCTGCGCCAGCTGCTGCGTGGCACTGCGCGCCACGACGACAAAGCGGTCCCAGAGCAGGCCCCCGATGACCGCGATCAGCAGGGTGAGGGAATTGCCGATCACGGCGACCAGCACGAGCGCCACCAGAACCACCGGCAGCGTCAGCCGGATGGACAGAATGAAATTGACGAACAGGTCGACCTTGCCGCCCCAGTAGCCCCCCGCCACCCCCAGGCAGGTGCCTATGACGCCCGAAATCACGATGGCCGAAAACCCGATGACCAGAGAGATGCGCGCCCCATACAGCAGCCGCGCCAGATAATCGCGCCCGAGTTTGTCGGTGCCCAGGGGATGCAGCCAGCTGCCCGCGGCATCCCACACGGGCGGGACATAGCGCTGGCCGAGATCCTGCAGGCCCGGATCATGGGGGGTCAGCCACGGTGCGAAGATGGCCGCCAGCACGATGAGCAGCAGGATGGCACCGCCCAGCCAGAAGCTGGTATTGCGGGCCAGCCGGTGCCAGGCCAGCTGCCGTGGAGAGCGTGACAGATGCACTGCGGGGTCTTGCGTTTCGGTCACGGCAGGCACGGCGGCATCCTTCACGCTATTGCTTGCGCAGGCGCGGATCGAGAAATATGTTGAGCAGGTCGGCCAGCAGCGTCAGCAGAGCATAAATGACGGCAATGATGAGCAGAATGGCCTGAATGACCTGCAGGTCGGAGCGCTGGATGGAAATCCACGCCAGATAGCCCAGACCGTGCATGGAAAAAACGGTTTCGATGATGATCGAGCCGCCCAGCATGAAGCCCAGTTGAACGGCACTGACCGCCAGCACCGGCAGCATCGCATGACGCAGGGCATGCTTGATGATGACGCGCCAGGGCGCCAGGCCATAGGCCCGGGCCGTGCGCACGTGATCGGACTGCAGGGCATCGAGCATGCCCGAGCGGGTCAGCCGCATGATCACCGGGGTCGCGTAATACCCCAGGGCGATGGACGGCAGTATGTAATGAACCCAGGTGGCCGTGCCCGAGAAGGGCAGCCAGCCCAGTTTCACCCCAAAGACATAAATCAGGCCCAGGCCAAAGAGGAAGGACGGCACCGCCTGGCCGGCCACGGCAATGGCCAGGGCCAGCCGGTCGATCGGCGTGTTGGGCCGCAGGGCGGCCAGCACCCCCATGGGAATCGACAGCAGCAGCGCAAACGCAATGGAACAGAGCCCGAGAATGATCGTGATCGGGAAATGCCCGGCGATGACATCGGCGACCGGTGTGCGCAGAAAGTAAGAGCGACCGAAATCGCCGTGCAGCGCGTTGTACGCCCAGCCGAGGTATTGCTCGTACAGGGGCCGATCGAAACCATACTGGACCCGTATGGCTTCGACATCCGCCTGGGATGCCCCTTCACCGGCGATCGCCGACGCAGGATCGCCTGAAAGGTAAACCAGGGAAAACGCAATGACAGACACAACGACCACGACCAGTGCGGCAACTGTCAGGCGCTTGAGGATCAAACCCAGCATGACTCGCGCGTCTTGTGGTGGCCCTGCAGACACGGGCCCGGGCACAGGCACAGGCCCGTGTCTGCGAACATCGGGCTATTTCCAGCGGGCCCGATAGAAATGGCCCAGTTCATCACCGGTGATGGCCAGATCCAGATCGGCATCGGTTGCGTAGACGCGCCCATACTTGACGACCGGAATGAAGTAGGCCTCATCGGCGATCCTGGAGAGCGCCTTCTTGTACAGCGCCTCGCGTTCGGCAGGGTCCAGCGTGTGGTCGGCCTTGACGAGCCAATCGCGGACCTGCTCGTCGCGGGACAGATCGTCGCCACTGAACTCGAAGTAGTTGCCCGTCGAGATGGACGCATCGGGGAGGCTGTAGGACGCCCAGGTGAGCTGTGCCAGCGGGATCTCGCGGTTGCGGACCTTGGGCAGCAGGGCATTGAACTGCAGGAACTGCAAGTCGGTGTCGATGCCCACGGCGCGCAGGTAGTTGGCAACCGCCTCGCTGTAGGGGCGATCGCGATAGCCATAGAAGCGCATCTTGAAGCCGTCAGGGTAGCCGGCCTCGGCCAGCAATGCCCGCGCCTTGTCGGGGTCATACTCATATTGCAGCACGTCTTCGGTGCAGCCAAACTGCGACGGGCTGCAGATGGACTTGAGGACTTCGGCACCGGGGCCGACCAGGTCTCTGGCGATGGCCTGCCGATCGATGGCGTGGGCAATCGCCTGCCGCACCCGGCGGTCTTTCAGGGGCGTGTCGCCGGTGAGGCCTGCCGCATCCAGCGACAGGAACGACATGCGCATCGTGGGTGCCGGGGTGACCGTGACATTGGGCACCTGGCGCAGCTGATCGATGTTTTCGGGCAGGACGGACCACATCCAGTCGATATCATGCGTGATGAGCGAGGCCATCTGGCTGTCGGTATCCGGAATCGTCTGGAAGATCAGCGTGCCGATCTGCGGCTGCCCCTTGGGCCCACCCTGGAAATAGTTCGGGTTCTTCACCAACGTGAACGAGCTGCCGGGCTGGAATTCCTTGAGCATGAAGGGCCCGGTACACATGGGCAGGACCGCGCCGTAGTCTTTCTTGCCATCGTTGCTGCCCGTGTTCAGGGCCGGGGCATTGTCATAATGGCCCTTGGGATAGATCGGCGTCAGGTCGGACAGATAGGCGAAGGCCGCGGGCGTGGGCTCTTTTGCCTTGATCCGCACCTTGTATTTGTCGATGGGCACGACGTCTTCGATCCAGTTCACCGTGATGCGCGTGGACACGCCGCTGTCGGGCTGCCGGACGTGGTTCAGGGTGTAGGCCACGTCTTCGGCGTCGAGCTCCTTGCCGTTCCAGAACTGCACGCCCTGGCGCAGGGTGAAGTCGAGCGTACGCGGGTCGACCTGCTCGACGCTTTCGGCCAGCAGGGGCTTGTATTCCTTGGTATCCGGGTCGACATGCATGAGGGAATCACACATGTTCAGGGCCGTGGTCACGGCTTCCTGCAGGCTGTTGTAGAAAATGTCGGTGGTGTCCATCTGCGATGCGGTGGCCCAGATCACCGTATCGTTGTCTTTGTTGGCCAGGGCCGGTGCCTGGATGACGAGCCCCGAGAACCCCGCCAGCAGGATCCCTGCCAGGTATTTGTGCTTCATGTCTTCTCCTTTTGCTCACGACCTGCGATGTTTGCTCACGGCCAGCGCGGTTTTTTCATGACGCGCGCGGTCTTCTCACGACCTATGATGTTTGCCCATGGCCTATGATGGCTTGCCCATGGCCTGTGATGGCTTGCCCACATGGCCCAGGACCGCGGTCAGGGCGGCCCTGACCCCTGTATGCAAGGTGGCCGGCACGTCGTCAGAGGCAAAAAAAGGCGAATGAATCCCCGCCGGCTGATCTGCCTGCGTGAACTTGCCAGGGGAATACACGCCAAAGTGCCAGTACACGTAGGGCACCCCGATCTGATCGCCAAAACGGCCGAAATCTTCGCTGCCCGTGTGCGCCTTGTCGAGATGCACCTTGTCGGGGCCAAACTCGCTGCCCAGCCTGGCGATGAGGTTTTCGGCCAGTTGGGGATCGTTATGGCAGCGTGGAAATGAGTACATCGATTCGATGTCGGGTTCGGGGGCGCCGGATGCCACCGCCTCGGCCAGGATGATGCGCCTGACTGCGGCCAGCACCTTCTCGCGCACGCCTTCATCGAAGCTGCGAATGTTGACCTTGAATTCTGCGCGGTCGGGGATGATGTTTTCTTTCAGCCCGCCATGGAATGTGCCAATGGTGATCACGGCCATGTCGGTGCCGGCGATCTCGCGCGAGACGACGCTTTGCAGGCGTACGATCATGTAGGCCCCAAGGACGATGGGGTCGATGCCGTCTTCGGGCTGTGCACCATGGGCCTGGCGGCCGTGGACAGTCACTTTCAGGCTGTCGGACATGGCCATGGCCGTGCCGGGCTTGATGAACAGATGCCCGACCGGCCCCGGCCAGTCGTGCTGGGCGTAAATGGCCTCGGGCCGGGTGACCGTGGCCCAGAGGCCGTCTTCCAGCATGGCCTGGGCGCCCTGGCCCGTTTCTTCGCCTGGCTGGAAGATCATGATGACCGTGCCCGCCCACGACGCCCGGTTGTGCACCAGCACATGAGCCAGGTACAGGCCGACCGTAATATGCATGTCATGGCCGCAACCATGCATGACGTGTGTTTCGGAGCCATCGGGCAGAATCCCCCGGGCACTGGAGGCGTAGTCAAGGCCGGTTGCTTCCTTGATCGGCAGGGCATCGATGTCGGCCCGATAGGCAACGACCGGACCCGTACCGTTCTCGATCACGGCCACGACCCCGGTACCCCCGAAGCGCTGCGGCGACAGGCCCATGCCTTCGAGCCGCTGGACGATGGCGGCGGATGTCCGGGTTTCCTGCATGGAGAGTTCGGGCATTTGATGGAACGCCCGATAGGCGGCTTCCATGTCATTGGCTGCCGCCCGGATCGAGCCCAGTATGGCGTTGTCAAGCACATTTGTCTCCAGTGGGCCTGCGGCGTGTGCAGGCATTGTTTTCCGGAATGCGCGACCTGTTGAACGATCGTGACTTTATGCGTTCATTCGTGACCCTTTGTGTTCATTGTTGCGTGATTCATGCCGCAGCGCAAGTATTTCCGGGTTCGCAGTGGGGTGTGGCAGGCGCACTCAGGCGCCGCCGCGCAAGGCCTCGAGTTCCTGCTCGGCCACGTCGATGCGCACCGTGCCCAGCTCGACCAGACGCCGCGCAACAAGGGCGATTTCGTCGCCCTGGGCGCCGGCCATGAGGGCAATGTTCTGCGAATGCAGCGACATGTGCCCCTTCTGGACGCCTTCGGTGGCCAGCACCTTCAGTGCAGCGAAGTTCTGCGCAAGCCCCACGGCGGCGATGACCCGTGCGAGCTGTTCGGCCGACTCGATGCGCATGATCTTCAGGCAGGCACCCGCCATGGGGTGCAGACGGGTGGCGCCACCGACCAGGCCGACCGCCATGGGGATCTCGATGGAGCCGGCCAGATGGCCGTCGCGGGTGACTTCCCAGTGCGTCAGGCTGCTGTACCAGCCGCGCCGCGCCGCATAGGCATGGGCCCCGGCCTCGATGGCACGCGTGTCATTGCCGGTGGCCAGGACCACTGCAGTGACCCCGTTCATGATGCCTTTGTTGTGCGTGGTGGCCCGATAGGGGTCCATCTGCGCGAACTCATAGGCCTGGATGATGCCGTCGCGCACGTCGGCGCCACCGATGGCGTCCACATGCCAGATGCAGCGCGCGCGCGCCAGACGCCGATCGGCCAGGTTCGAGAGAATGCGCAGACGCACCCGGCCGCCGGTCCAGGATTCGATGTGCGGCGCGATCTTCTCGGCCATCGAGTTGACGGCATTGGCACCCATGGCATCGCGGGTATCGACGATGAGATGGGTCACCACCATGGGCCCGCTGGCGGCATCGATGATGCGCACCTCGAGGTGGCGGAATCCACCACCCAGGCTGACCAGTACCGGATCGCAGGCGTTGCACACGTCACGGATCTCGTCGAGGTGTTCGAGAATCGCGAGCCGGGCGTTGGCGGGATCGGGCACCTCGACCAGCTGGACCTGGGCAATCATCTGCGTGGCCGACATCGAGGTGATGAAGCCCCCCGTGTCATGACACTGGCGCGCAGCGTTGCAGACCGCGGCGACCACCGAGGATTCTTCGGTGGCCATGGGCACGAGATAGTCCTGGCCGTCGATGAGCAGATTGGTGGCCACCCCCAGCGGGATGTTCATGGTGCCCACGACGTTCTCGATCAGCTGATCGGCCAGCGCGACCGGCAGGTGGCCCGTGCCATGAAAGAGCGGCGCGAGCCCGGCGGCCGGCAGGCCGGCGAAGTCGAGCACCCGCTGCACCCGTTCGGGCACGCCGAGCTTGTGAAAGCCCGAAATACGCGATGAATTGCTTGATGAATTGCTTGACATGACAGACCCCTTGCATTCAATCAGTGAAAAATCATCCCATCATCCTGGGCAGCCAGGTCACCATGCCCGGCAGCGCGGCGCAGATCAGCAGGGCGAGCACCTGCAGGCCCATGAATGGCACGACCCCGCGATACACGGTACCGATCCCCATGCCCTCGGGCAGGGTGGCCCGGATGTAGAACAACGAGTAGCCAAAGGGCGGGCTGATGTAGCCGACCTGGATGGAAATGGCATACAGCACGCCAAACCAGATTTCATCGAAACCCAGCAGTTTGACGATGGGCAGGAATACGGGCACGGTGAGCAGAATGATGCCGATCTCATCCAGGCAGGTGCCCAGGAAGATGAGGATGAGCATCATCACCGCCAGCACCAGATAGGCGTTCACGTCCAGGTCGCGGATCAGGGCGATCAACGTGTCGGCCCCGCCCAGGCCGGTGAAAATGGCCACGTAGGCCTTGGCGCCGATGGTGATCCAGAGGATCATGGAGGTGACCTTGAGGGTCTGGATACCGGCTTCGGCCAGGCCGGCCCACGAGAACCGGCGGCGCGCCAGGCTGGCCAGCACGGCCCCCACCACGCCCACGGCGGCGGCCTCGGTGGGCGTGGCGATGCCCATGAAGATGGCCCCCAGCACCAGCACGATGAGCATGGCCGGGATGACCACGGCGCGCAGGCTGAGCAGTTTGAGCCGCATGGAGACCGGGCGCTGTTCGGCGGGCGGTATCCTGCCCTGGCGAAAATAAGCCACGTAGAGGATGTAGAGAATGTACAGGCTGGCCAGGAGCAGGCCGGGCACCACGCCGGCGATGAGCATCTTGCCGATGGACACCTGGGCCGTGACGGCATAGACGATGGTCAGTACCGAGGGCGGGATGAGCACGCCCAGGGTGCCTGCGGCGCAGATCGTGCCGGCGACCAGCGAGGCGTCGTACTTGCGGCGCAACATCTCGGGCATGGCCAGCACACCCATCGAGGTCACGGCAGCGCCCACGACCCCGGTCATGGCTGCCATGACGACGCAGATGATCACCGTGCCGACGGCCAGGCCGCCGCGCAGCCGGCCAAACCACAGGCCCATGACGCGATACAGGTCTTCGATGACGCCCGAGCGCTGCAGAATGGCCGCCATGAGGATGTACAGGGGCACCGCCAGCAGCGGCTCGGAGCGCATCGTATCGAAGATCTGCAACACCAGGATGACGACCGAATCCGGGTTCCAGAGCGTGACCGTGAGCAGCAGGGACAGGCCACCCAGGACGAACGCGATCGGCAGGCCGGTGAGCATGAGCAGCGTGAGACCGCCGAACATGAGAACGAGGATGGCGTTGGCACTCATGCCTGGCTCCCGTCATCCCGACGTGCACAGATGCGCGCCAGTTCGGCCAGACTCTGCAGGCCCAGCAGCAGAACGGCCAGCGGCACGGCGATCTTGTAGGGCCACAGGGGCGGGTTCCAGGCCGAAAAAGTGGTTTCGCGGTACTCGATGGACTGGATGACCAGCGGCGTGGCGTAGTAGAGCATCACGCCGCAGAAGAAGAGAATCACGAGCTGGTTGAAGATGTCCACCCGGCGACCGGTGCGCGGCGCCATGCGGCTGCGGATCAGATCCATGTTGACGTGCCCGCCCACATGCAGCAGATAAGGGCCACCGAGCAGAAAGTAGGGGCCAAAGAGCAGCACGGCCAGTTCCATGCCCCAGACCGTGGGTGAGTGGAACACGTAGCGACTGATCACCTCGGCCATCATGGCGGGCACGATGAGCAGCATCAGGGCGGCGGCCAGCCGGAACAGCCAGAGGTTCAGGCGGGTGATGGCCTGCACGTACAGGCGGATGGGTCGGGGCATGGTGGGAACAACCGCAGGAGGTCAGGCCGGGCACGCCAGCGCAGCGGGCGGATCGGTGCGCTGGCGTGCTGTCGGGGACAGGGGACGCGCCAGGGTCAGTCGAGCAGACCCAGCTTTTTCATGAACTCGACCTGGGTTTCCATCATTTCGGTGGCCAGGGGCTCGCCCTTGGTGGCGTCACGCCAGACCTCGACCACCTGCTTGCGCGCCTGGGCGACGTCGGCCGGGTCGAGGGACACGACTTCGACCCCCTGATCCCTGAAGGCATCGATGGCCTTGCCGTCGGACACCAGGATGTGCTGGCGCAGGGCCATGGAGACCTCGCGGGCCGCAGCCGCCAGGGCGGCCTTGTAGGCCTCGGGCAATGCGTCGTAGGCCTTCTGGTTGGCCACGTAGCTGGTGGCCGTGGTGGGCTGGTGGGGGCCGGGCATGACGATGTACTTGGCCACTTCGCCCAGGCCGGCCTCGAGGTTGGCGGTCAGGTCGCCGCGATCGGCGATGTCGATCACGCCCTTGTCGAGCGCCGAATAGACGTCGGCCGTGGCCAGGGGGGTGACGGCAACGCCCAGATTGCCCATGACTGCCGAGGCCAGCCCCACGAAGCGGCCTTTTTTGTCCTTGAAGTCGGCCACGGAATGGATGGGCACCCTGGAATGGATGGGCTCGGGCCCGTAGACGGTGGGCGCGATATAGAACAGGCCGGCCGGCGCATAGGCCTTGCGGGCCATGTCGAGGCCACCCAGTTCGTAGAACCAGGCCTCGTACTGATCGGACTCGGTGAAACCGAAGGGCACCGTGCTGGTGAAGGCCAGCGCGGGAATCTTGCCGGCCTCGTAGCCATCGAAGGTCTTCATGAGTTCGAAGGCCCCGCCACGTACCGCATCGAAGGCCTGGCTGGGCGGCACCAACTGGCCCGCCGAAAACAGCTCGATCTCGAAATTGCCATCGGTCAGTTCAGCCACGCGCTTGACGAACAGCTCTTCGAATTTCTGTGGCGTGGTCCCGCCGTCCCAGAGGGCCTGCATGCGCCACTTGACCTTGTCCTGGGCGCTGGCCGGGCCCGCCACAGCCAGCCCGGCACCGGCGACCGAAGCCGCCCCCAGCGTCTTGAGCAGGGCACGCCGATTGATCTTCTGCATTGTCTTCTCCTGTAGTGTCGAATTCTGCGATTCGCGGGCCCGCACTGCCGGCAGGATGCCGGGCCCCGGGCCCCTGTCTGGCCTGCGCGAAGCAGCAGGCTGTGGTGACATCATAAAAATTCCACCGGTACAATAAAAGGGACAGTTTGATGAATGTTGAATAACTGTCCCATTATCTGACCCATGACAGAAAACCCACCATGACCCGTATCGAAGCCGTCATGCAACGCATCCGCGCCGGCATCATGGCCGGCACCTGGCCACCGGGCGACAAGGTCTGGTCCATCCGCGCGGCCGCCCGCGAACTGCAGGTGTCCAAGAACACGGTCGCCGAGGCCTATGACCGCCTGGTGGCCATGGGCCAGCTCGAGGCGCGCACGGGGTCGGGGTATTACGTTCCCCGGCGCAGCCGCCATGAGCAGCTGCCCAAGGCGATTTCGGTCGCGCAGGCCGTCGATGCAGCCACCTTGCTGCGCGAACAGCTGATCCGCCATTACGATGTGCGCGTGGGCGAAGGCCGGCCACCGCATGGCTGGGTGGGCAACCCGGATTTCAGGCCCGTGCGCTTCCCGAGTGGCCCGGCGCAGGCCGACGAAGTGCACGGCTATGGCAATCCGTGGGGCTTTCACAAGCTGCGCGACCATCTTGCACAGACCCTGGCCGACCGCCAGATCAGCGCCGCGTCCGAGCAGATCCTCACCACCCTGGGCGCCAATCATGCACTGGACCTGATCGCCCGCCAGCTGCTCGAACCGGGCGATACGGTGCTGGTCGACAGCCCGGGCTACTATCCGCTGTTTGCCAAGCTGCACCTGGGCGGCATCCAGATCGTGGGCGTGCGCCGGCTGGCCAATGGCCCGGATGTGGATGACCTGAACGCCAAGGCGGCGCGCCACCGGCCGAAGATCTTCTTCACCCAGTCGCAGGCCCACAATCCCACGGGCAGTTCGCTCAGCCTGCCGGTGGGGCATCGCATCCTGCTGGCGGCGGCCCGGCACGATTTCCTCATCGTCGAGGATGACCCGTTCGCCGATATCCTGGCGCCCGATGCGCCGCGCCTGGCCAGCCTGGACCAGCTCGAACGGGTCGTCTACGTCGGCACCTTCTCGAAGACCCTGTCGGCGGGTCTGCGCGTGGGCTACCTGGCGGCCAGTCCGGCATTGGCCGAGGCGCTGTGCGATCTGAAAATGCTGACGATCGCCTGTTCGGGCGACCTCGCCGAACGCATGCTGCATGAATTCATCGCGTCCGGGCAGTACCTCAAGCATCTGCGCCGCTTGCGCACGCGCGTGGCACAGACCACCCACCAGGCGATGGAGATCGCCAGCCGGCTGGGGCTGGAGATCTTCTGTGAGCCTGAGGGCTGTTTCTATCTATGGGCCTTCCTGCCCCCGGGCGATACCGAAGAGCGTCTGGTGCACGAAGCCGCGCAGCGCGATATCTTCATCGCGCCAGGTTATCTGTTCACACCCGAGCGACGCAGCACACGCGCCGCGATGCGCTTGAACATCGCCTACGTGGCGCATCCCAAATTCAGCCAGTTCATGCGCCAGCGCCACGCCTGACGGCGCCGGGCGCTGCAGCGCGGGCAGGGTGGTGTAAGCTTTGAATACCGCCGCAGGCATCGCGGCCCGCCGTTCAGGACATTCCATGGAGCGCATCTGGCTGTCTCATTATCCGCCCGGGGTGCCGGCCGACATCACGGAACAGGCCCGCGCCTGCCCGTCGCTGGCGGCGCTGTTCGAAGAGGGCTGCACCCGCCACGCCGGGCGCATCGCCTACCACAGCCTGGGTGCCACACTCACCTACGCCGGCCTGCACCGGCACGCCCACGCCTTCGCAGCCTGGCTGCAAGGGCAAGGGGTGCAGCGGGGCGACCGGGTGCTGCTGATGATGCCCAATCTGCTGCAATACCCGGTCTGCCTGTTCGGCACCTGGCTGGCGGGCGCCGTCGTAGTGAACACCAATCCGCTCTACACCGTGGGCGAGTTGCAGCACCAGCTGAATGACTCGGGCGCCACCACGGTCGTGGTGGCCGAAAACTTCGCCCATGTACTGCAGCAGGCCCTGCCCGACTCGGCGGTGCAGCGCGTGGTGGTCACGGCGGTGGGCGATCTATTGGGTTTCTGGCGCGGCCACCTGGCCAACTGGGTGCTGCGCCACGCGCGCAAGCAAGTCCCCGCCTGGCGCATCCCGGGCAGCGTGCGCCTGGCACGCGTGCTGGCCCAGGGCCGGCGCAGGCCGTGTGCACCCCCCACCCTGGGGCATGATGACCTGGCCGCGCTGCAATATACGGGCGGGACCACAGGCGTGGCCAAGGGGGCCATGCTCACACACGGCAATCTGGTGGCCAATGTGCATCAGGCGCATGCCTGGGTGCGGCCCTTTTGCCAGGGCGAGAACGAGCTCGTGGTAACGGCCCTGCCGCTCTATCACGTCTTTGCACTGACGGCGAACTGCCTGGTGTTCTTCAAGCTGGGGGCCGGCAATCTGCTCGTGGTCGATGCCCGCGACACGAACACGCTGGTGCACGAGATGCGCCGCCTGCGCTTCACGGCGCTCACGGGGGTGAATACGCTGTTCAATGCGCTGCTGGCCCGGCCGGACTTCGCCCAGCTGGATTTTTCTGCGCTGACGCTCTGCCTGGGCGGTGGCATGGCCGTGCAGGAAGACGTCGCACGGCGCTGGCTCGAGGTCACGGGGGTGCCGATCGCGCAGGCCTACGGGCTGACGGAAACCTCGCCCGCGGTCACCATCAACCCGCTTGATTCAGTGGCGTTCAATGGCTCCATCGGCCTGCCCGTGCCGTCCACCGATGTGGCCATCCGCGAGAACAACCAGAGCCTGGCCCTGGGCGAAGTGGGCGAAATCTGCGTCAAGGGGCCGCAGGTGATGGCGGGCTACTGGCAGCGGCCCGACGAGACGGCGCACACCTTCGATGCCGACGGCTGGCTGATGACCGGCGACATTGGCCGCATGGATGAGCGCGGCTACGTGTTCCTGCTGGATCGCAAGAAAGACATGATCCTGGTGTCCGGCTTCAATGTGTACCCGAACGAGATCGAGGCCGTGGTCATGGGCATGCCGGGGGTGCACGAAGTCGTGGCCGTGGGCGTGCCGCACGGGGTGGCGGGCGAAGCGGTGAAGCTGTTCATCATCCGCAGCGATCCGACGCTCACCGAGGCGCAGGTGATCGCCTGGTGCCGTGAACACCTGACAGGGTACAAGGTGCCGCGCCACGTCGAGTTTCGCGCCGATCTGCCACGCAGCGCGGTCGGCAAGATCCTGCGCAAGGACCTGCGCGACGAGGCGCGCCGGCAGGCGGCCGAGGGCACGAGCTGATGAGTGTGCGCCGCTTGGCCGCCACTCAATATCCCAGCGTCAGCCCGTCGGGGTTGCGTGGGTCCGAGGCCCCGTACCAGCGGCCCTGATGGCGCTGGATGGTTTGCGTCTTGCCCATGGTGGGCCTGATCACAATCCTGTGGCCCCGTGCGCGCAGCATGTCCAGCGTGTCCGGGCTGAAGCCTTTTTCGACGCGCAGTTCGTCGGGCCGGCCCTGGTGGTGGAAACGGGGCTGGGCAGCGGCTTCGGCCGGATTCAGGCCGAAGTCCACCGCGTCCACGACCGCCTCGAACACCGTCGTGATGATGCGCGCGCCGCCAGGGCTGCCCGTCACCAGCCAGACGCGGCCGTCAGCGTCCAGCACGATGGTGGGCGTCATGGATGACAGGGGCCGCTTGCCGGCGGCTACGGCATTGGCTTCGGCCCCGACCAGACCGTATACATTGGGCACGCCGGGCTGCAGGGCGAAGTCATCCATTTCGTTGTTCAGCAGCACGCCGGTGCCGGGCACGACCTGGCCGTTGCCAAACCCCGTATTCAGGGTATAGGTCAGCGCCACGGCGTTGCCGGCGGCATCGACGATGGAATAGTGCGTGGTCTGGTCACCCTCGTGGGGCCAGGGGTCGCCGGCCTGCCAATCCTGCACGGGGCGGGCATGGTCGGGGTCTATGCTGGCCGCGCGCTCGTGTGCGTAGGCCTTGGACACCAGGCCGGCCACCGGCACGTCGACAAAGTCCGCATCCCCGAGCCAGCGGGCGCGATCGGCGTAGGCGAGCTTCATCGCCTCGGCCAGATGATGTACCGTCCGGGCACTGCCGGCGCCCCAGTCTGCCACGGGCCAGGGTTCGATCATGTTGAGCAGCTGCAGCAGGTGCACGCCGCCCGAGCTGGGCGGTGGCATGGTCACGATGCGCCTGCCGCGGTAGGTGCCTTCCAGGGGGGTACGCTCCAGCGCGCGGTAGCCAGCCAGGTCGGCCGCACTGATGAGGCCGCCGCTGCGCTGCATTTCGGCCACGATGGCCTGTGCAATGGGCCCCTGGTAGAAGGCGGCGGGCCCATGGGCTGCAATCCGGCGCAAGCTATGGGCCAGATCGCGCTGCACCAGCCTCTCGCCAGCGCGCAACGGGCGGTCGGCGTGCCAGAAAACGGCGCGCGTCGCCGGCCAGCGCCCCATCACGTCGCGGTTGCGCCGCAAGGCGTCGGCCAGCACAGGGGTCACCGGTATGCCGTTTTCCGCCAGGCGTACGGCGGGTGCCACCAACTGGGCCAAGGGCAGGCGGCCCCAGCGCCGGTGGGCCAGGCCCAGGCCGGCCACCGTGCCGGGTACGCCTGCCGCGGCCGGGCTGTAGAGTGAGCGCCCGGCAATCACCTGACCTTGCTCGTCCACGAAGGTACGCGGACTGGCCTGCGCGGGCGCGGTCTCGCGGAAATCGACGGCGTGGTTCCGCCCGGTAGCGGCCTCGTGCACGATCATGAACCCGCCACCGCCCAGGTTACCAGCCCAGGGCTGCACGACGGCCAGCGCGAAACCCACGGCGATGGCCGCATCTACGGCATTGCCGCCCTGCTGCAATACCGCCAGCCCCACGTGGGTGGCCAGGGCGTCTTCGGTGGCCACCATGCCGTGCTCGGCCACGACAGGATGAAAAATGTCGTAGCCATCATCGTAGGCGGCGGCCGCCGCCTGGGTGATGGCAGCCGCGGAAGCCGGCGCTGCCTGGGCGGTGATCGCGCAGCCCGCCGACAGCAGCAGGGCCACGAGGGCTCGGCCGGCAGTCTGGTGGATGCGCATGGGAATCAGGGGGTCAGGCCGCCCCGAACTGCAGCGGCTCGCCGTTGCGGTCGAAGGCCAGCAAAGACCCGATGGTGCCGTACTTGATCATCTGCGTCATGCGCTGGAAGGCCTGGTCCACGTCTTTGTTGTCGGGCAGGAAAGCCGACTGGTCGGCCATGGCGGCCACGAAAACAACGTGCCAGCCTTTGCCCGTACGGGTGGATTCGTCGACCAGGGCACTGAAGCTGGAGACTTGATCGGGTGTCTTGTCGACACACAGGATGGGGGTGAGCTCGCCCCCTTCGCCGCGCGCGTGTCGTTCTTTCTGTGCGGGTGTTGCGTCGTCGGGCACGCTGCTGTCGGCAAACACGAACAGCAGCCGCTGGGGCTGATCCTGCAGGCGTGCCGCCTGCAGGAGGTCATCGAAGCTGGCGATGTCCATGCCGGCCCCGATCAGATGACGCGAACGGCCTCGACCAGACGCACCACCGTCCAGGACTTGCGACGGGACAGGGGCCGGCCTTCGGCGATCTCGACCGTGTCGCCCTCGTTGTACTGATTGTTTTCGTCGTGCGCCTGGTAGCGGGCCGAGCGATTGACGAACTTGCCGAGCACGGGATGCTTGACACGGGTCTGGACGCTGACCACGACGGTCTTGTCCATCTTGTTGCTGACCACCTTGCCGGTCAGGGTGCGCTGACGCCTGGGGGTGGATTCAACGGCTGCAGTTTCGATTTCGCTCATTTCATTTCCCTGCGTTTTCGGTCATGATGGTGCGCACACGAGCGATGTCGCGACGGACCTTGCCCAGCTGGCTGGTATTGGTCAGCTGCTGGGTGGCGCGTTGCATGCGCAGGTTGAATTGAGCCTTCAAAAGGCTTTCGAGCTCGGCCTGCAGCTCGGTGCCGTCCTTGGTGCGAAGTTCACTGGCTTTCATGGTGATTCCTCAGGCCCCGACGCGGCGCGACACGAAGGTCGTGCCGATGGGCAATTTGGCAGCGGCCAGACGGAACGCTTCGCGGGCGAGTTCTTCGCTCACGCCTTCCATTTCGTACAGGACCTTGCCCGGTTGAATTTCGGCCACCCAGAATTCCGGGCTGCCCTTGCCCTTGCCCATGCGAACCTCGGCGGGCTTCTGCGAAATGGGCTTGTCGGGGAAAATGCGGATCCAGATCCGGCCGCCCCGCTTGATGTGACGGTTGATGGCACGACGGGCGGCCTCGATCTGGCGCGCCGTCAGGCGACCCCGGTCGGTGGCCTTGAGGCCGAACTCGCCAAAGGACACGTTGGTGCCTCGGGTGGCCAGACCGGTGTTGCGGCCTTTCTGCTCTTTGCGGTATTTCCTGCGAGCGGGTGACAACATGATTATTCTCCTTCGGCCTGGGCAGCAGCGGTTTCACGCCGGCTGCCACGACCACGACCACCGGGGCGGCCCGGACGGTCACCGCGTGGCGCACGACGACCACGGCGTTCTTCATCGCGCGGCACGGCCGTCTCGGGCGGGAAGTCGCCATTGGGCAGCATGTCGCCCTTGTAGACCCAGACCTTGATGCCGATGATGCCGTACGTGGTACGCGCTTCGGCCGTGCCGTAGTCGATATGGGCGCGCAGGGTGTGCAGGGGCACGCGGCCTTCGCGATACCATTCGGTCCGGGCGATTTCGATCCCGTTCAGGCGGCCCGAACTCATGATCTTGATACCCTGGGCCCCCAGGCGCATCGCGTTCTGCATGGCGCGCTTCATGGCACGGCGGAACATGATGCGTTTCTCGAGCTGCTGGGCAATCGAGTCGGCGACCAGTTGGGCGTCGGTTTCGGGCTTGCGGATTTCCTCGATGTTGACGTGCACCGGCACGCCCATGAGGCGCTGCAGGTCAGCCTTGAGGTGCTCGATATCCTCGCCGCGGCGACCGATCACCACGCCCGGACGGGCCGAGTAGATGGTGATGCGGGCGTTCTTGGCCGGGCGCTCGATGACCACGCGGCCCACTGAGGCCGAGCCCAGTTTTTTCTTGAGGTACTCGCGAACACGAATGTCTTCGGCCAGCATGCTGCCGTAGTTCTTGTCGTTGGCGTACCAGCGCGAGGTCCAGTTGCGGTTGACCGCCAGGCGGAAACCGGTCGGGTGGATTTTCTGTCCCATTGTGACTCCTTAGGCCCCGACCTTGACCACGATGTGGCAGGTCTGCTTTTCGATGCGGTTGCCGCGGCCCTTGGCACGGGCCGAGAACCGTTTCATGGACTGCGCCTTGTCGACGAGAATGGTCGTGACCTTGAGCTCGTCGATGTCGGCGCCATCATTGTGCTCGGCATTGGCGATGGCCGACTCGAGCGCTTTCTTGATGATGCCCGCCGCTTTCTTGGGGCTGAACGTCAGGATGTTGAGTGCATGCGCCACGGACTTCCCGCGGACCAGATCGGCCACGAGGCGGGCTTTCTGGGCGGAAATATGGACGCCGCGTATGATGGCGGTGGTTTCCATGGCTTATCTCCTGGATTTCTTGTCTGCCGCGTGCCCCTTGAAGGTGCGCGTGTGGGCAAACTCGCCGAGCTTGTGGCCGACCATGTTCTCGCTCACATACACGGGCACGTGCTGGCGCCCGTTGTGCACGGCGATGGTCAGCCCGATGAACTCGGGCAGAATGGTTGAACGGCGCGACCAGGTCTTGATCGGCTTCTTTTCCTTGCCCCCGACGGCTGCATCGACCTTCTTGATCAGATGTGCATCGACGAACGGGCCTTTCTTGATCGAACGTGACATAGTGTGCGCCCCTTATTTGCGCTTGCGGCGCGAGACAATCATATTGCTCGTGCGCTTGTTTCGACGCGTGCGATACCCCTTGGTGGGCGTACCCCACGGGCTGACGGGCTCGCGGCCTTCGCCGGTGCGGCCCTCGCCACCGCCGTGCGGGTGATCGACCGGGTTCATGGCCACGCCACGCACGGTAGGACGCACACCGCGCCAGCGCATGGCGCCGGCCTTGCCGATCTGGCGCAGGCTGTGGTCGTGATTGCCGACCTCACCAATGGTGGCGCGGCAGTCGATATGCACGCGGCGAACCTCGCCCGAACGCAGGCGAACCTGGGCATACACGCCTTCACGCGCCAGCAGCACGGCCGCGGCACCTGCCGAGCGCGCCATCTGGGCCCCCTTGCCAGGCTGCATTTCGATGCAATGGATGGTGGCACCCACCGGAATCGCCCGGATGGGCAGCGTGTTGCCGCTGCGGATCGGGGCTTCGAGACCCGAGACCACGGTGGCACCGACTTCGAGGCCACGCGGCGCGATGATGTAGCGGCGCTCGCCATCGGCGTAGCACAGCAGCGCGATGTGCGCGGTGCGGTTGGGGTCGTACTCGATGCGTTCGACACGCGCCGGGATACCGTCCTTGTTGCGCCGGAAATCGATGATGCGGTAATGCTGCTTGTGCCCGCCCCCGCGATGGCGCACGGTGATGTGGCCATTGTGGTTGCGGCCCGAGCGGCGTGACTGGCTTTCGAGCAGCGGCGCGTATGCAGGCCCCTTGTACAGCTCGGGGTGCACGACCTTGATCATGCCGCGGCGCCCGGCCGATGTGGGTTTGACTTTGACGAGCGGCATTCAGTGGACCTCCGAGAAGTCGATTTCGTGACCGGACTTGAGGCAGACATAGGCCTTGCGCTCGTTGCGACGACGGCCCATGAAGCGGCCAAAGCGCTTCTGCTTGCCCTGGCGGTTGGCCACCTGCACGGACTGGACTTCGACCTTGAAGAGCAGTTCGACCGCGGCCTTGATTTCGGGTTTGGTGGCGTCGGCCACGACCCGGAAGGCCACCTGATTGTTCTTTTCGGCGAGCATGGTGGACTTTTCAGTGACCACGGGCGCCAAGATGACTTGCATCAGACGTTCGACATTCATCCCAGCAACTCCTCGAGTTGAGCCACGGCGGGCCGCGTGATGAGCACTTTCTTGAAGTGGATCAGCGACAGCGGGTCGGCCTGGTGCGTTTCGATCACGGCCACATGAGGCAGATTGCGCGTGGCCAGGTAGACGTTCTCGTCGAGCTCGTCGGTGATGATGAGCACGGACCCGGACACACCCAGATCTTTCAGGCGGCTGGCCGCGAGCCTGGTCTTGGGGGCTTCGAGGACGAAGCTCTCGAGCACGGCGATGCGGTCTTCGCGTACCAGCTGGGAAAAGATGGCGCGCAGACCCGCGCGGTACATCTTCTTGTTGACCTTCTGGCTGAAGTTTTCTTCAGGGCTGGCCGGGAATGCCCGACCACCCCCCCGCCAGAGCGGTGAGGAGGTCATGCCGGCGCGCGCACGGCCGGTGCCTTTCTGGCGCCAGGGCTTCTTGGTGGAGTGCTTGACGGTTGCACGGCTTTTCTGGGCCCGGTCACCCTGGCGGGCGTTGGCCTGGAAAGCGACCACGACCTGATGGACCAGGGCCTCGTTGAAGTCGCGCCCGAAAATGGCATCGGCGACCGGTACGGTGGCGGTGGCTTGCCCGTTTTCATTCAAGAGCTTGAGTTCCATGGTCTTCAGGCCCCCTTCACGGCTGCTTTGACGGCGGGACGCACGACGATGCCGCCGTTCTTGTGGCCGGGCACTGCGCCCTTGACCAGCAACAGCCCGCGTTCGGTGTCGACCCGCACGATGTCGAGATTCTGTACGGTGCAGGTTTCGGCGCCCATGTGACCGGCCATTTTCTTGCCCTTGAAGACCCGACCGGGATCCTGGGCCTGGCCGATCGAACCGGGTACCCGATGCGAGAGCGAGTTGCCATGCGAGTTGCGCTGGCCCCTGAAATTGTGGCGCTTGATGGTGCCGGCAAAGCCCTTGCCCAGGCTGGTGCCGGTGACATCGACCTGCTGGCCGGCCTGAAAGACCGAATCGACGGCGATGACGGCGCCCGCAGTGAACTCGGCGATCTGTGCCGGATCGAGGCGAAACTCTTTGAGCTGGCTGCCGGCTTCTATGCCAGCCTTGGCATAATGGCCGGACTGGGCCTGATTGACGCGCGAGGCACGACGGCTGCCATGGGCCAGCTGCACGGCAGCATAGCCATCGGTTTCCGGCGTCTTGACCTGGGCGATGCGGTTGTTGGAGACATCGAGTACAGTGACCGGAATGGATACGCCATCCTCGGTAAAGACACGCGTCATGCCAAGCTTGCGCCCCACGAGCCCGAGGCGATACGCCGCGGGTGCAGGTGTCGATTGCGACATTGTTTTCTCCTGGGGGTGTTTCCCCGCAGATAGGGATCCCGACTACGATTGGCCGGGGCTGTTGTTCTTCGCAAAGCACACAAGGCCCAAAATTAGGCAAGGCTTGTCGAAAGCCCTATATGTTACTACGCAATTCGTCTTCTAGCAAGAGGGAGTCTTTTCCAACATGACATGAGTCTGAGCGGGGTCTTGTGTTTCCAACATGAGATGAGTCTGAAGCGGGGAAGGTAGAAGTCGTCGATCATGAGGCATGGTGATCGATATGCAGGAAGAACGGCTC
>Ga0265293_10002658_pt1 | contig 35116 bp, 38 predicted proteins | sample Munlanlewell138R_FD_192505 | JGI IMG/M metagenome (GOLD analysis project Ga0265293, IMG submission 192505) | Leachate microbial communities from a municipal landfill in Southern Ontario, Canada - Leachate well 138R | ecosystem: Engineered > Solid waste > Landfill > Unclassified | place: Canada... | reverse complement strand
GTGCAGAAGCCATCGCTCGAGTGCCAGAGCCAGTGCGGCGCAATCCGAATCGGTGTCAGCAGCATCAGCGACTACCGCCACCACCGTGGCTGCCCGCCGGCGAGCCGCAGCTGGTTGGCCAGAAGCGGACTCGGTGATCAGCCCGTACACCGCTCGCGCGTTCTGGCAGCGCACTGGATCTGCACACGCATCCGCCGCCGCGGTCAGCGCGGTCGCCGCTGCGTGTGCAGCGGTGTCGAACAGCGTCGTGCGGTCGACGTTCATGCGTCACCGCTCTCGACAAGTACGCGCAGCTTCAACCGCGTCAGCACCGGAGCCAGGTAGGTGACGTAGTTCTCGGTGTCGGAGGGACCGCTGGCCAGCATCCCGACAGCCATAGCGTCGCCGGCCGCATCGACGACGAACACCGGGGCTCCGGAATCCCCCTGGATCGCCGAGCCACCCCACTGCACTTCGGAGGAACCGGCCCGGAGCAGCGGTCCGCACGTCACACCAGAGCGAGCCCCGTTCATGCACATCGGCGTGCCTCTCGGCAGCGCCCGGACCTCGGAGGTGCTGAGCACCCCACGCACACGCACCCGTGGGGCCACCGCGATGCCGTAGTCACGCTCTTGCTGATCGCTGGTTAGAAAGAACACCGCCGTGTCGTGGACGATGCCGGCCTTGTCGACTCCGCGTTCGCGGTTCTGCAGCGGTGACAGGAACATCCTTGAGCCACTGGACTTGTCAGTGAACATCCACAGCGGGGCGCCCGTGCGGGTCTGGCAGTGCCCGGCGGTCAAGTACCCGACGTCGTCGTTCGCACTGACCACCGGCCAAGAGATCGTGCACATCCGGGAAGTCCTGGCATCGACCTGCGAGGCGATGGTGACCCCAGGCTGAGGGCGGTCCCCCGCAGTGATCGCCACCGGTTCTTCCGTGCCGTAGACCCCGGCGATCGCCACCCACGGCCCCGACGGCGCCGGGGCGGCATGAGCAGCGGGCGTCGCCGTGCAGCAGAGGATCAGGGCAGTGGCCGCCACGCTCAGCTGACGAAGCAGGTGCGATGACGTGCGGCGGTCAGAGGACATCGCCGAAGCATAGATGCCTACGCCATCCCGTTTCGTGTGCAGCACGACATGCATGATCAGTCTTCTGTTGCCGGTTTGGAGCGCGCCTCATGCAACGGCAGCGGAGACGTCCTCGTACGTTGGCGCCAGCCGACACACAGGAGCGATCCGCAATGCCTCACCTGTTCGACATCTCGCCCGCCGCTCGACGGGCTCTGCTGCCCGCTGCAGCAGCCGCGGCCTTCTCTGCTCTCGGAGCCGGGATCGCCAGCGCGGACACCGGCGAAGTGCCCACACCGCTGCTCGAGGTCGCCTCCGATTCCGCGGATGCGACAGCTCCGCCGCCGTGGGGACTGCCGTCTCCCGCACCGGCGCCGTGGGCGGCCCCGGAGTTCGGACCACTGCCCGGACCTGCGCCGGAAACCGAAATCCACCGGGCCGCAGCCATCGAACCGGTCCCGGAGCCGCTGCACGAAGCAGCGTTCGAGCCTGTCGGTTCCGAGTTCACCCCCGCCGAGTCCGCCAGTGCCCACGGCGATGCTGCTGGCGCCGCACCCGGCCCGGTGCTCGACGACGCCCCGCTGGCGACGATCAATGTCAGCACCGCCGAGCCGTCGCGTCCAGTGGTGCTGGTGCCGGCCGCGATCGGCTCCACCGAGATCCCCGCCGCTCCGGCCCCGGCAGTGCTCAAATCCGCCACCGTGCCGACCGGGCTGGCAGCCGTCGACCCGATCCACGGCGCCGAGCCGTCTAGGACCCTGATCCTGACACCGCCAGCCGCAGCCTCGGTGCACCCCGCCCGCTTCGACGCGGCGCTGGATAAGGCAGCGATCATCTACGACGCGCATCCGGTCGCGCGCGTCAGCGACGCCGACATCGCCGCCGGGCTCTCGGCTGCCGGTGTCGGTCCGACGGTGGCCGGCATGTTCACCTCGGCCACTCGCACGATCATCGGTGGCGAATCCGGCGGGTCGACCAATGCCGTGAACCGGTGGGACAGCAACGCCTGGGGCGCCATGCAGTCCGACGGAGCGCCGCACAACAGCAGCCGCGGCCTCATGCAGACCATCCCGGGCACCTTCGCGGCCCACCACGCACCCGGCACCAGTGCCTCGATCTACGACCCGGTGGCCAACATCGCCGCGGCGTGGCGGTACATCAACCACCGCTACAAGGTCGACCTCACGACAGGTGCTGGCCTGGACTCCTTCATGGCCCGAGGAACCGGCCGCGGCGTCGGATACTGACCCTGTAGAGCACAATCCGCCTGCGAAGGCGGCACGACGTCAAGATCGGAGCATGTGGTGCCACCCCGGCTGAGCGATGCGCAGGAGCGCACCGACGAGACGATCGACCAACTCTTCGAGCGCTACAACCAGCTTCCCGACGCGGCCAAGGCCTCCGGGGCGGGCAAAGCCATCCGCGACCAGATCGTCGACCTGGCACGCCAGCGCAGCGGTGACGCAGCGGCGGATTCGATTGGCGCTGCGCTCGACCGGAACGCCGTGCCGTACACCGGGCCGGTGCAGCGCGAGTTGTGGGACAGCACGGCCCCGCGTGTCGACGTCGGGGAGGCCTCCGCTGGGCCGTCCTACGTTGGCGGTGGCGGCCAGTTCGGCGCCGCGCCCGCTCCCCGCGCAGTCTCCTCCCCCGTCTACAACGCCCCTCCCGGGGACGGCCGGCTATGGCTGCCGGGCAACACCACACTGCCGGCCCTCAATCAGTCCGACACCGCTGCGCTCAATACCCGCGACGCGGCGATCGAGGCACTCAACCAGGGGAATTTCACGGTAGACCCGGCACTGGCCTGGCAGCCCGACGGAGCCAGCCTGCCGACGACGGGTACCAATATCTCCACCCTGGGTGGCACGTATGACCTGGCAAAAGAGCTGGTCAGCAAGTGGGAATTGGCCGTGGAGAAGCTCCGCGACGCGTTCGCCGCCGGCGGAGCCGAACAACTGATCTCCCACCAGCACGAGCGCATCCGCACACCGCTGGCGGCGCTCTCGGCCTCGGCCACCGCATCAAGGGAGCTGCCCGGGCTCATCGCCCGCGGCGGGACTGCCGCCAACGACGCCTTCCACGAGCTGCGTGGAGAAGCACTCAACATCCGTCAGCACATGAGCGACACCGTGACCGAGATGCACTCGGCCGCCGCGCAGCTCACCCAGAACGCCACCGGGTTTCCCATTACCACCCGCAGCATCGTGTCCAACGGCGCCTTCGAGAACCTGCCGCAGGTGTCGACCCCGGCGAGTCTCGCCACCGCCGCGCAGGCCGGACAACAGATCAGCGGCCTGGCCGCCCGAATCTCAGCCCCGGACACGGTGACCCGGGAGGACGTGACAGCAACGGGCGGTGAATCCGCGGCCGCCACCGAGACCAGCACCGCGGCGCTCCCATCATCCGGATCCGCACCCGCGGCCGGATCGCCACGCGCGGCGGTCCCCGGCGGTGGAGCCGGCGCCGGGGCCAGCTCCACTGCGGGCAAAGCCGGCAAAGATGATCTCGCCAAGCTGCTGTCCTCGCTGGGCAGCCAGGTCGCCAGCCCGGTGCCGCAGGCCGCGATCATGCCTCAGCAGGCCGCCCAAGCCGCCCAGAAGGCCGCCAAACCGCTGACCGACGCGGCCGAGCAGGTCGCGCAGCTGCCGGAAAGCGTGCTCGACGCGTTGCGTGGAGCCGACAAGGCCGCCAACGAGCGTGCCCTCGGCGGCGACACCCCGGCCGCCCGGGCGGCCGAAGATGATCGGACCGCTGCCACCACCGCTGCGTTCACAGCTCCGGGCCCTGCGGCTCCGTCCCAGCTTGGTCTGCCGGGCAGCGACGCACGCCCCAACCAGCTCGACGGCCATGGAAAACCCGCCGACAAGGACGGCAACGGCAAGGTCGACAAGGACGCGGTCCCGCTGTCGAAGAAAACAGTCAAGCCGTTCGACTTGTCGGTCCCCGCGGACGGCCAGAACATCCAGGTCAAGGGCATCACTGACCCGCGGCTGGGCGAAATGATGCTGAACATGGCCCACGGCGGCACTGGCGGTGCGCCGATGTCGGTGCTCGAAGCGGCACAGGCAGCCGGCGTGGACATCGAGGCCCTGGGTGATCCGCTCGAGGCATCGGCGGTGGCAGTCGGCGATGCGGTGATCGGAGCGGTCCAGTCCGGCATCTATCTCGGCGAGGGCTTGGTTCTTACCTCCACCGGACTCATCGAGAGCCTGGCCGACGTACTCGGCGAGGACGGGTTCGTGTCCGAAATCCCGTTGCCGGAGCTGCCCGACGATGTACCTCCCGCGCTGCCTGAGCACGACGGTGGTGGAGGTCCTGGGCCGACCGAGACCGTGCAGGTCAGCCCGGCTTCGGCACCGACAGACTCCCCCGCGCCGGCTTCGGCACCGGATGCCGCACTGCCGCCGCCGCCGGCTGCTGAACCTACCGTTGCTCCTGCCGACCCTCCCCCGGTTCAGCCGGAGCCCGCGCCCGCGCCGGGACCAGCCGAAGGTGCCGCACCGCTGTCGGCGCCTGCGGCGGTCAACGCCAGCAGCAGCGGAGACTCGGCACTGCCGAAAGCTGTCCCGTTTGAGGGACGGGCGTTGGGTTAGGCAGCACCTCGGCTGGCCTTCGGGGACTGTCGCACGTGCTCCGCCGCGGGCGAGCTTTCGCGCCTGACACGCCCCAAAGCCCGAGTTCCGGCGACGATTACCGCCATGATCGATCCCCGCCTCCAGGACCTCATCGACGGTTCCGCATCGGCCGATACAAACGCCGATACGGACGCCGATACAGAGGACGCTCCACTCTCCGATACGGACGCCGATACAGAGGCCGCTCCAATCCCCGAAACAAGCGCCGATACAGAGGGCGCTCCACTCTCCGATACCTCCACTGCCAGCCTCGATGAGTTGATGAAGCTCGCCGCCCAGCACGATCCGAGCATGGCGCCCATCGCCGAGGCCGCCGCATCAGAGATCCGCATCGGCACCGACGGCACCATCACCGCATCGCCCGCGCTGCGCACCGCGATGCGTGCCCTGGTTCCGGGACCCGACTCGGCCCCGGCCGGCACCAGCCGCGTCATCGCTGGCTGGCTGACCGACGACAACACCGCATCAGCCCCAGTCACCGAGACCTCGCCGTACTTCACCGTCTCGCACTGGCATTGGCTTGCGGCCCAGAACCTCGTCCGCCGCATTCCCGCGGACCTCGGTCCCACGTTCCCGCACCTGTTCGGCTCCGAAGCCCAGATCATCCACGACCTCAAGGCGTGGTCGGCCCTCGATGAGAAAGGGGCGCTGACCAGCGAAGCAGCTGAAATGTTCGGCGCCGTTACCGGCCACGCCGAGCTGACCGCATACGGAACAGTCCTGCTCTACGCCCAGCGGCGGGAACCGGTGAAACTGCCGGCAGAGCTCGAGGAGTTCGGATTGGCCGCTGCGGTGCGCAACGTCCCCCGGGTGACCTTCGCCGTCGGAGCGACGGAGCGCGAAGTGGTCAGCGCGGTGGTCAACAACTCGACCGTGGTCTTCTCCCGCCGGCTGCGCCGCACCGACACCACTGCCGATGTGGCCGCAGGGATAGTGGAGGTGCTCGACCCCGACGGCCAGTGGCCCGTCTATCCGCTCACGGCGCCGATCGTGCTGCCTGCCTCAGTCACCGAGGAGCTGGCAACCAATCCCGACACCGCTGGTCTGCTCGACACGGAGCCCGGCGAAGACGCCACCAACGAGGAACGTGCCGCCGACGCCGCGCGGCGCGAGCGGATCCGCAAAGTCGCTCGCGCCGTTCTCGGCTCCGCCCGGACACCTGCTGCGGCGGCCGAGGCAATCGCAGAGATCGCCACCGCCACCACGCATGCACTCGCGCAGATCACCGTCCGGACCAGCGACGTTGATGTTTCCCGCACCGACCCGGGCGCGTTGGCGGTGATCTTCCTGCGCGATCGCGGAGTCCTGGCTTCGTACCCGTCAGGCTCCGGCCAGTGGCGTCGCATTACCTACACCCGTGGAAACGTATCCGGCATCACAGACGGCATAACTGCCCTACGCAACGCCTATCGCGGCGGTTGATCGGCAAATTTGCGCTAGCATCGCCCTCGAATACGTAACCGTCACGTACAGAGACCGCCGGAGGGTCCAATGTCGAAAATCGGAATCAGTCCGGACGAGGCCCGTCACCTCGTTGGACAGCAGAGCAGCAACACTGACGAGGTGCGTGCGCACATGCGCACCATCGACAACCTGATCAACAGCCTGGCCAGCGCCACCTACGTTTCGGAAACCACCAACGCTCTGCGGACGAAGTGGGAGACCGAAACCAAGCCGCAGTTCGAGAAGGTCATCAACCGCGCGGAGACGGCTCAGGCCGGCACCAACAGCGCGGTCGACCACCAGCTGGCGACCCAGGGATCGCACGCGGGCGCGATCTCGGCCATCTGACCACCCACCCATTCTCGACCTCGGAAAGGACTGAACAATGAGTGAAGGCCTCCAGCTCAACATCGCAGGCGCGAGCAGTGACGTCGCCGGTATGACCGCCGCTCAGCAGGGCATCGAAGCCACCGCTGAGATGCTCAAGTCGAACTCCGCCAAGCTGTTCGGCGGCACGCTGATGGGAACCGGCGCCGACGCCGGCTCCGATTTCAGCATGCAGGTCGACGCGGCTGTGCGTAGCTCCAACGAAGTAGTCCAGGGCTGCGCCCGTACCGTCGGCCAGGCCCAGGACGACACCATCGGCTTCGACCGCGGCGGATTTGCCAGCACCTACAGCTGATCCAGCGCTAAGACGCCCAGGCCCCGCAACCAACCTCCCTGGTTGCGGGGCCTGAGTCTTTTCCGGGGCCGTACCGAAACCCGCAGGCCGCCTGCGTCTCCCGGTGCAATCAGCGAAATGCAGGTGCCGTTGCGCAGCCTGTAGCGCAACTGGGACATATCTCGTAGCCACTTCGCATGTGCCCATACCGCTGCGGCCTATGCCGGATCCAGTACAGGCCAGCCAGCCGCCAGCCGCCACGGACAGTGTTCGGCGCCATCGTTATTGGTGTGCGCCCACTGCTGCTCGCAGACCGCTTCGGGACACCCGCATGATCGGGCGCTGGCGATGCGTGCGGCGCTCACCACCAGCCGACCTGTCGACTTCGACCACCGTTCGCAGCTGGTGCCTGTTCGACCTGCTCGTGCCCACCGAGCTTGGATAGGGATCGCACCGCACGTAGGTGAACTGATAGGTGATCGTCTTGTCGGTGGTGCCGATGATCTTGTCCACACGACCTGAGACTCCCGACGCGATATGGACGATGTCACCGACCTGCAGCTTCGCCGCCTCGGTTGAGATTGCCATGTCGTCCTCCTGTCTTTGGGTGCCGATTCCCGGTCGCCAAGTCAAGCCGAGATCACGACAGGCAATATCGTGGACGTGACAGAACTCATCCGCCGGCGCCTTCCCACGGCTCCTCGGTGACCCAGTGCCCGAAGACATCCATTTCCTCGGGAGGGAAGTAACCTGGCTCGGCGTCGTGGTGGTCTGCCGGGTGAAGCACGTGATGCCACCAGCCTCCGGTAGGGCACGGCTGCCATGCCAGGTCGGCACCGCAGCGGCGGCATTCATCCACATACCCGGCTCGCCCGTCGACGGTTTGGGTTCTCACAGCGCCTCCCGAAAGAGCAAACAGCCGCAGATGCTCAACTTGCCTGCGCCTCGACGGTCTCTGGCAGCCCGTCACGCATCAGTGCCTCACGCAGCCACTGCGGCAGCATCCGGCACGGCCCGAGGCGCATAACCGGAGCGCCGGCCTGGCGGGTCGGCGGGATCGGCACGACCAGGTCCCCCGATGTGACGGTGGCCTGGCCGACCTGAAAGATGCGGGGCTCCAATTCTTCTGCCTCCGCGGTGCGGAACAGATAAACCCCGCCGCCGACCGCCGCGGGAAGAACCAGGGTCGGCGCCGTATGCCGCTCACGGAGATCAGCGCTTGCCTGCGCGGCCCAGTCCCGCCACTGGCTCAGCGCCGGCGCCCCCGGCGCCACCACCGCAGCCATGTGCGAGCTCGCGACGTGCAACCCAGCCGACGGGGTGATCACTCCACTGGCCAGCAGCCGCGGTGCCAGCTCCCTGCCGACCACCTTCGTGATGTGCCGGAAATAAGCTGCCACGCGGGTATTCACGCGCTCGCTGGTCGCGTCGATGCGCCCTGCTCCCGCGAGCTTTCCTGTCGACTCGGGGGGCATCTGCGTTCCTGGCGGGTACCGGTCGATCAGCGCGTGCAGTGCGGTCAGCACCGCGTCCTCGGCGTCGGCGGGGACCACGACATCGGGGGCCAACATCGTCACCGCGGCTCCGGCGGCCACCAACCGACGCAGGTACCCCTTCCAGACCGCCTGCGGGGCGCGCGGATCGAGACCAGCGCCGAGCAGAGCTGCGACCGGATCAGATCCGAGCATCACGGACCCCGGTCTCGGTGGAGCTGCGCGCGTAGGGGTGCGCTAGCGGGTGAATGGTCCACGCCGCACGCGCCGCGTTACACCCCGCCCACTGCTCGGCTTCGGCCGCGGTGTCGAAGCCGATCTTGCGGGGCAGGCCAGGCATGTCCGCCTCCGACCATTCAACATCGAGAAAACAGCTGTCACCAGCCATCGCACGGACCTCCCTCTAGCTTCATCAGGGATGGACTGCAACGCTTTTCGGCCATTAGACGTACTCCCACCGCTGCCCCATCTCGTTGAGGTCGACGGCCAGGAAAGCTTCCATCCGGTGGAAGTCGGCGACGGCCTGCAGGAACGGCGGCGGGGTGGCCATCACCTCGTTGAGCTCCTCGGCGATGGAGGCGTCGGCGACGATCTCATCGTGCATCCACAGGTGCACCTGATCGGAGAGGCCACGCCGGTCCAGTTCCAGGATCGAGTAATGCATGATGTCGAGCGCGGTGCCCTGGCAGAAGTGGTTGGGCGCAATGCGCTGTGCGACATCGCGAACCAGCACGCCCCCGTCATTGAACGCGAAGTCCTGATTGACCACCCGGCCGGACAGCGTGGTGACCCTGCCGGTGGTTTTCGACTGGTTCTTGAGCGCTTCGATCAACTGGTACAGGATCGGCAGCCCGTCGCGGATCGCCCATGCCACCTCTTTGGCGCGGTCCAGTGTCCAGCCGTACTGCAGGGCAGCCGCGGCGTGGCCCTGCCCGTACATGTCGGCGAGCATCTTGCGCTTGGCCAGTTTTCGGTCGATGCCGGCCATCACGCCCACCGGCTCGTAGGGGTCCTTGCCCGCACGCATGTCAGCCAGGAACTGACGGTCCCCCGACGCGGTCGCGAGCACCACGGGCTCGATCGATTTCCAGTCCGCGCTGACCCAGTCGCAGCCGTCGGCGACGATGACCCCCCGGGCCTCCTTCGGAAACTGCTGAATCTCCGGTTTCGACGCGGACATACGCCCCGTGGCGCTGGCGCCGAGGATCTTGATCTCGGGGTGTAGCCGCCCAGTTGGCCCGGAGTTGTCCACCACCTTGTTGACGTAGCCCAGAACTTTCTCCGAGGTCGCCACGGTGCGGTGCGCCAGAGCCAGTTCCGAGTGCAGCACTGCGTCGTCGTCGGTGAACACACCCAGTGCCGCCTTGTCGGCCTTGAGCTGCCCGGTGGCGGTGCGCGGCCATGGCTGCGGCAGCTCGCCGCGTTCCTCGAGCACGAGCACCAGGTCTTTACCGTTGCCCGGGCGGATACCTGCGTCAGCCAGCTTGCGGGCGGCCGCAGCGGTGTCTTCGCCGGTCTCGGCCAGGAATCTCTCGGGGAACTCGGCATCGATGGCGTACCCACGCGCGGTGCGCTCCAGCACGATCCGGTTGACCTGCTGTACGTCTTCGACCACCTGTTCGGCGTCTGCGGCGTGCAGCACCCCGGATCCGCCGATCCCGAGCTGGGAGGTGGTCAGGTAGCGCGCAGCTCGGGCCATGACCCCTTCACCGGCGGTGCCAGGAACTCCCCACAGACGCAGGGTCGCCACCGTGTCCGACATCGCACCCACCGCGTAGGTGGGGGTATCGATGTCTGTGGACCACCAGCCCTCGTCTTTCTTCAAGCCGCGGGCGGCGAACACCTCGGACATGGTGGTGCGGTCGTCGTTCATCACCTGATAGGCCGTCGCCAGCTCTTCAAGAGATCGGCCGGCCTTGGCATATGTGTTGACCATGCGTGAGGCGACCAACGTGTCACCGATCTTGCGGATGTGCTGGCGCGTGAGGAGCCGGTGGGCGTAGAGCGGTGCGACGTCGAAGCTGGCGCCGTGGAAGACGATCTGCGCGGCGTGGTCGAAGACTCGCAGCAGCATCCGGCGGTGCTCGTCGCGACGCAGTGGATCGAGAAGCAGTGCGACGACGTCGCCTCCGAGGTGGAACGCCACCGTCACGCAGGTGATCGAGAACTTGTTGACATCCAGGCCGCGGGTCTCGATGTCAGCGGCCACTGCCGCCGGCGGTGCTGCGCAGAGCTCGTCGATCCAACGCGCGATCCCGGCGTCCGCGGTGACCAGGTAGGCGCCCACGGTGTGGTCGTAGAACTGGAACTGGGCGGCCTCGACCCGCGGGAGGTCTACGGAGGGCACACCGGGCTCTGCGGACATAGCGGCATTCAAGCAGCCATTGCCGACATATTTGCATCCTGTATATCGACACGCTGAGAGACGGCATAAGTAACCGGCATCTCTGTGGCCGACGCTTGGTTAGCAAAGAGCCCATGGCCAGCGGCGGGGACGTGACACGTTCCAGCGCCCGGCAAACAGCGCAACCTGACGCACCCACATCGCGGCGGCCGGCCAACGGCCAAAGCTCGCCAGCCAACTCCGATATCCACTTCGAGCAATGTCCTGAGCGTTACCGTTTCGTGACCTCGGATTTTCCGGCCACTGCCGACATGGGACAGACCTCCCAGCGGATTACCTCACGAAACCAACGGGACCTGCGGTTATGGTCACGTTTTCCCTCAGCGTTCGCAGTGAGCTGGCGTTTCGCGCAGCGGTCGTCGGAAGGGGGGTGCCTCTGACGGACCCCCGAAAAAGGTACCTATACGTAAAGCTGATTAGTTAGTCTGTTTATATACCTATACCTACCTGCTACGTCTCTGTTATAGAGAACAATCTCCCGCAGAGGCACCCCCCCTTCCGACGACAGGTACGCATACCTGCAGTTCAGCGGTGATGAGAGCGGAGTTTGTGGCAATAACCGCAGGTCCCGTTGGATTTCTGCGGTGATCCGCTGGGAGCCCTGTCCCAAAACCGCGCGTCCGGCGACCAGAAACGGAAATCGAGAATGCAGCCGGGCCTGGCGACGGCGTTGAACGTGGCCGGCTGGCGATCGGGGCCGGCCAGCTGTCGGTAGCGAGCGGTACAAACGACACGCCCGGCGAAAGTCTGCTGTTGCGTATGCAACGCAACCGGCATTAGTCTCATCACAACCGGCAAAAGTCGACGGTGACGAAACCGTGGATGATTCGCAAGTTGCATTTACCGGATGCAGTTGCAGTCGACCAACCCGAGACACACCGACACCACCACCGAGGAGACACCCCGATGACCGCAGTAGCGACACCCACAGCGCCACCGCTGCTTGCAGTGGCCCCCACCACCGCCGCCAGCGACCGCCCCGTCGCCGCACCCGCGGTTCTGGACCTCACCCAAATGGCCGACGCGCTGGCGGCGACACCAGACCCCGCCGCGGTGCTCTCGCAGCTTGTCCTCGCGGTCGCATCGCGCTCCGCTACTGCCGCGCAGCAGGGCCGGGTTCTTTCGGTAGTCCACAACGCATGCGCCTCGATGATCAAGTCAGTTCGCGAAGCGCTGCTGTCCGCGGTGAACAAGACCGAGGGCACCTACGCCGGATTCACGGTGTCCACCCGCGCCGGGTCTCGCTCGCTGGATTACGCGCGTCTGGAGACCGAGTACCCGGACGTTTACGACGAGCTCGTCACCGTCGGAGCCCCCTCCCTCACCGTCAAGTACACCGGCTGATCCGGCCACGCGACCCAACAACCCCACCACCAACTAGGAGTTCAACATGTCCGCTGCAGTTCCCCCCGCCGTCGCGCCTCCTGTGGTCGCGCTGACCGACGTTTCCTACTCGCCCGCCGCCGCGCCGGTGGCCCCCGCCGCTCCTGCCGCTGTCGCCCCAGCTGCGCCGGTGCCGGTGGCCGACGTGTCCCACGCCCCCGCAGTGGCGGTGGCCCCCGTCGGACCCGTGACCGCGTCCGAGCCGGCTGCGGTCCCCGCGCCGGTGGGGGTGACCCGCACCCCGTTGACGGTGGCCCCACAGGTGGACGCGACCCCGAACTCGCCGATCGCCGGTATCGCTCCGGCGACCGCCCCTCCTGCCTCGGCGGTTGAGCCGGCCGCGGCTCCGGTGGCCCCTGTGGCCCCGGTGGCCCCGGTGGCCCCGGTGGCTGTCGTGCCAGAGCAGTCCTCGCTTCCGGAACTTCACACCCCGTCGCCGATCGCAGGCGGCACCCCGCCGCCGCCGGTGGTCGCTCTCCCGGATCAGCCCGCCCCCGCCGCATCCGCGGCCGACGCCGGACCCAACGTCTCGGCTTCGGTGCAGGCCCTGGCTGACCGCCACGGCATCGACCTGACCACTGTGTCCGGGACCGGCAGGGGCGGGAGGATCGTCCGCAAGGATGTGGAGGCTCTGGTGGCTGCGGCTGCTGCAACGACCGCCCCGGCGGTTGCAGAGGATCCCGCTCCGGCGGCTGCAGAGGAGCCCGCTCCTGCTCCCGTCGGGGTCGCTCCGGTTGCCCCGGCTCCGGTTGCCGCGGAGCCCGCTCCGGCTCCCGTCGCCGCCCCTCCGGCAGCTGCGGCTCCGGCTGCGGACGCGCAGACCGTGCGGGTGTTCTTCGACATGCGCGACGGCCGCACGTTGGCGCTGGGCTCCAGCGATGAGCTGGAACGTCTGGTCGCCGACGCGCTGCCGGGATTGATGATCACCTCAGCGGTTCTCGAAGTCACCGCTGAGGGGCCTTGTGTCCTGGCTGGTTTCGCGCCGATTGCGGCGGTGAACCTGTGACCGCCGCTCTGCCGACCCGCGACCCGGCCGACCTCGGTATCCCGCCGACCCCGGCGCCGCTGCGCGTGGTCCCACCCCTGCCCCCGTCTCCACGCAGCGACGGCCTCATCCCGGTGCGGTTGTCGCCACTGATCGCCACCGGCGACAACCTCGACGCTGCATCCGAGACCTGCGAAGCCACCGAGACGTTCGTGGACCAGCAGCTGATCGTGGACTACACCGGTGCGTTGGCGCGACGCACTGCCGCCCACATCCGCGATGGTGTGGTGGAGGCGATCCCACACCACCACCAGCACCCGGCCGGGGTGGCCTGCCTGCGCTGTGCGGTCCTCGGGGCGGCTGGTCACAAGACCTTGGCCACAACGCTTCTCGAGGTCATGAACAGCACGAACGCCGACGAGGCGTGGAACAACGACCCGAAGGTCTGCACGGACGTCAAGATGATCTCCCGGCTGCGCCGTCTGGCAATCAGCTCGGCGACCCTGGAAGGGCTGTACGGCCCGCACTGGGCGGCGGTCATGTTGACGTGCTTGCGCGTCGAGCACGCGGACTTCGAGCTGCTGGCCTATCTCACTCGCCGCTACCAGCCTTCACGGGTGCTGATGGTGCACACGCGTGATTCCCTGGCCGCCTACCACCTCGCGCTGGTGTGCTGCCCGTGGATCACCCGCGACGGCCGCACGGTCTCCGCGGTGGCACGCAACGCGGTCGGGGTTCGGCTGGCCGTTGCCATCGCCACGGTGGCCGTCGGCGAAGCACCGGAGTGGCTCGACCACCTGCCCGCTCCCGCGCTGTGAACGCGGCGGTGCGTGCCCCCGGCGGCTTGCGCCCATTGGCCGAACCCACCGCCGCTACCGGCGAGTTCGCGCTCACCCGCGGCGGTGCCCCGTGAGCACCGTGACCCTTCCCGCATCGTTCCCGCTGGTGGTGCCGACGAGCACCGAGCCGCGCCGGCTGCGCGGCTATCAGATCGAGGCCGCCGACGCTGTTGGAGCGGCTCACGCCCGCGGTGTGGAAGGGCCAGCGGTGGTGCTGCCCACCGGAAGTGGCAAGACCTCTGTGATCGCCGAGCTTGCCCGTCGCGAGGTCGTCGTGGGGGGTCGCGTGCTGCTGATGGCGCACCGCAACGAGCTCATCGAGCAGATGGCCGACGCAACTGTGGCAGTCAACCCGTCCGGACCGCCGCCGCAGATGATCGGCGGTCCCCACCGCGGAGACCCCACCGGCCAGATCGTCTCTGCCACGGTGCAATCGCTGCAGAGAAGCGCAACGCTGACCCAGCTGGGCCGGCGCGATCTGGTCATCGTCGATGAAGCGCACCACGCCGTGGCCCGCACCTACCGCAACGTTCTCGACCACTTCGCGGCGCTGGGCGGCCGCCGTGCCGGGTTCACGGCCACCATGACCCGGCTCGCACCGGCCAAAGGCGAACCACCGTTGCGAGCGGTGTGGAGCGAGGTTGTCTTCGAACGCGACCTCGTGTGGGCGATCGAGAACGGTTTCCTGCTGCGACCGCACGGTGTGACCGTCGATCTGCCCGATCTCGACGTCGCGACGCTGCACGCCGGATCCGGCGACATCACCGACGACGAAGCCGCCGAAGCGATGATGCGTGAAACGACGCTCAACGCCACTGTCGAGGCGGTCCTGGAGCGGACCCGCGATCTGTCGACGATCGTGTTCGGCGCTTCCATGGCGCACTGCCGGCAACTGGCTGAGGCGCTGGTCGGCCTGGGGGTGGGCGCCGAGGTTGTCGTCGGTCCGACCTCGGTGCGTGAGCGTGCCGGGATCTACCGCCGTTTCCGCGGCGGCCAGACCCGCGTGCTGGTGACCGTCGACGTCCTCACCGAGGGTGCTGACTTCCCCCGCTGCGAAGCCGTGGTGCTGGCGCGGCCCACCCACAGTCAGTCTCGGCTGGTGCAGTGCGTGGGCCGGGCCTTGCGCCCGCACACCTTCGAGGACGGCCGGGTCAAAGAGCACGGGCTGGTTGTCGACCTGGTCGGGGCCGGATCACTTGGACTGATCGTCCAGACCCGGCTCGACGCCGAGGCCCGCGAGAAGTCCGACGAGGACGGGCTGGGGTGTGGATGCAGCCAGCCGTGCTCCGGTATCTGCGACCTGTCGTGCACCGGGATCGGCTGCGAGTGCGGGTGCGCCTGCGCCGAGGAGCCCGAAACGGGACCGGCCATCGAACCCGAGTCGACGGTCCCCTGCACCTGTGCCTGCGCGCTGGCTTTCGGCGTATGCCGCTGTGGATGCGAGTGCGACGTGCACCGCGTGGATCCGCTACGGACTTTCGATCCCGTCACCGGCGTACTGACCGACGCCGGCGCACCGCGGCGCACCGACTCGTCCTGGTCGGCCCGCAGCGCGACGATCCGCTGGACGCGCCACCCGCGCGGCCTGGTGCGGTCGGTGTACCGGCAGACCGGCTCCAAGGGAGTGCTCATGCTCGCGGATCTTCGCGGCGTCGCGGGGACCGTCCCTGGCCGTGACTGGGCCTTTGGGTTCTTCGACAGCACGGTGCACCAGATGTTCTGGGTCGACGTCACCGGCCAGTGGGCGAACCCAGGACCGCAGTGCCACCTGCAGGGCATGACCCTCGACGAAGCAGACACGTTGGCCCAGCGGCTGTTCGGCGGGCACATGCGCGATCCCGACCGCACTGGTGCCTCCGACGCGCAGATCGCCCTGGCCGCAGCGCTGGGAGTGCCGGACGCCGAAGCCCTGGACCGGCGCGACCTGTCCGACATGATCGCCCTCGCGCAGGCCGACCTGTGGCTGCCGATATTCGAACGCACCGCTGGGCACTCCGAAACCGCAGCTTGATCCCGCCAACCACCCACCACGAGAGGACTTCTCATGAATGACTGCCAGAGCCGCCACAGCGACCGGCCCAAGGCTCGCAGCGGGTCCGCAAGCGCGGGCGACGAATTCCGCGCCAAGCTGCTCGACCTGGACTGGGTCCGCAGCGCCGGCCCCGCTGAGCTTCGTGCCGCGGTGCACGCACTGTGCTGGCGTGCAAACCGAGCGACCATCGACGGGCTCTGCACCGATGCCGGCGTCGCCGAGAAGGTGCTCATCACAGCCAGCGGCGTCGCCGCCGAGCTGGATTCACGCATCGACACCGTCGCCGCCAGCATCGCCGAGAACCCCGAGCCCACGACGTTGGCCGACCTGCAGCGGGAGCGCACGGCGCTGCTGCGGCGCAAGTCCTCCGCCGAGACCCTCACGGCCGCCTGCGACGCCGCTGTGCAGTTCGACCGGCTGTCCAGCGCGCACCGCAGCGTGCCCGCCTCGGAGCTGGCCGCGGCAATCGCTGAGCACCGCCGGCGGGTCCGCCCCTGCGGTGCCACCGAAGCCGACAACGACCTGTGGCGGGTGCTCGATGGAGCCTCCACGAACACCACCCGCCAGCACAGATCCGAACTGCAGTTCTCCAGCTAAACAACCCCGCCACCCCGCCACCCCGCCACCCCGAACGGAGCATGACATGTCGATGACCGCACAGGTTCGTGATGAACTGAGCCGCACGCACACCAACCACGCCGGATGCCGCCGCGCGCAGCTGGCGACCGCTTTGCGCCTCAGCTCGGAGTTGCGGGTCCGTCGCGGGCTGGTAGTCGCCGCCGAGGTGCACACTGCCGCCGTGGCCCGCTACCTGCGCCGCGAGATCGCCGCGCTGCACGACCTGCCCGCCGCTGCTCACGTGCTCCCTCGAGACGAAGCCATCCGCGGTGGACGCTACGCCGTACGCGTCGACACCGGCGGCGGCCCCCTGGCGCGGGCGACGGGACTGATCGACGAGCGCGGCCGTCCGGTGGCCGGACTGCCGACGCTGGTGGTCGGCGGGTCTGCCGGTGAAGTCGCCGCTGCGTGGCGCGGTGCGTTCCTGGTCGCCGGGAGCCTGTCGGGTCCGGGTCGCTCAGCGATGCTGGAAGTCCGCTGCCCCTCGACCGAAGCGGCCTACGCCCTGGCAAGCTGCGCACGTCGACTCGGGGTGGTCCCGCTGGTGCGCGAAACTCACGGCGTCGACCGGGTCATCGTCCGCGACGTCGGCGACATCGCGAAGCTGCTCACCCGAATGGGTGCCACGGCCTCGGTCATCGAGTGGGAGCGCCGAAGCTCCCGCCAGCACCTGCACCGCTGGGCCAACCTCGATGACGCCAACACCCAGCGTGCCGAGTCTGCAGCCGCCGAGAACTCCACCCGGGTGGAACGTGCCCTGGCCATCCTCGGCGACGCCGCGCCCACACACCTGGCCGACACCGCCATGTTGCGGATCATGCACGAGAAGGCCTCCCTGGAGGAGCTGGGCCGCTTCTCTGAGCCCCCGCTGACCAAGGATGCCGTCGCCGGCCGGTTGCGGCGACTGCTGGCACTGGCAGACAAGCACGCCGAGGAAGCCGGTGCGGGCCAACAGGATCAGAACACGTGCGGTGCGCGGCCCGCGTCACCGACTCTGGTGACCACCGGGCGCGGGTGATGTCGTGACCGACCGCGCCCCCGACTATGGGCCGCTCTGTTCGCACAGCGGATCAGATCGCGGCAAGCGGGAACCTTCCGACCCTGACGGACTCGGCTGTCTGGACAGCATCTCCCACTGCGAGTGCAAGCCGGCAGCACAGCACGCCGCCGGCAACGAAGCCCTCGACGCCCAGCAAGGGCATCTGCCCCTGACCCGGCCTTGGAACCTCGACACTGTTCAACGCTGCGCAACCTGCGACGGAGGTAGTTGCGGTGACTGCCTCGACTGACCCCGCAGAGGCGGCGGCGCAACGTGCCAACAGCGTCGGCGCCACCAAGCTCGACGCCGCCAGGCAGGCTCTGAAACCCGTGCGGGAGAAGGCCTCCGAACTGGAGGAGCTGTTCGCGCACGACCAAACCACTTTCGCCGACGGAGCGCGCGCGGCGCTGAAAGAACCCGCACCCCTGATCGGCTCAGGAACGGAGGCATCCGATGGACAACGCTGAGCGCATCGCAGAATCCCGAGAGGCATTGGCGTCAATCACGCCGGGAGCATGGTCGGTGGGCAACGAGATCGACGGCATCAGAGCCGGTCGAGCGACGGTTGTCACAGCAGCCGTGGGCGGCACGACCAGGCGCGTGGTGACCGTGGACCAGACCAGACCGCACTGGGACTCCAACATCCGCGGCCATGCCGTTGCAGCGGAAAGCAACGTGGCGTTCATCGCTGCAGCTCCCGCGCGCATCAAGGCCCTCACCGATGCGCTGGAAGCCGCCGACGCTAAGAACAAGCGGGCGCAGCAGGCACTTTCGCGCATCCGGTCCTTCGTCGTGATCGAGGCCGCGACCGACGGGATTGCGGGGCCACGGGCCTGGCGGGAGCTCCTGGAGCTGATTCACCACTCCAGCAGGAGTACGTGAGCTGTGGCCAGGGATCCGCTGACCGACACACTCACCGCCGAGCTTGTGTCCGCGGTGCCCCCGCATCTGCGGGCCGCCCGGGCAGAGGCCGCTGGGATGCTGCGCTTCGGCGATGCGCTGCGTGTTGCCAGCAGTGAGGCGTTCATCGAAGCCACCCTCGCCGCTCCCGGAGCCGGACAGCGCCTGGCCTCCCTGCTCGCGCGCCCGTACGGCATCGCCCCCGAAGTGCTCCACCCCGGGCTCGGCGGTCACGTGGTGCGGGTCCATGCCGCTGACGGTGCAGGCACCGTGATGCGGGAATACGGACTGCTCGATCGCCGGGATCGCCCCGTGATCGGTCTTTCTCCCGCGCTGGTCTCCGCGGTGGCGCGCGACGCCGATGTAGCCGCCGGCGTGGTGCGCGGAACGGTGCTCGCCGCTGGGTGCGTGAGAATGGGCCGGGGCGGTGCGGCCGTCTTGAAGGTGCCTGCGCCCGGACTGGCAGCTGCGCTGGCCCTCATCGGAGCGATCCGCAAGCTCGGGGCAACGGGCAAAGTGCATGAGCGCCACAGCGACTTGACCATCCTCAGCACGGTGGTGGTGCGCGACTTCGACGGACTACATCCTCTGCTGGTGGCGCTGGGCGCACCGGAGTTCGCCGACGGCTATGTCGACATCGATGCGTCTGTTCGTCGAGAGAAGCGAGACGCGAGGCTGTCGAGCGCCAACCACGAGCGGGCCAGCGCAGCGGGCCGTGCCGCTGTCCTGCGGGTACGCAGCGCCTTGGACACTCTGGGCGATTCCGTGCCGCCCGAGCTGGCCGCGGTCGCTGAGCTGCGCCTGCAACACCCCACCGTGACGTTGGCTGAGCTGGGTCGGCTCTGCGCTCCCCCGGCCACGAAGAACGCTGTGGCAGGCCGGCTGCGGCGACTGGTGCTGGCCGCCGACGAAGCCCGCAGTGCGTACGCCGCGGCGACGGTCCCGACGGGGCTGCCAGCCGATGCCCGGGCCACTGGAACATGACCTGCTATTCTCCAAATTAGAGAACCTACGAGAGAGCGTCCATGAGCATCTATCCCGACGGCATGCGACTGCGGCCGCTGCTGCACTGGCCGGGCCAGTTCCCGACCGAGCACGTACGCTCACCGTTCTCGACGACGCTGACGAACACCCTCGCGGAACTCGACCTTGAGCTGCGTCATCTCGGAGACGGGCGCCGGCCCGCGCCATCGGTTCTCGAGCTCGCGTTGCGTGAGGACGACTTCCGCGTCGACGGCCTCCCCCGGTCCAACGCCCGCACGCAGCACCCCGGTGTGATCCTGCACATCGAATCCTGCGTCGGACCCCTCTCTTACCCGGCGGCGAATTTCACCACCTGGCAGGACAACCTGCGGGCGATCACCCTCGGCCTCAATGGACTCCGGCGACTGGAGCGTTACGGGATCACTCCCGGCAGCGAGCAGTACCAGGGCTGGAAGCAGCTCCCGGCTGCCGGAACCGGCTCCGCGACGCGCGACGCGCGCAGCGCCGAGCGCTTCCTGCGGGACCTGGTTCAGCTGGCCGAAGCACCGGTCGCCAAGGTGTACCGGGCAGCTCGAGCCAAGACCCACCCCGATCGCAGCGACGACACCGCCGAGAGCCGCCGCCTGTGGGACGCCGTCGAGGCCGCCGGCGAAGTCCTTCGGCGGGCGGGAATGCTGCCATGACCGATCCAGCCCTCGAAGCGGCGCAGCTGGCGTGCGGGCTGCAGCATCGACACTCCCCCGTCTGCGCAGAGTTTTCGAACCCGGTAGCCGCGGTGCGTGAGGCGCTGTTGCCGCTGCGGCGAATCATCGAGAGCGCCCGCGACTGGAATCCGTACGATACGCGCGACATCGGTGACGCCTACCTCGCCGACACCGTGCATGAACTGCTGGACGAGCTATCCCGGCTGATCTACCCCAACAGCGAGATACCGTGACGCTCCCCGAAACTCTGAGGATCGGCCTCGATGTCGACGGCGTCCTGGCCGACTACATGTCCGGGATCGCCGGTGTGGGCCGGGTACAGGGGCATCCGATGCACGGCCGCGCCGCCGGTCCCACCACGTACGGACTCGTGGAGCCCGGATGGTTCCCCGACACCGAATCAGCTTCTGCAGCAATGGCGCAACTGCGCGACACCGGCGGCTTGGGCCGGCTCCAGCTCCTCGACCCGGGTGCGCCCGCGGCGGTACGCAAGCTGCGCGCGGCCGGACACCGCGTCGTCGTGGTCACCGCTCGCGGTGCGCAAACCCGGCGCGACACGGTGTCGTGGCTGCGTCGCCACGGCATTGAGGCCGACGAGGTCCGGTTCCACGCGATCAAGAGCGAAGCCGGGTGCCATGCCTACCTCGACGACGCACCGCACATCGTCGACGAACTGCGCGGCGCTGGACGTTTCGCGTTCGTCTACGACGCCCCCTACAACCGCCACGTCGCCGGACCGCGCGTTTCCCGCATCGCGGAGTTCGCCGAGCGGCTGCTCGATCCGGCATTCGACCTGTCCACTTTCGGCTGCTCGCAGCGGTGACCGGAAAACGCGCGTGAGGCCCACGCCGGGAGTGCTTCCGGTTATCGAGACCAGCGGGGCGCGGCCTGCCGCCTGGCCCTGTCGGGGGGTGCGGTGTCACGTCTCCTTTGCGTGGTGACTCTGTCTCGAGTGAGTCGGTGCCCCGACGCCGGGATTCCCTATGCCACCGCGCCTAGTGCTCGACGTTGTTGTCCGCGTAGAGGAGACGCAGCGCCAGCGCGGCCTGCGGTCCCATGATCAGTTCGACGAGCCGCACCATGGTCGAGGTGAACCGTGCCCCGTGGTCGCTTTCGGTCGCCGGGACATAGTGATGCGAAACCTCGTGCAGCACCAGAAGCTCACGCAGTGCCCACCGGGTTCCCGTGGTGTTGATGGCGATCGTTGCGGTGGCGGGCTCGTAGTGGGCCTTGCGTTCACCTTTGCGCTCCCGCACGCTGATCCGTCCACGGTGGCCGAACTCGGCGACCACGGCCGGGTGTGCCACCACCCGGTCCACATAGGCCGCAACGCTGTCCAGACTTGCGAAACGGGCCTCGGGCTCCAGTTGCACGGTGACACCGTTGACTTCGTGGCTGGCCGCGGGGTGGTCGTAGAGCCAGCGCAAGGTGCGCTCACTGGAATAGACCCGAGATTTCTGCGCATCCCGCGCGGCGGTGTTCACGCCAACGCCTTGCGCGCACCGCCGAGTTCAGTGGCCTGGCTCAGCCGCGCCTTGTCTCCGGCGCGGTGGCCTGCACCCTGGGCGGCCGAGCTCGACACCTGCCGGCGTCCGCGATAGGAGCCGCGCGCGTTGCTTCGGCTGCGGTAGAAGTCTCCGACAGATTCACGCTTGGCGACGAGCACCAGCGCGGTGCCCGAATCGGCATCCTGTGCGTCGTCTGCGTCCTGAGCGGCGCTTTCAGCCTCGGCGCGAGCCAGCGCCAACCGGCGGCCGACCTGCGCAGCGAAGCCCTGCTGGAAATCCAGCCGGACACTGAGCCAGGACGGGGCCTTGTAGTGGCCCTCAATCCATTCCCAGCCGCGACTGCGGCCCGGGACGTAGACCTCGTGCCGTTTCCAGTCGCCGCTGCGGTGGTAGGCCTGCGCGGCCTGCGCCATCTGCACGCTGAGCGAGGTGAACATCGCCTCAGCGATGTCGATGTCCTCGGCGAAACCGTAGGCGTAGACACGTGTGGAGTCGCTGGCGATGTCGATGGTGACGTCGTTGGCCGAAGCGATCCCGGAGAACAGCGAGACCAAGGTGTTGAGCCCACGGGTGCCGCGCACGCCGAGGGTGATGGTCCGCTGCGTCGGGGTGGTGCGCTGCTTGGCCACCGTGGCGTGCCGCGCTTTGGCCAAGTCGATCGAGTGCAGCGTCGCCAGTTCCTGGGCCTTGCTCATGAAGGTCGCCGACTCAGCTTCGGTGCCCGCGTTCTCGGCCTGGTTCAGCAGTTTCGCGACCTTGTCGGTCAGTGTCTCGATGGAACGCGAACTCATTGCAGCAGTTGCACTGGTCGTGGTGATCATGGGTGCGGTGCCCTCTCCTGGCCGTCCATTATTCTCTAAAATAGAGAATACACCACGGGTTGTACATGCACACTTCGCCGACGGATTCACCGCGGCGGTAGCGACTCTCGCGCAGACCGGATCCGGACCTTCATGGATGCCCACACAGAACTCCGTGACCGGCCAGCAACAGTTCGTGAGCAGCGTCGTGACACTTCCCCACCGTGCGCCCGCATCTCGGATCTGCCAACAGCCAGCCGATCAACCAGCCGAGATGCTCACGTAGAGATCTGCCCCTTGCCTGTTCGGGGGCTCCACTCGACGGTTGCCGATTGGTCCGCTAGCTGCCGCATTCCGAGAACATCGGAGCCGGCGTCATTGGACTTCACGCCAACCTGGGTCGACGAAACGACGACCCGTTCTCGGTGACGGCTGCGGTCGACCACCCTGAATTCCACATCCAGTCCATACACCACGAGGATGCCGCCACCGCCGGTGGTCGGGCTTGCAGAGGCACCTCTGACCTTTCGGTACAACAAGCCACGAGCAACACTGTTCCGAACCGTGGCGAGGTCTGCACCTGTGTCGACCAGCCACCACACATCGACCGCTACCGGGCCGCCGCTGCGAGCGTCCACACCGCGTACACGCCCCGATTGGACAGGCCGCTGTCCTTTGCTTCGCAGATTCATCGGCGGACCCTCACCGGGTCTGCGACTGATTCAGGGATGCGTTCGAAATAGAGCAGTGAATCCATCGCTTCGGCCCGGTCCAGCAATGCGTTGACGCTGTCGTCGGTCAGGACTTCTCCGGATGCGACACCGACGGCCTTTCCCGCGTAGCTGGCCTCGAACTCCGCTCGACGGGAGTCGAAAATCTGTCGCTGCTCGAGCAAGACCTCGCGGTCAGCAGCATCTAGCCGTTGCTCGTCGACGAGCCCGCTAAGCCACCGTGCATACTCTTCGAAGTCCATGGTTGCCCCCGGGCAGATACCGCTACTTTTTTATCTTGATGTTGGGGCTCGCCACCCAGAAAATCCATGCTCCCGCCAATACAACAACAAACCCCACAACCCCCGTCCGGAGGGAGACACCGCGTCCATCCCACTGCACGTCCACGGCCACCGCGCCTGTGACTCCCAGGCCGATGAATATGAGGCCGACAACGATCACCAGGGCGCCGAATAGTTGAAAGGCGGACGCACGCCGCTGCTCGTGACGCAGGACTCTGTCGTTGACGTCGTCGGGAAGACCGTCCGTTTCGATTGCTTCGATTTCGAACTCGCCGCCGGTTCCATCAGACGGTGGGGGTTCGGCAGGGTCACCGTCATCGCTCGTAGGTTCTGTCACGAGTTCGCTTCTCCCCAGCTTCTGTGATTGCCTGGCGATCTGAATTTATCCTCCTGATTCACCCGAGTCGGGCGGTTTGGCCCCCCTGGGTGAGATCTCAGCGTGTCGAGGGCGTCGATTCCGCGCAGACCTGCGGGCGCACTACCCGGTGCGGCGGATCAGAGCCACAGAAGCACTCACGCCGAACCGCCTCCGAGGCCCAGCAGACCGCCGAGGTTCAGCCCCTGCTGAATGTGGCCGCCGGTGACGGCGTCGCCGGCAATCAGCACCACGGTCACCACAACGGCAACCAGCGCGGCCGACAGCAGCTTGCGCACGATCCCGCCGAGAACGGTGACAGCGGCGACGATCACCAGCACCGTGCTGGGCGGCCAATGATCCAGTCCCGGGACCGCAGTGGTGGCGGCACCGCCGACGCCGGTGGTCATTGCGGCAGCCAGCGCCATACGACGAAGCAGGGGTGATGCAATCACGGGACTCCCATCAGGACATTCTCTAAAGCAGAGACTAGAACAGCTTGTTGAGGCATTGACCACGCGGCGCTACACTGCCGAGCCCGCGCCACGGGAGGTGACTGTCACGTCCCCGTCTCCGGTCAACGCGGCTGCCCGCCGGCGTAGCGCTTGCGCCCCGGCGCCATGGCCGGCGCTCTCGAGAATCCGGGCCTGGTCCAGCAGGCGATCAGCAGCGATGCGGTCGGGGGTGCGAGCCCTGTGGAGCGGCGTATCACCAGTCAAAGTGCGAAGATTCCTTTCAGAAGACACGGCGCACGACGAAGGCCGGGCCTGGAGGCATGCCCCCAGCGCCCGGCCCCGGCTCAGTCAGTCGAACAGCTCGGCGAGGTTGTCGCCGTACGGGTTTGCCTCGTGCCGTGCCTCGGCGGCCTGAGCGCTCGAGGCTTTGGCGACATACTCGGCGCCGCGTGCGTTGTCGGCCGCGATGGACGCCTCCAACTCGGCTTCGCTTTCGACAGTGGGAATTTCGAACACGACATCGGCGTCGAGGCGTCCGGAACGGAAACCGCCAGCCAGCAGCAGCGCGAGGCGCGGATCGTCGGGCTCAGCGTCGGTGAGGAAGGCCATCACCGTGGCGTGAACCTCCGGCGGGTGGTTGATGCCGTCCTCGCCGGGGTCAGACTCCTGCAGGATGCGCACGCGACCGTGCTTGATGGTGGGCCGGATCGCAATGTCGAGCTTGTCCAGGTGATCGCGCACGTCTGCGGCCAGTTCATCGGTGCGCGCTTCCAGGTCGAACTGATGGGCGTCGTTGAGCTCGCACAGAGCGGCGGTGAAGTAAGTCGTCAGAGTCAGTTCGCCGGTGTCGCTGTTGGTCGGCCGGAAGTAGGTGGGACCGTCAGTGGTCGTCATGCTCAGTGCCTCTCATCGGAAGTTGTGTGCGGCGATGCTAGACCGCTTTTCTCGGCAAGTTGCCACACAACACTGCTGGCATATCGTGGCGCACAAATAGCAACGGCCCACACCTCGTGAGAGATGTGGGCCGTCGAGCACCTGTCACTGGTCAGTGGTCAGGAAGCGCTCCACCACCCGAAGGTGTTGATCGCGGCATCGCGCAGGTATGCGGTCGCCTGCTCGGCGCCGTAGCCCGAGTTCTGGTCGTCGAGCGCCTTGAGAACCTTGGCGGGCGAGTCGTTGCTCGTCGGGACGGTGGTGGCCACCCCGGTGATCGCGCGCTCGCCGCGCTGGAAGCTGGTCACCAGGTCGGTGCGGATGTTCTTCTGCATGATGGTGACGTTGCGGATCTCGGTGATCTGGCCGGTGGCCGGATCGAGCACCAGGTAGTCCACCGTCGGCGCATCCACCTGAGCCTTCTCGTACTTGCTCATGCGCGAGCCGACCGACAGCAAGCGGAACAGCAGTGGCTTGTTGAAGTGCTCGTCGGGGATGCCACCGCCCGAGCTGTTGGCGATCGTGCCGATCGCCGGAGCAGCGGTGACACTGCCGTAGGTGGGCGGCAGACCGGTCGGGACAGCAGCCGGAGCAGCGACCGGAGCGGGAGCCGCAGCCGGAGCAGCGACCGGAGCGGGAGCCGCAGCCGGAGCAGCGACCGGAGCGGCCACCGGAGCGGGAGCCGCAGCGACCGGAGCGGCCACCGGAGCAGCGACGGCGGCGGCGACCGGGGCGGGTGCCGCGGCGACGGGGGCGGTGGCGATGGGAGCTGACATGGTGGTCCTCGTTTCAGTTTCTGTTTCGGTTTCTGTTTCTGTTGGTGACCCGGTGCGGGCGTACAGCCGGCGAGTTCCCCGCTCGCCGGATGCCGTATAGCCCGCACTGGGTTGCATCCATGTTTACACCGGCACTACGACAGGCAACATAAACGGAATCGAGGTGCCCTCGGCGTGTCGCACCACCGGACAAACCGGTGCCTCGATGCGCGACACGCCGAGGCGCTACGCCAGCGTCACCAGGGTCACCGCCACCGGCGACGCTTCGGCGACTTCACGGATGACCCGCAATGCCTCGTGGGGGTCCAGCCCGCCGATGCCGCCGCCGATCAGCGGCAGGGCCACCGAGACGATGCCGTGCTGGGTCGCAAGGCCTAGACCCGCGGTCAGTGACGAGCGCAGCCACTCGGTCCTCGCGTCAGCGCCGGGGTGGTCCTGACTGGCGCAGTGGATGATCGGCCGGTCACCGGGGCCGCCTGGGGTGATGAGCGCGGCGCCTGGCTCCAGATCACCGCGCGAGGCCAGCACCTCGTACTGGTGGACCGCGTTCGGGTAGCGCTGTTTCATGAGCGCCGCGACGCCCGCCCCGGCGATCCCTCGGCAGTTGACGCCGTGCGCAAGTGCCTGGGCAGGATGGGCGAACAGATCGCCGACCTCACTGGCGAAGCTCACGGGTTGTCTTTTCGGTATAGCTCAGCAGCAAGGACGAGCGTGGTGAGCTCGTGGGCGTACTGCTTCGATCCGGAGAGGATGTCAGCGACGATCGAGCGCATCGTTTCGGCGGCAACGCCAGCCTCGATGGGGTTGTCGTCCGCGATCTCCTCGGCGATCACCTGACCGCTTTGCAACGTGATCCGCCAGTACGTTCCGGTCCACGTCGGCAGACCGTCGCTCTCACTGAATGCGTGGTTCGAAGCCATGCTCGGCACCCTGCCGCGTCCGCGCTCGAACTCACGCCGCGTCGGTCGCTTCGCCGGCCGGCTCCTCACGCAGCGACTCCGCCACCGGAACCTCCGGATCCTCGACATCGAGGTCGGGGCTGTAGACGTGCGCGGCAAGAACTGCGCGGAATACGCCGGCACACGTGAGCGTGACGATCGAGGCCGGGTGCTCGCGGGTGTAGAGCTCCACGGGCTCTTTGAACACCGCCGCGACAGCACTCATCTTCTTGATCGCATCGGCACTGAACGCCTGCACGTTGCCGACGGCCAGCGGCGCGTTGGTCATGTCGTCACCGGTGCCGCGTGAGCCCAGAATCTCCTTGACGCCACGGGCCATCAGCGTCGAGATGGTGGAGTACATCGGGAAGTCGTCAGCGTCCTGCAGCGGGATGTAGTGGCGGGAGTCCGCCTCGCCAGGGTGACCATCGGTCAGTGTGCGCATCAGCAACGTGGTGCCGCCGTCGACCACCGACAACTCGACGCTGCAGTCGGCTTCCTTGTCGATCTTTCTGACCGCCGCAGCCGCGCCCTTGGCCGCGGCCAGCAGTTGCGAGGCCTGGTCGACGGAGAACTTCACCACCTCAAGTTCGCCATCGCACGGGAAGATCGCCTGTCCCGGGCTGACCCCGTCGGATGCGATGAACGCCAGGCTGTTCTGGGTCCCCGGCCCGTCGTACTCCACTCGCGCGGAGCCGAGCACCACCGCAGCGTGCGTCGGATCGTCGGTGCCCGGGTAAGCCATCACCTTGGCCGCTGCGAGCCCTTTGAGGAACGACGCGTTGTCGATAGTCGCGGTCACTGGATACACCCTTCGTTCGAATTCACACCCCGCCGGTGAGGGCCGGGTGCGGTGCGGAGGTCGCCCGCCATGCGTCGGGAAATCTAGGGCTGTGGTGGCGGTTGCGCGTGGATGGGGCGCGGCCGCCGCCCGGCGGGCCAGGACTCGATTTACGGGCTGATCCAGGGCCTCCGCGGGGCCTCGATTCCGGCCTGCTCGAACACGGGTGCGCATGCGGGGGCCGCATAGTGCCAACGCGCGTGCGTAGGGGGTGTTTTCGGCCCCGGGGCCTGCGCGATACAGACCCCGCTACGAACACCACTACAGAGGCCGCTACGTAGTGCGCTACAGCCTCCGCTACAGAACGCCCCACAAGTGGCACCACATTTCGCACTACAGCCACCCCAGGGCACCGCTGTGACCAGCAAGTTTGGTGGTCACAGCGGCTCGTATCCCGCTGTCGTCGGCGATACCGGAACCCGATACGGGGCGCGATACGCGCGGTGCTCCACCGGCCGGTGCGTAGCCGGCTGACCCAGCAGAGAATGCACGGGAGCCGGTGTGCGGCAGGGATTTCCGGCACGGCATTTCACCGCGGTGCTCGGGGACGTGACAGCTCTCGGCGCCTCGATCACCCCGCCCGCGCCACGCTCGCTGCGCGCGGCGGCGGCCGTCCACACTGCCGGCCGTGAAAGCCAAGTCTGCTCTCCGGAAAATCAGCTCCGGATCGTCTGAGCTGAAACAGTTCCTCATCACCCTCGCGGTGATCGTCGCCGCCTTCGCGGCGATCGGTGCGGTGGTGCGCGGCCCCGATAGCGCGCGCGAACTTGCCGATACCGCGATCGGCTGGAGCACCGGAAAAATCCAGGATCTGCTCGACTCGCTGCAGCCGTCCGCCGGCGAAGCGATCACCCCGGGGGTTGGCGGCACCGGCACCCCCAGTGCTGATGCGACGGCGTTGACAGTGGCCGCCCCGGGTTCGATGAACGGCTACGCCCGTGACCGTTTCGGCCAGGCATGGACCGACGACGTCGATGTCGAGGGAGGGCGCAACGGGTGCGATACGAGGAACGATATTTTGCGCCGCGACCTGACCGGGGTGGCGCTCACCGGCGGGTGCAAAGTCATGTCGGGAACCTTGGTCGACCCCTACACCGCAACGGTGATCAGCTTCGTGCGCGGCAAGGACACCTCGTCGCTGGTGCAGGTGGACCACATCGTGGCGCTGGCGAACGCGTGGGTGTCCGGCGCGTCGGGCTGGGACCTCGCGCAACTGAAGCGAATCGCCAACGACCCGCTCAATCTCATGGCTGTCGACGGTTCGACCAACATGGCCAAAGGCGCTTCCTCCGCCGACCAGTGGCTCCCGCCCAATCCCGGCTTCCAGTGCCTCTACGTCAAACGCCAGGTGATGGTGAAGAACAAGTACCGCCTCACGGTGACCCAGCAGGAGAAAGCGGAGATGCTGCGCTGGCAGAGCCATTGCTGACCGACCGCCGCGCCACGCAGCGGTGAGCGCCAGGGCCTGCACATAGCCTGCGCGACCATGCACATCGCCTCACGTTCGCGCCTCCGCACCACCGCAACCGCAGCTGCGCTGGCCCTGCTCACAGCTGGGCTCAGCGGATGCCTGCTCTCCCCATCAACGTCCGGCCAGAACGGCGGTGCGCACCCCGGCTCGCCGGTGTCGGTCACCGCCTTCTCCGACCACCCGGCCCAATCCGCCCTGGCGTCGGCCGCGGCCTCCGCCCGATCCCTGCGGGGAGCGCGGGTGCTGTTCTCCACCACAGGTGTCGAAGACCTCACCGCGTCCTCGTACGCCGCCAACATCGTCGCCGAACCGGCATCGGCCGCGGGCAGCGGCAATCTACTGATCAACGGGGAACGCAGTCAGACCGACTTCCGCATCGAAGACGGACGGCTGTGGATCAAGAGCGTCGACGGCACCTTCGAAGACGTCGCGGCTGCCCGAGGCAACCTCGATCCCACCGCTTTACTTGATCCCGCCACCGGCCTGGCCGCAATGCTCGAGGCAGTCACGGCTGCCGAGTTCCTCCGGCTGCAGCCGGAAGGCCCCTCTTCCACCGTCGCCGGTCGCGCCACCGTCAAAATGCATGCGCAGCTCCCCGAGAAGGCCGCGACACTGCTGCTGCCGGCCACCGCCGTCGCCGGCCACGGCCCGCTGCCGGTCACGCTGTGGCTGGATCCGACTGCTGGCGGGTACGACCTGGTGCAGCTGATCGCCGAGGTCGGCGAGGGATCAATGACCCTGACCGTCGCGTCGGCATCGCACTGACAGAACCGCCCCGGCCGCCGTGAAGGCGAACCGGGGCGGTCTTGGCCGCGCTGCCGCTATCGCTGCGGCTGCGCTTCTCCGAAGCGGGCCGCGACAGCATCGACGTCGATGAACGCGGTCTGCACCATCGAGTGGTCTTCCGCATCGACGATGATGCGTCCCTGCCCGGGACGCCACCGGGCAGGCTTGAGGTGGTAGGCCTGACCGATGGGCTGACCCGACGACGGCTGACCCGCCAGCTGCAGGATCGGCGCCATCATGTTGTCGCGCAGCGCAAGCAGGAACGCCGAGGACTTCACCCGCTCGGTGAACCCGCTGTTGTCGGAGATGATGAAGTGCACGCCCAGGTCGATGCCGGCGGACAGCATCTTGACCACCGACTGCCCATTCACTTCGACCTCGTCGAAGGCGGTCTTGGCCATGTAGCCCTCCGCCATCGCCGCAAAGTTCTCGATGAAGACGTACACCTCCGGACCGGTGAAGTAGGTCCGGTTGCGCAGCTGCTCGATCGAGGCATCATCACCGGGCTGACGTGAGGCCATCAACGTCGCGAGCATCTTGGCGGTGTCGCGGATGTCCCCAGCGGAGGTGACGTAGCCCGGCGGACGGACACGGCGAGGCGCCCCGTCCGGTCCCGGCTCTGCGAACTTCGCCGGCTTGACGAAGCCTCGGCTGTAGAGCCGGTCGCGCTCGCCGAGCTGCTGACGCAGCGGGTCGATGACGATGATGGTCGCGTCCTTCGGAGTGAACTGACGCATCACCGACTCCATCACCGAACGCAGCGCGTTGCTCTTGCCGGATCCCTTCTCGCCGTAGACCAACAGGTTCTGCGAGAAGTCCGGGATCGGCGCCAGCTCCAGCGTGTCCATCTTTGAACCCAGCGGCAGGATGGTGCGCACCGGATGCCGCTGCGGGTCCACCAGGGGGGCGAACACCGACCAGATGGTCTCGTAGTCGATGAGAGCTCCGGCGGCCTGCACCTTCGGCACTGCCTCCTCGGCGTAGGCGCCGGCGAGCTGCGTGCACAGCTGCCGGATCTCCTCGCCGTGGTCGGTCACCTCGTACACCGGCATTCCCTTGTCGACTCGGTCGGGCTCGATGTCGCGGTTGATCGGCACCGCTGTGCGGGCCTGCAGGCCGGTGAAGGCGTCGAACGAGCGGCCCGGCTGATCCGCGGGGATGCGGTCCGACAGCGTCATCCGGATCTCGGCCGGGAGCTTGGCCCCGCTGTAGTCCGACGACGGCAACTGGACACCGCCGGGAACCTCCGCGGTGTAGTGGGTCGCGTTGCCCGCCATAGATGACCCGCCGGTATCGGCGGTGAACACGAGATGCACGCCCACACCGGCGCCCTGGTCGAGGATCGGCCGCAACAGCTTGGCCCGCTCGCCGCGCTCCTCCTTGTCGCCAAGGAAGCCGCCGATGCCGTCGATGAGCACCATGACGTAGCCGTAGGGGTCACCGGAGACCGGGTCGGTGTCCTTCGAGTCCAGGTAGGCATCCACCGAGGGGAGCTCGCGGTCCACCATGGCCACGCGGCGCAGGTCGATCAGCCGGGAGGCTTCGCCGAGGATGCGTGAGACGGTGTCCGCGTCTCCGGGTCGGGCATAGGCCGCCACGTTCGGGGACTGGCGCACCTCGCCGAGCTTGCCGGCCCCGTAGTCGGCCAACATGAACGCCAACCGCTTCGGCCCGTACTGCAGGCAACCGCAGATCACCAGGGTCTGCAGCAGTGTGGTGCGGCCGGATTTTCCTCCGCCGGCGACGACCTGGTGCGGCAGGGCGGTGCCGAAGTCGAGGAACCACGGCAGCCGGGTGTGCTTTGCCGGAGCGTCGAGATCGCCGACACGTATCCGCAATCCGCGGTTCTCGCGGACCAGTCCCAGCGTGGTCAGGCTCAGCGGTTCACGCAGCGAGGGCTTCCACAGATCCAAGGTGCGCATGTCGGTCAGTCGTGCCACCTTCTCCAGCAGCACGTCGGACATCTTGTCGCCCAGCTGCTCCTCGGTGGTCTCAACTTCGCCGTCGATGACCTGCGGGGTGAACCGACGTTCGGTGAACAGGCTGAATGGAGCGACCGCATCGGTGACCGACTCCGCGGTCTCGCCGCCGGAGCGGGACCGCTCGACCACCGTGCGCCGCACGTACGGCGCCTCGTGGTGAAACGCCGAGACCTCAACGGGCACGGCGTCGGTGGTGAACTTTCGCAGGATCTTGCCTTTGAGCTTGCCGCCGAGCATGGTCGCGGCTGCATCGGTGCCGACCATGGCGATCGAGTGCTGCGGCGAGTTGACCGACAGCGAGTAGCGGAAGCTCAGGTGCTCGAACAGGTCACCGATCACCGACTTGTCGATGAACTGGCTGCACATCACCAGGTGCATGCCCAGCGAGCGGCCGACACGGCCGACGCGGACGAGCAGCTCCAGGTAGCCGGGACGCTCTTTGAGGAACTCACCGAACTCGTCGATGATCACGATGAGATCCGGCAGCGGCGGCCAATCGGGGTCGTTCGGGTGCTTCTTCTGCTGTTCGCGGTACTCGAAGATGTCCTTGCATCCCTTTTCGGTGGTGATGAACTCCTCGCGCCGGTAGACCTCTCCGTCGATCACCGCACCGAGCCGGTCGACGAGCTCCATCGCGTTTTCCAGGTTGGAGATGTTAGCGATGACGTGCGGGAGGTCGTCCATGCCCAGGAACGTCGCGCCGCCTTTGAAGTCGGCCAGAATCAGCGCCACCTTGTCGGGTCCGTATCGCGCGATCAGCGCCAGCACGATGGCCCGCAGGAAGTAGCTCTTACCCGAGCCGGTGCGGCCGGCCACCGCGCCGTGCGGCCCGTTACCGTCGCGGTTCTCCTCGTAGAAGTTCAGATACGTCAGCTCGGGGGTGAGTTCATCGCCGTTGCGGTGATATCCGAACGGCACCTTGATCTCGTCGGTGTAGGCGTTGGACTTCCAGACCTTGATGAGGTCGTGGGTCTCGATGTCGCCGATCGACAGCGCTTCGAAGAAATCCGGGATGTGCTCGGGGCGGTCGTCGTCAACAACCCCGGCCATGCCGTAGCCGCGGGGGCGGTACCGGTACATCGCCCGGGCGAACGTCTCCGCTGTGGCGATCGAGGCGGCGTCGGCGGCCGCGGCGTCGAAGTCCTCCACCGTCGAGACCCGGCCGTCGCGCAACAGGATCCGGCTCTTGAGGTCGGAGACCAGGTCGGTCCCGTAGCGAACCACCAGCCAGGTCATCCCCTTGATCCCGCCGGCCATGTTGGCGGGCCAGGACACCGCCTGCTCGGGGGTGTCGACGATCAGCAGCAGGTGCGGAGGGCGGTCACTGTTCTCACCGCTGCGCATCCGCTCAAGTGAGGCGGCGTGGCGCACCGCGAACTCGTCCAGACTGCGCCAGGTCAGCAGTCGCGCACCGAGACCTTTCTCCACCCGCGTCATGTCCTCGCAGTGCGGCAGCCACTTCATCCACTCCCAGGTGTCCGGATCTTCGGTAACCACACCGATGTTCAGATCACTGGGCTTGTGGTTGAACGCCATCGACATCACCATCGCGCGCACCAGGTCCAGCCGCGGGGCCTCGTCGCCGCGCAGCGCGTAGGCGGGCCACTCGTTGAGGCGCACGTCGATGGGCAGGTTGGCCACCACCGACAAGGTGTTCATGGCGCGCTGGTAGCGCACCATCGTCGCCGGCTCGAGCATCTCGGGGACCACGTCAGGGGCCTCGATCAGCTTCGGGTACAGCGGCGCGACACCGATGCCCACTCGTGCCCGCAGGTACGGGTTGGAGGTCAGGTTCCTGACATCGGGGTCGGCTTCGTCCTCCGGCGGCACCACGCGGCCGATGTCGGGGTTCGAGTCGGCCTGCCACATCTCATCCGTGCCGACCAGCGACAGCAAGTCAGCCGGGTGGGGGAAGCAGCTGGTCCGCAGGTCGTGCATGGTGCGTCCCTGCTCGTGGATCTCTGCGCGCTGCTCGCGCAACTGCAGGTCGTACTCCTCGATCTCCTGCTCGATGTCGTTGCTGCTGCCGCCGCCGCGCATCTGCTGGAACTGCATCACCATCATCGGCAGGATCATCATCGGCATCATGAGCATCATCGGGTTGAATGCCCGACGGCCCATCATGACCATCATCGCGATCATGCCGACGAGGGCCAGAACCATGAACAGTGGCATCACTTTCAGCCACATCGGCCGGCGGTCCGGCGCCGGAGCGGGCAGGGGTTCGGCCACCTGTACGCCGGTGGGCGACAGCGACACCGCGGGTCGCGGTGGCGCCCGGAAGATGCTGAACATGGACTTCCTTTCGTGGAGCTGGAGGCAGGATCGGTGGCCGGTCTATGCGCCGGCTGGGTCGTCCTCGGGGGTTTCGTCGACAGCGGGGTCCTCGCCCGCCGGGGCTGGTGCCGGAGGAGGCGGCGGCGGACTGCCCGCACTGGTGGCGGGGCTGGGAACCTGGGAAAACGGCTTGATGGTTCCCTGCATCACCTGGGCGTTCTTGATCGACAACGTCGCGCCGGGGGCGTAGAGACGAGCCACTGCCCACGGGATCGGAGCCGGTGCGATCGAGTCGAGCCCCAGCGCCTTGACGGTGGGGTCATAGGTGATCGCACCGCTGTTGTCGCCATCTGGGACGACCGCGTCGATCGGGTAACGGGTGCCGTTCGGATCGATCCACAGCAGCTGTTCGGCGGCCACCGAGTCGTTGCCGTTGCCGGTCGTGCGCACATACCAGCCGTAGCCGGGGCGAGTCACCGACTCGTTGGCCTGATCCACCGTCCCGTCGTTGGGCAGCAACCGCACCGCTGCCTGGCGGCCGGCGTCGGTGACCGGCATCCGTGAGTTCGTGAACACCCGGGTGCGAGCAGTCAGCTCCCCTCGGGTCTTCGACCAGCTCCAGCACAGCGCCGGGTCGGATACCAGCGTCGGCACCGCCGACGGGAACCGGCTGTCGTCCACGATGGAAACCCGCGGCAGCTGCTGCACCGTGGCAGGGTCATCGACGAGTTTCTGCACCGACCCGGTGTTGACCATCATCTGCGCGAGTACCGGGCCGACGAGCTGCACGCCCGTGCGGCCGACCAGGTA
>Ga0265293_10002657_pt1 | contig 35128 bp, 34 predicted proteins | sample Munlanlewell138R_FD_192505 | JGI IMG/M metagenome (GOLD analysis project Ga0265293, IMG submission 192505) | Leachate microbial communities from a municipal landfill in Southern Ontario, Canada - Leachate well 138R | ecosystem: Engineered > Solid waste > Landfill > Unclassified | place: Canada... | reverse complement strand
TGGACCAAATGAACAGACCGGACTATTTGTGGCTTCTCTTCAGCGCAGTGGGCTTTACAACCGTAATAGGACTGGTATTGTTCAACAGACTGGTTATTAAGAAGAACGCAGCCGGCAACGCCCATTACTAAGCCATCAAGAAACATGAGTATGCCTACACCTATTGTATCAAGAATACAAGCGTTGCGCTCCCATATGCAAAAGAGAAATTGGGACGCAGTCATCGTTTCCGGAACAGATCCACACAACAGCGAATACCTTCCCGCTCGGTGGCAACAAAGAAAATGGATTTCCGGTTTCACCGGTTCGTACGGTACTGTTGTAGTTACACAAACACACGCCGGATTGTGGACAGATACACGGTATTTTATCCAAGCACGTATAGAACTGGAAGGCACCGGCATAGAGCTCCATCCCCTTCGAGTTCCCGATGCTGTGGATTATCCGCAATGGTTGCGCAGCCATTTGCCTAAAGACGCAGTGGTTGCCATTGAAGGCGGATGCATGTCCTACAGGGAAACAGAGGCTTTAAAAAAGGCATTGGCCCCCATCCAAGGCCGTGTTGAAGCATCGGAAGATTTTCTGAACACAATCTGGAAAGACAGACCGGATTTGCCTATGAACCCGGTTTATTTGTTGTCAGAAAAATACAGCGGCAGGAGCGCCAAAGAGAAAATCGCATGGCTAAGGGAAACAATACATCAGACAAATTGCTCCCATATCTTGTTAAACGGATTGGATCAAATAGCTTGGCTTTTCAATATCCGCAGCCACGACGTACCCTTCAACCCCGTTGCCATTTCTTATGCCCTTGTAAGTATGGATGAAGCCGTCTTCTTTATCACTCCCGGAAAGACAACGGAACGTGTAGTCAAACAATTGCAAGAGCAAGGCGTTGTGTTGGCACCGTATGCCTCTCTTCCCCATGTTCTACAAAATCTTGTACGGGACAGCATCGTTATGACAGATGGCAACACACTAAGTTACACCACATTTACACAATTAACACAACACTTGGGTCCAGACAACGTACAAGACATTCCCTCCCCTGTCATCTTAGAAAAAGCCATCAAAAACGCAGTGGAAATAGACGGTTTCAAAAAAGCATTCCTACAAGACGGGATAGCCATGGAGCGCTTCCTTTACTGGCTTGAGAAAGAAATAGAAGCAGGGAATACGCCAACAGAACAAGAAGTTTCTAAAAAACTGTCCGGCATACGAGCTTTGGCAGAAGAAGCTATGGGAGACAGCTTTCAATACATATCAGCTTACGGTCCCAATGCGGCTTTGCCTCATTACAGCCACGGTGCAAAAGCGGGAAGCAAGCTGGAAAAAAAAGGCCTCTACCTGATAGATTCAGGCGGGCAATATTTGACGGGAACTACAGATATCACACGTACCATTCCGTTGGGATCACTTACCCACCAAGAAAAAGAAGATTACACAGTAGCTTTAAAGGGCATGATTTCTCTGAGTACGGCTGTCTTTTTACCCGGTACAAAAGGGACCCATTTGGACATGTTGGCTCGTGAACCGCTTTGGAAATTCTTCAGAAATTACGGACACGGTACGGGGCACGGCATAGGACACTTCTTATGTGTACATGAAGGTCCGCAAGACATAAGAATGACATGGAGAGATCAAGACATTGTACCCGGTATGGTTACGTCCAACGAACCGGGCATTTACAGAGAAGCATCTCACGGCGTTCGCCATGAAAACATTTTGCTTTGCAAAACCATCAAAGAAAATGAGTTTGGACAATGGCTTGGTTTTGAAACCCTGACACTTTGTCACATAGATACATCTGCTGTACTGACGGAGCTTTTAGAAAGATGGGAAGCAGAATGGCTGAACACGTACAACAATCGCGTATTCAACACATTATCTCCGTTCTTGACGTACGATGAATCGGTCTGGCTCAAACAGAAAACGGCTCCTGTTTCCGTTCCCTGAAAAGCCACATTCCTGCAAATGTAAACAGGCCGTTACATATAAGGATGGTAAAACCCAATCCAAAATCAAACCAGGCTTTAAAAGCCATATCCAGCAAATAGCAAAGGATAGGAGCTGCAATGGCAATGTAAGGGGCAGCTTTGTCTTTGACCCGGTATTTGGTAAGGATACCGAAGAAGAAAAAGCCGAGTAACGGACCGTATGTATAGGCTGCCAGCAAGTATACCAAGTTGATTATGGCTTGGTTGTTAACCAAATACAAGACCAGTAGTATAAGGAAGAACAATACGGCGTAAGAGCCGTGTACTATTTTTCGTATGGTGTCTTTTCTTTCTTGCGACAAGTCGTCTCTTTTGTTGAAATCAAGAAAATCTATACAAAAAGCAGTTGTCAAAGACGTAAGCGCTCCTCCGGCACTGGGATAAGAAGCCGAAATAAGACCGATGATAAAAAACAATCCTACTCCCAACGGCAGGTATTGCGAAGCTATGACCGGAAACAATTTGTCCGTTTGGGCTTTGCTGAACGTTCCCATGGCATCTGCCAGACCAATTCCCTGCATACCTCCCAATTGGTTGTTTACATACAAAGCCATAACGGCTCCCAACGTGAGAAACAAAATGTTGACGATTACCAACGTAATACTTGTGGAATAGATATTTTTTTGGGCAGATTTCAAATCTTTGCAAGACAAGTTTTTCTGCATCATTTCTTGATCCAGTCCCGTCATCACTATAGTAATGAAAATACCACTGATGAATTGCTTGACGGCGTTGTTGGAAGCACTCCAATCCCAATTAAACCACCGTGAATAATCTGTATCTACAACAGAACGAGTCATCTGTGCAACATTCCAATCCATAGCCCTGGAAATGGAAATGACAGTCAGCACAACGGCCAAAAGCATAAACGTCGTTTGCAATACGTCTGTCCATATAATGGTCTTTACCCCGCCTTTGAACGTATACAGAAAGATTAAAAACATGAAGACGGCCGCCACTATCCAATACGGAACGGAATTGGGCGGAAAAAACGTATGCAATACAAGAACTACCACGAAAATCCTTACAGCTGCACCCAATACACGCGATACCATGAAAACAGCAGAGCCTGTTTTGTACGTTCTAAAACCAAAACGTTCTTCCAAATACGTGTATATGGACGTCACGTTCATTTTGTAATACAAAGGCAACAAGACTTGTGCAATGACTACATACCCTATGACAAATCCAAGTACCAAAGGCATGTAAAAGAAATTCTCATTCATTACGTTGCCGGGAACAGAGATAAACGTTACACCGCTGATGGAAGTACCAATCATTCCGTACGCCACTATGGGCCAAGGAGATTTTCTATTGCCAATAAAATAGGAATGGCTGTCTGCTTTCCTGGAAGTAAGCCAGGAAACGAAAAAAAGCAAGGCTGTATACGCCGAAAACGCAATCAACAGCCATGAAAGAGGAAATGTGTGCTCCATAAAATGTTTTTTGGTTTTAAAACCTATTCCGGTTTAAAAAGTTGTCTGTTTTCAATAGACCGTCCCAGGGTCAATTGATCTGTGTATTCCAATTTGTCTCCAAAGCCAACTCCCCTGGCAATGGTCGTTATACGTACCGGCAACTGCGCCATTTTCTTATACAAGTAAAAACAGGTGGTTTCTCCTTCCATAGTCGTACTCAAGGCAAGGATGACTTCTTTGATTTCACCTTTTTGCAAACGTTCCATCAAAGCATCTATGAATAAATCCGCCGGTCCCACTCCGTCCATAGGAGAAATGATACCTCCCAACACATGGTACAAGCCCTTGTAGCTTCCTGTATTTTCTATACTCATGACATCCTGCACATTTTCTACCACACATACCACACTGCGATCTCTTTTGGGTTGTACGCAAACGCTACAGAGCGGTGCGTCCGATATCATTTTGCATTCAGAGCAATAGACCACTTTCATCCGCAGTTCCACGATGCTTTCTGCCAGATTTACTGCTTCTTCTTCATCTTGCCTGAGCAGATGCAAAGCCAGTCTGAGGGCAGATTTAGGACCTATTCCGGGCAGTCTGGAAAAGGCGTCCACAGCCCTTTGCAACAACCGCGATGTATAATCGGGATCAAACATATCTGTCTTTTTGCACAGCCAGTACGGCATCCCTTACGTTCCCGTGTTCCAACAACAGTGCGCGCGCTGTGTCGTAGTCTTCTATACCGGTATCTTCCATAATCATAAGGGTGCCTCTTTCCACCAACTTGGCGTTGGTCAATTGCATATCCACCATTTTGTTTCCTACCACATGTCCCAAACGGATCATGGCCGCAGTAGAAATCATGTTCAACACCAATTTTTGCGCTGTTCCGGATTTCATGCGGGTAGAACCCGTCACAAACTCAGGTCCTACAATAGGTACAATGGGAATCTCGGCCTCTTTTGTAACAGGTGACCCGGGGTTGCATGTAATACAAGCCGTCAGCAAACCCATCTCTCTGGCTTTTCTCAAAGCACCAATGACATAAGGAGTCGTCCCCGATGCCGCAATCCCTACCACCACATCGTTCTCTCCAATGTGATGCTTTTGTAAATCTTCCCATCCGGCTTCAAGAATATCTTCTGCCTGTTCCACTGCACGACGGATGGCGCCGTCTCCTCCGGCAATCAAACCGATTACCAAATCATAAGGAGCTCCAAATGTAGGCGGTATTTCAGAAGCATCTAAAATGCCCATTCTTCCGCTCGTGCCTGCTCCCACATAAAACATCCGACCGCCTTCTTTCATACGTGTCACTACACCTTCCACCAGTTTTTCAATTTGTGGAATGCAAGGTGTTATGGCAGGCGGCACCTTCATATCTTCCTGATTGATATTGATCAACAATTCACGTATGGTCATCTTTTCCAGATGGTCATAATCCGATCGCTGTTCTGTAATTTTTCTCATCGTTCTGCTTTATGATACGCTACCAAACCTTCTATGGGTGTTCGTACAATTTGTCCAATTCTCATACCGTTTCTGGCTGCGGCGGCTTCTACGTGTTCTCTAAAATAGAAAGCCACAGAACCTACAATGTTTACTTCGTACGTCTTATAGTCATAATGAGCAATATTGCGTACAAAAAACTCATCAAAAGCACGTGCCAAAAAGTCTTTTACATACGGATGCGTGGCGTGGGCTCCCAGGAACAGGGCAAAAGAAGCCAAAAACCTATTGGGTAAGGGTTGTCTGTACACTTTTTCTATGATATCCAACAAACCCAACTTGTATTGCTTTTCAAAGGCCGTACTTAAATCTTCCGGCAACATCCTTTTCAAATAGTCGGAAACAAGCTTTTTCCCCAATACGGCACCGCCTCCTTCATCTCCTAAAATATATCCGCATGCCGGAACGTTATCTGCAATGTTCTCTCCGTCGTAAAAACACGTGTTGGCTCCCGTTCCCAAAATAGCCGCTATCCCTTTTTCTTTGCCCAACATACAACGAGCAGCAGCCAACAAATCCGAATAGGCTTCTACCCTACAACCGGGAAAAACGGTGTGAAAACACCGGGTTAACAAATCAATTTTATCTTGCCCGGCCACTCCCGCTCCGTAAAAGAATACTTGCTCCACCGTACCCTTAATAGCCGGCTTCAAAGTTCCTTCAAGTGTTTGGATTATCTCCTCTTCTGTCACAAAAAAAGGATTGATTCCCATCGTGTGAATGGCCTGAACAGTACCGTCTTTATGCAACACCCTCCAGGAAACTTTAGTAGATCCACTATCTGCTATCAGTATCATAATTTGTTGTTTTAATCAAAAGGCAAATGTACAACAATTGACAAACAAATTGCTACCTTTGTATGATAAACATACATATCTGATGATTACAAAAGAATTTCTCAATCCTCAAAGTATAGCCATTATCGGAGGTTCGGAAGACATTCAAAAACCAGGTGGGAAAGTTCTAAAAAACTTATTGGACACAAAATACTCCGGGAATTTGTACGTAGTAAACCCAAGAGCAAACACTGTTCAAGGTGTGCCTTGTTACCACAAAATAGAAGATCTGCCGGAAGTAGATGTAGCTATTTTGGCCATCCCTGCCGGATTGTGCCTCCACGCAGTAAACGTATTGTGCGCAGAGAAATCGGCAAAAGGAATTATCATTTTTTCAGCCGGTTTTTCAGAAGAGAGCCCGGAAGGAGCCAAACTGGAAGAAGAAATCCGTCAAGTAGTAGACACCTACGGTGCCACACTCATTGGGCCCAACTGTGTGGGCTATATGAGCGAAAACTACACGGGCGTATTTACTTCCCCCATTCCTCAGTTTGTTCCTCTGAGCATTGATTTGATTTCAGGTTCCGGAGCTACGGCCATATTCATTATAGATGCAGCCATCCAACTGGGTATTCCTTTTGCCCATGTGTTTTCCGTAGGCAATTCGGCACAAATTGGCGTGGAAGAAGCACTTGCCCATTTGGACGAAAATTACATCCACGGAGAAAGCGCTCCTGTCAAGCTCATTTATGCAGAAACCATAAAGAATCCTGACAAACTGTACAAACACGCCGTTTCCCTATACAATAAAGGAGCACGTATCGCTTCTATCAAAGCAGGATCGTCAGAAGAAGGCAGCCGCGCCGCCTCGTCCCATACGGGAGCCTTGGCCAGTCCGGACACAGCCGTCAACGCCCTGTTTGAAAAAGCCGGTATCATCAGATGCAACGGAAGAACGCAACTGCTTACCGTAGCTTGTATATTGCTCCGAGGCGTCCCTGCAGGCCGCAACATGTGTATAGTCACACATGCCGGAGGTCCTGCCGTCATGCTCACAGACGTTCTGTCTGAAGGAAACATCAGCATACCGGCGCTTCCGGAAGAAAAACAAAAGCAGTTGTTGGAGAAATTGTATCCCGGTTCTTCTGCTGCCAATCCCATTGATTTTCTGGCCACGGGAACGGCCACCCAATTGGGAGACATCATTGATTTTGTAGAAAAAGAGTGTCCGGATATGCACGGCATTCCCGTTATTTTTGGTTCTCCCGGCCTTACGTCTGTCTTTGACGTATACGATTTGCTGCATGAAAAAATGTCTACTTGCTCCGTCCCCATCTACCCTATTTTCCCTTCTGCTTTGAACGTCAAAGCAGAAATAGAAGCGTTCCGTGAAAAAGGCAGAATTTATTTCCCGGACGAGGTGCTCTTTGGAGACGCTATGGCAAAAATCCTAAACACACCGGCTCCCGCTCAAAAGAGTATCAAGGTGCCGGACATGGACATCCAAGCCATTCGCAACGTAATAGACAGCGCTACGGAAGGATACCTGGCCCCGGATCAAGTGGGAGCTTTATTGGACGCCGCAGGCATCCCAAGAACGAAAGAAGTAGTAGTAGCTGAAGAAAGCAATCTGGAACAAGCAGCCCAAGTGGTGGGCTATCCCCTTGTGATGAAAGTAGTGGGACCCGTTCACAAATCGGACGTAGGCGGTGTGAAACTAAATATCACAGACTACAAGATGCTTGTGGAATGGTACAAGAATATGATGCAGATTCCGGACAGCACAGCTGTTTTGTTGCAATCGCAGTTGTCCGGTAGGGAATTGTTCATTGGTGCCAAAAGAGAACCCTCCTTTGGGCACACCATTGTCTGCGGACTGGGCGGTATTTTTGTGGAAGTCCTCAAAGATATCAGCACGGGACTTGCGCCATTATCTACAGAAGAAGCGCAGCGTATGGTCCGCTCTTTAAGAGGCTATGGCTTGATTCAAGGCGTCCGAGGACAAGACGGCGTACATGAAGATTTGTTCGTAGAGGCCATTTGTCGCATATCGGGACTTTGTTACCATGCCCCTGAAATTGCAGAGTTGGATGTAAACCCGCTCCTGGGCACACCGCAGCAAGTAGTGGCGGTAGATGCTCGTATACGAATAGCCGCTCACGATGAAACGCTTGATTAACTGGTATAAAAATCTCCCCGCCAACGCAAAAGGGATGCTTCTTATGGCCTTGATACTAATCGTAGCCATTTGCTTCAGTTGGGAAAGAGTTTGGGAGGCGGTAAAAAGAGGTTTTGCCTTTTTTAACAAATAAATTGTAAGTTATTTTAAAATAATCCTATATATTTGTAAGAAATTAATGGTCACAACTAAACATTTGTAAAATATGGCATTTAAAGGCGCTATTGTCGTAGACACAGAAAAGTGCAAAGGCTGTGGAGTTTGTGTAGCCAATTGTCCTACACAAACGATTGCCTTGGCAAAAAAAGTTAACAGCAAAGGATATCCCTATTGCTATATGGAATTCCCGGATAAATGTACCGGTTGCAGTAATTGTGCCGTTGTTTGTCCCGATTCAGTAATTACTGTTTACAGAGTAAAAATTTAAATATTATGGCAGAAAAACTATTGAAGAAAGGGAACGAAGCCATTGCCCTTGCCGCCATACGTTATGGAGCAGACGGGTATTTTGGCTATCCCATTACACCACAAAGCGAAGTGATGGAGACCCTGATGGAAGAAATGCCATGGGAAACAACCGGAATGGTAGTCCTTCAGGCTGAAAGTGAAACTTCTTCTATCAATATGTTGTACGGAGGTGCTTGCTGCGGAAAGAAAGTGATGACTTCGTCTTCCAGTCCCGGTATCAGTCTCATGTGTGAAGGCATTTCCTATATGGCCGGTGCAGAATTGCCGTGTCTTGTTGTCAACGTGATACGTGGAGGTCCCGGACTGGGAACCATCCAACCCGGACAAAGCGATTATTTTCAGGCAGTAAAAGGCGGAGGCCACGGCGACTACAAAGTAATTGTACTGGCTCCTGCTTCTGTTCAAGAAATGTATGATTTCGTTGGCTTGTCGTTTGACTTGGCTTTCAAATACCGCACTCCTGTGATGATCCTCTCTGACGGAGCCATTGGACAAATGATGGAGAAAGTGGAACTGAGAGAACCGGTCAGAAGGCTGACAGACGAAGAAATTGCAGAAAAGTACGGCCATTGGGCTACTGTAGGAAAACAACCGCATCGTAAAGGAAACATCATCTCTTCGTTATCCCTGGAGGCATGGGAAATGGAAGCCATCAACCTCAGACTTCAAGAGAAATACAAAAAGATCAAAGAAAACGAAGTCCGCTATGAAACACTATTATGTGAAGATGCGGAGTACCTGCTGGTTGCTTTTGGCAGTTCAGCACGTATTTGCGAAAACACGGTAGAACTAGCCCGTGAGAAAGGCATCAAACTGGGATTGCTCCGGCCTATTACGCTTTTCCCCTTCCCGGAAAAACCCATCCAAGATTTGTTGCCGCAACTCAAAGGTGTCATGTCTGTAGAACTGAACGCGGGCCAAATGGTAGAAGATGTGAAGTTGGCAGTCAATGGAAAAGTACCGGTGGAATTTTACGGCAGAATGGGAGGTTCCATCTTCTCTCCCCAAGAAGTCTTCACCGCTTTTTCTGAAAAATTCAACCTTTAATAGCAATCATTATGGACGTTAAAGATATTATCAACCCTGAAAACTTTGTTTACGGTAAAAGCAAAGTATTAACAGACACGGTCATGCACTATTGCCCGGGTTGCAGCCACGGTGTAGTACACAAGCTGCTGGCAGAGGTAATCGAAGAAATGGACATCCAGGATAAAACCATTGGTGTATCTCCTGTAGGATGCGCCGTTTTTGCATACAAGTATATAGACATAGACTGGCAACAGGCAGCACACGGTCGTGCACCGGCATTGGCTACGGCCACCAAACGCCTCTATCCGGACAAATATGTAGTCGCTTACCAAGGAGACGGAGACTTGGCTTCCATTGGAACGGCTGAAATCATTCACGCCTGCAACCGCGGTGAAAACATTGTGGTGATTTTCATCAACAATGCCATCTACGGTATGACAGGAGGTCAAATGGCCCCCACTACACTAATAGATATGAAAACGGCCACAACACCTTACGGAAGGAGTGTAGAGTTGAACGGGCATCCGTTAAAAATCACAGAACTGATTGCTCAATTGGAAGGCACATGTTTTGTCACAAGACAAGCCGTACATACACCGGCCGGTGCCAGAAGAACAAAAAGAGCCATTAGAAAAGCGTTTGAAAACTCGGCACAGAAAAAAGGCACTTCGCTCATTGAAGTGGTATCTACCTGTAACTCAAACTGGAAAATGTCGCCGGTCCAAGCAAACGAATGGATGGTTGAAAACATGTTCCCGTTCTATCCATTGGGAGACTTAAAAGACAGATGAATATGAAAGAAGAAATCATTATAGCAGGATTTGGAGGACAAGGAGTCCTCTCGATGGGCAGAATACTTGCCTATTCAGGAATTATGCAAGACAAGGAAGTTACCTGGATGCCATCTTATGGTCCGGAAATGCGCGGAGGAACTGCCAACGTCACTGTGATTATCAGCGACAAAAGAATCAGTTCTCCCATCCTTCAATGCTACGATACGGCCATTGTGCTCAACCAGCAAGCTTTAGATAAATTTGAACCTATGGTTAAAGAAGGCGGCGTATTGTTGTACGATCCCAACGGAATCTCCCGCCATCCTACGCGTAAGGATATAAAAACATACTCTATAAACGCCGTAGATTTGGCCAACGAAATGGAAATGTCAAGAGTCTTCAATATGGTCGTTTTAGGAGCCTATCTGAAGGTAAAACCCATTATTGAAAAAGACAATGTCTTAGCGGGGTTGAAAAAATCGTTACCGGAAAGATATCATCATCTTATACCACTGAACCAGAAGGCAATAGAAGTAGGAATGCAACATGTGAAAGAGGTCTGAAAGACCTCTTTTTTTTTCCATTAAAAAACCATTATCTTTGCTTTACGGATTTTGCTTATGAAACCACAACACGCAGCTATAATTGAACCGTTAAAGCAGAAGATAGAGACATTCATATCGCTGCACGAAAGGGTATTAACAGAAAACCGTGAGTTAAATACTAAAGTACAAACCTTAAGCGAAGAATTAAATTATTATAAAAAAGAAAAAGAAGAATTAGACCATAAAGTACAAAAACTCCAGATGGCTGGCGCTTTTCAGTCATCGAGCCAAGATACAAAAGAAGCAAAGAAGAAAATCGGGAAACTGATAAAAGAGATTGATACCTGTTTGATGTTGTTAAACAGGTAACCACAACACAATGAGTGACAGCAAATTATCTATAAAAATCAGCATAGCGGACCGCTACTATCCTTTACGTATAGCAAGGGAAGACGAAGAAATGGTACGGGCCGCAGCGCAACGCATCAATCAAAGGATTGAGCAATTTAATGTAAAATATTCCGGCCAAGACACACAAGATGCCTTGGCTATGGCTTCCCTTCAATTTGTAATGAGTCTGTTAAAACATGAAAAAGCAGACGATATACATAAGATAAGTACAGAAATTGCTTCACTCAATAATTTTTTAGGAGAATATTTGGAAAGATAATAATCTGACCCGTTACATACCATCTCTTTGCGAAACTCAACACGTTTAAAAATTAAGGAGTTAACTGACTGTTAAAAACAGGCCCCTTAGTGACCCTTCGGGGGATTCCGTAAACGGGACGTGGGAAGTTTGAGACAATAATCAGAAGCTCCAAACCTTGCTAATCAGGGTTTTTGCTAAACAGTGGTATGTTAACGGGTCTTTTTTTAATACTATATATACCAACTACTAATCACCATGGAAATCTATATTTCAGCAGCAATTGCCTTGGTTGTAGGCATTCTTATAGGATATGCTTTTTTTAGAGGCATCATTCTGAAGAAAAAGTCCCGCACCCTGCTTAGAGAGGCAGAAATGGAAGGAGAAAACATAAAAAGAGAAAAAATCCTTCAAGCCAAAGAAAAATTCATCCAATTAAAAGCAGAACACGAACAAATACTTACAGAAAGAAGCAACAAAATTTCTCAAATAGAGAACCGGCTAAAGCAGCGTGAAGTTACTATGAACCAAAATAATGCAGAAATTCAACGCAAAAACAAAGAAGTAACAGCCATGCGAGAAACATTAGCCACACAAATAGATTTGGCAGAAAAGAAAGTAGGAGAATACGAAAAATTACGGCTGCAACAAATAGAAAAAATTGAAAGCATTGCCGGTATGTCTGCAGAAGATGCCAAAACGGAATTGGTGGAAAACATGAAAGAAGAAGCGCGTGTTCAAGCCATGTCATACATTAGCGAAGCTATGGACGAAGCCCGTCTTACGGCAGGAAAAGAAGCCAAGCGAATTGTAGTGAACACCATTCAAAGAGTAGCTACGGAAACGGCCATAGAAAACGCCGTTACGGTTTTCAACATTGAAAGCGACGAAATCAAAGGACGCATCATCGGACGCGAAGGACGCAACATTCGAGCCCTAGAGGCGGCTACAGGTGTAGAAATTGTAGTAGACGACACCCCGGAAGCCATCCTCCTGTCAGCCTTTGACCCCGTGCGCAGAGAAGTGGCGCGGTTGGCCCTTCACCAATTGGTAACGGACGGACGTATCCATCCGGCACGCATTGAAGAAGTAGTAGCCAAAATCCAGAAACAACTGGAAGAGGAAATTGTGGAAACGGGAAAACGTACGTGTATAGACTTAGGTATTCACGGATTGCATGCAGAACTGGTACGTATGATCGGTAAAATGAAATACCGCTCCTCATACGGACAGAACTTGCTCCAACACTCCAGAGAAGTAGCCAATTTCTGCTCCATTATGGCGGCAGAATTGGGACTCAACGCCAAATTGGCCAAAAGAGCAGGCCTGTTACACGACATAGGGAAAGTCTCTGACGAAGACCCGGAATTGCCGCACGCCATTTTGGGTATGCGATTGGCTGAAAAATACAAGGAAAGACCGGAAGTATGCAACGCCATTGGGTCCCACCATGAAGAAACAGAAATGACATCCCTTATTGCACCGCTCGTGTTGGTAGGCGACGCCATTTCCGGAGCTCGTCCCGGAGCCCGTCGCGAGGTCATAGAATCGTATATCAAACGCCTGAAAGGAATGGAAGACTTAGCGCTCTCCTATCCGGGAGTAACAAAGACGTATGCCATCCAAGCCGGCAGAGAGTTGCGTGTGATTGTAGGATCGGAGAAAGTAAACGACCAAGAAGCCGAACTCCTTTCACAAGACATAGCCAAGAAAATACAAGACGAAATGGTGTACCCGGGTCAAGTGAAAATCACGGTCATTCGGGAAACACGAGCCGTAAATTACGCCAAGTAAACCATCTTGTCTTATGGAAGACTTATACGCAAAGGACCTCTGTACACGTCTTCTTTTGACCGAATAACGTAACGCAGGTTCGATGAGCGGGTATGGAACACCGTGTCGTACAATACCCAAGCATCGTCCCATATGTAGACATTGTACATGCCTGCGGGCAGCATAGGATAGCTATAGACCGTCCTGTTTTTGCGTGCTGTGCCTTTTACCAAATGCCTTCCCGGAATATCCCAAAAAAGGTAATCAGATACGGCCCGGAGCATAAGTACCCCGTTTTCTTTCAAAGACGCTGTGGTAGCCCATTCTTTTTCCGGATTGTTGTTATAGAAAGAATACGGCATTTCTATAGTCAACGCCATTGTTTCTCCTTGCGTTCTGTCCCAAAGCCACCCTTCTACGTAACGCGGTGCCGGAGCAGAATAAAACATATCTTCCGGAAAAAAGTACGGATTGTCGTCTGTCGTCAAATACGCCAGCCGCATAGCCCTCTGGTGGAAGTGTGCATTGGTAGACTCTTCTGTGGGAATGTAATAGCTGATTTTATCATCAGACTGCGCATGCATGTTCAATACCAAATCAAACGGACGTTCCCGGGAAAGGTCATCCATTCGCGCACGCAATGCTTGTACCTCTACAGAAGTGATGGAGTCCGGGTGGTCCCAATTGATCTCCTGATTGATACCGCGAGCATTGGAACGTGAATATCCTCCGTATACGCCATCGGGATTGGTAAAGGGCACTATGTAAAAGATGCCTTTGCTGCGATACGCCGCCGCTTGCGGACTCTCTTCCGTGAGCTTATCTAAAAATCCTTCCAATTGCCAATTGGCCGGCGTTTCGCTGGGATGTATCCGTGCGTGCATCCATACGGTATTTTTCTCTTCCTCCGGAACGCTTGGATCTGTAACGGTCAACATTTGTATAGGAAAACCCATCATGCTGTAACCCAGAGTGTCCATAACTACGTACTCCTTTTCCACCCAGCCGGCCAAACGCTCTTGCAAACGTTCCCACCCGTACGGCACAAAGTGCGCAACGTACACAGAATCGCGTTCAAAGTACGCTGAGACCTTACGCATAGAGGCTTCATGAGGCGCAAACCTATAAAACTCCTCTCCATCATAAGAGTACACAGCGCGTTTGGGGTCTGTATTTTTAAAATTCAAATACACGTGTTTTCCTTTGACATGTTCCATCAAAAAGTAAAACCACCTGCCGCTGGGCTGCAAATCGGGATTGGCCGGATTGTGCGGATCTGAACGCGATATGATTTCATACGATACATGCAGCACAGAGTCTGTATGCGAAGGACGTACCCACACGGAATCTATCAACGATACTTCGCCCAAACAACCGGAATCAAAGTTGGCTGAAAAACAAATAGGGTCTCCCTCTTGCAACATGCCTGCAAGAAAAAGGAAAAGCACCAATACTTTCATGGTATTTAACTTTCAGTGTAATATTTATAGAACAATATGATGGACTCAATTCCTTTGTAGAATTGGCTCAACAGATAGCTTTCATTGGGCGAATGAATGGTATCGCGCTCCAAACCAAAGCCCATAAGCAACGGAGGGGCTTGCAAAAGGTCTTCCAACTTGGCCAAAATAGGAATACTGCCTCCTCCCCGGCTGGGAACCGGCTCTATGCCATAGACTTCTTCTACTGCTTTGGCTGCCGCCTTGTACACATCCGATGTAATGGGAGCCAAAAAACCTTGACCGCCGTGGTGTTCCGTGGCTTCTACGGTAACTCCTTCCGGTGCCAGAGATAGGAAATGTTTGCTAAACAGTTGAGCTATCTCTTTGTGGTCTTGGTTGGGAACAATACGCATAGAGATTTTTGCCGTGGCAAAAGACGGAAGAACCGTTTTGGCTCCTTCTCCCGTATAACCACCCATAATACCGTTTACGTCCAAACAAGGCCTGATGCCTGTTCTTTCCATGATAGAGTACCCTTCTTCTCCGGTAAGTCCGTTCACTCCAATAGAATCCATGTATTCTTGTTTATCAAAAGGCGCGCGGGCCAACATGGCTCTTTCTTCTGTTGTCAATTCTACTACTTTGTCGTAGAAACCGGGGATGGTAACCCTGCCTTTCTCATCTATCAATTTGTCAATCATACCGCACAGCACGTTTATGGGATTGGCTACTGAACCGCCATAATGTCCGGAATGCAAATCTTTGTCCGGTCCCGTCACTTTTACTTCCATATAAGCCAGCCCTCTCATACCTGTGGTGATGGAAGGTACATCCTCGTTGATCATAGTGGTGTCTGACACCAAGATGACATCACAAGACAACAAATCCTTATGATCTGCTGCCCATGCTCCCAAAGAAGGCGATCCAATCTCTTCTTCCCCTTCTATCAAAAATTTCACGTTGCAAGGCAGTTCGTTCCGAGTCATATAATACTCAAAAGCCTTAACATGCATAAAAGATTGCCCTTTGTCGTCATTGGCTCCGCGTGCGTAAATGGCACCGTCACGGATTTGCGGCTCAAAAGGCGGCGAATCCCACAGTTCAATGGGATCTTCCGGCTGCACATCGTAATGTCCGTACACCAATACTGTAGGTTTGTCCGGGTCTATGATTTTTTCTGCATATACTACGGGATGGCCCGTTGTAGGATATACTTTTGCGTTGTCCGCTCCTGCCAAGGTCAGGAATTCCGCGTATTTCTCTGCACAAGCCTGCATATCTCCCGCATGATCCTGCTGAGAACTTACAGAAGGAATACGCAGCAATGTGAACAATTCTTCTAAGAAACGATCCGAGTTGTTGTTGATAAAATCTTTAATTTCGCTCATTGTATCTTGTATTATATGATTGTATTCATTCTTTCCACACGTTTTTTAGCATACGGCAACGTAATCCGTATGTTCTTTTTCCCGGAAGAGGGAGCCGAGTACATGGCGTCTACCATAATGGCTTCACACAAAGAACGCAATCCCCTGGCACCCATTTTCAAATCATAAGCTGTGTCTGTGATGTAGTCCAACACTTGTTCCGGTACGGTCAATGTTATGCCATCCAATGCAAACAGGTGTTTGTATTGCTTGATCAATGCGTTTTTAGGTTCCGTCAATATAGACTTCAACGTTTTCTTATCCAACTGGTTTACATACGTGACAACGGGCAACCGTCCTACAATTTCCGGAATCAACCCGTACGCTCTCAAATCTTGTGGAGTCACGTAGCTTATCAAGTTGTTCATATCTATCTTTCCTCTTTTCTCTGCCTGCCCATACCCCACCACACGCGTATTCAGTCGTTGTGCAATTTTGCGTTCAATCCCTTCAAAGGCTCCTCCACAAACAAATAAGATATTTTTTGTATTTACGGGAATCATTTTTTGTTCCGGATGCTTACGCCCTCCTTGCGGCGGAACGTTCACAACAGTTCCTTCCAACAATTTGAGCATGGCTTGTTGCACGCCTTCCCCGGACACGTCTCGTGTTATGGAAGGGTTGTCGCTTTTGCGTGCTATCTTATCTATCTCATCTATAAAGACAATCCCTTGTTCGGCTCTTTTCACATTGTAATCTGCCGATTGCAACAAACGCGTTAAGATGCTTTCCACGTCTTCTCCCACGTAACCGGCTTCCGTAAGTACGGTAGCGTCCACAATGGCAAAAGGCACTTGCAACATTTTGGCAATGGTGTTGGCCATCAATGTCTTGCCTGTACCGGTGGGACCTACCAACAATACGTTGGATTTATCAATCTCTATGTCGTTGTTCCTTTCCAAAGACCCGGCTGCTCGAATCCTTTTGTAATGGTTGTATACGGCAACGGACAGAAATTTTTTGGCTTGCTCCTGTCCCATCACGTACAAATCCAAATACGCATGGATTTCTTCAGGTGTCATGGACCATGCAGAATCGTCGTACATTTCATCCAATCCGGAACGACTGCCCGATTTGCCCGGTTTGCCATACATTTCTTCCACAACGGCCGAAGCGTCTGTCAAACAGTCTTCACAAATAGCCGCATGGAGTCCCGTAATGAGCATACCCGTTTCTTCACTGGACCTGCCACAAAAAGAACAACGGTCTGTGTCACGCGGATTTTTCTGCATTACTTCTTGGATTTTTTCAATACCTCATCTATGATACCGTATGAAACGGCTTCAGGTGCACGCATCCAAAAATCTCTGTCTGCATCTTTCCTGATTTGCTCCAGGGGCTTTCCTGTATGTTCAGACAATACTTGATACAACTGCTCTTGCAGCTCCAGAATCTCTTTGACGGCAATGGCCATATCGGCCGCTTGTCCTTCCACGCCCCCTACAGGTTGATGGATCATCACCCGTGCGTGCGGCAAAGCCGAACGTTTTCCTTGGGCTCCTGAAGCCAGCAACACAGCAGCCATAGAAGCGGCTTGTCCCGTACAAATGGTCGCCACGTCTGAATGGATCAGTTGCATGGTGTCGTAAATACCCAATCCGGCCGTTACAGAACCTCCGGGAGAATTGATATACAGCTGAACATCTTTTCCTGGATCTACAGAGTCCAAAAACAAGAGCTGTGCCTGCACAATGTTGGCTACTTGGTCCACAATGGGAACACCCAGAAACAAAATGCGGTCCATCATCAAACGGCTGAATACATCCATTTGGGCTACATTCAGTTTCCGTTCTTCTATGATGTAGGGTGTTATGGAATTTTGTGGGCTTCCGTATACAGACATGTACCTATGCAGACTCAGGCTGCTGATGCCCATGTGCCGCATGGCGTATTTTTCAAATTCAGTCATTTCTTATTCTTCTTTGTAATCTAAAGTTACGTTTTCGCGAATATACGAAATAACTTTGTTCTCTTCTGCTCGTTCGTACAGGTTTCTAGCCTCCTTTTCATTGCCCAGCATGCTTTCTGCAAAAGTCACCAAATGCTCGTCAGGAACGTTGGGCATACCGTACATGGCAAATTGATACCGTGCCATAACAAGAGCGCTTTCCATCATGTCTTCTTTTTCTATCTTCAAATCGCCTTGTTTCATAACGGCACCCCGCACCAATTGCCAACGGAAATCTTCCAAAAAGGCAGGAAAATCTTTTTCTATTTGCTCCATAGTGAACTTCCCTTCATTTCCTTCATACAACCAGCGTTTCAACAAGTTTTCCGGCAATTGGATGGCGGCTTTCTCCACCAATGTCTTTTTGACCTCCTGTGCAAAGTGGTAGTCGCTTTCACCTTCGTTGTTTCTCTCCAACTGTTCTTTGATTCTTTCTACAAAAGCATCTGACGTAGTGACGGCATCGGGTCCGTACAGCTTGTCATACAACTGTTGGTTTTCTTCTGCTTGTACAAATCTTTTGATTTCCTTTACAACAAAAGTAAACACCGGATTTTCAGGTTCTTGCCACTCTTCCGGCTTGGCTTGGAACAAAGCCACCCGGTCGGCTTCCTTAGGCAACAACACGGAAATATCTGCCTCTACGCTTTCGCCTACGGTTTTGCCTATGAACGGTTTCTTATCTTTCAGTTTGTCTACTGTTTTCAAGTTCAAATACGTATTCTCTATTGTATTTTCTCCTTGTTGCAGATCTACCTTCAAGAAATCTTCTTTTTCCACTTTCTCCACATCTTGCATAGTGCCGTGCTGATCCAACAGTCCTTTCTTATATTCTTCCACTTGTTTATCTGTGACTTTCTTACGGACATACGGAATGTGCACGTCTTTCCCAAGGGCTACGTTCACTTGAGGCGCCAACATCAAATCAAAAGAAAAGGAAAATTCCTTGTCGTTATCCCAGTCAGACGGTTCTTGGTCTTCAGATCCCAAAGGTTCTCCAATAATATGGATGGCCTCTTTTTCCATATAATCGTTCAATCCTTCAGATACGACGGCTTGTACCTGCTCCAGCAAGGTGGATTTTCCATACATTTTTTGTACCAGACCCAACGGTACCATACCTTTTCTGAATCCTTTCAAATCCAAGTTCCTGCGTATGTCTTGCAAGGCTTTTTTCACCTTTTCACTGTAATCTGCCTCTTCCACCAAAACGTGTACTTGCAAGGATAAGTCGTCAATTTGTTTCTTAGTGATATTCATAACATTGTTCTTATAAAGGGCTGCAAAAGTAGCTATTAATCCCCAAAAAAACCAATCCTTTTCTTACCTTTGTAGTATGAGAGAAAAAATAGTGGCAGGAAACTGGAAAATGAATACTTCTGTGACAGAAGGAGTCCAATTAACCCGTGAAATATTGGCAGGTGCAACACAAATTCCGGAAGGTGTGCATGCCATCATAAGCCCGCCTTATACACACCTTTTCCCTATTGCTCAACTGCTGGAAGGACAAAACCGTATTGCCTTGGCGGCACAAAATTGTGCAGAAGAGTCTAAAGGAGCTTATACGGGTGAAGTATCGGCCGGTATGATTGCCTCTGTACCTTGTTCGTATGTTATTTTAGGACACTCGGAGCGTCGTACCTATTACGGCGAGACAGACCAAACGTTGTGGAACAAATTGGTTCAAGCTTTGGAAAACAACCTCAGACCTATTTTCTGCGTAGGAGAACTTCTGCAGGAGCGCGAAGAAGACCAACATTTCCAAGTAGTGGCCTCTCAGTTAAAACACGTGATAGGCGCATTGGAACCGGCTGATTTTGAAAAAATCATCATAGCATACGAACCCGTCTGGGCCATTGGTACAGGAAAAACTGCTACGTCTGACCAGGCCCAGGAAATGCACGCGTTCATTCGCTCGTTTCTGGCCGGAATCTTTGGAGAAGCAACGGAAAAAACACCCATACTTTACGGCGGCAGTTGCAACCCGTCCAACGCAAAAGAGCTGTTCTCGCAACCCGATATCGACGGCGGACTGATTGGCGGAGCTTCGCTAAAAGCAAACGATTTTTTGGCCGTTGCCAAAGCGTTTGAATAAATATTTATGGAATATATAGCTGTCAACATAGTACTGGATCCCCATCAAGAGGAAACAGAAGGCATTTTGGTAGCAGAACTGGATGCCATCGGCTACGAAGGTTTTCAAACAGAAGAACACGTAATGACGGCGTATGTGCCGGCTAAAACATACAATGAAACCCACCTTCGTATTGTCCTGAACACATACGGCATTCAGGATTTCACAAAAACGTACATCCCCTATAAAAATTGGAACGCAGATTGGGAACTCCGTTTCAGTCCCATCCTTCTGGAGACGGGAAAAGGATGCAGCGTTCGTGCTCCAAAAAATGGATCTATGGTCCCCGTCTGGCCGGAAGTAGCTTACAAACTGGTCATCAAACCGGAACTAGCCTTTGGAACAGGACACCACCCCACCACGCTGATGATGATGGAAGCCTTGTTGACCATGGAGCAAGCCGGACTCATCAAAAACAAACGCGTTTTGGACTTCGGGACCGGTACGGGCATCTTGGCCATATTGGCGGCAAAAATGGGCGCAGCCGCCCCCGTACATGCACTGGATACCAACATCCAAAGCGTTCGCTCCTGTAGAGAAAATGCACTTCTCAACAAAGCAGATCAACAAATCCGTGTCCACCATGCGGGGCCTGCAGCTATCCAAAAAGGCAGGTACGGACTCATCCTGGCCAACATCCACCGCAACGTACTCATAGAAGAGATGGATACAATGGCCCGAGGCCTGGAACCGGGCACAAGTCGTTTGCTGTTGAGCGGTTTCTTTACAACAGATATCCCGGCATTTATAGAAGCCGGCCAAAAAAACAATTTGACCCTATACGAACAAAAAGAAAACGAAGGATGGAGCCTGCTCCACTTCATAAAAACAACATGATTCAAACACTATTTACTTCAAATAACAAACCCACAGAAAAAGAACGAAAAGCAATTGTAGATTTTCTACACACCCATTTAGAAAAATTCAGAGATACAAAAGAAGAAATCAATCGATCCCTTACATACGTATTGCAAGAAACCCCGTCTGCAGGCGGATTTATATTGCAACTAAAGGAGAATACCACTCTTGTATGCGTAGTGGTAGTGGCAAAAACAGGTATGAGTGGTTTTGTACCGGAAAACCTGTTGGTATATATAGCTACCCACAACCAATACAGAGGAAAAGGTATTGGTAAACAAATGATACAAAAAACCATAGAAACGGCCCAAGGAAGTCTGGCTCTTCATGTAGAACCGGACAATCCTGCAAAAGCTCTGTACGAAAGTCTGGGCTTTACAAACAAATATCTGGAAATGAGATATATAAAATAAAAAGATTATGGCAACAATTTCGCTGGACACAGCTAAGCTAAAAGCCAACTTTGAATATCTAGATACTCTATTCAGAAAAGAAAACATTCAGTGGGCTGTCGTATCCAAGCTTCTTTGCAGAAATAAAGAATACATACAAGAACTCCTGAAGTTGGACATCAAACAAATTTGCGACTCCCGGGTCACCAATCTCAAATTGATAAAATCCATACGACCGGATGTTGAAACCATTTACATCAAACCTCCGGCCAAACGATCCATAAAATCCGTAGTGCAATACGCAGACATCAGCATGAATACCCAATTGGAGACCTTGCGTTTGCTTTCAGAAGAAGCTCAGCGGCAGCAGAAAATCCACAAGGTCATCATCATGATCGAATTGGGAGAATTGCGTGAAGGTGTCATGCGCGATGATGTGTTAGACTTTTACGACAAAGTGTTTCGTATGCACCATATTGAAGTAGTTGGATTGGGAGCCAATTTAAGCTGCCTGTACGGCATCTTGCCCAACCAGGACAAGCTCATTCAATTAAGTCTGTATCAACAATTGATAGAAGCCAAATTCAACAAAAAGATCAAATATGTATCGGGTGGTTCCTCCGTTACCATACCGCTCCTGCTCCAAGGATTGTTACCGGAAGGCATCAACCATTTTCGTGTAGGAGAAACGCTCTTCTGTGGTACGGATGTATACCACAATACGACGTTACACAATATGCGTACGGACGTATTTGTCCTGTTTGCACAAATCATAGAATTGATAGAAAAGCCTGTGGTTCCCACAGGCGAAATAGGTACAAATTTGGAAGGAGAAACACCTGTTTTTGACGAAACCTTACAGGGTAAAACAAGTTGCAGAGCCCTGATAGATTTAGGCCTACTGGATGTAGACAGAAAACACTTGGTGCCGTCAGACACCAATATCACTATTGTGGGAGGCAGTTCGGACATGTTTGTCATTGATTTGGGAGACAACGAAAAAGGATATAAAATAGGAGACTCTTTAGAGTTTAAACTAGATTATATGGGTATCTTACGGTTGCTAAACTCTAAATATATAAAAAAATCATTCCGTACTTCGCCATAAACAAATGGTCAAAAAAGTTTTTAAAGCGCTGTTTTATACACTTGTAGCACTCTTTCTTTTAAGCTTACTTGTGGTTGTAGTGTACCGCTATGTGCCGGTACGCTACACTCCGCTGATGGCCATTCGGACGGCGGAATACAAAAGGCAGAAAGAAAATGTGGTACGTCATCACCATTGGGTCCCCTTGGAACACATATCTGTGCACCTGGTCCACGCCGTAGTGGCTTCTGAAGACCAGCGGTTCTTTGAACACAGAGGTTTTGATATGGAAGAAATCAGAAAAGCACGCAGTGAAAACCTTACGCGCCGCCGTCCCAGAGGCGCCAGTACCATCACGCAACAAACGGCAAAAAATGTATTCCTGTGGCCTGGCCGCTCCTGGGTACGAAAAGGACTGGAAGCGTATTTCGTCTTCCTGATGGAACGTTTTTGGAGCAAAGAACGAATAATGGAAGTGTACCTGAATTCTATAGAAATGGGAAAAGGGATTTACGGGGCCGAGGCCGTTGCACGGCAGCACTTTCACCGAACGGCATCACAACTCACAAAAGCACAAGCTGCTCTGATTGCCGCCACGCTCCCCAATCCTCTGCGATTCAACTCGTCAAACCCCTCGGCTTATGTCCTTCGTCGCCAAAGGAGCATCCTCCGGCAAATGGACTTGATGGGCCTCCCCGCCGTTAAGAACGGCCGGTAAGCATACGCGTCATATCCGACCCGCTGGGTTGCTGGAAAATCTCCAAACCAAAGAATGCCACAGCCGCCATCAAATGGTCAAAGATGTCGGACTGAATCTGTTCGTATTCCGTCCAAATGGTTGTCTTTGTAAAACAATAAATTTCTATGGGAATGCCGCGGTCTTCAATAGTCAATTGCCTGACCATAAGAGCCATATCTTTACGAATGTCTTTGTGGTTTCGCAAATAATTTTCTATGTACTGCCGAAACACGCCAATGTTTGTCATACGACGCCCGTTGATGAGTACCGACGTATCTACCTTCTGCTTTTTGTTAAAAGCATCTATTTCTTTCTGACGGGAAACCAGGTAATCTTCCAACAACTGATACGACAAGAAACGCTCCCGCATATCGGGATCCACAAATTTGATGGAAGCGGCGTTGATATACAAAGCCCTTTTGATGCGCCTGCCCCCACTTTCCTTCATCCCCCGCCAGTTTTTAAAACTGTCCGTAATAAAATAATACGTTGGAATGCTCGTAACCGTCTTATCCCAGTTCTGCACTTTCACCGTATTCAAGTTGATGGCTATCACGTCGCCGTCTGCGTTGAACTTGGGCATTTCCACCCAATCGCCAATACGTACCATATCGTTGGCAGACATCTGTACACTGGCTACCAAACCCAAAATGGTGTCTTTGAAAATCAACATGATCAAAGCCGTCATGGCACCGAAAGCCGTCAGAAAATACGTGGGTGATTTGCCCATGAGGATGGACAAAATCAGAATGCCTGCCGCAATATACAAGATGATGCGTATCAATTGCACGTAACTGGCTATGGGCTTGTCAGAAAAAGCTTTGTTTTTCAGCAGCACTTGCTCCATTACCCGTAGCAATGCATTTATTATCATCAAGATAACAACAATCGTATAGATTTCTGTCAGTTGAACGACAAACGGCAATATGCCTTCAAAGTCTTGAAACAAAATGGGAGCCACTACCCGTATAATGATAACGGGAACAATATGGGCCAGGCTGGTAAATACGTTGTTGTCCATCAACAAATCGTCCCAAGTGGCTTTGGAACGTTTTACATATCTATAAACCGGCCCTCTGACTATCAAACGTGTAAACCTGAAAAAAGCCCAGGCCAAAATTCCCATGACCGTAAGCAATATTAACAGCCTTAGAAAAGGAGCCATGCCTTCCGTTACACCTACTCCCAAAAGAATTTTCTCAATCCAATGTGCCAATTTTTCCATAATTATCTCATTTTATAAAAGAGACCGCGGTCTTGTCTTTCCGTTTGAACAATGCCTTCTGCTTCCATCACATCCAAGTATTTGTTGATTTCGTTCACGTGCAATCCCGTAATCAGTGATAAATCATCCAACGTACAAGGCCTGCGGACCAACGTCTCTTTGATGACGTTTTCTACGTCTTCTCTATACGCACCGGATGTTTTTCTATCTACGGCACTTACTATTTCCAAATGGGGCAAATCCCAATATTCACGAATGCTTTCCAGTTCTTTACACGTAGCACTGCGTATTCCGCCCTCTGTACCCGGTCTGTCCAACGTGTTGAGCTGTACTTTGTGGGGGTTGATCTCCAGAATGGCTTCTTTAAGCAAGTCCAATTCCTGAGTGGTGTCGTTGTATCCGGGAACTACAAATACTTCCAACCACATTTGTCCTGCAAAATCTTTCCTAAAATGAGCCAACGCCTTGATATACGCCTGCAAATCGAGCGAAGAATCGGGACGGTTGATCTTCTGAAACACCTCTTCCGTAGCGGCATCCAATGAAGGCAGTATGTAATCCACTTTCAAGATTTCCTTGCGTACTTGCTTGTCAAAGAGCAAGGTGCCGTTCGTCAACAAAGCCAATGGCAGATGCGGTCTTATGCTTTTGATGAAATCAATCACCTGCCCGATGGCGCTGTTCAAGGTAGGTTCTCCGTATCCGGAAAACGTAATAACCTCCGGGTCCGGATGGATTTTGAAAAAATCTTCCAGCTCTGCTATGATCTCATGCGCCGGTACGTATTCCGCTCTTTCTGCCGTCAGGGATGTCGTCTTCCCTACTTCACAATAAATACAATCCAACGAACAGACTTTCTTGGGAACCATATCTACTCCCAAAGACATACCCAATCTGCGTGAGGGAACGGGTCCAAAAAGATGTTTGTACATAATGGCTACAAATTTAATAAGGAATTTTATCTTGCTTCTCTTCCCAAGCCTTCATCAAGTCCTTAGCCAACGGTACATCCAGTTGCACAAGAGATACCGACCGTTGCTCCGGCGGCAAAGCCAATTCGTCGTATATAAACTTGTCGCTAAATCCAATCCTCTCTGCATCTTCCCTATCGGCTCCGTAGTACACCGTTTTGATACCGGCCCAATAAATAGCGGCCAAACACATAGGACAAGGCTCGCAACTGGTATAGATAACGGCATGGGGCAAATGAAATGTCTGCAAATTACGACAGGCGTCGCGAATGGCCATGACTTCTGCGTGTGCCGTCGGATCATTGGACGAAGTAACGCTGTTGCATCCCCTGCCTATGATCTTTCCGTCTTGTACAATAACGGCCCCAAACGGACCTCCCTTGTTTTCGTGTACGCATTGAAACGCTTGTTCAATGGCTTGAGTCAAAAAATGTGTATTCATAATGTCAAAAAAAGGGTTACAGGCAAAAACCGTACCCGTAACCCATGCTACTGAAAGATTACTCGATTGTTACTACTTGCTCTCTTTCCAAATTCTTTTCAGATGCTCCAAATCTGTCATCCAAGCTTCTATGTCTTCTTCGTGCTCCAGTTCGTCATGAAGAATCTGTACGGCCATACGGTGTGTGGCGTGGTCTTTACCCGCCGTAAAGTTGGCAATTTCTTGATAACGCTGAATAGCACATCTTTCACCAACTAAGTTTTGCTCAAGAATTCTTTCAATGTACGGATCTGTGGGGTCTTCGTATGCGCAGCGGGCGTGTTTTGTCCAGTCTGCAGGATTTGTCACAGGAGTTCCTCCCAATTGAAGTATTCTTTCCGCAACCATTTCTGCGTGTTCCAATTCTTCGTCTGCGTGTTTGAGCAATTCGGCTTCAATTTCACTTCTCATGGGCCCTTCCATAACGCGGGCTCCAATCCAGTATTGATAATAAGCCAACCATTCTTCTGCCAAAGCACCGTTCAGCATTTCTAAAAGTTTGTCAACATCAACCGATGATACTTTAATTCCTTCTTTTCCCATTATACAAGTAATTTTAAAGGTTTATTAAGATTCAACGCAAGATACAAAAAATATTGTTTTACCACCCATCGTTTTGTGCCTTCCACAAATTTTTGTATCTAGCAAACTTAAATTTCAAAAACCCGGCTTTTTTATGAGCAATCTGAACAGAAATTTGACGCAAGGAAGTATAGGCAAGCAGCTCGTTTCCCTTACATGGCCTATGCTCTTTGGTATGATTGGGATGGTGATTTTCAACCTCACAGACACGTTTTTCTTGGGACGTTTGGGGGTTGAACCGTTGGCTGCCATCAGTTACACCTTCCCGGTCATCATGTTTTTGAACGGCATTGCTCAAGGCATCGGTATTGGTACCAGTTCGCTCGTATCGCGCAACATCATCAAAGCCGATAAAAAAGAAATGCAAACGATGGCCGGCAGCGCTTTGCTTTTGGGTATCCTTATGGTCGTTCTTTTTGTGGTTTTGGGACTTCTTACCATCCGGCCCCTCTTTTCCTTATTGGGAGCCGAGGGAGATATCCTGGAATACGTCCACGATTACATGTCCATCTGGTATATGGGGGTGCTTTTTGTGGTGATTCCCATGGTAGGAAACAACATCATCAGAGCCACGGGCGATACCTTTACACCCGGTATGACTATGTTGGCATCGGCCGTCATCAATACCATCCTGGACCCGTTGCTTATTTTTGGAATAGGTCCTTTCCCGCAAATGGGCGTAAAAGGAGCCGCCTTGGCTACCGTCATCGCGCGAAGTGTAAGTATGGTAGTGGTAGTAATCGTGCTTATGCGCAGGGAAAAACTTTTGACCTTCCACTTAGGTCCCTTCAAAGCCGTCGGCCGCATTTGGAAGAAAATCCTCTACATTGCCGCACCGGCTACATTGGGTCTGCTCATCACCCCGCTTTCGCTAGCCGTCATTACACGTATTGTATCGGCTTTCGGAAAAGAAGCCATGGCCGCCTTTGGCGTAGCTTCGCGCGTTGAAATGTTTGGATTGATGGTCATTTCGTCTCTCAGTTCGGTCATGATTATCTTTGTAGGACAAAATTACAGCAACCACCAATACTCCAGAATTCAAAGAGCTTTAACTCACGCCCGCAATTTCTCCCTGCTCTGGGGAGGATTTGTTTTCCTGTTGCTGTTGCTTTTTGCCGGTACCGTAGCCAGCATCTTTACAAAAGATGCACAAGTCATTGCCATAGCGCGGCAATACTTCTTGATTATTGCCGGAAGTTACGGATTCCAAGGACTGGTCACGTTGAGCACGTCTGTGTACAACGGGTTGAACAAACCGTATCCTTCCATTTTCTTCATAGCCGTACGTACGTTCGGATTGTTTGTACCGTTGGCATGGGCCGGTTCGCGACTCATTGGCCTGACGGGCGTTATGTGGGCCGGTTTTACAGCCAATATCCTGGTAGGTATTGCCGCTTTCATGTACCTACGCAGAATGGTTACTCAGATTTCAATATCCCATATGCCGCAGGCACGCTCCAGCTCTACCAAAGCCACGGAACAATCGAACAACGCTTCGTAATATCCTTCTTGCACCTCGTTGTACGTTCTCTGGGCATTGAGTACTTCCAAAATGCTCGTTTCTCCGTATTCGTAGCTATAGATGATTTTTTGTAAAATGTCTTCCGACTGCTTCAGTAAACCTTTGTTAAACTGTTCTACGCGTTGCAAAGCAGCCGTATAGCGAGCGTATTTTTGCAACACGCGCGTTCCGATTTCCAGTTCTACGGCTTTGTATTGCCGGTCACTCTGTTCGGCTTCAAAACGCGCCGCATTCAGTTCTCCCTTGTTTGCGTTGGAGAATTTCAGCGGAATGCTCACACCTGCCGTTACGGCATAAAAAGCCGGCTCGGCTGCTTCTTCGTTCAACACCACAGAGGAATATCCACCACCAATACTCAAATCCAAATCAATCATCCGATTGGCTTTGGCCAAACGCAAATTGTGCCGAGACACATCTCTGGATTTCAAAGCGGCTTGCAAATCGGCGCGGTTGTTCCGGGCCGTAACCACCAAATCTTCCGGCCTGAACTCCCTCTTCATATACGTCAGAGTCCCTTCCAGAGAATCCGGCAACGTGACCGATTCCAATCCTTGCATCCACGACAATTCGTGCAGCGCTTCCTGATAATCGGCTCGGCCTTCGTACATGTCGTTGAGCAAGGTTATGGCCTCCAACATGGATTGCTGCGCTTCTACTTCTTTTATCAACCCTTCCCGAAACCGGATACTGTCGGCTTGCGCCAAGGCCCACATCTGCTTATAAGAAGCCTGCTGAATAGCGTATAGTTCCCGTTGTTTGAGAGCCGCCAAATAGGCTGTTACGGCATCGGCCCGCAATTGGTGGAAATAATCTTCCAGCAACGCTTCCGTCATCTCTTTTTCACTCTGCGCCAAATCTATGCGGGCTCTGCGTTTGCCGCCCAATTCCAACGTGTAGGTCAAAGCAGCTTCCCATTCGTACCCCATTTGCAAGCTCCAGTTTTGGTTGTTGGCGTAATTGATTTCCAATTCCGGATCGGGGAAAACGCGGGCCGCCTGTACGTTGGCACGGGCAATGTCCACATTGTATTTTTCTGCCAAGTATTCAATATTGGAGTTGATGACACGATTCATATAGACTGAAAACGTAAGCACATCCTCCTCTGGCACCTCTTGCGCCTGCAAATCCAGAGAACACACGGCACCAAAGCCTATGATTGCTAAAAAAACAAAAATCCGTTTCATGATTGTACTTCCTTTTTCAATTTTCTCTTTTCCAACATATAATACAAAGAAGGCAACGCATACAGCGTAATGATGGTTCCTATGAGCAGACCGTATACAATGACGGTAGCCAACGGACGTTGCACATCAGACCCTATGCCTGAAGATACAGAGGCCGGGAACAATCCCAATATGGCCACCGTTGCCGTCATGAGCACCGGTCTAAAACGGTGCGATACGCCTTCCACAACGGCTTCTTTCAAAGCCGTCCCCCTCTTTCGTAAAATGTTGATATGCGATATCATAATCACCCCGTTTTGGATAGACACTCCAAACAGTGCGATAAAACCTACTGCCGAAGATACATTGAACGACATCCCCCTGAGGTTCAGGGCCAACATCCCTCCAAACACAGACATGGGCAGCAAGGCTATGAGCAGTCCTGCTTGACGGAAGTCTCCAAAAGCCCCGTACAGCAACAAAAACATCACGGCCAAAGCCAGCGGCACCAAGACAGCCAATCGCGAATACGCCCGACTTTGGTTTTCAAAATGGCCGTCCCAACGAATTTGGTAATCCGTATGGTCGTACTGGATTTCCCGTGCAATGCGCGCCTGCGCCTCCTTCATAAAGGAAGTCAAATCCCTACCCCTCAAGTTGATGCCTACGGTCAAGTGCCGTTTGTTCATTTCCCTGGAAATGGTGCTGGCCCCCAACGTAGTACGTATATCGGCTACTTGCGACAGAGGAATACGACTTCCCGTTGCCGAGGTCAACATCAGTGCTCCAATAGACTCCGGCGAGTCGCGGAAGCGCTCCGGATAGCGGCAAATGACATCGTACACTTTGCTGCCAATGAACACCTGCGATATGGCTTTCCCGCCTATGGCTACTTCTATCAGCTCAGATACATCGGCTACATTCAGACCGTATTGCGCCATCTTTTCCCTATCCACGGCTATCTGCAGCTGCGGCAGCGGCGGCTCTTGGTCAATGACCACGTCGCCCGCTCCGGGAATCCGGCTTGTCACCTCCTTGACGGCCTCGGCAATACGCCGCGTTTCATCCAGATCTTCTCCGTACACCTTGATGGCCAAATCGCTATGCGTTCCGGCTATCTGATCCATCACCATATCTATGATGGGCTGTGAAAAGCCTACCGTATACCCGGGCATTTTATCGATGGCAGCGGCCATGTCGTTGATCAAATCGATCTTTCGACGGCCCCTCTTCCATTGTTTGTAAGGCTTCAGCCCAATGGAGTACTCCACGTGCGAAATGGAGAACGATTCGGCGCCCTCGTCGTCTCGGCCCGTCTGCGACATCACGTACGTCACTTCTTCGTAAGAAGCCAGGTGGTGCCGCAGTTCATCGCTCATTTCCTTCGCTTTGTCTAACGAAAGCCCGGGCGGCATAGCAACCTGCACCCATATGCCTCCTTCGTCAAGCGGAGGCAAAAAGTCCTTACCTACTGTGATGCTCAACAAAATGGCAGCACCCAACACCACAGCCAGCGGCAAGAACACCCGTTTGGGACGCTCCAGCATACGTTCGGTGTGGCGTTTGTAGCTTGCCGTAAATTTCTCCAGCCACTTGTTGTGGTACACCTTCATGGGTTTTCGGTACACGGCAAAGGCCATCCCCGGAATGAGCAGCAAGGCTACAGCCAAGGCACCCAACAAAGCATATCCCACCGTAAAAGCCATGGGCGTAAAGAGTTTCTTTTCTATCCGCTCAAAAGCAAACAACGGCAGGTACGCCACTATGATAATGAGCGTAGCAAAGAAAATGGGTTTGGCCACTTCCAGCACGCGCTCCACAATCGTTTGCTCATCCAAAGGCGCATGCGGGTCGTCTTCCCGTTTTTTGAGAATCGTTTCCATCATCACAATAGCCCCGTCCACCAGAATACCAAAGTCTATGGCTCCGAGCGACAACAAGTTGGCCGGTACGTCCGTTACGTACATAAGGATAAAGGCTATCAACATAGACAACGGAATGGTTACGGCCACAATGACGGCTCCGCGCCAGCTGCCCAGAAAAATGATCAACACAGCCACCACCAACACAATCCCAAAGAGCAACGTATGCGATACCGTTTGCAACGTGGCGTCTACCAAATCTGTCCTGTCCATGAACGTGTGCATGTACACCCCCTCGGGCAAGATGTCCGTATTCAGTTCTTCCACTACTTCCCGTACTTCTTTCAATACTTTGGACGGGTTCTCATGGCGCAGCATCTGGATGATACCTTCCACCCCGTCTGAGCAATCATAATCGCCTTCCGTATAACCAAAAACGCCTTTGCGTTCCAAGTTTCCGTATTTGAGTTCTCCTACATCGCTTAAGAAAACAGGCGTTCCGTTTACCGTTTTTACGACTATATGACCCAGATCGTCCAAGTCTTTTACCAAACCAATACCCCGGACTACGTAGCTCAAGTCGCCACGAACAATCATGCTGCCGCCGGCGTTGGCGTTGTTGTCTTCAATCGTTTCTATGACTTGAGACAACGAAAGGTCGTATTCCTGTAACTTGTCGGGGTCTACCTCTATCTGAAATTGCGTGGTAATACCGCCTACGTTGCTTACATCGGCTATCCCGCTGATCTGACGCAAACGCGGAATGATGACCCAATGGTGCAAGTCTGTCAATTCTCTGAGCGTATGGTTGTTGCTCTTGAGGATATACCTGTATACTTCTCCCGTAGGCGAGGTCAAGGGATTCAATTCCGGCTGCGCATCGTACGGCAATTCCACATTGTTGATACGTTCCTGTACCCGTTGACGGGCCCAGTAATCATCTTCTTTATCGTCAAATACTAACATGATGATGGACAGCCCAAACGTATTCTTACTACGCATCACGTGCAAGTTGGATATGCCGTTCAATTCTCTTTCCAACGGAATGGTAATCTGTTGTTCAATTTCTTCTGCAGCCAGACCCGGAACTTGGGTCACTACCTGCACCGTCACGTCGGCAATGTCCGGATACGCGTCTACAGACAAATTAGACCAAGCATACATCCCAAACAAAGCAACAATCACAAAAACGGCGGCCATCAGCCACCGACGCTCAATAAGCAAGGCAACAAATTTTTTCATGCTCAATCTGTGATTAAGTAAATACCGCCTTCTTTCACTATGACCTCGTCGGCTTCCACCCCTTGTATGATAATGACTTCATGAGCATTAGCCGTAACGGCTGCAACGGGCCTTTTCACAAACACCCTTTCTGCTATTTGTACCAGCACATAGGGATTTTCTTGGCCTTGCAGAACGGCCGTAGCCGGTACTATGACAGACAATTTGGGTTCGTTGATAAAGCGCACCCTGGCAAACATACCCGGACGCAAAAAACCTTCGCTGTTGTCGCACGTGACAAATACTTGTACGGAACGCGTCTCTTCGTCCAACAATTTGCCTACGTAAGAGATGGTTCCTTCAAACGCATGCTCGGGATACGCATCTGTATATATTTCTACTCTATCCTTTGGATTGATGGATTGCAAATATCGGGAGGAATAATGTTGTGAACATCATCGGTTAGTTGGTCCGGTGTTTCAAATATTGGGTCACAAGCCGTTGTGAGCGCAAAAACACCAACAAGAACAAAAAAGAAACTAAATAACGTTTTAATTTTTTTCATAACACATATCTTTTAAAATTAATACTCTCTAAAATGGAGGTACAGATCATAAATCATAACCATCTATAGGATTATGAATGGTATTGAGGGTACAAGGGTACTAAGGCTACTGAAGGTGCTGAAGGTGCTGAAGGAATCAGTGGACACTTGTGTATAGCATTACTGTGTCCTAGGGAATGCGATGCATGTAAAGTTATGCTTTTTATAATCATTTCCAAATACTTATGAAAGATATTGTCCAGATTCGTCTGGCTATATTTTTGACCTTTAACTGCGCTGGCGTTTTCTATATTAATTATTAGTAATAACTTTAAAACAAAATTGACAGGCCATGGGTGTAATTCATATAATCACAGGATTTCTTATGATTGGCATGGGGTTTTTAGTTAAATCTTCCCCCAATCTGATAGCCGGATACAACACGATGCCGGAAGACAAAAAGAAACATGTTGATATTGAAGGACTATCAACATTCATGCGTAACAGTTTTATCATTATTGGGTTATCAATTGTTGCCGGATATTATGTATTCAAATGGATTGGATGTACCGCAATTGCTAATTCCATGATACTGATTGCCACTGTAATTGGCGTAATCATTATGCTGATACATGCACAAAAATTTGACCACAATAAGAAAAATACAAAAAAAACAAAACTCATTTATTTTATCCTTGGACTTGTAGCTGCTTTAGTAATTGGATTAATAACATATGGGTACATACCCTCAAAAGCAAAGATCACCAATGACCGTATTACATTCACCGGGATGTACGGATTTACAATGCTTGTTTCTGAAATTGATACTATCGAACTGTCTGATGCCATTCCAACTATTAAAATGCGGACCAATGGATTTAGTTCCGGAGTAGTCAATAAGGGATTCTTCAACTTAGATACATTTGGCAAGACTCGGCTACTTATCCATTCTGACAATACCCCATTCTTGATAATATCTAAAAGTACTACTGAAAAGATTATCATCAACTACAAAGACAAAGCAAAAACAGAACAGGTATTTGAAGAGATTAAAGCGCTGATTGACACATAACTGTGGCTAATACTTTCATTTACACAATTTATTGGACAGTGCTGATTTTTGCATAGATATAAAATGTGTTTTACAAAACACAAAATCTCTTCATTTTTGTGTTCTGCAAAGCACATATTTCTGCTAGACTGAATTTCTGAACCGCATCACAGGAAAGCAATCGGTTTTAATTCATAACTCGTACTACGTCCTCCCGCTGCTTCTTTTTGCAGGATGTCTTTTTCTATCAAGTCATTGATGTCTCTGATGGCAGTGTCTTTTGAGCATTTTGCAATTTTTGCCCACTTTGATGAAGTCAACTTTCCTACAAATCCATTGAGCAGTTTATTTAACAGTTTCCTTTGCCTTTCATTTATGGATGTTTCTGTGTGTTTAGACCAGAATGCTGCTTTTAACAGGACATTCTCTAACACCTGATCCGTTGCTTTTAAAGCGTTTATCAGACATAGTAGAAACCATGAAATCCATGCGGTAATATCGAGGTTCCCTTTTTGTGTTTTTTCCAGTATTTCATAGTACTCCTTTCTTTCTACCTGTATTTGAGCAGACATACTATAAAAACGTTGGTTTGTCTTATCCGATTGAGCCAACAACATATCTGTCAATGCCCTGGCTATCCTTCCATTCCCGTCTTCAAACGGATGAATAGTAACAAACCACAGATGCGCAACAGCCGCTTTTATAACCAAATCAACGTTTGAACTGTTGTTAAACCATTGCAGAAAAAGGCTCATTTCCTTTTCAACAAACAAGGAGTCAGGGGCTTGAAAATGCACCTTCTCTTTTCCCATAGCGCCGGATACAACCTGCATGGGTCCTGTAGTATCTTTACGCCAATCTGCCACTGTTATCTTGTACATTCCACTACGTCCCGTTGGGAACAGCGCCGCATGCCAGTCAAAAAGTCGTTGAGTTGTTAACGGATTAAAGCAGTTCTGTGTAGCATCCAACATCATTTCAACAACACCATCAACATGTCTATCCGAGTTTATAGAGGCTGCGATTTCCATACCCAACCTACGAGCTATTGAAGAGCGAACTTCTTCCCGATTTAAATACTCACCTTCAATTTCAGAAGATTTTAGTACATCAAGAGTTAATGTATCAAGTTGGGCTTCATTTCTGAGTTCAAACCCTATGGATTCCATTTTTCCAATGAGCCTCCCTTGTAAATTTCTCGCCTCGCTCAACAAATACACTAATTCATCATTTTTCCATGTGAAATTAGGCCAATGGTCATTTTGGTAAATAAACGGTCTCATTCGTTGCATATTTTGCAACAAATATACAAATTATTTGTTGCAAACAACACATTCGTTGCAGAATCTGCGACGAATAA
>Ga0265293_10002656_pt1 | contig 35131 bp, 37 predicted proteins | sample Munlanlewell138R_FD_192505 | JGI IMG/M metagenome (GOLD analysis project Ga0265293, IMG submission 192505) | Leachate microbial communities from a municipal landfill in Southern Ontario, Canada - Leachate well 138R | ecosystem: Engineered > Solid waste > Landfill > Unclassified | place: Canada... | reverse complement strand
AATCAAGTACTCGATGTAGTGGTAACTCCTCAGACTGTCTTGACCATTTATCACCTGTATGCCTCCAAACCTTAGCTGAAATGTCAACTTTTCCACGGTCATTCCACTGAGCTAATCCTAATGACAGTCCTTTAGCGTCAGAATTATAAGCATATCTTCCATCAACATTCTCATAATTTTCTGACACAAAAACTGGCTTATGCTTTAAAGTAGTTGGTATCTTCATTAGTAAACCTCCTATATAATTATCTTCATTTTATCCTGATTTCGAATAGTTAAGTTATATTGCTTATTTCTTTTGGAGTTTAGCAATTATTTAGTGCTTACTTAATTAGTAAATTAGTAAATTACTACCTAACTAAATATAAGTCTTTGATTGAATAATGTCAACAGCAATATAGGTGAGGCTTAGTTGATTAAAAACGGCCTCTACTAAACAGTAGAAGCCGAAATTGAAAGATTATTTAAAACCTTCTTATTACTTTTGTGTTTGTAAGACTAATTTAAAAGCTAAGCCGATATAAACTAATCCAACAAGCTTTCCAGACCAAGCAGAATTTGGTTTATTATCGACAAGCAACTTATCACCAATAATACTAGTCAGGAACACTAACAGCGTAGTATATGCTATGCTCATCAGAACAAAAATTAACCCAAGCATCAATAACTGTAACGTCACTGATGAGCCATCATTTCGTACAAACTGCGGTAAGAAGGCAAGAAAGAATAATGCAGTCTTAGGATTTAGTAACTCAACGAACAAAGCTTGACGAAATGACAAATTACTATTTTTTCCCTTGTTATCTGATATATCAGACATTCTAATATTTTTTGATTTCGTAACGATTGCAGTTACACCTAAATACAGTAGATATGCTGCACCTAAATATTTAACTATTTCAAAAGCTAATGCAGAAGTCATCAATATAGCTGATAGCCCAAGAACAGCAGCAATAGTATGAACCAAATCCCCTACAGCAATGCCAATTCCTGTATATATCCCATTTTTCTTGCCACCTTTAATCGTTTGCGATACTGTCAACAATACAGCAGGCCCAGGAATTAAGAATAACATGATGACTACCAATATATAAGTCAGCATACTTTACACTACTTTCGTTTTAATTTTAAAGCCTAATTATATCTCAAGCATTATATATCAAGAATTGTCTCTCAAAAATTATCTTTCAAAAATAATTGCACAATTAGTACGTTGATATGGCACATAAAGCTTACCATTACGAGTCTCTACATAATTATGGGCAAGTGCTTGTATTTTAGGTAAATAATCATCAGTAAGTTTCAATTGGCGATGCATAAAATCTGCCGCTTCCTCAATGCTATCTACAGGTTGGCCAAACTCATGCACTATTTTCTTACAACGAACCTTAGCACCTTCCGCCTCTAATAACGCAGCTGTACGGCAACCATCATTTAGACATGATTCATTGTCAAAATTTAATCCCAACTCCTTACTTAAAGGTTCTATGAAACCTCCTCGCCCTCCTGGCTGTGTACTCATTATAAATCCTGTTCGCCTTGTAGATGTCAATAACTGTCTAACCCGTTCAATTGAATTGAAAACCTTATACACATACATAGCCACACTTACATCTCCAGACTCAAGCTGCTCATCTGGCCATTTAGTATTATAAATATCAATGTTAGTTATACCTTGCTCTCGTGCACGTTTTCGAATATTCTCACATGCATCTTCATCATCTTCAACTGCTAGCAAGCGTTTACACATAGGTGCTAGATATAACGAAACAACACCTACGCCACTACCAATCTCTAAGACTGTGTCTTCTGGTTTAATTAACTCTTGAAAAAGCTCTTTCAGTGGTACTTCAGGATAATTTAACAAATTTGCAGCTTCTTCATACAATCTCATGCTGTTTTCACTCCAAAAATTCCCCATAGTTACACTCTCCCCCTATCTCCGTCGAGATATATACGTTCTGGAAACGCCTTCTTACTCATTACATGCCACATTTTATCTATATATGCAAGCGTATAAAACTGTTCAAAATAATGATAGTAATAAGCACCCTTGGTAGTCATACGATAGACACCGTTTTCCTTTTTCAGAAAACCTAAAATGCGGCATACAAAAAACTCTAACCCATATTCACGCTTTAATGATTTGCCAAAAAACTTCCGAAAATCCTTCGGATCTACCTTAGTAGTATATGCCATCCAAAAAAGATAATAGACCATCCGCTGTCTTAACGAAAATCGTAAGGTAAGCGAAGTTGGCAATTTATTTTGTTTAATTCTATTAATATATTCAGCAACAGAAAAAGTATTGATTTTAAATTGGTCAGTTAATAATGTAGTAGCAGAACAGCCAAATCCCAAAAAGTTATCCCTTGTCATAGACGAATACTTAACCGTATCTGCTTTGGCAAAAGTCCAAATTGATGTACGTACATAACCCTGCTCTTGACAATATGCGGTTATATCTTCTAGTAGCTTTCTTTTTGCCTTTTCTGACATAGGCTGGACAGAATTATTGGCAAAAGAGAATTGAATAAACGGATAAATTGCAATATGATTGGCACCGTTGGCAAATGCTATATTAATATCCTCTATTAAACTAGCAGATGTTTGTCCTGGAATAGCAAAGATTAAATCCATCGAAACTGTTTCAAATGGCACTTGACGAAGTGATTCAAACATTATATTTTGATTTATCTCTTTACGGCCAATTGATACAAGGGTTTCCTTGTTAAAAGATTGGATGCCAATACTTATTTTAGTGACACCTGCCGCTTTCAATTTAGTAAGTGTCTCAACATTGACATTCTCAGGATGCAACTCTACCCCTATACCTTCATCAATAATATAATACTTCTTTACAGTAGTTACTAATTCTTCTATATAATCTGCTAATAATGCAGGTGTTCCTCCACCAAAATATAAGCTAGTTACCTTCTTCTTTGAATTTAAAGATTTACCTACCATATTGATTTCTTCTATCAAAGCATTCTTATAATGATACGCAAGCTCACTCTCATACATAACCTTGCAGTAAGGGCAAAAGCTACAAATACGATTGCAAAACGGGATATGTATATATAAACCAAGATTGTCTATATGCTGATAGTTTAATTTACTGTCGTATTCTGGTTTAAAAATAAACGGACTAAACGATCTGGTAAGCCACATTTGTACTATTGTTGTTAATTTCATAGAATAATAGATTCCCCATTCTAAATCATTAATCCTTGTTTTGTCCGATAACTAACGGTACTAAGGGCTTTGTTATATATATCTTAAATAAGTTGTTAGCATATCAAAAATAACACGAATATTGCCCTTGAAAACTAAGGCATATTCTGCAGCAAAAAAATAGCCACACTTTTCACATAATCCTGGTATATCTACACACCGTCCACAAATAGACTGTTTACCATTTTCCATAACGACACACTGATGGCACGGAACATCAAACGTATTATGGACAATATAAGGGAAAGCACTTTTTAAATTGAAGATCGGATAACCTTCTCTAATTTTACATTCAATTTTATCACAAATCGCCTGTTTATCATTTACAGTTAATGACAACGACTCAGTCCCGGGATACGGAGTATGAAAATTAAAGGAAACTGCTCTTACATTAGGCTCATTTTTTGCTGTCTCACAAACTGCATCAATATCATGTTTGTTTAATTTATTTATCGCCATGTAGAAACAAATATTTGAGGACGAGGCGTTACGCACATTCGCCATAATAGTGTCGTAGGTATTGCCACGAATTAAATTATGACTTTCCTTGCCACCATCTAAACTTAGTAATATCAAATCTGCCTGCGGCAAATCTATTGCATATGTACCATTCGTAACAACATTGACAATTAAAAAGCCCATCTGCTTAGCTTCTATGACTAAATCCTGTAATGTTCTGCCAGCATCCTGCCACAGAAAAGTCTCTCCGCCACAAAAGAACAGAATTCTAATTCCTTGCTCGAATAATTGCTTCATTTCTGCTCTAATCTGTTCATATGGATATATCACTGCGGTAACATTGTTAACAGCACAATGCTTACACGATAAATTACACTTATCCGTTAAAATAATTGTTCCTAGAATAGCTTTTTTTCTGCGAAATAAAATTGTACTTACTCCGAAAACCGAGAACTTTAGGAAGCTAGAAATCTTCATAAAAACTTTCCCTTCATCAATACAGAATACAATTCTTCTATAATTAAGTCGTTCTGTTAAAACCATTTCGACATTTAAAGATAATTACCTTTAACTTAATTCAGCTTACATTCATTCAAATATAAATATAAACAGATAAACAAAACTTGGCATGCACCAAGTCTATAGACGCAGGTGAATGCCTTAGTTGCCGTTATACTATCAACATTAAATTTATAAATTCTGATAGTGCAAACAAAACTTGGCATTCGCCAAGCCTCTGGTGAAGAGAATGCCTTAGTTACACTTATGTACATCAGATATAATGTTATAAATTCTGATGTACCAAAAAGAGACCGACAAATTCTATTGGAACTTGTCGGTTGGGTATAAATCGTCGCTTAGGAATTGTCTCTCCGTAATAATCCAGTTACCTTCACGATACTCATAAGTTACTGTAAGTTGATATTTACCTAGCAGAATATTCTCGCCCTTTTGAATAGCTTGAACTTTAGTTCCATCAATCACTTCAATTTCGTATGGTTCTTCAAATACTAATACTACAGGTCCAGATCTAGAAATAAGATATAATCCATTTTCCTTTTCATTAAAAAAATCGTTAGCAAAGGTTTCTGCTAAGCTCTTATCCATAATCTCTGACATATATTGTACCCACTGTGCTTTGGTATCAAAGTTCTTCACTTTTCTAGTTGTTTCATCTACTTCTTGGTAAATACCGTTTCTAAAGGTATCCTCTAATTCTCTTAATGGAACTTCTGGAATATCACCAGCGTTATCAGCAGAATCGCCTAAGTCAGTTTTTGTATCAATCACTTCAATATTGAATTCATCTTCCCCTTGCTTAGCTATAACCTTCCAGCTATCAGTTGCCTTATCATAAGCTACAGATTTAATAGCTACTACCGCCTGCACATTTAGCTCATCTGAAGTCAATGCTCTACGAACAACCTCTGCTTCATTTAAATCTGCTCCGCCAACCTTTTTGCTTTTAATTAACGATATTCGAGTAGCCTTTGCTTGCCCTGGATAAGACTCAGCAACAGCATCAAACCAAGCTCGCACTGTTTCTCCAATATCTATTTGCTCAGTGTCACCTGATAACCATATTGCATTGTAAAATTCAGATACACCACCATTAGCGCTAAAATCTTGTGGTATTGGATCGACAACAAGAATTCTACCGTTATCCTTGGCTAATACATAGCCTTCAATGCCCATTTTATCATCAAAATCGTCCAACTTATCTGAGTTATCTGTATCCAATTCATCAGAAAATATTCCACAGCCAACTAATACAGCGCTCATTAAACAGACAATAATAAATATAACTTTCTTCATGAAGCTCCTCCTTTTTCTATAGTTTTCTATAGTCTTACATAGTATCTACTTTCGCATCTATATATTAAATATAGTCATACTATAGACGTATAAACATACTCACATGTTTCGTAATTTATACTTAAGCATTCAAATTTGATAAGATTGAACAGATTAAAATCCATCCAATTCTAATTGAAAAGGATGGATTAGTTCTAGAGTAGCTATTCTATTTAAGGTTATTGTTTTAGTGTAAATATTGTTGATATTTGTTATAGTCTGCTTCTTTGCATTCTAAGGATAGCATTATTCCGTCATTCTCATAGGATGTATCTATTACATGAGCGTTATCGTTTAAATATGACACAATATCTCCTTTATCATGCGGTATAAGCATTGTGCAATTTACATAATCCGTAAAAATAATTTGTTTTATAGCTTCTACCAAACGGTCAATTCCCACTTTATTCTTCGCAGAAATATACACACGGTCATAGCCGTCTTTTAAATCTTCAGCATCAACTAAATCCGTTTTGTTAAAGGCATAAATGATTGGAATGTTTTCAACACCTAGTTCCTTTAGCGTTTCCTCAGTTACCTTAATCTGTTGCTCATAATTAGGATTACTATAATCTACAACATGTATAAGCAAATCAGCTTCTGTTACTTCCTCCAGCGTCGAACGGAACGCTTTTATTAAATGATGTGGTAATTTACTTATAAAACCCACTGTGTCAGTTAATAGAAACTTTTTATTATCTGGCAGATTAATACTTCTAACCGCAGTTTCTAGAGTTGCAAACAACATATTTTTTTCAAATACTTGTTTCTCTGTAGATTTATTAAACACATCCATCATAGCGTTCATAATAGTTGACTTGCCTGCGTTTGTATACCCAACTAATGCTGCCACAGGTATTTCTCTTTTAATACGAGTTGCCCGCTGATTCTTTCGTCTAGCAACGAGCAATTCTAATTCTTTATTCAATCGACTTATTCGATCCTCAATTCTTCTACGGTCTAGCTCTAATTTCGTTTCACCTGCACCTTTAGTGGCAAGTCCCGAACCACTTCCACCCTGACGACTTAAAATTAATCCATACCCAATAAGTCGTGGTAGCATATATTGTAGTCTAGCAACCTCTACTTGTAGCTGAGCTTCCTTAGTTTTTGCCCGTTCGGCGAAGATATCAAGAATTAGAACCGTTCGGTCAACTATTCTGCAATCTAACAACTCTTCTAGATTGCGAATTTGTGATGGTGATAATTCATCATTAAATATAATTAAATCTGGCTCTTTTTCAGCTATTAAGACTTTCAACTCATCAATTTTACCCTTTCCCAAATAATGGGCTATATTAATACGCTCTACTTTCTGGGTTATTTCGCCAACTACTATTACATTACATGCTTCGGCAAGGTTTACTAATTCCTCCATTGACTCAGCAAAGGTTTCTTCACTTTCCTCATTTTTAATACTTACACCTGCAATTATAGCCTTCTGTTTATTTTCCATAAATAATTCCCCCCGTTATTCCATTAATTGAAGCAAGGCCTTGATTCAGAGGGTGCTTCAACTCCTTCTGAATCATAGTACTGCTGAACCAATCTTGCAAGTTTACTTGCATAGAGTGGTTACGTACCTTTATGGTGCAAATGCATGACTTACGCCAAGTTATTTATGTCAGGTTAATCCAACAGTGCTTAAGTGAACATTATGCAGCGCTTTGAGTAAACAATAACAATATGCTATTTTTTTGTACGCAAAAAAGAGGGTAGATTTGTCCTCCCTCTTTAACGCACATTCATATGTCGTTAATCGGTTTCTTAAAATTAGGCAGACCAATCCCGTTTACTCTGCGCATAAGACAGAGTCTTTAAGCACTATTCAGTTAAATGCCAAAAGTTACAAAACGAAATTTCATTCTATGAATCCACATTTTAAGAAACCCTCCGTTCCCTTTATTTAAATGTAATTATACTCCATATATTGTAATATTACAACTTAAAGAACACTGGGCATACACTATACTTTCATATCTATTATGCTTAACTAGTTTAGTTATATGCACACTTCACCTATTACAAAATACTATATATTAGGCTAAATTAAGGGGGAATTGCATTGTTATCAAGAGAAGCGTTTATTAGAGTTTCTTTAGAAGTCAATTTATTTTTTCAGAGAATTATGAAGGAGCATTTATTTTTTATAGAAACTAATTTGCAGCCAGTTGAAGCTGCAAATATTGCAGAAGCTAGAATGTTAAAACAGAGCTTTGAACAACTTTTAGCTGAAACAGCATACTATGCTAATGGTATTGTATCTGAATATACTATTCAATCGAATGAATTTGTTACACCTTTTACTCTGAGGGCAGAAGAAGTAACTTCAATGTTAACCGGAGCAAATATTGATACAAGAATTACTATGGCTGAGTATGAATTAGTGGGTAATTCGAACTGCCATTATGACGATTGGTTAGATAATGTGGTAGCTAATTTAAATCAAAGATCATGTTATCTTCTTGAACAAGTTATTGCATTCCAAAATAAGCTATTATGTTTATCGTTAGAATGTAAAATCTTTATTACCTTGTATCAGGAAATGCTAGAGCATGATACTCGTGAAGCAGAATACTACCTTGAAATACTAAAGTGTCTCCAAAATAGAAATCTTCCACATAAAACCCTATGTGAAGAGCTTAACTTTTGGAATAATATAATGAGTGAGCATGCTGAGTTTATTGATGGAATGTTAGACCCAACAGAGAAAAATCTCAAACAGACTGCGGAAGCTACGGCTAAGAAATTTGAAAAGCTAGTAGAAGAATGTATTAAAACAGCTGAAAATCAAATCATTCAAAAGAGTTTAGAATCTACAGAAGGTATTAGAAATTTCAAGAGGGCATCCACAGAAGGAATATTACAATGCAACATTAAATCCATCATTCCTCCGCTATTAGCAGATCATGTATTACGAGAAGCTAATCATTATCTAAGATTATTAAAAACATTGAAAATATCCTAAAAGCTATTGAATTTATAAAACCCGTTCTTTGCGCAAAATCTATAGAGCGGGTTTTTCAATTTTCTTTTGACTGCTATCTGGAATCATTATACAATGCAATAAAGATTAATATAAATGGGGATTGATTTTATATGATTAATATTAAACAATTAGCTTCATTGTGTGTTATCAAGAACTATGCAGCTGGCAATGTATTTTTCAACAAAAACGACATAGGAGAAGAATTTTATATCATTCTTAAGGGCAAAATTGGTATATATATTAGTGACAATGAAGGGTCTGTATTAAAAGTATCTGAATTAAATTGTGGAGATTATTTCGGCGAAATGGCGCTTTTAGGAAATAAACGTCGAACAGCAACAGTACATGCACTTTCTGACGTCACTGTTGCCATCGTAAACAATGATAATTTTGAAGAAGTTATCAAATGTGATACATCGCTTGCTTTACGTATAATGAAATCAATGTCCAGCAGAATTGAGCATTTGAACAATGAAGTGTTAAGGTTAAGCTCGAGGGAATAAATAGTTTTATGCTATTTCAATACGGTTTCTACCGGACTCTTTGGCACTGTATAATGCTTTATCAGCTTGAAAATAACAGTTTCCTATACAATTCGGATCATTTGGATTTAATTCTGCAATTCCAAAGCTAGCTGTGACACGAATCTCCTGATGATGATAACTAATTGTCTTGCTATTTATCATCTTTCTCAGCTTTTCTGCTTCAATCAAGCTTTTATCTAATGTACGATTAGGAAGTAAAATTATAAATTCCTCTCCTCCTAGTCGCGCAACAACATCCGTTTCTTTTACATTATCTAATAATAATTTTGCTATCACTTGTAATACATAATCGCCACCAGGATGACCGATATTATCATTGATTTTTTTGAAATAATCAATATCAATTATAATTATACAAGCATCATTAGCGGTCTCGGCATCGTTGATAATCCTTTGTTCTATATATTGCATAAAGTACGTTCGATTAAATAATCCTGTCAACTGGTCATGAGTAGCAAGGTATTCCAGTTGTTTATTTTTGTTTTCCAATTCTATATTCTGCTGTTCTATCGTATTTTTCTGTTGAATCCGCAGCACTTGATTTCTCCACAGTAAAATCGCAATCCCAAAGCTCATACCAATCGCAGTAATTGCATTAACTTGGATCGATAACACTAAATCGTGATTTGTTTGGGTTAAGGATATACTATTATATAAAACAATAAAAGCTAACAGATAATTGCCGATAGCTAATACTGGATGAATTATCAACGTAATTGCAATACCAATGCTAGCCATAAGAAAAGGGGTGATTTGCGCTGTTACAAGCTGATCAATCACGCTAATAACAACCCCAAACATATAATAGGACAATATGACACAGCCCTGGAACACAAAAGAAAGCTTGGTTGTTTCCAAATTTCGTTTTTTGATTATGTAGGCAACTACACCAAAAATAAAAGCAATAATTCCCATCAAAAAATGCGCCCAAATAATCCATTGCTGCCACGTAATACTAGCAGCATTCACTACGTCTGGATTATGACGCAAAAATAACACCACATGAGCAACATGAACTATCATCATCACAAAAGCGATATATAATATTCTTTGAAGATTAATTTTACTTATATTTTCAACAATTGATTTATCAAAGGAAATGAATGACATAATTTTTTTAAACACGTTATTCATATGATAGAACCCCTATGTACATTTTAAAAATATTCCAAAATTCAATCGATTTTAATTATATCATATACATGCCCATTCTTTGAAATTTATTTACATCCATATAATAACTGTCATATATAATTGCTTGAGATAAAATCATTAACTACTCTTACAAATTCATCAGGGCGCTCTTTTTGCGGCCAATGTTTACAGCCAACCATTATGTGTAACCGACAATTCGGTATAATTTTGCTAGCTACAATAGCATCTTTAATAGGCACTGCCTTGTCCTTACTTCCATGAATCAACAAAGTAGGCATTGTTATTTCATTAAGCCTGCTATACAAATCAGTTTTTAAGCCATTAGGTGTTATTTCACTTCTTTGAAAAGAAATAAATGGTTTGCCTGCTTCATGCTCTAACATAGATTTTTGAACTTCATCAACCAACGTATCAGTAATTATTGATTTATCGCTAATGAGGCTATTTTGAAGAGTCCAGCGTATAAATGAGCGATATTTACCTGTCCAGTTATAAAGATTATCATTAAATTTAGAACGTGTATACCAATATGTTAGGCGATGAAACGGCAGCTTTCTGAATATTCCCCATGAGTCAACTGGGATTAATAATTTAATAAGCTCAGGATGTTTAAGCGCCATGTTCAAACTAATTCCGCCTCCAAGTGAAAGTCCTACTAATATTACAGGATCGCATTTAAAGGCTTCAATGATACCTTTTACTATTTCGGTATAGAATTCTAGCGAATATTCACCGTTTATGCGGTCACTGCCTCCATACCCAGGTAAATCTGGAGCAATCACCTGATATTCCATCGAAAGCTGTCGCATCACTTCTTTCCAAGACATCATAGCAGAATCTACCCCAGCACCATGCAATAATAGGATTGTATCACTACCTTTTCCTGCATGATAACAGTGTATATTAACCTCGTTCACTACAATTTTTGTACTATTTATATCCAATTTGCTCAGCTCCAATCATACTATAATATCTTGCTTATTTCTCTCTTAATATTATAACAATATATTACTCAAAGAAAACTAAGAACCAATTGGAGTTTAAAGTTGTAATATTGTAAAAAGCAAGCAGCTACTAACTTTTCAACAGCTACTTGCTTTCTAGTTTTACTTACCTTCTCAATTTGCTTACATTATAGCTTAATTTACTACTCCGCCTTCAATTACTATATTTTCTGGATTAGCTGCATCACCATATACTGGTGCTAGTGTTGCTTCATAATTAGCATGGAAAAACTCTTCATCCGCTAAATCAACAGTTAAATCATTTAACCAGTTAAGCAATTCTGCGTTACCCTTCTGAACTGCCGGCGCTATTGTATCAAGACTTCCTAGAGTCTCAACACCTACAGTATAACCTTTATTCTCAATTGCCCATGCAAGAACTTCCGTATTATCTGTTGAGAATGCATCCCCACGTCCATCCAGTAATGCACCATATGCTTCAGTATATTGATCGAATTTCAACAATTTTACATCTGGATAATTTTCTGTAAAAAATGCATCAGCAGTAGTTCCTTTGCTTACAATTAACGTTTTGCCTTTTAGCTGCTCTACATCAGTAATTAATGCAGAATCTGGCGAAACTACCCCCAAGGCTACCTTCATATAAGGAAGTGCAAAGTCAACCTTTTCGGCACGATCCTTTGTTACGGTAAAATTAGCTAGAATAATATCAACTTTAGCCGTAACCAAATATTCCACACGGCTTGCTGGATCTACAGGAACATATTCAACTTTTACTCCTAATTCCTCAGCAATTCTATTGCCAAAATAAATATCATACCCTTGATATTCACCATTTGCATCAACATATCCGAAAGGCTTCTTATCACTAAACACACCTATAACAATCTTGCCGCTTTCTTTAATTTGTTCTAGACTTCGAGCCGTTAAATTTGAATTAGCAGTTGAATTTGAATTATTCGTTGTGTCAGCATTTGAAGCTGGAGATCCTGAATTCCCGCATCCAGTAAACACCGCAATTATTAAAGTTAATGCTACAAATACTAAGAACCTTTTCTTGTTATTCTTCATTTTCTCTTCCCTCTCTCTATAAACGATTATTATTGATTTTCTTTATCTTCAACACTTTTAACAGCGTTAAATTCAAATACATTGAGAAATTGTCGTGCACGTTCCGTCTTTGGATTAGTAAAAAAATTAGACGGGCTATTTTCTTCAACTATTTCACCTTTATCCATAAAGATAATTCTGTCCGCTATCGCACGGGCGAACTGCATCTCATGGGTTACAATCACCATCGTGCTACCTTCCTTTGCAAGCTCTAACATTACATCCAGCACCTCTCTTACCATCTCTGGATCTAAGGCTGCTGTAACTTCATCGAACAGCATAATTTGTGGACGCATACACAATGCACGCACAATCGCAACCCTTTGTTTTTGTCCACCTGATAACTGTCTTGGATAAGCATTCTTTTTATCAAGAAGACCTACCCTTTCTAACAATGCCTCAGCTTCTTTAATTACTTCTTTTCTCTGTCTACCTTGAGCCTTGACTGGTCCTAAGGTTATATTATCCAGTATTGTCATATGTGGAAACAAATCATAGCTTTGAAACACCATTCCTATCTTTTGTCGAACTAAGTGCATATCCTTAACCCGATTACTTATAATTTCACCCTGTAAATCGATTTCTCCACCTTGTATCATTTCCAAGCCGTTTATACATCGAAGTAATGTACTCTTTCCGCATCCCGAAGGTCCAACAACAACTACAACCTCACCTTTATTAATTTCAAGGGATATATCCTTCAAAACATTATTGTTGTCAAAATCTTTTTTTAGGTTCTTGATCTCTAATATAGGCTCATTCGAGTTCACTTTAATATCACCTTAGCTTTCCCATGCTTTCTCTAGCTTTGCTGCCAATCTTGAAATCGGATAGCATACAATAAAATACAAGAAAAATATTACCCCGTATATCCAAAGCGGTGCCGATGGTACTGTTAATCGTGAAGCTTCAATAATTTGCTGCCCAACCTTTACCACTTCGACAACACCGATTAGAACTATTAACGATGTTGTCTTAATCATTCTCGTAACAAGGTTAATTGCTTGTGGAACCAGCCTACGTACCGTCTGAGGAATAATTACATATAAGTATGTTTGTAAAGTTGTAAGCCCTATAGCTCTTCCGCTTTCATATTGATGCTTAGGTATAGAAATTAATGCCCCTCTAACTAAATCGCCCATTTCAGCTGTACCCCACAGCGAGAATACAATAATAGCTGACATCTCGCCAGAAAGGTTTATTGCAAAAGCCTTCGTCATCCCGAAATAAACGATAAACAAGAGCACTAACTGCGGCATTATTCTTATAAATTCCAAGTAAACTTTTGTTGTTATCTTAATAAGTGGATTTTTATTATTCATAATCATACCAAGCAAGATTCCTAATACGATTGAAATAACCACTGAAATCAACGAAATTTCTATAGTTACCCATAATCCTTGTAATAGTCTTATGAAATTCTTCCCTTCAAACAGAACACTAATCCCCAAATCCTGCATATCTGAGCTTCCTCTCAACAAATGTAAAAATTAATGTTATTGGTAATAAAATAATTGCATATGCAGTAACTAACATTAATAGCGCTTCATCCGTTTTATAATATAGACCAATTAAATCCTTTGCTACATACATCAAATCTGCCAACGCAACAGCACTAAAAACTGAAGTCTCCTTAATAAGGAAAATTATATTTGCCAAAAAAGCTGGAATCGAAATAGTTATAGCCTGCGGCAATACAATATAACGAATAACCTGAAATTTAGTAAATCCTAAACTCAATCCTGATTCGAACTGAATATTTGCAACAGCTTCTAAGCCACTGCGAAATGCTTCAGACATATAACTTCCACCTAAGAAAATTAGCCCTACTATGGCACATGCTTCTGAGCTAAGCATAATTCCCAGCTTCGGTAATCCAAAATATAGAAAGAACAGTTGAATTAGCAACGGTGTATTTCTTGAAAGCTCAATATATGCTCCCACAATCCTCTGCAATACAGGAATCTTATAGTAACGAATTAGACTACATATAAATCCTACAATAACTGCCCCTGCAATACCCCACAATGCAATTCTAACTGTAAGCTTGCCAGCCTCTATATACATCGGAATGTTATTGTATATAAAATCAAAGTCCATCTTTTTCCTCTTCCTGTAGTCAGTCATGCTAATTATTATTCTACTGTTTAATTAATATTCCATTGTTTAATTCATATTAAACAGGTGTGAATTATATGAATTAAATAGATAGTAATCTTTTTCAAATAAAATGTCAATATCGTTTTTTGAAAATAACGTATATAATAAAGAAAACTTGGCATTCGCTAAAGCGAGACTAGACCTTTAGGTCGCAGCGAGACTTATACTCTGTGAGTGCAAGCCTCTAGCGCAGAGAATGCCTTAGTTGCACTTATACTATCAACATTAAATTTATAAATTCTGATAGTGAAACAAAAATAAGGCTTTTCAGCCTTATTAACTGTGCTATAATTATCAGGGTAATAAATATGCAAATATTAAAAAACGACTGGCACGACTTACTTAATGATGAATTTAAACAATAATGGCTATTTAAAAAAATGGACCGATCAAGGAGTTCTACTTCTTAACACTTCCCTAACAGTTCGTGCTGGTCAAGCCGACTCACACAAAAATCTAGGATGGGAAAAATTCACCGATAAGATTATTGCTTTACTTAACCAACGGCAAGACCCTGTCGTATTTGTGCTATGGGGCAAGAACGCTCAATCTAAGCTTGGCATTATTACTAATCCTAAGCACTGCATAATTAAATCTGTGCATCCAAGTCCTCTTTCCGCTCATAGAGGGTTCTTTGGAACTAAACCATTCTCAAAAGCAAATAACTTTCTCGAATCCATTGGTAAACAACCAATTGATTGGCAAATTGAAAATATGTAGTAAAATATCCTTGGATAGTTTACTACATATTTTTATATATGAATATTCTTATATACGTAAATATTCTTCTTATTATCATATATTTACAATTTATAATTATCTATCTAACATTGCGATATAATCCTTATCTGTTGCTATACTAATGTACGCAGGTCTCATGATTTTGTCCACATTGATTAACTCTTCTAAACGGTGTGCACTCCACCCTACGATTCGCGCCATTGCAAAGATAGGTGTATATAATTCTAATGGAATGTCTAGCATGCTGTACACAAATCCGCTATAGAAATCAACATTTGCACTGACTCCTTTGTAGATACGTCGCTCTTTAGCTATCACTTCTGGAGCTAATCGCTCAATCATAGAATACAATTCAAAATCAGATTTTCTACCTTTTTCATTAGCTAATCTTTCTACAAAACCCTTAAATACCGTTGCCCGTGGGTCAGAAATAGAATAAACAGCATGTCCCATGCCATAAATTAAACCTCTTTGGTCAAACACCTCTTTATTAAGGATTCTACTTAAATAACGTGTTACTTCTTGCTCATCATTAATATTTGAAACATTCGCCTTAATATCATTCATCATTTCTACTACTTTAATGTTAGCTCCACCATGCTTAGGTCCTTTCAACGAGGACAATGCTGCAGAAATAGCTGAATAAGTATCAGAACCTGCAGAAGAAACTACCCTAGTCGTAAATGTAGAATTATTTCCTCCTCCATGCTCCATGTGAAGCAGTAAAGCAATATCTAAAACGCTTGCTTCTAACTCTGTATAACGTGTATCTGGTCTTAACATTCTCAAGATATTCTGAGCAGTAGAAAGACTTGAGTCCGGTCTATGAATATAGAAACTTTCTCCACATTCATAATGATTATAGGCATGATAGCCATATACTGCCATCATCGGGAAAGTTCCAATAAGGGTTAAGCATTGTCTTAACACATTGTCTAAAGATAAATCGGATACATTATCATCATACGAAGCCAATGTAAGAACACTTTTCGTTAAAGAATTCATAATATCTTTACTCGGAGCCTTCATAATAACATCTTTCACAAAGTTCTTTGGTAAATTTCTGCTGCCTGCCAAAATTCTTTCAAATTCTTTTAACTGTTCTTCATTAGGAAGTGATCCAAACAATAATAGATAGGTTGCTTCCTCGAATCCTTGCCGCTTATTATCAACTGATCCTTTTACTAGATCGATGACATTATAACCTCGATATAGAAGCTTTCCCTCACAAGGAACAGTCTCGCCGTTAATTTCCTGATATGATTGAATATTTGAGATATTAGTAATTCCCGAAAGTACACCTTTACCACTTTTATCTCTTAATCCGCGCTTAACACCATAAGACTCATATAGACTAGCATCAATTACATTATTCTCAACGCAGACTTTACTGTATTCTTGCGTAAAGTCTTCAATACTTTCAAATTTTACATTTTCCATGAAATACCTCCAATTTTAAATATCTTCTTCGATTGCCTCTGTAATATTAGTAGTTATTTTCTTTACAACATTAAATATAACTTCTTGTTCATATAAAGAAATATCCTTAAAAAGAATGCCTATTAGCTCATCTCGTATCTCTTTTGCTTCTTGAATAACATGTTTAGCATCTTCAGATACTTTTAAATGCACACATCTTCTATCATGTTCATCAGCCTTTGGATACAAGTAACCAGTATTAATCAAAGATGTTATGGCTTTGGAAACATGCGATTTAGTAAAATACTTAAAATCTACTATGTCCTTAGCAGTATCATAACGCTTATTTATTTCGAAAAATAATAGTATCTCGATTTCAAGCTTTGTCAGTCCATACTTTTTTAGAATTTGATGATATTTTTTGTCGTGCAATTTTTTAAATTGCTGACCATTTAATAAAATCTCTAAAGTATCATTCATAATACAACCTCGTATGCCAGTTTGCATTTTATAAATATAAATCCGACAGTTCTCTTTTCAACTGTTCGTTATAGAACTATTTTACAGCAAAAAAAAAGAAATTGTCAAGTAAGTTACAAAACAACATTGTTCTATGAAGTATCTAGTGAAAGCTTATCATAAATAAAAGTGTTCATTAGACTAGAAGCAACCTGTCTAAATCAAGGACTTCTATCTTCCTGTGCTGCTTCTGTCTAATATACCCCGCTTCTTCAAAATCCGTTAATCTCCGGCTGATAGTTTCCGGCGTTGTCCCTAGGAAAGAAGCCAGATCTCTTTTACTCATTGGTAATACAAACTCCATTAACGATTCTTCTCGATCAATGCACTCAACTATAAAAAGTGCTAGTCTTGTTTCAACCTTCTCAGTAGAAACTCTGGTTGTTTGCTTCTCTGATTTTTCCAACCTACTCGAAAATTCCGTTAAAATTTTCAAAGAAATCGAGGGGTATTTCATAAGGAACTTCTGTAAATCGTTGCGCGTAATCAGGCAAACTTCAGTGTCAGCCACAGCTTCTGCATAAGCTTCATGAACAGACTCGCTGAACAGAGCAAGTTCACCTGTGAAGTCCCCAGGGCTCAAAAAACGCACCAATTGTTCCTTCCCCGATTCAGATAACCGGTAAATCCTTATCCTTCCGGTCCTGACAATATAGAGTGAGTCTGATTTATCCCCAGCCCGATAGATAATCTCACCTTTTTTATACGAATCCGATTGAACCGCTTCTGTGATTTCGGCTATTTGCTTATCTTCGAGATGATTAAATATCGGCACTATAGAGACACATGGTTTACGCCCTTCGCATTGACACTCATGTTCGCACTTATGATCACCCATTTCAACTCTCCGTTCACATTGTTATCTAATTCTATTTTTACACTTCGTTAATTTTTTGTCTATATCTTTGCCTAAGGTAACTTCACTCTTTGTAAGCGTAAAGCATTCAATACAACTGACACAGAACTAAATGCCATAGCAGCACCAGCTACCCACGGCGCTAGTAGCCCTATTGCAGCAATTGGAATCCCAATCGTATTGTAAGCAAATGCCCAGAATAAGTTTTGTTTAATATTACGCATCGTTTTACGACTCATCAAAATTGCATCGGCAATACTATTCAAATCGCCTCGAATCAAAGTAATATCTGCTGCTTCCATAGCAACATCTGTCCCTGTACCTATTGCCATACCAATATCAGCTGTTGCAAGTGCAGGTGCATCATTAATTCCATCACCAACCATCGCCACCTTTTTGCCTAGCTGTTGCAGTTTTTTCACTTCTTCCGCTTTCCCTTCAGGAAGTACTTCTGCGATAACTGCATCAACTCCTACCTCTTTACCAATGGCTTGGGCTGCCCGTTCATTATCACCTGTCATCATAATCACCTTGATACCCATTTCTTGTAATCGGCGTACAGCTTCCTGAGAAGTATCTTTAATTGTATCTGCAACGGCAACTAACCCCGCATATTGTCCATCGATTCCAGCTAACATCGCCGTCTTACCGTTTCGCTCTAATTCTTCCATCAAAGAAAGAACAGATTGTATATCAATTCCGAATTTGTGCATGAGTTTCCGTGTGCCAATGATAACTTCTTGGCCTGAAACTGTTGCTTGAACTCCATAACCCGGAATTGCTTCAAAAGATTGAACGCTACGTAGTTCAACGCCCTTATCTTGAATACCTTGAACAATTGCTTGGGCTAATGGATGTTCTGATTGTTTTTCTGCTGTTCCTATCAGCGATAAAAAATCCTCTTCATCTTGATCATCTGCTACTAAGACATCTGTCAAAACAGGTTTACCATGTGTAACAGTACCTGTTTTATCGACTACCACTGTGTCAATTCCTTGTGTTTGTTCTAAATGTTCTCCACCTTTGAACAAAATACCGAATTCTGCTGCACGACCCGAACCAGCCATAATGGAAGTTGGTGTTGCTAAGCCAAGCGCACATGGACAAGCAATCACAAGAACGGCAATTAGCACTTCAAGTGCTGGTGTAAACTCACCAGGCTTGACCCAGATAATCCATACTAGAAATGATAGGATGGCAATCGCTACTACAACAGGTACAAAAATACCCGAAATTTTATCTGCCACACGCTGGATTGGTGCTTTTGAACCTTGCGCACTTTCTACCACTTTAATTATTTGGGCCAGTGCTGTGTCACGTCCGACTTTTGTCGCTTTCATTTTGATAAAACCATTTTTGTTAATTGTGGAGCCGTATAATACATCGCCGGCTTTTTTATCCACTGGTAAGCTTTCACCCGTTAACATCGATTCATCAACAGCAGTTGTTCCCTCTAATACTTCACCATCAACAGGAATTTTTTCTCCTGGCTTTACTAAAATAATGTCGCCCATTACTACTTCTTCTAGCGGTACTTCTTTTTCAACTCCATCACGTTCGACAATAGCTGTTTTTGCTTGAAGGCCCATTAATTTTTTTATCGCTTCTGAAGAACGGCCTTTTGCCTTTGCTTCGAATAACTTGCCTAGAAGAATAAGTGTGATTAATACTGCACTTGTTTCAAAGTATAGATGTGGAACATGGTCTGCTCCAGCATTTAAAACAGCTTGATATACGCTATAAAAATAAGCTGCTGACGTACCCATAGCGACGAGTACATCCATGTTTGCACTACCATTTCGCAGTGATTTATAGGCACCTACATAAAACTGTTTTCCGATAATAAATTGTACAGGTGTTGCTAATATCATTTGGATCCACGGATTCATTAAAATATCTGGTACATATAAGAATGAAGTAAATGAAAAGTGACCGACCATTGTCCATAATAATGGCAATGATAAAATTGCTGAAAAAATGAATTTACGTTGTTGTTCTTTAATGTGCTTTTCACGATAATCTACTTGTTCTGTTTCGTCTTGCTTTTGGTGCGCACCAAAACCGAGCTTCTCTACCTTTGCAATAATATCTGAAATAGTTACTTCAGAAGGATTAAATTCGATTGTTGCTTTTTCAAGTGCTAAATTCACTGTCGCTGTGGCAACACCTTCTATTTTGTTTAACCCTTTTTCAATACGTGTTGCACACGCTGCACAAGTCATTCCCGTAATATCGAATTCTACCTTTTGCTTTACAACGTCAAAGCCAAGCGCTTCGATTTTCTTTTCGAAATCTACTTCACTCAGTTTGGATGGATCAAATTTAATCGTTGATTTTTCTAAGGCTAAATTGACAGTTGCTTGTTCTACACCTTCCATTTTATTTAACCCTTTTTCAATACGTGACGCACACGCTGCGCAAGTCATCCCCGTAATTTGCATACTGACTTCTTTCGAAACTGAACCTTTGGTTTCTATACTCATGTTACTTCCCACCTCTTTCATACCCTTTTGAAAAGCAATCTATCACACATAACTTTATAGTGTTTCCTTCTATTTGATATCTTTCACCAGTTGCAAAACATCTTCTTCTCTTGTTGCCCAGCTAGTACAAAAGCGAACCGCACTATTATAATCATCTACTCTTTGCCATGTTAGGAAACTATACTTTTCCGAAAGCTTAGCTATATCAACATTTGACAATATCGGAAACTGTTGATTTGTACAAGTTTTAATTAAGAACTGGTAGCCGTTCTTTGTAAATTCGTCCCTAATAATATCCGCCATTCTATTAGCATGCTTTGAAATTTCATAATACAGATTATCTTCGAAAAGGGTAAAAAACTGTATGCCTAATAATCTACCTTTTGCAAGCATAGCACCTTTTTGCTTCATAATATACCTGAAGTCCTGCTTTAAAGCTTGATTAGTAATTACGACTGCCTCGCCAAATAACGCTCCTACCTTTGTTCCACCAATATAGAATACATCACAATATTCTGTTATTAACGGCAAATCTAGGTCATTACCTACAGATGTAAGCCCATATCCCAATCTTGCACCATCTAAGAATAGATACAGATCACACTCTTTACATGTTTTACTAAGTTCCATTAATTCAGTCTTACTATAAATAGTCCCTAATTCTGTTGGATTAGAGATATATACTAACTTTGGTTGCACAGTATGTTCATGAGTTTCATCATTTTGATGATTATTATAAACATCCAAGATTTGCGCTGCTGTAAGTTTGCCATCCTCAGTTGGCAACTCTATTACCTTATGCCCTGTTGCTTCAATGGCACCAGTTTCATGGGTACTTATATGACCACTAATAGCAGCAATAGCACATTGATGCGGACGAAGCGCAGCAGCTATAATAGTTAAATTTGACTGTGTACCGCCAACTAGAAAATGCACATCAATATTTTCATTTCCACATTGTTCTTTAATTAAGTCAGCCGCTCTTTGGCAATAGATATCCTCACCATATCCTGGCGTCTGCTCCATATTCGTTTCTATCAGCTTTTCTAAAATTCTAGGGTGTGCTCCTTCAGCATAATCACTATTAAATCTAATCATAATTTCTATTCCTCGCTATTCTACGCTTATTAGTTTTTCAAAGTAGTTTCTTCATTTAATGCTTTTATCCCTATAGTATACACTGTGTTAATCTCTATGAATATATACAAGCCTTAAGGATAAAATAAAGAAAAAAGGGCGTGTTAAAAAATGAATGGAAATGCAGAACTACTAAACTTTATTTATCAGAATTCACAAATGGGCGTACATACTATTGAGCAATTAATAGGCATTGCGGAAGACGACAATTTCAAAAATCATTTAGAATCTCAGTACAATGAATATAAAGAAATCCATCGTACCGCTCAGGATGCACTAAATGAAGCTGGGTATGATGAGAAAGGAATAGGCACGCTTAATAAAATCAAAACATATTTGATGATCAATATGCAAACGATCACCGATAAAACACCGTCTCATATTTCTGAGATGCTTATTATCGGAAGCAATATGGGGATACTTAACGCAGTTAAAAATCTAAAAAAATATAATGATGCCGAACCTAATATACTAAGTCTTATGAACAGGTTGCTTAAATTTGAAGAAAATAATGTTCAACGGCTAAAACACTTTCTATAAGTGAAATTTCTCTCTTCTTCAATCTCACTAAACCAAATCCAAATATAAACACTACAACTTCAGCTATAATTAATGTATACTGTTTATATCATACGCTTTAATAAATGCTATGAAAAACTTTTACATCTACAGTAGATGGAGTTGATCATTTATATGGAACATAAATATTTCTATTTAGTTTTCACTAAAACAGGAACTTGGCTTTCTAAAATAATCTATACATTTTCAGATATACAATATCCGCATTCATCAATCAGCTTTGATAACAATTTTACTGAAATGTATTCTTTCGGTAGAACTAAGCCTAATAATCCATTTTCAGGCGGGTTTGCTATAGAAAACCTGCATGAAGGAGTTTTTAGAAAGTTTCCTGAGAGTGATTGCCTTATATATAGAGTCAAAGTAACCGAAGAACAGTATATTGCTCTTCAACAGCAGGTTGAAAATTTCCTAAGAGAAAAAGATAAGTATAAATACAATCTCTTAGGTTTATTAGGAGTACTGTTAAACATACAAATAAAAAGAAAATCACGATACTTTTGCTCTCAATTTGTTGCCGAAATCTTAATAAACAGTAAAATTATAAAATACGATAAAGTTCCCGAACTTATCAGTACAAGTGAACTTTATGCAATAGAGAACAAAGAATTAATATACAAAGGATATGTAAGCGACTACACCTTAATACCTAATAACGATAATATAACTGAAATACCGTTAGATCTTAGTTTTAGATTTTAAACTTTAAACTTTTTATAAGCTGTACCATTCAACCTCAGCTTCTCAAAATCTTAGCAATGGGCTTCCCTTTTGCCAATTCGTCAATCAACGCTGGTTAATTATAAATTGTATATTACAAGCAGCGACAGCAATAAAGTCATGAGAATTGTTCCTATTGTGGCAATTACATTGATAAATTTCTGTGCCTTAACGCCATTCTCCACTATTTTTATTAAACCTATATACATTACTATTCCAACAATCCCACCAAACACATTGGTAATTATATCTGTAATATCAGAAGCACCAATACCTAGAATATATTGTGATAGTTCACATATAAAACTGATTATGAAAATGAAGGAAATTTTTCTTCCAACAGCCCACTTTTTAAATAAAACTTCCACATATATACCAAGAGGTATAAAAATCACTGCGTTCATAACAATTTCTTTAAAATTAAGATTGCCATTTAATATTAATGGGTGACTAAAAGGAATTAAATTTATATTTCTCATATATCCCAATTTAGAAAATGGTATATCAAATTTGAATACTATTATCCAAAGCAACGCGATTAAATAAATAACAAATAATACTTTAGTTAACTTATTTTCTCTATTATCCTTTTTCATATCTTAACTCCTCAATAGAAAGACTATACATGCTTGTCCAGTTGCAAATCCTATTCCTATAGCTTTTTAGAAAGAATTTCTCCTGTCGCAGACTCTTTGATTTGTGCAATTTCTTCTGGTGTTCCTTGTGCTATAATTTCCCCACCATGTTTTCCTCCTTCGGGACCTAAGTCAATTACCCAATCTGATGCCAAAATAACTTCAGAATTGTGCTCAATCATAATAATGCTGTTACCCTTTAATACTAAACTATCAAACACATTGATCAACCGGTTTGCATCGTAAGGATGAAGCCCACTGGTAGGTTCATCGAACAAATATAATGTTTTATTGCTACTTTGCTTAGATAGTTCTTTTGCTAGCTTAAGTCGTTGTGCTTCACCACCGGATAGAGTAGATGCGGACTGCCCCAAACCTAGATATCCAAGACCAACATCTTGCAAAATTGTGAGCTTTCGATAAAGTTCTTTTTCCTTTTCGAAGAGAATAACAGCTTCATCTATACTTAAATCCAACACATCTGCTATAGTGTGGTCTTTATACTTTATTGCTAAGACAGGCTTTTGGTATCTTTTGCCACGGCATACAGGGCAAGTAACCTCCACATCAGGAAGAAAGTTCATAGAAATAGGTATCTTCCCTGATCCTTGACACTTTTCGCAACGTCCACCATGTACATTATAGGAAAAATGCCGTGCTTGTAAATTGCTCTTTTGCTTCACAGCAATTTCTGCAAACAAATTTCTAAAACCTGTAAAAATGTCTGTATAAGTTGCCGCGTTAGAACGCGAAGAACGTCCTATAGGAGATTGATCTATGGTAATAACAGAATCTAAAGCTTCAAATCCTGAAATATGCTCTTGGTGATTACTATTATCTTTGTTAAAATAAGCTGTTGCAGCGTTGCTAATCTCACCAAAGACAAGACTTGACTTTCCTGCCCCAGAGACACCTGTTATAGTAACAAACTTACCTAACGGGATTTCAAGATTTAAGTCCTTTAGGTTATTAGTATTTGCGCCTTTTATAGAAAGTATCTTGCCATTTCCAGAAGCCTTTTTGCGTTTTGGGGCACGCATACTCCCACCTAGGTACTGACCTGTAATTGAATCTGTGCAAGATACTACCTCCGACACTGTTCCTTTAAGATTATTCTCTCGTGCACCTTTTATAATAATGTCCATTTATTAAATAACTCCTCACACTTATTATTACGCTTTTATTTACCCTTCATGGACTCATAAAAGTTTTTCAAGTTTTCTGGCAATACATACTCTCTCTCTTCTTCATCAACTCTATTACTGCCATATACTTCCTTTAAAAGCGCCTCAACAATCATCGCCTTCGGTGGTATTGTGTATTCTATACCCTCGTATATCCAAACCCGACAGTCGACTTCATCTCCACACAAATCACCGCAAGACTCACACGAACTTTCTTTGAAATCCATCTGAATGTCATGCCCGTTTACACGTATTGTAGGTGAGCTTACGAATCTATGCTGTACGGCAAGCTCCTTACTTATTACATTAATCTTATTTACGACCACTTCAACTCCTGTAGCTTCGAGAACTTTTGACACTTCTGATAAAGCTTCGTCAAGACTTGAATCTGCCCCTTGGCAGCGTGTACAAACACTCAGATCAAGAAATAGAAAATCAATAACAATTTGCTTTTTTTCAGCCTTTGTTTCCCTCGGAGCATCACAGCAACCTGAACCACAAGAACAATTTGTAGAAACATTTTCTTCAAGAATTTTCATAATTTCTTTAGGTTTTAAAACCTTACCAAAAGAGGCAACCACCTCATCAATCACCAACGCCGGAGTTGACATTACACCATAGGCCATAATATCCTTAAAATCTGTTACTTTAACAATCTCTGCTTCTACTCCTGCCTCTTTAAGTGCTTTCTCAGTATTTTCTTTCAATGTAACACAGTTCTTGCATCCTGAACCCAAAATCTTGATTATCATAGTAATTCACTCCTTAATTATTTTAGAATCCTCAATAGAACATATAATATATCTCTTCAGTTTTATCTTGAAATATTAAAATCCTATATCAATAGGTAACCAAAAGCATTGAAGATATATCCAATGGTAATAATCCCTGTGGTTACAATTCCCACAAATATAGCTAAGAGCTTCATCTTCACAACTTTCTTTAACATGATCAAGGATGGAAGTGAAAGTGCAGTTACGGCCATCATAAATGCTAAGGCTGTACCAATTCCTACCCCCTTTAAAACTAATGCCTCTGCTATCGGTAACGTTCCAAAGATATCAGCGTACATTGGCACACCAACGATAGTGGCTAATAACACCGAATACCATTTATCCTGACCAAGAACTGCTGAAATGATGCTTTCAGGAACCCAATTGTGGATGGCTGCTCCTATCCCAACCCCAATTAGAATATACAACCACACCTTCTTTATTATACTTAACACTTGTTCACTTGAAAAATCAATTCTATCACGAGTAGTAAGCTCTTCTTGTTCTACCTCAAGTACCTTATTACTAAAAACAAAAGGTTCTACATACTTCTCAAGTTTAGATTTACTAATGATGGTGCCTCCAATAACTGCAAGGATAACCCCAACAACTACATAGGATATTGCTATTTTCCAATTAAATATACTAGCAAGTAAAATGACTGATGCTAGGTCTACCATCGGAGAAGATATTAAAAATGAAAAAGTAACACCAATCGGCAAACCTGCACTGGTAAAACCAATAAACAGCGGAATCGAAGAGCAAGAACAAAATGGCGTAACAGTTCCAAGCAAAGCTCCTAATATATTTGCTGAAATTCCATTGTATCTACCTAATATCTTTCTAGTTCTCTCAGGTGGGAAAAAACTTTGGATATACGAAATCGTAAATATCAGAACTGTAAGTAATATAAATATTTTTATTACATCATAAATAAAGAAGTGAATACTTCCACCCAGTTTACCGTCAACATCTAACCCAAAAACATTTGAGATAATTAAGCTTATCAAATTGTTCAGCCATTCCATCTTAAGCAGCTGATTATTGAGCCACTCAAATATAAACAAAAAATCATCTCCTTACTTATTAACAGCATTCATTACATACATCGATTTTCGAACCAATATTATCGAAAAAGTACTTTAATGAATCCAATCGTTCTTTATTAATAGAGTATTTCATCCATATACCATCCCGCCTACTTCCAACAAGCCCACTATCACAAAGTATTTTCATATGATAGGAAAGTGTTGGTTGCGTAATATTAAATTCTTCTAGTATTTTGCAGGCGCAAAGCTCACCTTCTGACAACATATCAAAAACCTTCACCCTTGTTTCGTCTGATAATGCTTTCATTAACACAGCAATTTCTCCATAATTTTTGTTCAAAGCATTCACCTCATAACTAAATTCTCTACATATAGATATTTATCTATATGCATTATATTCCCTGACATAGATAAGTGTCAATGTGTTCAAAAAACAATTCTTTTCCTCTTTATTCAAACAAAAAAAGTTGCATACTTATATTTTTTAGTAGGCAACTTTTCAGCATATGCGTCTAAGTTAATAAATAATGTTCATTATCATAAGGATTGGAGCTGATACATACTTAGTGTTTCAATAGCTTGTTTATGCTTTATACACTTTTGTATACAAAGTGCATTTTATTTGCTCAAATATTTCTTCATCCACTTTGCCACCTGAAGTCATAATGAACAACGGAATTGCATTCTTTCCCCGAGATATTGAAGGTTGCATATATGGATATTCATTAAGAAAAAAATTGTTTCGCTTGTAGAAGCCAATACGCCTGCTCGTCATTTCTGTTTCGGGCGGTTCAACTTCCAGACAAACGGTTATACCAAGCATTTCCACCATTTCATTCAGTATATATGCTCCAACTCCACCATTTCTATGCTCAGGATTTACAGCAAAATGTTCAATGAAAGCGAATTTATTAAATTCCCAAACCGCAATAAAAGCCTTAATTTCTTGATATTCATTATAAAGCACATAAATAGAATAGGCAGGGTTATTAAGCAATGCTTTTTGCTCATCATAGGTTCTATATTCATCACTCGGAAAACTCATTTCCATTAGGTTATATATTCTATCGAAATCTTGAATTTTTAGTTTTTCTATCATAGTAAATTATCACCTGACTAACGATATTACTTTCAAAGATTCTTAAATCCAGTAACTCTAGTAACGTAATTAATATTGCTACCTCTATTTCTGTGAATCAAGAATAAACATAGATGCATCTTGTCCCATGAATATTTTACTGCCAGAATAAAAAGTTTTGGATTGAATATCTCTGAATCCTATTTTAGTCATAATGTCAGCTAGCTTTGCTTGATCAAATCCGTTATGAACCATATCATAAACATTTCCGATTTCATTAATTGTTTCATCATGCACATGAATAGTAATAGATGGAGAAAGCTCATAAGGTGAGATAACATTTTTTCTTTTCCAGTCATTTTCAGCTACATCCAGCCATTTTGCAAGCTCTCTGCCTGAAACAACAGTATCACCATGTTCAGATGATTCAATTTTTATCTGTTCATATTCTCCTATCTAGGACAGCATACTATTAGGATTAAGGAAGGATAAATACGGTTCACTATCAGTGGGATTTGATAGCAGTGCGATATCGGTTGCTCATTTAATCGCCTCCTCAATAATCTGCTATGTCACACTGAGCTTCCAATTATACTTTCTTCATAGGTGTGCAAATGGGGTATAATTCTGCTAAGCTACTGATCATGTATGTACTTTGAATTTCTTCATTAAATTTTTGTGCCTTTCTGTTAATCCAACAAGTGTCAATTCCTGATAGAATGCCGCCTTTTATATCGGTATTCAGTGAATCCCCAATAATAAGTGCATCATCAACACAAAAACCTTTAATATTATTAATAACATGATCGAAAAACTCTTTTGATGGCTTTTGAAATCCAATGCTCTGGGAATCAAAAATGTCTTCAAAAAATTCATATAAGCCCGACAGTTTCAATCGCTTTATTTGGGTATGGGTTATACCGTTTGTGACGACAAACAATCTATGTGATGCGGATAGGCTCTGGCATAACTCTAGAGCTCCATCTATAAGCTGACATCCATTTCCTAAAAGTTCTCTATACTGATCGTCCCATTCCTTTCCATCAACAACTTCCTCTAATAATGACATGGTCTGCGAAAATCTGGAGTTCAATACATCATCTAACACAATCTTTCCATTTTCATAATCCGCCCATAATTGTTTGTTGACGGTGTTATATACTTGAAACAATTCATCTGAAAAGGTATATCCATATTGCTGAAACAGTTTATTTAACGAATCCGCTTCATTAACCTTGAAATCCAGTAATGTATCATCTAAATCAAAAAGAAGTATTTTATAGCTCATCCTTTTCCCCCAAAAATATAGTAACCTTTCAAATATAAATTATAAAGCAGTATCTAAATCAACTTACTTTTACGGAGACCTGCAGTCATAAAACGCCATGCCGCTTTTCTACTCGTCAGCCAAGAGAACTGCGCGTCATTTTTGGTATTGCTGAGCATTTTAGGTACTAAGAATTTTGCAACTGTCTCAGGTTTATCTGCCATTATGTTGAAAATCTTTTTAAACCTTTCGTCAGAGATGACTTCTGATTGATCTCCGTCTGGTGTTTTTGTGATGAAATCAGTAAGCATCATACCTGGTGATAATCGTCCCGCTATAACACCAGTACCCTCCAGCTCTTTGGCAAGTCCTTTCATAAAGTACGTTAATGCGCTCTTTGTAGTACCATACAGGATCGTCTTGATCTGTATCATATTGTTGGAGCCTAACCCCTCCATGCTGTATATCGCGCCGTGCCCTTGTTTTATCATTCCCACTACCGCAATTTGAGAACCATATATCATACCGATAATATTGGTCTTAATAAGATTTTCAATATAAGCTTCGCCTGTTTCCCATGCAAAAGTATGCGGCGTGTTTTGCCCCGCGTTATTTATCCATATATCTACTACTCCCCAGTGTTTCGAAGAAGCATTCCAAAGATTTTGCAGACTTTCTTTTTCTTGCACATTACATTGAACATAAAGGTATTTCCCCTCAAAAGGCGACAGCTCTTTAAGATTTGCATCTGCCATGGTTTCCCCTCTGCCTGACAGTGTTACACTACACCCAGCCCGTAGAAACTCCATTGCCATATAAAAACCAACGCCGCGTGTACTGCCTGTTATTACTACGTTTTTCATATACATTCCCCCTATTAATCCAATACTGATAACCAGAGTCTTTCCGATTCTATAACCAGTTCTGATACTAGTTTAATAAAAGGTTTATAATTAATCAAACTTTCTATCATATAGTAACGCTGCAATCAGTACTACAAATATCGATTCGGCATTATGGACCAATGCACCGGTTGTTGGAGTCAACCATCCCATAAATGACATTAAAATTGCCACGAAATTTATAAACAAGGATAGGGAAATACTGAATTTAATTGTGCGCACCGTCGCATTAGAAAGTCGTTTCAGGTACGGAATCTTAGAAATGTCATCGCTCATTAGCGCAATATCTGCAGCATCTACAGCAATATCACTACCCATTGCCCCCATCGTTACACCTACAGATGCCGTTTTTAGAGCAGGTGCATCATTTACTCCGTATCCAATCATACAGACAGATTTACCCTCTTGCTGCAATTGCACAATACTCTGCATCTTCTCCTCTGGTAGTAATTCTGCTCGTACTGAAGTAATGCCTACTTGTTGTGCAAAATAATCCGCCGTTCTGTGGTTGTCACCAGTAAGTAAAACAGTTTGTGTGCCCATCTCATTCAACTCAGCGACCATATCATTTGCCGTAGAACGCAGTACATCAGAGAGGCCGATCACACCTACGCAAATTCCGTCTGCGGCAACTAAAATCAAAGCTTTACCTTGATTGCGCAAAGTATTGAGAGTATCGCTAACCTGTTTCTGGATGTCAATGCCATTTTCTTTTAAGTATTTCTCATTTCCGCATAACAGATGTGTACCAGAAACATTGGTATAAATCCCTTTCCCAGCTTCCATTCGAAATCCTTCTGCATCCATGATCGCAATATCTTTCTTATTAGCATACGCAATTATTGCCTTTCCTAAAGGGTGTTCACTACGAGCCTCTGCTGAAGCTACTAGAGCAAGTAGCTCATTCTCTTCGATATCTGGGTTGAAAGATATAGTGTCACTAACTTCCAGATTTCCAAATGTAAGAGTACCTGTCTTATCAAAAGCAATTGTATCCACCTTACCCATCTTCTCGAGAGCTTCGCCAGATTTAATGATAATGCCATGTTTAGTTGCCTGACCGATAGCAGCCATAATAGCAGTAGGTGTAGCCAAAACTAAAGCACAGGGGCAAAATACCACCAGCACGGTGACACCACGAACGATGTCCTGCGTAACGAAATATGTTACTATAGCAATTAACAATGCTACCGGCACAAGCCAAGTCGCCCACTATAGTCATTGGTACTCCTGTAAAAAAAACATTTATCCTCTTTACCATATATATGCCTCCTGTTGCATTATTTAACAAGTAATAATACAATCTATTCGTTATCGAACATATTGTTCGTTATAACTATAAGATTTTTTATTGGGATATTCAATAATCAAAATGGTTATTTTGTAAGTTACTAAACATTTTGATTTAGTTTGTTCAGGAGGAATTATGATGGACAGAAGACAACAGAAAACAAGAGACGCTATTTTTAAGGCATTTAGTATACTTCTTGAAACAAAGCGATACAACAATATAACGGTACAGGAAATCATTGATGAGGCTAACATTGGTCGGAGCACTTTTTATGCTCACTTTGAAACAAAAGACGAGCTACTTAAAGCAATGTGTACAGATATCTTCAGCCATGTATTTTCGGATGAACTTATGTCGGAAAAAACACATGACTTTTCAGGTGATAACAACGGATTTGAAGCAAAGCTCACACATATCCTCCATCATTTAAAAGATAGCGAAAATCACATGGTGGGGATTCTCACCTGCGAAAGTGGCGAACTCTTTATGAAGTATTTTAAGGGATACCTTGCAGAGATGTTCTCCAAATATTTAAAAGGGATAAAAGTGAATGCTCCTACTGATTTTGTATTGAATCATTTCGTAGGTAGTTTTGCAGAAACAGTAAAGTGGTGGATTGATAACAGTATGAAATATACGCCCGAAGAAACAGCCAAGTATTATATAGAGGTTAGCTGTGTTAATAGAATTATAAACTCTTAGTTCAATCATATATCAGATGTTCTAACCCATTTCGTTAGTAAAACGTTTTTAAATAAATTTTGCAACACAATCTATTCGTTCAGTAGATTTTCCCTTGAAAAACAATATGCTAGGACGTAGGTCTTCACAAATCAGCGTAACTAATATAGCATCTGGCAAATCAAAAGAGACATATCCTAGATCATCTAAAACGACCAAATCATATTTCTATTTATCTTTCACATACTCATGTGGGCGCTCCACATAATCTATAACCTTATATTCTCCAATGCTTTCATATTTTCCGGCGACAGTAGAGGATGCTCCTTGATTATTAATGTCATCTCCTAAAATTGCATCAGCAAAAATACGTTGTAGGTATTCATGCTTTGAATACATTCCTTGAGATGCCCATACCAAAGCATTCCTCACGTATGAGGAATGGATATTAAAAAGCTCATGGTTTACTTCAAACCCAAGATGTTTTGCAAGTAAGACTGCAAAGACAATACAAGCTCTAGTATTGCCCTCTCTAAAAGGGTGTATCTGCCAAATTGTTGCTATAATTCTCTCTAAACGAAATACGATATCGCTATCGTTATTTTCTGTTCTTTTCAGTTTTTTTATTTCTTTCATTACAGCATCAAGCTCTTTTTTTATTTGCTTTGGGAAAGTGTATCTAACCGTATCTCCTCCCAATACATCCTCATATTTGGCAATTTGAATTGTGCGAAATTCTCCTGCCCAATCATAAATTTGTCCAAATATATTAAGATGAATCTCTTGCAGCGTTTTTGTATCAAACACTTTATAAGATTGATTATAGACAGCAAGCGTAGATAAGTTGGTTATATCTGCCTCAGCTCTACTTAGCAAATCACAGTCTTTGATATTCGCTAGATTTTTCAGTATATCTATATCATCGTATAAATAAGGATCTTTCATCTTATACCTCTGCCACAAAACCGTACATGTTTAGTGTTGATTTGAAAATTGAAATAAATGATTCATCCCCAGCTTTCCACTTATCAATGTTCTGTTGAGCCGTTTTACTGGCATATACACCTTCAATTGCATTCAATGCATTGGCAAACGCAACACTACGTTCCTTTTGAACACTGCCTAAAGAGTCCATGCCACATGACAATTTAAGTAACGTTAGTTGTCTGGTAATATTTTTATCAATAAGCTTGGCTGCCTGTTCAAGCTCACTTAAGCGTTCTTCAATTTGAGGAAGTTGTAATTTATATTTTTTACTAAGTTCCACTTGTGCTTTTATAGCCTCTATCTCATTTTCTTTCAAGTATCTACTTCTTAACTTTCCATCTATTCTATTTTGAAGATAATAATATTGTTTTTCTTTAATAGTTTTCTTAGATATATATCCCTCTGGAAGAGAAGGTAGTATTTGCTCTATTTTATTTTTCTGGAGCAGAAGCTCTTGATATTCATTTATAATAATATCTGACATCCATATCACCTCACCATATTAATATATTCATTATATCATATATTAACCTAATTATCAGCACAATATCCGTTTGTAGGTTAACTCATGCATGGAAAACTATTCGACGGAATACCACACTCTTTAAATAACTACCGTCTTAACGTGTTTTGAGATGAGGGGATAGCTGTCAAATATTAGTAAACAAAATATTTTTATTAGAAGTTCTCTTTGAGGGAACATATCCACTGAGGGCTTTCGTATGTGGGAAGATATCAACGGTTTTACGGTTCTCGGCAATATATCGAAACCACATACTACTCTTTTGGAGGAATTCACCCTTCTTCATATTTTGGCTAACTGATGTCAGAAAGCAGGACTTCTTGCAATTATTTAAGTGGTCCTGCTCTTTTTAGTCATCGTTAGATAAATACCATCCGTGCTCACGATGAATACTTGGTGCATGTGGAGTTTCATTGCCCCATGCTCTTTTACTCATCTCTTTATCAAATCTTCCAAGTAAGTTCTGTAGGCTACAAGCCGCTTTAAAATCATCACCTGATGAGCAATAGTCTAGCCTTACTTTTTCTCGTGCTGTATCAAGTTCTGCATCTGTTGCATTTTCAAACCATTTACCACTATAAAGATTCGCTTTTTCTATCTCATCTTTCAAATTATCAAATAATTCTTTTATAGCATCTTTATTCTTCAATCCAAGCACGATAGCAATAAGTGTAGGGATGCTTATTCCAATGAGAACAAGCTGCTTTTTATGTGCTTTCACCCAAGTCACAATTCCATTCTTATCTTCAGCATTTTCTTCTAATTCCTGTTCATTCTGGATTTCTTTATTCATAAGATTTCTCTCCTTTCAGCTTCTCTCCCTCTATAACAGTACTTGTAATTATCGCGATGATATTATGGTTTTCAACACAACAAACAACGCACCACATTATTAACTCCATGTCTTAGTCTTAAGAAGTTCAGCGATTTCCTGTGTTTCAGGTAAATTCTCTGTCTCCAGAACTTGTGTTAAATCAAATACCCTCGTTCCCATAGGAGCTCTTGACGTGATTTTCTTAAAATCAGTCTCATAGAATTTTTCAACAAAGAAGTATCTGTGCTTACTACTTTTTATATCATATCCATGTTGAACACCATCAATAATTGCATCTGCAATTTTCTGCTTTCTTTCCTCGGTCAATTTACCATGCTCTACTTCATATTGCATACCATTATCAGTATCTACAGCTGTGATACGAGCACTAATCTTGCCAACCGCACGTACGCTTTTATTTTTATACAAGCTCAAATAATCGTGTGCACGAAAACCACGCTCAGCATTATCATAGTAAATATCCTGGCTTACATTAAAATCTAGTGTTGTTCCTGCCAATTGCATCCTCATAAACTTCCATGAATCTGAAACTGCAATCAGTCCATCGCTATAGCAATAATTTAAATAATCATCTAGGACTTCCTGCATTTCATAATCTCTATCATCAATTACTTCCTGAATCGCGTTTGCAACACCTTCGAAAGTTGTATTGATATGAATTACTGGTTTACTTTGTGCAGAATTATATTCCTTTAATTGTTGTTCAAAAACCCTCTTTTTGTCTTCTGCCATTAATTCAGGGGCAAGGGTAATCATTACCTTATACTTCTCATCACCAAAGGAGTTCAAATGTCTCATAAGCTGTTCAGAATAAAACCAGTCAGACATTTTTGTTTCCACAACAATCTTAAAACTTTCCTGTGTAATGGTGGCATCAGGAATACTATCAATACTCTTCTCTTGTAAGTTAAATACGATTTCTGGCTCAAAAGAATCAGAGAAGAACTCCGACTTTAAGAATCGAAAAAACTTATCAGAAGAATATTGGTACAAACGAGACA
>Ga0265293_10002655_pt1 | contig 35142 bp, 51 predicted proteins | sample Munlanlewell138R_FD_192505 | JGI IMG/M metagenome (GOLD analysis project Ga0265293, IMG submission 192505) | Leachate microbial communities from a municipal landfill in Southern Ontario, Canada - Leachate well 138R | ecosystem: Engineered > Solid waste > Landfill > Unclassified | place: Canada... | reverse complement strand
TTTTTTATGATTGAACTTTTTCAAGAAACTCCGAATAACTAAATGGTGGAGATAAATATTCATACGCTTTTTCTAAGGTTGTACAATAAAAAGCCTGTTCGGGTGTATGCGAAATCATTAAATGAGCAAAAGCTGTGGTTTTTGGTGTATCAACAACAAAAACACTTCGAATATGATTATTTTTTTGAGGATTTTGAGTGTATTCTTGTATTATTTTATCAAGTTCACTTTCTTTAAAACGCGGATTAGAACCTAAAAATATCATTACAAGATAATGAATTTTAGAGTAATTTTCATCATTTTTATACGCTGTATTTATTTTAATAATCTCTTTAAGATTTATATCCTTAGTTTTAAACCGAACAACTGCAAAATGCTGTTCAGGAAACATTGTATATGAGCTTTCTCTCATGTAATTTTTTTTAAACGATTTGCAGACTTATTTTTCAATAAACAAATATATAAAAAAATATGATGTGTAAAAAAGTATATTAAATAGTTTTATTTTTCACAAATATTGAAATCAATAAAACATACAACATTTATACACTATTTATACTTACCTTTACAGATGATATCTGCTTTTATAAAATTGAATGTAATAATGAGAAATAAAAACTGTATGCGTATACTTTTACGGCTTTGGCTTGTTTTCTTATGTTTGTGGGCGATGAGGGATTCGAACCCCCGACCCTCTGGGTGTAAACCAGATGCTCTGAACCAGCTGAGCTAATCGCCCTTTTTACATTTCTTGTTTTTGTAAAATGCGATGCAAATATACTTGAATTTTTATACGCTCCAAACTTTTTTTATTTTTTTTTTAGATAAAAAATCAGCAACAACAAATGTACTTCCTCCTACATAAATCCCTCCTTCTTTTGTGCATTTCTCATAAGCGGCTGAATATGCGGATTTTACATCTTTATAACAACTATAATTGTGACTTCCAAAATACGTTTGCAATTGTTCAACTGGCATTGCACGTGCAATATTAGGAGAGCATAAATAATAGTGAGCCTGTATAGGAAGTATTGAAATGATAGATTCTATATCTTTATCAGAAACCATTCCCCATACTATATGAATATCTGCAATAGGCAAAGAAAAAAGTTGCTTTATAGTTTCTTGTACTCCGTGTGCATTGTGTGCGGTGTCTGTAACAACAAGAGGCTTGTGTTGAATTTTTTCCCATCTTCCTCTAAAATGTGTGTTTTTAATCACATTTTTTAATCCATTACGAATAGCTTTATGATTTATATTTGGAAAAAAAGTAAGAGATTCTTGAATAATAGCATATATAGTGCAAATATTTTTTTGTTGATAATTTCCTATTAAAGCAGATTTTAAATTACATATATCAATATTTTTATTTTTTGTAAGCGAAAAATTCTCATACCATTTTGTTTCGTCTTTAGGTTTTATTGAATATGTTTTATCTGCAAATATCAGAGAACTCGCATTACGTTTTGCTTCATCTAAAAATATCGCATTTGTGTTTGCATCTGATTCTCCTATAATAATAGGTGTATCCTTTTTGATTATACCTGCTTTTTCTTTTGCAATTTTTTCTTTTGTGTCTCCAAGTATATTTGTGTGATCTAAACCAATATTTGTAATGCAAGAAAGCAAAGGTGTAATAATATTGGTTGAATCAAGTCGGCCGCCCAATCCAACTTCAATTATAGCAACATCAACCTGTGATTTTTTAAAATAATATAATGCTAACGCAACGGTAATTTCAAAAAACGATGGATTAATTTCTGTAATAGCTTGTTTATATGTAGTAATAAATTCTACGACACATTTTTTTTCGATACATTTACCATTTACCCGTATTCGTTCACGAAAATCAAATAAATGAGGAGAAGTATATAAACCAGTTTTATACTTTGCTTCTTGAAATATTGATGCACATATATGCGAAACAGACCCTTTTCCGTTTGTGCCGCCTATATGTATAAAACGCAAATTATCTTGTGGGTTACCTAAAAGTGCACATAATTTTATAATATTTGATAAATCCGATTTATATGCATGTTGTCCTATATTTTGATACATAGGAAGGTTTTGATATAAAAAATTAATTGTTTGTTTGTAGTTCATAAATAATTTCACATAAATATAGTATAGGGATAAAAACACATGCATTGTCTATAATAATGCAAATTAAAATCAGTTGTAAAAGTAACTTATATATTTGAAATGGACACGCTTTTTGTACTTGAAAACACTCTGTTTTTTATAGTTACCATCACATGTTACAGTATTGTATGTGGACTGTTTCTTTATACAATTTTTGCAAAACTTTTTTTTCACAAATAATTTGTTTTTTTTGCAATTATTGTGCACATCAATGTAAAAATCATTAGCAATAATAATTTTAATGTGATTTTACATATTTTCCACAATCATAATTTTTTAGATGTAGTTATATCATGAATTTTATAGTATATATTTTTCGTGATTGTATGTTTTTTTAAGGACGTTACCTGCTTGTTTTTACGCTTTTAAAAAAAATATACAAAAAATATGCATTTTTTTTCGTGAAAAATTTTGAAATAAAAAAAAATGCATACCTTTGCAACCCCGAAAATTCGGACAAAAAGAAAATAATTATGTTAAAATTTAATATATAATATGCCTACAATTCAACAATTAGTAAGAAAAGGAAGAAACGTAATTGCAGAAAACAGCAAGTCTCCTGCTTTAGATTCTTGTCCTCAAAGACGAGGAGTTTGTGTGCGTGTATATACTACTGCACCCAAAAAACCAAACTCAGCTATGCGTAAAGTTGCTCGTGTTCGTTTAACCAATGGGAAAGAAGTAAACGTTTACATCCCAGGAGAAGGACATAATTTACAAGAACACTCTATTGTATTAGTTCGTGGAGGTAGAGTTAAAGACCTTCCGGGTGTTCGATATCACCTTGTTCGAGGTGCTTTAGATTCGTCTGGAGTTGAAGGACGTCTTCAATCTCGATCAAAATATGGTGCAAAAAGACCAAAAAAACAATAAGTATCATAATATAGTTAATAATTATTCACTCGATGAGAAAAAGTAAACCAAAAAAACGAGTTATTCTTCCAGATCCTATGTTTAATGACGTGGAAGTAACAAAGTTTGTAAACAACCTAATGCTCAACGGAAAAAAAAGTGCAGCGTATGAGATTTTTTATGGAGCATTACAGATAGTTGAAGAGAAAAAAATAACTGAAGAATTGTCTGCCGTTGAAGTATGGCGTAAAGCTCTTGAAAATGTAACACCATTAGTTGAGGTTCGAAGTCGAAGAGTTGGAGGTGCAACATTTCAAATTCCTTCAGAAATACGTCCCTCTCGACGTCAATCTATAGGTATGAAAAATTTAATTCATTTTTCAAGAAAACGTTCAGGACATTCTATGCGAGAACGTTTAGCAGCAGAAATAATTGCAGCATTTAATGAAGAAGGAGCTGCATATAAAAAGAAAGAAGAAACTCATAGAATGGCAGAAGCAAACAAAGCATTTTCTCATTTTAGATTTTAATTACATATAAAAAATGGCAAAAAAATCCGATTTAAAATATACAAGAAATATTGGTATCGCTGCTCATATTGATGCAGGGAAGACAACAACAACAGAACGTATTTTATATTATTCTGGAGTTACGCATAAGCTTGGAGAAGTGCACGATGGAGCAGCAACAATGGACTGGATGGCTCAAGAACAAGAACGTGGTATTACCATTGCTTCTGCTGCAACCACTTGTTTTTGGAAGTATAAAGATCAAAACTACAAAATAAATATTATAGACACTCCTGGACACGTTGATTTTACTGTTGAAGTTAATCGTTCTTTACGTGTTCTTGATGGACTTGTTTTTTTGTTTTCAGCAGTTGATGGTGTTGAACCACAATCTGAAACAAACTGGAGACTTGCTGATAATTATAAAGTTACACGACTTTGTTTTGTAAATAAAATGGACCGTCAAGGTGCAGATTTTTTAAATGTTGTAAAACAAGTACGTGAAATGTTAGGTGGCAATGCTATTCCTATGCAATTACCGATAGGTGAAGAAGAAAATTTCAAAGGTGTTGTTGACCTTGTTACTAACAAAGGAATTATTTGGAATGAACAAGATCACGGAATGACATTCCAAGAAGTTCCTATACCAGACGCTTTAAAATCAGAAGTTGAAGAGTGGAGAGAAAAATTATTAGAGTCAATAGCAGAATTTGATGATACTTTATTAGAAAAATTCTTTGACGATCCAAATTCAATTACAGAAGAGGAAATACTAACAGCTTTGCGAAAAGCTTGCTTGTCTAATACTATAATTCCAATGTTTTGCGGTTCTTCTTTTAAAAATAAAGGAGTGCAAACAATGTTAAACTATGTTATGGAATTAATGCCAAGTCCATTAGATAGAGAAAGCATTATAGGTACAGACCCGAGAACAGGAAAAGAAGTAACAAGAAAACCATCTGCAGACGAACCTTTTAGTGCTTTAGCATTTAAAATTGCAACCGACCCTTTTGTTGGAAGACTGTGCTATTTTAGAGCATACAGTGGTCATTTGGATGCTGGTTCATATGTGTATAATTCGAGAAGCGAATCTAAAGAGCGTATATCTCGTATTTACCAAATGCACGCTAACAAACAAAATCCTGTTGAATTTATACAAGGAGGAGATATTGCGGCGGCAGTTGGATTTAAAGATATAAAAACTGGCGACACTTTATGTGATGAAAAACATCCTATTGTTTTGGAATCTATGATTTTTCCAGAACCAGTTATTGGTTTAGCTATTGAGCCAAAAACAAAAGCTGATATTGATAAATTAGGCAATGCACTTGCAAAATTATCAGAAGAAGATCCAACGTTTAGTGTAAAAACTGATCACGATTCTGGACAAACTATTATTAGCGGAATGGGAGAATTACATCTTGATGTTATTCTTGATCGTTTAAAACGAGAGTTTAAAGTAGAATGTGACCAAGGGGCACCGCAAGTAAATTATAAAGAATGTATTACTAAAGAAGTAGAACATCGAGAGGTATTTAAAAAACAAACGGGTGGTCGTGGTAAATTTGCAGATATTTTTGTAAAAGTTGGTCCAGCCGATGAAGGTAAAAACGGTTTAGAATTTATCGATTTAGTGAAAGGTGGAAATATTCCAAAAGAATTTATTCCTTCTGTTGAAAAAGGATTTAAAGCAGCTATGGAAAATGGTGTTCTTGCTGGATATCCAGTGGAATCTTTAAAAGTAACACTTATTGATGGTTCATATCACGATGTTGACTCAGATCAATTATCATTCGAAATTTGTGCTCGTCAAGCGTTTAAAGAGGCAACTCGACTAAGTTCACCAAAATTATTAGAGCCAATTATGAAAATTGAAGTTGTTACACCTGAAGAGTATATGGGAGACGTAGTTGGCGATTTAAATAAACGTAGAGGACAAATTCGCGGAATGGATTCACGTAATAACGCTAGCGTTGTAAAAGCATTTGTACCATTATCTGAAATGTTTGGTTATGTAACTGATTTGCGTACAATAACTTCAGGACGTGCTACGTCAACAATGGAATTTGAGCATTATGACCAAGTTCCTGCTAATTTAGCTGAGGCTATTATTGATAAAAACAAGTAATCATATTAATATTTATTATACTTAAAGGCATGAGTCAAAAAATTAGAATCAAATTAAAGTCTTACGATTATAATCTTGTAGATAAATCTGCAGATAAAATTGTAAAAACTGTTAAAACAACAGGGGCTGTAGTAAGTGGTCCGATTCCGCTGCCAACTCACAAGAGAATTTTTACTGTTCTACGTGCAACACACGTTAACAAAAAAGCTCGTGAACAATTTCAATTATCGTCACATAGACGTTTGCTTGATATTTACAGCAGCACGTCAAAAACAGTTGATGCTTTAATGAAATTAGAGTTGCCAAGTGGTGTGGAAGTAGAAATTAAAGTTTAATGTAAAAAAACGTAAAAATGCTTGGATTAATAGGTAAAAAAATAGGTATGACCTCCATTTTTGATGAAGGAGGCAAAAATATAGCATGCACGGTAATTGAAACAGGACCATGCATTGTTACACACGTAAAATCATCCGATAAAGATGGCTACTCTTCTGTTCAATTGGCTTTTGATTCTAAAAAAGAAAAAAATACATCAAAAGCAGAATTAGGTCATTTTAAGAAAGCGAAAACTTCTCCGAAACGTAAAGTTGTTGAGTTTCGGAATTTCAGCAAAGAAGTAACACTTGGTGACACTGTTCTTGCTGCTGATATATTTTCAGAAGGAGAATGGATTGATGTTACAGGAACTTCAAAGGGTAAAGGTTTCCAAGGTGTGGTAAAACGACACGGATTTAGTGGTGTAGGAGAAAGTAGTCATGGGCAACATGACAGATTGCGTGCACCTGGTTCTATCGGAGCTTGCTCTACCCCCGCACGTGTGTTTAAAGGTATGCGAATGGGTGGACAAATGGGTGGAGATCGTGTAATTGTAGAAAATCTACAAGTACTTAAAGTACTTCCCGAAAAAAATGTAATAGTGGTAAAAGGATCGGTTCCTGGCGCACGAGGTGGATATTTAATAATAACGAAGTAATGGAATTAGTAGTTAAAAATATACAAGGAAAAAATACTGATAAAAAAGTAACATTAGATGATGCTATATTCGGTATTGAACCAAACGAACATGCTGTTTATCTTGATGTAAAAGCTATATTAGCAGCAAAACGACAAGGTACACACAGTACAAAAGAAAAACATGCTGTATCTCATAGTACTCGTAAAATTAAACGACAAAAAGGTACAGGTGGTGCTCGTGCTGGTAGTTTAAAAAATCCATTGTTCCGTGGAGGAGGACGTGTTTTTGGTCCACAACCTCGCATATACAATCAAAAAGTTAACAAAAAGTTAAAAAACTTAGCACGTATTTCAGTGCTTTCTGCAAAAGCAAAAGAAAACTTAATAACTGTTGTGGAAGACTTTGATTTTGAGGTACCTAAAACCAAAAAGTTATTAGAGATAAAAGAGAATTTGAAAATAGATAATAAAAAATCATTATTAATTTTAGCAGATTCAAATAAAAATGTATATTTGTCCTCTCGAAATTTGAGCGGCTTTTCTGTCTTAAGTGTTTCAGAAATAAACACTTACGAACTCATTAGAGCTAAAAATATTATACTTTTTGAGAGTTCAATCGAAGTGATTGAAAAAAAATTAAAAAATTAATAGGTTATGAATATTATACATAAGCCACTTATATCAGAAAAAATGTCTGCAAAGTCAGAGGCGTTAAATCAATATGGCTTTATAGTTGAAAAAACAGCAAAAAAGTCACAAATAAAAGATGCCGTAGAACAAAAATATGGTGTAAAAGTTCTATTTGTTAATACTATGCGGTATGCGGGAAAAATTAAAACTCGCTATACAAGAGGTGGTGTTGTATCTGGTAAAACAAATTCATTTAAGAAAGCAATTGTATCTTTAAAAGAAGGAGATCAAATAGATTTCTTTAGTAATATTTAAAACGATGGCAGTAAAAAAATTAAAGCCCACGACTCCGGGACAAAGACATAAAGTTGTAGCAATTAACACAGGTATCACTACAAACAAACCTGAAAAATCTCTATTGCGTACAGTTAAAAAATCTGGTGGTAGAAATAATACCGGAAAAATGACTATGCGTTATATAGGCGGAGGACATAAAAAGAAATATCGTATTATCGATTTTAAACGCGACAAAGACAATATTCCTGCCGAAGTTCTATCTATAGAATATGACCCTAATAGAAACGCACGAATTTGTTTAGTACAATACACTGACGGTGAAAAACGCTATATAATCGCTCCTAACGGCATTCAAGTAGGACAAACTATTGCATCAGGTACAGGAATTGAGCCTGAAATTGGCAATACTCTTTTTTTACAAGAAATTCCTTTAGGAACAGTTATTCATAATATTGAACTACAACCAGGCAAGGGGGCACAATTAGCACGAAGTGCAGGTTCTTATGCTCAATTAGCATCACGAGATGGTAAATATGCAATTATCAAATTACCTTCAGGAGAATCTCGTATGATTTTAGTTACTTGTAAAGCAACTATAGGTTTTGTTTCAAATTCAGATCATGCATTAATACGCTCTGGTAAAGCTGGACGTTCAAGATGGCTTGGCAGAAGACCTCGTGTTCGTGGTGTAGCCATGAACCCAGTTGACCACCCTATGGGAGGAGGAGAAGGACGTGCTTCTGGAGGACAACCTCGTTCAAGAAAAGGAATACCATCTAAGGGATACAAAACGAGATCTCCTAAAAAAGCATCTACTGCTTTAATTGTTGAAAAGAGAAAAAAGTAATTTAAATTATCTATAAAAAATGAGTAGATCACTAAAAAAAGGACCTTATATAGATTTTAATTTAGAGCGAAAAGTGCTTAAATTAAATGAATCTTCAAAAAAAAGTGTGATAAAAACATGGGCGAGAGCTAGTATGATATCCCCTGATTTTGTTGGGCATACGGTTGCTGTTCATAATGGAAATAAATTCATCCCTGTGTATGTAACTGAAAACATGGTTGGTCATAAATTAGGAGAATTTGCCCCTACACGAACATTTAGAAGTCATGCAGGTAAAAAGATAAGAAAGAAATAAATAACTATCGGTTATGGGTAATAGAAAAAAGAATTCAGCGGAATTAATAAAACAAGCTAATAAAACAAAGGCTTTTGCAATACTACGAAATTGTTCTACATCTCCTCGTAAAATGAGATTAGTTGTAGATATGATTCGTGGTAAAGAGGTAAATAACGCATTAGATATTTTGCGATATTCACCACAAGAAGCAACACGTAAAGTTGAAAAACTTGTTTTGAGTGCTGTAAATAATTGGCAGCAAAAAAATGAAGGTAGTCGTCTCGAAGACAATCAACTTTACATAAAAGAAATATTTGTTGATGAAGGCAAAACTCTTAAAAGAATTCAGCCAGCACCACAAGGAAGAGCTCATCGCATCCGTAAACGTTCTAATCATGTTACGGTGATTGTAGATGTAATTAAAATAGAAACTCAAGCGTAAAATATAATTCATGGGACAAAAAGTAAATCCGATAGGAAATCGTTTAGGTATCATTAAAGGTTGGGACTCTAACTGGTATGGGGGTAAAGATTATGTTGAAAAATTACATGAAGATTATAAAATCAGACGTTATTTGCATGCTCGTTTATCAAAAGCTAGCATTTCAAAAATAATTATAGAACGTACTTTAAAGTTAGTTACCGTTACTATTAATACTGCTCGTCCAGGAATAATTATTGGAAAAGGTGGACAGGAAGTTGACAAACTTAAAGAGGAATTAAAAAAAATCTCAAATAAAGAAGTTCAAATCAATATTTTTGAAATTAAACGCCCCGAATTAGATGCTATTATTGTTGGAGATAGTATTGCACGACAATTAGAAGGAAGAGTAGCGTATCGTAGAGCTATTAAAATGGCTATAGCATCTTCTTTGAGAATGGGAGCTGAAGGTATAAAAGTTCAAATTTCAGGAAGATTAAATGGTGCTGAAATGGCTCGTTCAGAAATCTATAAAGAAGGACGCATACCGCTCCATACTTTTAGAGCTGACATTGATTATGCAAGTGTTGCGGCTCAAACATCATATGGAAAACTTGGGATAAAAGTTTGGATTTTTAAAGGTGAACTATATGGTAAAGTTGATTTATCTCCAAATAGCCAATTAGCACCTCCAAAAAAATCTATACGAAAAAGAAAAAATAAATTTTAGATATTTACTGCGATGTTACAACCAAAAAAGACAAAATTTAGGAAACAGCAAAAAGGCAGAATGAAAGGTAATTCTGAACGTGGACACCAATTATCTTTTGGGTCATTTGGAATTAAAACCTTAGATGAGGCATGGCTCACTGCTCGCCAAATTGAAGCAGCAAGGATTGCTGTAACTCGTTATATGAAACGTGAAGGACAAATATGGATTCGTGTTTTTCCTGACAAACCAGTTACATCAAAACCTGCCGAGGTGCGTATGGGTAAAGGTAAAGGAGCTCTCTCCCACTGGGTTGCCAGAGTTTCCCCAGGTAGAATTCTTTTTGAAGCAGAGGGAGTGTCTTTGGATGTCGCAAAAGAAGCACTTCGTTTAGCTGCTCAAAAACTTCCTGTTGCAACAAAGTTTGTTGTTCGAAATGATTATGTTCAAGAATAGAAAATTTGTATAATGAAACCAGTAGAAATTAGAGAATTAACAGACAAAGAGCTTGAAGAGAAATTAGATGCTGAAATAGATATTCTTCAGAATATGAAAATTCAACATGCAACATCTCCTTTAGAAAATCCTAATACAATTAAGCAATCACGTAGAACAATTGCTCGAATAAGAACTATTCTTAAAGAGCGTAAAAAAAATAATTAAGACTATCTACAATGGAAGAAAGAAATTTCAGAAAAGAAAGAATCGGGATCGTTGTAAGTAACAAAATGGAGAAATCTATTATTGTTGCTGTCCATAGAAAAGTAAAACACCCAATGTATGGAAAATTTGTTAATAAAACAACTCGTTTTGTTGCACATGACGAACAAAACCAATGCAGTGAAGGGGATACTGTTAGAATTATGGAAACTCGACCTTTAAGTAAAAATAAATGTTGGCGTTTAGTAGAAATAATTGAAAGAGCGAAATAAAATGATACAACAAGAATCTAGATTAAAAGTTGCGGACAATAGTGGTGCTAAAGAAGTACTATGTATCCGTGTATTAGGTGGAACTCGCAAAAGATATGCATCTATTGGAGATAAAATTGTTGTTTCAGTTAAAGAAGCAATGCCTAATGCCAATGTAAAAAAAGGACAAGTCACAAAAGGTGTAATTGTGAGAACTAAAAAAGAAATTAACAGAGCTGATGGTTCATACATAAGATTTGATGACAATGCAATTGTTCTTTTAACTGAAAATGGTGAAATGAGAGGAACTCGTATTTTTGGTCCTGTAGGAAGAGAATTACGAGAAAAACAGTATATGAAAATTGTTTCTTTAGCACCAGAGGTGTTATAATTAAATAGATACGAACTATGCGAAAAAAAATCCATATTAAAAAAGGCGATAATGTCCTTGTTCTTGCAGGAGAATACAAGGGAAAAGAAGCAAAAGTTTTGGAAATTATTACTAAAACAAATAAAGCTATAGTTGAAGGTGTTAATTTGGTTTCAAGACATACGAAACCAGATGCAAAAAATCCACAAGGAGGAATTGTAAAAAAAGAAGCACCTATCCATGTTTCTAATTTAATGCTTATAGAACCAGCAACTGGTAAACCTACACGAATAGGTAGAAAACTTAATGAAAATGGAAAGTTAGTTAGATTTTCTAAAAAAACAGGGGAGGAAATAAAATAATGAACTATATACCTACATTTCAAAAGAAATATTCAGATGAGGTTATACCTGCTCTTATGAAAGAGTTTGGCTATAAATCAAAAATGGAAGTTCCTAAAATTCAAAAAATAGTTATTAATCAAGGTATTGGCAAGGCTGTAGCTGATAGAAAACTTATTGAAAATGCTGTAAATGAACTCTCTATTATAGCTGGTCAAAAAGCTTTGCCTACATATTCAAAAAAAGATATATCTAATTTTAAATTACGTAAAGGTGTACCTATTGGCGTTAAAGTTACATTACGACGAAAAAAAATGTATGAATTTTTAGAACGATTAATTTCTGCATCTCTTCCTCGTATTCGCGATTTTCAAGGATTAGATACAAAATTTGATAAGCGTGGAAATTATACATTTGGCATTTCAGAACAAATTATTTTTCCTGAAATAGAAATAGATAAAATTTCTCAAATACTTGGAATGAATATCACTATTGTGACAACCGCTAAAACTGATGAAGAAGGATTTTCTTTATTAAAAGAATTTGGGATACCATTTAAAAAATAATATAGTATGGCTAAAGAATCGATGAAAGCACGCGAAGTTAAGCGTAAAAAATTAGTTGAAAAATATGCAAAAAAACGTGCAGAATTAAAAGAAAAAGGTGATTATGTTGGGTTAAGCAAATTACCTCGAAATTCTAATCCTATACGATTGCATAATAGATGTAATATAACAGGGAGACCAAAGGGATATATTAGACAGTTTGGAATTAGCCGTATTCAATTTCGAGAAATGGCTTCTGCTGGATTAATTCCGGGTATTAAAAAAGCAAGTTGGTAAATATATTATAAATAAAAATCATGACAGATCCAATAGCAGATTTTTTAACAAGAATCAGAAACGCTCAAAGCGCACGTCATAAAGTAGTGGAAATACCTTCTTCTAATATTAAAAAGGAGATAACAAAAGTACTTCATGATAAAGGATATATTTTAAGTTATAAATTTGATGAAGCTGTTCCGCAAGAAACAATTAAAATCGCTTTAAAATATCATCCAGTTACAAAAAAACCAGCAATAAAATCATTACAAAGGATTAGTAAACCTGGATTAAGAAAATATGCTTCATCTCATGAATTGCCTCGTGTCTTAAATGGATTAGGGATTGCAATTTTATCTACTAACATAGGAGTTGTTTCGGATAAAGAAGCACGTGCTCAAAAAGTTGGTGGTGAAGTTTTGTGTTATATATATTAAAAAAGAACGAACATGTCGCGTATTGGTAAAGCACATATAAACATACCTGAAAAGGTTGAAGTAAAGATACAAGGAACACAGATTACTGTTAAAGGACCTAAAGGTGAATTAAAGCAGACTGTTGATGAAGGATTTAAAATAACTGTATCAGAAAATGAACTGTCTATTGAACGACCTTCAGAATCTAAAGAACATAAGTCAAAACATGGTTTATACCGTTCTCTTATTAACAATTGTATTGTTGGTGTAAGTGAGGGATATACTATTCAACAAGAATTTGTAGGTGTTGGATATAGAGTTGCTGTGAATGGACAAAATATTGAAATGGCACTCGGGTTTTCTCATCCAATTGTTTTTCAATTACCTAAAGAGGTTAGTGCCGAAGCAAAGTCTGAAAGAGGTTCTAATCCACTTTTAACACTTACATCAATTGATAAACAACTTATAGGACAAGTTGCAGCAAAAATTAGATCGCTTCGCAAACCTGAACCATACAAAGGAAAAGGTATTCGCTTTAAAGGTGAACAACTTCGAAGAAAAGCAGGTAAATCAGCAGGTAAATAATATAATATAGTGTAAAATGGCTATCACAAAACTTCAAAGAAGAGTTAAAATTAAACGACGAATTCGCGAAATCATAGAAGGTTCTGCGCAACGTCCCCGAATGTCAGTGTTTAGAAGTAATAAAGGTATTTACGTTCAGCTTATTGACGATTTAAATGGTACAACTTTATTGTCAGCTTCTTCTATTGATAAGGAGATTGTACAGTTATGTACAGGAAAAACAAAAACAGAACAAGCTTCTGTTGTAGGTGAAACTATTGCTAAAAAAGCAATTGATAAAGGTATAAATACTGTTGTTTTTGATAGAAACGGATATTTATATCATGGAAGAATTAAAACATTGGCTGAATCAGCTCGTAATGCAGGATTAAAATTTTAGAATACTATGGCTGAAAATAATATGAGAAAAGTTAAAACAACCGATTTAGATTTAAAAGATAGATTGGTTGCAATTAATAGAGTAACAAAAGTAACAAAAGGTGGTAGAACATTTAGTTTTTCTGCAATCGTTGTTGTTGGAGATGAAAATGGAGTAGTAGGATATGGACTTGGTAAAGCTGGAGAGGTTACCGTAGCTATTGCAAAAGGTGTTGAAGAAGCAAAGAAAAATTTAATAAGAGTTCCTATTATAAATGGTACGGTGCCTCATGCACAAGAAACTAAATTTAGTGGTGCTGCTGTATTCATGAAACCTGCTTCTCTTGGTACTGGTGTTAAAGCTGGTGGTGCAATGCGTGCTGTTATTGAAAGTGCTGGTATTACAGATGTCCTTGCAAAATCTAAAGGCTCTCCTAACCCGCATAATGTAGTAAAAGCTACATTTAAAGCACTTTCTGAAATGCGAGATGCTCATGCTGTTGCAAAACAAAGAGGCATAGAGTTATCAAGAGTTTATAACGGTTAAAAACATAAAAAAATGTCGAAAATTCGTGTAAGACTTATCAAAAGTCAAATTGGAAGAACAAAAAAACAAAAATTAACATTGGAAGCCTTGGGGTTAAGTCGTATAAATTCTACTGCAGAACATTCATTATCACCTCAAATTTCAGGAATGATTGAAAAAGTTAAACATTTAGTTGTAACAGAAGAAATAAAATAATAATGGAATTACATACTATTAAGCCTGCAAAAGGTGCAACAAAAAAAGGAAAAGTTATTGCTCGTGGTCAAGGATCAGGACGTGGAGGAACGAGTACCAAAGGACACAAAGGAGCTAAATCTCGTAGTGGATATTCTAAAAAAAATGGTTTCGAAGGAGGACAAATGCCCTTACAACGTCGCATACCTAAATTTGGATTTAAAAACATTAATCGTGTAGAATATAAGGCAGTGAATTTAAGCGATATTCAACGAATTGCTGATAAAAAAGGTATTACAGAATTTGATAATGAAGTTTTTGCTGCTAATGGTTTAGTGTCTTCAAATGCTTTAATTAAAATTTTAGCAAAAGGAAAATTATCATCTAAAGTTTCTGTAAAAGCTCATGCGTTTTCTCAAAATGCAAGTGATGCTATTACAGCATTAGGTGGTACAATTGATAAAATTTAAATAATATGAGATTCATAGAAACCCTTAAAAATATTTTTAAAATTGAAGACCTAAGAAATAGAATTTTCTATACGCTTGGTTTAGTTTTAATATATAGACTTGGTTCGTTTGTGGTGTTACCTGGGATAGACCCAAATGGATTATCTGAGTTGTCAAAACAATCTTCAGATGGGTTATTGGGACTTATTAATATGTTTTCTGGAGGTGCTTTTGGTAATGCATCAGTATTTGCACTTGGTATTATGCCATATATTTCGGCATCTATTGTTGTGCAACTAATGGGAGTTGCTGTGCCTTATTTCCAACGTTTACAACGTGATGGAGAAAGTGGTAGAAAAAAAATAACCCAGATAACTCGTTTTTTAACTATTTTTATCACAGCAGCACAAGCTCCAGGATACATCACAAATCTTCAATATCAAATACCTCATGCTATTGTTAATAATACAGGATTTTTCTGGTTCTCTTCTATTGTAATACTTATTGCAGGAACTATGTTTGTAATGTGGCTCGGGGAACGTATTACTGATAGAGGTATTGGGAATGGCATTTCTTTAATAATTATGATTGGTATTGTTGCAAGATTTCCATCTTCACTTATGCAAGAATTTGGTTTTCGTATAGAAGGTGCTGGTGGTATTATTATGTTTTTAGTTGAATTGCTTATTTTACTTGCAATAATAACGCTCTCAATTTTATTAGTTCAAGGAACTCGTAGAATTCCTGTGCAATATGCAAAACGTATTGTAGGAAACAAACAATATGGAGGAGTGCGACAGTATTTACCTTTAAAAGTAAATGCCGCTGGTGTTATGCCAATTATTTTCGCACAAGCTTTAATGTTTATTCCTCTTACATTTGCAGGATTTTCATCTGGTGATGAAGTTTCTTCGTTTGTAACTACTTTTTCTGATTATACGAGTTTTTGGTATAATTTTGTGTATGCTGTAATGATTATCTTATTTACCTATTTTTATACTGCTATTACAATGAATCCACAACAAATAGCAGAAGAGTTAAAAAGAAATGGAGGATTTATCCCAGGGGTTAAACCAGGCAAAAAAACAGCAGACTTCATTGATAATGTTATTTCTCGAATCACATTACCTGGTTCATTTTTCCTTGCTTTTGTTGCTATTTTACCATCAATTGCAATATTAATGAATGTGAGTCCTGGTTTTGCACATTTTTATGGAGGAACCTCACTTTTAATTATTGTTGGAGTTGTGCTTGATACGTTACAGCAGATAGAAAGTCATCTTTTAAATCGACACTATGATGGTTTAATGAAAACTGGTAGAATTAAAGGAAGAAATTCAAATAGTGCTATTCAAACAGGAGGAGGTGCATTATAATGGCTAAACAACAATCAATAGAACAAGACGGAGTTATCGTAGAAGCATTGTCTAATGCGATGTTTCGTGTAGAATTAAATAATGGACACGTTATAACTGCCCACATTTCAGGAAAAATGAGAATGCATTACATCAAAATTTTACCTGGTGATAAAGTTAAAGTGGAAATGTCAATGTATGATTTAACAAAAGGAAGAATAACATTTCGTTATAAATAAATTTAAAACAATGAAAGTAAGAGCATCTGTAAAAAAACGAAGCAGCGAATGTATTATAGTTCGCCGAAAAGGAAGAATTTATGTTATAAACAAAAAAAATCCAAGATTTAAACAAAGACAAGGATAATTTTTATAATTTTGCACCAATTTTCAAATAAGTTAGTATGGCAAGAATATCTGGTATTGATTTACCAAAAAATAAAAGAGGCGAAATAGCATTAACCTATATCTATGGTATAGGAAAATCAACAGCTAATAAAATCTTAGCAAAAGCCGGAGTTGATAAAGAAATTAAAGTAAAGGATTGGAATGATGATCACATTACAGCTATCCGTAGTGTGATTGCCGAAGACATAAAAGTTGAAGGTGAACTTAGATCCGAAGTGCAACTCAACATTAAGCGACTTATGGATATCGGTTGCTATAGAGGCATCAGACATCGTATTGGATTGCCTGTGCGAGGACAAGCAACTAAAAACAATGCGAGAACAAGAAAAGGCAGAAAAAAGACGGTTGCTAATAAGAAAAAAATATCTAAATAGTTTATAATATAGATTATGGCAAAAAAAACAAAAACGGTTAAAAAAATTGTAAGAATTGAAGCTTCTGGACAAGCTCATATTCACGCTTCTTTTAACAATATTATTGTTACAATAACAAATGCTGAAGGACAAGTTATTTCTTGGTCTTCATCTGGAAAAAAAGGATTCCGTGGATCTAAAAAAAACACACCTTATGCTGCTCAAATGGCAGCAACAGATTGTGCTAAAGAAGCGTATGATTTAGGGTTGCGAAAAGTGAAAGTGTTTGTGAAAGGCCCAGGAACTGGTAGAGAATCTGCAATCCGTACTATACATAATTCAGGTATTGAGGTTACTGAAATTGTTGATGTTACTCCTTTACCTCACAATGGTTGTAGACCCCCAAAACGAAGAAGAGTTTAATAATTTTAGAATATTACAATAAATGGCTAGATATACAGGACCTACTACGAAAATTGCAAGAAAATTTGGTGAACCTATTTATGGACCAGATAAAGTTTTGCAAAAGAAAAATTACGCCCCAGGACAACACGGCCCCTCAAAACGAAGAGGGAAAAAATCTGTGTATGGATCGCAGCTTTTAGAAAAACAAAAAGCAAAATTTACCTATGGAGTACTCGAAAAACAGTTTGCAAATTTATTTAAAGAAGCGTACCGCAGACCTGGTATTACTGGTGAAATACTATTACAACTTCTTGAACAACGTCTTGATAATGTTGTTTTTCGTATGGGAATTGCACCAACACGTAGAGCTGCGCGACAATTAATTACTCATAAACATATTACGTTGAATGATGAAGTGGTTAATATCCCCTCAGCTTTAGTAAAACCCGGAGATATTATTGCAGTTCGAGAAAAATCAAAATCTTTAGAAGTAATTTCATCTTCATTGAATACTAATACTGCTAATAAATATTCTTGGTTGGAATTTGATAAATCTGAAATGGCAGGAAAATTTTTAAATATTCCTGAACGTACAGAAATTCCTGAAAATATCAAAGAGCAATTAATAGTAGAACTTTATTCTAAATAATAAATAATAATTATAGAAAGACTTTTGTCTATGGCAATTTTAGCATTTCAAAAACCCGATAAAGTTATTATGATTGAGTCGGACGACAATTTAGGAACTTTTGAGTTTCGCCCTCTTGAACCAGGTTATGGTATTACTGTAGGTAACGCTATACGTAGAGTGTTGCTATCTTCTTTAGAAGGATACGCTGTTACGAATGTGAAAATTGAAGGCGTTGAACATGAATACTCTACTATAAAAGGTGTGGTTGAGGATGTTACCGAAATAGTCTTAAATATTAAACAAATTCGCTTCAAACAAGTAAACCCAGAACCTGTTCAGTATGAGAAAGTTACACTCACTGTCGCTGGAAAAAACACTTTCACTGCTGGTGAATTAAACGCTCACTTAACAAACTTTCAAGTTATTAATACAGATTTAATTCTTTGCAACTTAAATCCTTCAGTAAAAATAACAATTACCTTTTGGATAGGTAAAGGACGTGGATATGTAATGTCGGATGATAACAAAATTCTTGATGCTGAATTTGGAGTAATACCAGTTGATTCTATTTATACTCCTGTTAAAAATGTTAAGTATTCTGTTGAAGATTACCGAGTTGAACAAAAAACAGATTTTGAAAAATTAATTCTCGAAATTAAAACTGACGGCTCAATTCATCCAAAAGATGCCTTAAAAGAAGCTGCTAAAATTCTTATCCAGCATTTTATGTTGTTTTCTGATGAGAAAATTACACTTGATACTAATGACGAATATGGAAATGAAGAGTTTGATGAGGAAGTACTACATATGAGACAATTGCTTAAAACAAAATTAGTTGATATGGATTTATCTGTACGAGCCTTAAATTGTTTAAAAGCTGCTGATGTGGAAATACTTGGTGAACTTGTGCAGTTTAACAAAAATGATTTGTTGAAGTTTAGAAATTTTGGAAAAAAATCTCTTTCTGAATTAGAAGAAGTCTTGGCTGGATTAAATCTATCATTCAGTATGGATATAACAAAATATAAATTAGAAAAAGAATAATTGAGAAAACAATGAGACACGGAAAGAAATTTAATCATTTAAGTAGAACACATGAACATAGAGCAGCAATGCTTTCTAATATGGCTACTTCTCTTATTATGCATAAAAGAATTAAAACAACGGTAGCAAAAGCTAAAGCACTACAGTTGTATATAGATCCTTTATTAACAAAATCTAAGAGTGATACAACACATTCGCGAAGAATAGTATTTAAATATTTGCAAAATAAATTTGCAGTAACGGAATTATTCCGCGAAGTATCTGTTAAAATCGCAGACAGACCAGGTGGATATACTCGAATTATAAAAATTGGACAACGTCTTGGTGATTCTGCCGAAATGTGTTATATTGAACTTGTTGATTTTAATGAAAATTTACTTTCAACGAAAAAATCTTCTGCAGCCAAAAAACCAACTGTTCGTAGAAGTAGAAAAAAATCTACCACTACTACTCCAACCAACATTACAGAAAATGATGGCGAGCAAACAACAAAAACTCCTGAAAACAAAATTGTAGAAGAAGCAAATGAAACTTCTCCTGAAAAAACAAATAAAAATTCAGAAGAAACGGATAATACATCAGTAGAAAACACTGATACAAATAAGTAAGTTTTCTGTTGAATATCATAATGATTTTTTTTGATAATAGGGATTAAGTTTTAACTTTATCTCTATTATTTTTTTATATAATTTACAATATTTATTAATTAATATTAATCTTTTATGGGACAAATTGTAAACGTTCATGCTCGCGAAATTATTGACTCTCGCGGTAATCCAACTATTGAATGTGAAGTTACATTAGCTTCAGGTATTATGGGAAGAGCAGCAGTTCCTTCAGGTGCTTCTACTGGTGCACATGAGGCTTTAGAACTTCGCGATGGCGATAAAGCTCGCTACTTAGGTAAAGGAGTGTTAAAAGCTGTGGAAAATGTAAATAATATTATTGCAAAAGAATTAATCGGAATGTCTGCTTTTGACCAGTAGAAATTGATACTAAGATGATTCAGCTTGATGGAACTGAAACAAAAAGCAATTTAGGAGCAAATGCAATGCTTGGCGTTTCTCTTGCTGTTGCAAAAGCTGCTGCTGAATATCATGGAATGCCTTTGTATCGCTATATTGGCGGAACAAATGCAAAAACACTTCCTGTACCAATGATGAATATTATTAATGGTGGCTCGCATTCTGACGCTCCTATTGCGTTTCAAGAATTTATGATTCGCCCTGTTGGTGCTTGCTGTTTCAAAGAAGGATTGCGTATGGGTGCTGAAGTTTTCCATGCTCTTAAATCAATTCTTCAAGACAAAGGGCTTAGCACCGCTGTTGGTGATGAAGGAGGTTTTGCTCCAAATTTATCCGGAGGAACAGAAGAAGCACTTGACGCAATTATTGCTGCTATTAAAAAAGCAGGATATGAACCACAAAAAGATGTTACAATCGCTCTCGATTGTGCTGCTTCTGAGTTCTTTAGCAATGGTGTGTATGATTATTCTAAATTTGAAGGTCCGAATGGAAAAAAACGAAATTCTCAAGAACAAGCTGAATATTTAGCAGAATTAATATCTAAATATCCAATTGATAGTATTGAGGACGGTTGTGATGAAAACGATTGGGACGGCTGGAAAGTTTTAACTGATAAAATAGGTGATACATGCCAATTAGTTGGAGATGACTTGTTTGTTACTAATGTTGATTTCTTGAAAAAAGGTATCGAACGCGGTTGTGCTAATTCTATCTTAATTAAAGTAAATCAAATTGGTACGTTAACTGAAACACTTGATGCTATCGAAATGGCTCATAGAGCCGGATATACTTCGGTAACTTCACATCGTTCAGGTGAAACTGAAGATTATACTATTGCCGACATAGCGGTTGCTACAAATTCTGGTCAAATTAAAACTGGCTCTATGAGTCGTTCTGATCGTATGGCTAAATACAACCAATTACTTCGTATCGAAGAAGAGCTTGGAGAATTAGCAGTTTATGGCTTTAAAAAAGTGTAAGAATTCTTTTATAATACAAAAAAAACATCTGTAAAATTTACAGATGTTTTTTTTTGTATTTTATTTGCATAATGAACATATGTTCATTATGTTTGTGTAAATTAAAAATGTATGGTACGACCAAAACGAAATAGAAGAATTTATATCTCACCTGACTTTAAAGGCTTTTCGCCTATTGGTGCAATAAATAAATCTTCTGTTGTTATTATGAGTTTTGATGAATATGAAGCAATTCGATTAGCAGATTATGAATTATTACATCAAAAAGATGCCGCTTTAAGAATGTCAATATCTCGACCTACGTTTTCTCGAATTTATGAAAGTGCTCGCCGTAAGGTTGCACAAGCATTTGTTACAGGTGCGTCAATTGTGTTTGAAGGTGGAAAAATATATTTTGATAGTAATTGGTTCTTGTGTGAAGATTGTAATGCGTGGTTTAATAGTCATGAACACGATGTCTCAAAAATTTATTGTGCTCTGTGTGAGTCTAAAAAAACATTGCGATTTTCTGATATAGAATTTGAATCTGACACCTCGTATTTATCGTGTCCTAAATGCAAACGCACAGCATGTTTAAAGGAAAAAAAACAAAAAATTGCATGTCCTGATTGTAAAATAGAATTACAATAATTATATGGATAATTTTATAAACATATTAAAATAATACTATGAAAGTTGCTATTACTTCAGTAGGAAATACTGTTGACTCTTCTGTTGATTCCCGTTTTGGGAGATGTTCATTTTTTGCTTTATATGATACAGAAAGCGGAAATGTTGAGTTTGTTGAAAACAATGAAAAAAACGCAATCGAAGGTGCTGGACCTGCGGCTGCTCAATTTGTTGCCTCGTTTGGTGTTCAAAAAGTAATTTCTGGTGAATTTGGTCAAAAAGTAAAAGCAATTTTTGATCAACTCAAAATACAATTGATTGTTATTCAAGATGAAAAAACAGTGGCTGATATTATTAAGATGCTTTAAATATAAAGTCGTTGATTCTTAGAAAAATATATAATTAATTTTTAAAATATCTGCATATGCCTCGTTTAGATGGAAGTGGTCCAAAAAATAAAGGAAAAAAAACTGGAAGAGGACTCGGTTTGTGCAAAACCGATGATTCTAAAAACCAAAACATTTTAGGCAAAGGGCTTGGTACTCGAAATAAATCGGGTGGAGGAAAAGGAAAAGGGAAACGTTTGCAAAGCGGAATAAAATAGGAAATATTATGGCTAATTTTAACAGAAAAGGTCCTCAAAATGAAGGACCTATGACAGGTAGAAAACAAGGGTTATGTAAGCCTGGAAATCGTGGTTTGTCTCGCGATGAATTATTACAAAAAGACCAACCAATGGGTGGCTATGGCAAAGGTCGCAGTATAAGAAGAAGACGAGGAGGCTCTGGAATGGGAAGAGGAGAAAACTTCGGAATGGGAAGAGGACGAGGCTCTGGAATGGGAAATGGTAGAAGAAGAATTAACTAATCAATAAACAAACATATGAGAAAAAAAATAGCTATCCCTTTACAACAAGGGGTATTATGCAATCATTTTGGACATTGTCAACAGTTTGCATTTTTTGATACTGATAAATCACAAATTGTGAGTGAAAAATTGGTAACCCCTCCCCCACACGAACCTGGATTATTACCAGCATGGCTTGCAGAACAAGGTGTTACCGATATTATTGCTGGTGGCATGGGACAAAAAGCCTTGACTTTATGTAAACAACAAAATATTAAAACATATATAGGCGTAAGTCCTAAAAGTTCAAAAGAATTAGTTCAAGATTTTTTGCAAAACACATTAGTTACTGGACAAAACGCATGTAATCACTAATTATGAGCTCTGTACGTTCCGATTATCGTTGTTATTTTTGTACAGCCCGAGCATATGAACGATTATTAGCAAAAGAAAATGCTTCGTTCGAAAAAAAGCAGTTATTCGTTGAAAAAATGAATGCTACATTTTTAGAAATGAAACAAAATTTTCATGCTCCGCATTATTCTCGTGTGCTCCGAAATCACTATCAAAATTTATTTGGTGAAAAAGATTTGTACTTGTCTGAAAAACAAATAAGTAACAATGTAGCATTAGACTTGTATCCAAGTTTAAAAGAAATGGCATTTTCTTCAGAAAACTCTTTTCAAACGGCTTTAAAACTTGCTTTAGCTGGTAATGTTATTGATTTTGGTGTGCATGCTGAATACGATTTGGAAAAAACAATTAATCATGTGTTACACACGCCTTTAGCAATTGATAACTCGTCTGAATTATATGAGCGTCTGCAAAAAGCAACTACTATATTATATTTGGGCGATAATTCTGGAGAAATTGTTCTTGATAAAATTTTAATTGAGACAATTATGCACCCCAATTTATTTTTTGCAGTTCGAGGTGCACCTGTGCTTAATGATGTTACAATTGAAGATGCTAAATATGTAAAAATTGATGATGTGGCTAATGTAATTTCAAATGGATACGACTCTCCTTCAACTGAATTGGAGCATGTTTCCTCTGAATTTTTAGATATATATCATAAAACTGATGTTATTATTTCAAAAGGACAAGGTAACTTAGAGGGCTTGTATGGAAATGGAAATAAAAAAATCTTTTTCTTATTAATGGTTAAGTGTGATGTAGTTGCGGAAACAATTGGAGTTAAAAAAGGTGATTTTGTGGTTTTAAAAAACATATAACAAAATCGTTTAAAACAAACAACTACAATTATAAATAAAAAAATATAACGTATTGTTATAGAATATAATAATGAAAATAAAAAATGAAAATAGCAATTGCAAGTGGTAAAGGAGGAACAGGTAAAACATTTGTTTCGACTAATTTATATAGAGTAGGACAAAAAATCACGCCACAACTTGCAATTGTTGACTGTGATGCGGAAGAACCGAATGTAACACAATTTGTTTCGGGCACAAATACAAAACAAGAAACTGTAACACAAAATTTACCAATTATAGATGCTCAAGCATGTACGTTTTGTGGAAAATGTTACGAATATTGTAATTACAATGCTATTTGTTTTTTACCACAGATACAAAAAATATCGGTTATTGAAGAATTATGTCATAATTGTGGCGCTTGCGTGTATGCGTGTGAACATGGTGCCATTACTGAAACTATAAAAAAAATAGGCGAAATAACTACTTATGCTCATAATATAAATATAATAGTTGAAGGGCGTGTGGAAGTTGGTGTAGCATCACCTGTTCCTGTTATTAAAAAAACAATACAATGTGTAAATAATGCTCCAATTGCCTTACTTGATTCTCCTCCGGGAATTTCCTGTCCGTTTATTGCAACCGTAACGCAGGCTGATTATGTTGTATTAGTTACCGAACCTACGCCATTTGCTTTACACAATGTACGTGTAACAATTGAAACATTGCAAGAAATAAATAAACCGTTTGGAGTTATTATAAATAGAGCTGATATCGGAAACAATGAAAGTAAAGAATGGTTTATTTCTCAAAACATTGATATACTTTTAGAACTCCCTTTTGATATACGAATTGCACAAGTGTATTCTCATGGAGAACTTCTTGTTGATGTTGAACCTCGCTATTATGATATGTTTCAAGATTTATATGCTGCAATTATTCAAAATATAGAAAAATGGAAATAACAATTATAAGTGGTAAAGGCGGAACAGGTAAAACCAGTATAACTGCCGCTTTGGTGTCTTTATTAAAAAATATTGTAGCTGTTGACGCTGACGTTGATGCCTCAAATTTACATCTTGTTATGTCTCCTAAAGATTATCGTGAAGAAGTATATGTTTCTGGATTTACAGCGTGCATTGATTATGATATATGTATAAGTTGCGGAGTGTGTGAATCATATTGTAGATTTGATGCAATTCATTATAAACAAGAACGATACGAAATACTTGAAACTTCATGTGATGGATGTAAACTGTGTTCTCGTGCATGTCCGCAGAATGCTATTACAATGACTCCTAATGATAAAAGCCGTTGGTTTGAAGGAAAAATCGCTCAGGGCACTATGTTTCATGCTCGTTTAGCTCCCGGTGAAGAAAATTCGGGAAGACTTGTACAAATAATTCGTGATGAGGCTAAGAAAAAAGCCAAAAAACAGGCATATTCACATATCATAATTGATGGACCTCCGGGTATAGCCTGCCCCACTATTTCATCAATAACAGGAGTTGACAAGGTACTTATTGTAACAGAACCTTCAAAATCAGCATTTCATGATTTACAACGTGTGTGGGAACTGACTCAACAATTTTCAATACCTGCATTTGTAATTATCAATAAATATGATTTAAATCTCTCACTTTCTCAAGAAATTAACGATTGGTGCACTTCTCACAAAATACAAGTACTCGGGAAATTACCATTTGATAAGGATTTCGTGCGTGCTATGATTGAATGTAAATCAATTATTGAATATAATCCTGATTCAAAAAGCAGTAAAATTTTACGTACGGCTTCTACTGAATTAATGCATGAATAAAACAATGATATTTCAGAAAATAATAATATAAAAATGATAAGGCATAAACATACAATTCGTGTAGCGTATTCAGATACCGATAAAATGGGCGTGGTACATCATTCAAATTATGCAAAATATTTTGAAAATGCTCGTTGGGAATTATTTCGCAGCAGAGGTTTATCGTATAAAGATATTGAATCACAAGGATTTATGTTTCCTGTAATTTCACTCCAATCAAAATTTCACACAAAAGCTTTGTATGACGATGTTTTGACAATTGATTTAACAATAACATGTATTAAAGCTGCTCGAATATATATGGAATTTACTGTATATGATGCACATAAAAAACGTGTACATACAGCAAAATTAGAACTTGCATGCGTGTCTTCGCAAACATGGAAACCGTGTGCAGTACCGCAATTTATTGTAGATATATTATTAAAATAACACACAGAATTCATTTCATGCAAAATTAAATGTAATTCGATATACAAAAGCTATTTATTTTTTTTATATTAGCATGCTTAGAATATAAAATTATGGGTATGTTTGATGATGATGAAAATTTTGATTCTTTATTCGCCGAAGAAGATGGCGATTCTGAAAGTGCTGTAAGCGAGGAGGTTTGGAAAGTTTTAATTGTAGATGATGAACAAGACATTCATTCGGCAATTAAACTTGCTCTTAATAATTTTATGTTTGAAAACAAACGCATTTCGTTTTTAGACGCGTATTCTGCCGAACAAGCAAAAGAAATACTTTTACAACATGCTGATATAGCCCTTATACTCCTTGATGTTGTTATGGAAACAAGCCATGCGGGATTAGATTTTGTTGGCTATATTCGTAATGAACTTAAAAATCATTTTATTCGTGTAGTTCTTTGGACTGGACAACCCGGGTACGCTCCCAAAAAAGATGTGATTTTACAGTATGAAATAAATGATTATAAAACAAAAACAGATTTAACTGACGACACTATCTTTACAACAGTTTTATCAAGCATTCGTGCATATAATGCAATTATGATAATTGAATCGTTTCGCCAGGATTTAGAGCAAAAAGTAATTGAACGAACTGCAACAATCGAAGCTCAACAAAAACGTATAACTGATAGTATTTTATATGCAGAAAAAATTCAACGGGCAATTTTACCTGATCAAGAAATAATTCAAGATACATTTTCTGATTCTTTTGTATTATTTAAACCGAAACAGGTTGTAAGTGGCGATTTTTATTGGATGTATAAACTCTCTGAAGAAGAGGTATATATAGCTGTTTCCGATTGCACTGGGCATGGTGTTCCAGGAGCTTTAATGTCAATGATAGGAACAACAATGTTAAATGAAATTGTTATTTCTAAACAAATAGTAGAACCAGCTCAAATTCTCACAGAATTAAATGCAGGAGTTATTAATGCTCTTACAAAACATTCGCGTTCCGAAGATGCACAATCTGACGGTATGGATATTTCTTTGTGTAAAATAAATTTAAAAACGAATGTTTTAGATATTTCTTTGGCAAATCACACGGCTATTTTTATTCATAATAACGAATTGCAGGTAATCGAAGGAGATATTGTTTCTATTGGTGGCTTTTTTTCAATGATTCGTACTCCTGAATATACCCAAAAAACCTTGTCGCTATCAAAAGGAGATAGAATATATATGTTTTCGGACGGAATACAAGATCAATTTGGAGGAGAAACAAATAAAAAATTCTCTTTTAATCGTTTGAAAAACACTATATTTGAAGCTCAAAATATGAACATGCAACAACAAAAACTATATATTAATCAGGTATTAGAAGAATGGAGAGGAAGTGAATCGCAAATAGATGATATTGTGCTTGTTGGAATACAAATTTAAAGTTTTGTTATGAACACTTATTACTTTCGTACTCGTTTTATTATAAATATTTGTTTTTTTTTATTGTGTTTCGCAAAAGCACAAGCGTTTTCTATCGATACGTGCTACATCACTAACAAACAAGGTGAACCGCTTTCAAAAGACGTTATTACCACTGCTATAAATTCTCAAAATAAAAGAGAAGTTGGCGACATGTTCTATAATTCAGCATATGCTCTTGCAAATGTATATAATATGCACCCCGATTCTTTGCTTAAAGCGTTTCGGTATTTTGATGTGGCAATTGATTTTTATACTGAAAGCAATGCAGATGTTGAGAAAATTTTGTGTATTGAACATAAAGCAACAATTGCATACGAATTAGGACGAACAAAACAAGCAATTCAGTTGTTTCAAAAAGCAATTTCAGAATACGAATTATTAGAAACTCCTGATTTACATCAAATAGGTATGTTATATACAAATATTGCATTTGTGTATTTTAACTCATATCGATATGATAACGCTTTGCGGTTTTTTTCTCATGCTATTTCTTTATATGATGAATTAAACGATTCTCTTAATATTGCAAAATCATTATATTTTAAAGGACTAATCTTTTTTGAATCTGCAATGTATGATAGTGCTTACACATACTATCAAAGGGTTTTAGAGTTTGATATCGCACATAATAATATAAACGAAATAATAGCGTCATACAATAATATTTGTGTAGTGCTTTTAAAACAAAAACAATTTTCTGATGCCTTTGAAGTTCTTTCAAAAGTTGATGAATATATGTCTGAGAGTAATAATGAGGTAAAAGCAATTCTTGCCAATAATAAAGGAAATGCATATTTTTATGCAAATGATTATATTGAGGCTCTTGCACATTATCAGTTGTCTTTAAAATTAAAAAAAGAAAGTAATGATTCTGTAAAACAGGCAATTACGCTTCATAATATTGCACGAGTGTATAGTGCAACAAATCAAATAGAACTCGGAATAGAAACTATTTTAGAGGCAGAATCGCTTGTAAAAACTGATATGTCAGATTCTATTTATGCCGCTGTATGTGAAACTGCATCTGTGTTGTTTGAACAAAATGGAAATACTGCTCGTGCATTTGAATATTACGAATTATTCGCAAAATTATCATATTCAATGGTGTCCCATGAGGGCGGACAAATTTCTGAATCTCAGGTAAAATACCAAGATAATAGAATGCAAGCGGCAACTATTCAGAGAGAAATTAAAATGCAACAACTACTTGCAAGCTACGATTTTGCTATTAAACGTACCGAAATTCAAATGCTTGATGAAAAACGTAAATCTGAACGTTTGTTACTATACATGTATATTGGAATACTTGTTTTTATAGTGCTGGCATTTGTGATTTTGTTAAATAGATATCGATTAAAAAAGCGTGCAAATAGAAAACTCGAAGAGCAAAATGCTGAAATTCAACGTCAAAACGTAATTATTACTCAACAAACCGAAGAATTAATTGTTTCAAATACTGAATTCGAAAAATTATCGATAGTGGCAAGTAATACTGATAATGCCATTATTATTATGGATAAAGATGGCAATTTTGAATGGATTAATGATGCTTTTACAAAACTATTTGGCTTTACGTTTGAACAATTATGTGAACGTATAAGTCCTAATATGATTAGCCCTACAACGCCTGAATATATTAAAGAAGCGTTTAAAAATAGCACACAAAATGGTGTTACGGTTAATTATGATTTACAAACAAAAAATAGTGCCGGCGACGAAATGTGGGTGAATGTTACGCTCACTCCTATTTTTAATGAACAGGGAGAAATTCATAAATTGGTAATGATTGATTCTGATATTTCTGCCTTAAAACGTGCCGAGGTTGAAATACGTGCTCAAAAAAATCAAATCGAAAATCAAAAAGAAGAACTAACACAACAGCGTGATGATGTGCTTGTTCAAAGTAAAGAGTTAGAAGCTAAAAAAGAGGAATTAACGCGTACGCTCAACGAATTACAAATTGCTCAAAATAAATTAGTTGAATCAGAAAAAATGGCAGCACTGGGAGGACTTGTTGCGGGAATTTCGCACGAAATCAATACTCCTGTTGGTGTTGGAACGGCTGCTGCTACAAGTTTGCAAACGCAAATTAATGATTTACAGGAGCTGTTTGAATCAAAAAAAATGAAATTATCTGACTTGCAAAATTTTATTGATACTGCTCAAAAAGCATGTGATTTAATATTGAAAAATTTAACACGCACTGCTGAATTGGTTAAGAGTTTTAATCAGGTTTCGGTTGATAATATGTCTGAACAAAAACGCTCGTTTAATTTGCATGAATATCTCCACGATATTAGCAGAAGTCTTGCTCCAAAACTTAAAGGACGAAAAATTTCTTTGTCTATTGAATGTCCCGAAACAATAGAATTACATTCATATCCGGGTGCATTTGCTCAAATTTTCACCAATCTTATTGTTAATTCACTTGTACACGCTTTTGATGAATTAGATGAAGGACAAATCACGATTCATGTAGATGATATGCCTGGCGCTATTTCTTTGCGTTATGCTGATACAGGAAAAGGTATTTCGAAAGAAAATCAAGAGAAGATTTTTGATGCTTTTTTTACTACAAATCCTCAGGTCGGCACAGGATTGGGAATGAATATTACGTATAATTTGATTACACAAAAATTACACGGCGAAGTTACTTTACAAAGTGAATTAGGGAAAGGTGTTGTGTTCACTATTACTATCCCAAAGTCGCAGATAACAGAGTGATATAAAAATCAAAAGAAATGTGTATTTTTATACAAATTTTAGAATGATACCATATGGCAAAAAAGAAAATACTTGCTGTTATTAAAAATAGATTTTTTTATACATTTTTAGTTTTTATTATTTGGCTCGGTTTTATCGATCATAATAGCCTTGTAAAAAGAGTAAAAATGCAATCGGAAAACACAAAACTCAAGCAATTAAAAAAATCATATATACAAAATATTAAACACACAAATGAAGAAATGAAAGCACTTGAAGATACGGCTTTCTTAGAAAAACTTGCTCGTGAAAAATATTTAATGAAAAAAGAAAAAGAAGATATTTATATTGTTACAGAATAATACATATGGATTTTATTGAAATTTCACCCAACGACATAACAGATAATACATTTAAACTTATTGCCGACGATTGGATGTTACTAACCGCAGGAACGATAGATTCATATAACTGCATGACAGCAAGTTGGGGCAGTTTTGGTGTTTTATGGTTTAAACCTGTGGTGTTCGTTTTTATTAGACCTCAACGATATACGCACAATTTTTTTGAAACGAACAACTATTTTACGCTTACTTTTTTTGATGAATCATATCGCAACACATTGCAATTTTGCGGTAAACATAGCGGACGAACTGTTAATAAAGCTAAGGAATGTAATATTCATCCGTTTAAAACCTTGCATAACTCTGTGGCATTTTCAGAAGCAAAGCTTGTGATTGAATGTAAAAAACTGTATTCTAACTCATTACAAGAATCGTCTTTCTTAGAAAAAGAACATCTTCGCCATTATGCAAATAAAGATTTTCATACAATGTATATTGGCGAAATTGTTTCATGTTTAAAAAAATAATTGTAGAGCATAAAATATTGAAAAACTCATAAAAAAGTATGATGATAATATATAGAGGCTTATAACAATGGGATAAAAAAAAATGTATATTTGAGACAATTTTACGATAGTATCAATTTTAAATAAATTAAAATATATGAAAATATCAGTTATTGGAGCTGGCAACGTGGGAGCAACATGTGCAAATGTTATGGCTCAAAATGAATTAGCAAGTGAAATAGTGCTTTTAGACATTAAAGAAGGATTTGCTGAGGGTAAAGCTATGGACATTATGCAAACTGCGGCATTACTCAATTTTAACACACGGGTAATTGGCGTTACATCTGATTACGCAAAAACAGCAAATTCTGATGTTGTGGTAATAACTTCAGGATTGCCACGTAAACCAGGAATGACACGTGAAGACCTGATTGGAACAAATGCTGGTATTGTAAATGAAGTTGCGGGAAATATTCTTAAATATTCTCCAAATGCTATTCTTGTTATTATTAGCAATCCTATGGACACGATGACGTATCTTACGTTTAAAAAGTCAGGATTGCCTAAAAATAAAGTAATTGGAATGGGCGGTATTCTTGATAGTTCTCGTTTTAAATACAACATGAGTCAAGCACTACAAGTTCCAGCTACAGATTTAGAAGGAACGGTAATTGGTGGTCATGGCGATACAACTATGATTCCTTTGGCTCGTTTAGCTACGTATAATGGCGTGCCTATTACTTCACTATTGCCAAAAGATGCGGTAGATAAAATTGTGACTGATACTATGGTAGGCGGTGCTACACTCACTAAATTATTAGGAACTTCGGCATGGATTGCACCGGGAGCGGCTGGAGCAGCTCTTGTTCAGGCTATTGTACGAGACGAGAAAAAAATATTCCCTTGTTGTGCATGTCTTGATGGTGAATACCAGCAAAATGATATTTGTATTGGTGTGCCTGTTGTAATTGGCAAAAATGGTATTGAAAAAATAGTTGACTATGCATTAACATCTGAAGAACAAGCTGCTTTTAATAAAAGTGCAGATGCTGTTCGCAACATGAATAATGTATTAAAAGACTTACAAATAATATAACTTTTTCAAAGTGATATATGTGAAAAAGGCTATCCAATGTGATAGCCTTTTTTATTTATTGTATTTGCAACCAAAAAGAACCTCCGTGTCGTTCTACATTTGCAAGATTTGAATGTTCCCACATAGGACTAATTAATGTGCGTAATTCCGCATCTTCAGAAATAAAATAATTTTGGCAAAATAGGTTTGTATTTTTCAGGATTTGCAAGCAAATACATGGCAAGTCCATACTGCTCTGAATAAAACCTATCGCACATAAATTGCGGATAATCATAGGGAATATAAATATCGTGAATGTGCACAATTACTCCTTTTTTGAGTCGTGGTAAAATTTCAAGAAAAAACACCATTGAATCAGAATTTGGCAATATACGATGAGAATTATCAACAAATAATATATCATTTTCTTCTAATGTAGAAAGAATATCAAAATTACAATTTTCAAAAGGTTCGCGAATCACTATGTCAGCTAATGCATCTATTTCGGCACGTGGTTGTGGATCTATAGAAATAATACGCGTAGATACATGTAATTCTTGCTTAGCTTTATATGCAACTTTTGTAGAATTTCCAGAACCTATTTCTATGTAATTTTTAGGCGAATACATCGAAAGCATAGTGTACAAGCCAACAATGTCTAATCCAGGCAAATAACCATTGTTCCATACAGGTTTTGAGGAATCAGTTTCATGTTGAGCATCTTTAATATTCCAAAGAGTTTCTTTATGTTCTAAAGCCTTGTGTAGAATCTCTTTATATACATATCGTTGTGCGTCAACAATAGTATATAAATCTGAATGGGCAGGCAAGCCATGTCCGTATCTTGGTTTAAAATGAACCTTGTATTCCAAAAAAAGATTTTGAAATTTTGGGTGTAAAAATCGGTATATTTGAGTAATAAATGATTTCATAGTTTTGTTTTTTCAAAGATATGTAAATTCAATTAGTAAATGCGACAAAATTAATTCAGAATTTCCACAAAAAATACCGCACCAACACGAACTCTAAAAATCTATAATATTATAATCTTTCCGAGAAAAACATCATACGGATTAAGAAATGTTTTACTTGCTTTTTTTAATACTTCCTTGTTCAAATTTCCAAAATGTAGCTGAATTTTTTTTCTGAGAAAAAAATGTTTCAAGCAATGCTTTATCGGTGTCGGTAATAAAAATTTGCCCAAACTCCTGTCTGTCAACAATGTCAAGTACTTTTTTAGTGCGTTCTGAATCGAGTTTATCAAATAAATCGTCGAGTAATATTATTGGTGATTGTTTCTTTTTTTCTTGCAATGATTGATATTGTGCAAATTTAATGGCAAGCAAAAAACTCTTTTTTTGTCCTTGAGAGCCTCCATGCTTTAAAAAACCTGAATTAAATAAAAAAATAATATCGTCTCTATGCACACCCGCAGTTGTGTAACCTAATATGGAGTCTTTTTCAAAGTTTTTTTGCAATAATTGTTCAAAAGGTTGTTGGTTTCGTTGTGAATCATATTGAAGTGCACATTCGTCTGTATTTGAAATAGCTTGATAATATGAAATAGTTATTTTTTCAAGTTCAGAAATTGCAGCTTTTCGTTGTGCATAAATCAACTCAGCATATTCACATAACTGACTATCAATTATTTCTAAATATGTGTAATCAATTTTTTTATCTTGTTTTAAGATTGTATTTCTTTGATTAAGAATTTTATGATATGCAACTAAATTTTGTAAATATTCGGTATCGTATTGAGAAATATATGTGTCAATAAATTTTCTTCGCTCACTTCCACCGCCATTTATGAGGGAAATATCGGCAGGACAAATAAATATAATGGGAATCAATCCAATATGATCAGAAAAACGCGCATATTTTTTATCATTGCATATAATTCGTTTTTCTTTTTCTATGCTGTCATACGAACATGCTATTTTGTATTCTTTTTTTTTGACAATAAAATTACCTTGTATAAGAAAGGCTGTTTTTGAGCTGTTTACATTTAAACTATCGTTGGTAATAATATTGCTTTTACAGGCTGCTAAAAAGTAAATACTGTCTAACAAATTCGTTTTTCCCACGCCATTTTTCCCAATTATGCAGTTAATGCTTTCGTCACATTCTATAGAAATATCTTCTATGTTTCTATATTGATATGTATGGAGATTTTGAAGAATCATGTGTTTTTTTTACAAAGAACGAAAAAAAATGCTAAAGAAACTTATCGAATTAACATAATGTTTCCAAACGGTGTTGCCGTGCCGTTTCCTCGAGGAATACCTGGCCACACAGTTCCGTCTTTAAATGTAATATGTGCTTTCCAAATGTATGTGTCTGATTTTAATGGGATTCCATTACAAGTTCCATCCCATGCTTCGGTAGGCCGTCCTTCTGCATCAATTTTATTTGTGTACCACACTACATTGCCCCATTGGTCAAAAATCCATAATTCATATGACGCTAAATTATATCCTTGCGGTTTAAATTTACGCACTCCCGCAGCTTGATTATTTGGAGCCAGAGCATTTGGAATATAAAATCCTGTTGAAATTTTAATATAAATTTCTTCTTGATATTCTTGAATACACCCAAATTGATTTTCAGCCGTAAGTGTTACATTATAAAAGCCGTATTCATATTTCGGAGGATATATTTCTATTTCATTAGAAAACACTATAGTATCGTCCATACCAAAATTCCATGATAATTGCATATCCATATCAATACCATTATTGCCATCTATAATAGGTGCTTGTGTTGATTGATTTACGAATTTAACAAGTCGTTCTACTCCAAGTGATTCCATTTTAAAAAGTGGCTTTGGATATTCAGCAATATATACCAACAAAGTAGTATCAGCAGAACAGCCATATTGATTTGTTTCTGAAAGCATTACAGTATCAATTCCTGAGGTGTACCAATCAACAAGAATGCTATTACTTTCATTGTCTTTTGTATAATCAATTCCATTACCTTGAATTTTCCAAACATAGTTGCTCTGTGCAGTAAAATTTGAATTAAAGTATAAAATTTCTTTTTCTCCTAAACAAATTTCTGTTTTTCCTTTAATAGACGGAGTTGGTAAGGGGGATATAACAATTGTTTTAAATAAAGGTAAGCTGCGACATCCATCTAATGTATTATATATTTCAAGAGGATATTTTACAACACCATTAGTATATATTGTTTCA
>Ga0265293_10002654_pt1 | contig 35147 bp, 32 predicted proteins | sample Munlanlewell138R_FD_192505 | JGI IMG/M metagenome (GOLD analysis project Ga0265293, IMG submission 192505) | Leachate microbial communities from a municipal landfill in Southern Ontario, Canada - Leachate well 138R | ecosystem: Engineered > Solid waste > Landfill > Unclassified | place: Canada... | reverse complement strand
GCTATGCGCCCGATCGCACAGCGCTGGACGCGCCATGCTGCGTTGCTCCGCCTTGCAGACAGTAGTCTGCCGCGTTGTCGCGTCTTGCCTGGCACGCCCATCGCAGCACGCTCGAACGCATCCAACTACTGAATCTAGGTTGAAAACATAGACGTCCTGCTGGGTCGTCCGGTTTCGCTGGAGCCCGCGGCCGTGTTCAACAAGCTGGTCGTGCGGCGGCGCGGCGGCTACTGCTTCGAGCAAAATGGCCTGCTCCTGCAGGTGCTGCGCCAGCTCGGGTTTGACGCGTGCGCCCTGGGCGCCCGCGTCCGGCTCCGGATCACGGACCGCTCCATCCTGCCGCGGCGCACGCACATGCTCATTGCCGTGACGCTGGACGGTTCGTGCTGGCTCACCGACGTTGGCGCAGGCGCGGCGTCGCTGACGCAGGCACTGCGGCTGGTGCCGGATAGGGAGCAGCGCACGCCGCATGATCGCCGGCGTCTCGTGCACGAAGACCGGCAGTGGTTCCAGCAGATCTGGCGCGACGGCCAATGGGCCGATGTCTACCAGTTCACGCTGGATGACTTTCCAGCCGTGGACCGCGACGTGGCCAACTGGTACACCAGCACCCACCCGGCCGATTCGTTCAGCCAGGAGTTGATGGTGGCGCTGGCCCGGCCGGGCGGGGGCCGCACGACGCTGCGGGACGGCGAGTTCACGTTTCACCATCATGACGGGCGCCGGGACCCGCACGCCGTGCGGACGCCAGCAGAATTGGCCCGCGCGCTGGGGCAACTGGGCATCATGCTGGCATCCGATGAGCTGCGCGAGCTGGCGCAGCGCGCGGGCCTGGATCATGAACCGTGGCCGGCGTGCCACAAGCGTCACAATGGGTAGCTGAAACTGCCTGGCTCGTGCAGGGAACCCGGGCTGGGAACGGGCCCCACGCATGCGCGGAATTTTTTTGAAACATGAACCTTCGTGATCTTCACTATCTGGTTGCGCTGGCCGAACACCGGCACTTTGGCCGTGCGGCGGAGGCCTGCTTTGTCAGCCAGCCCACGCTGTCGGTGCAGGTGCGCAAGCTTGAAGACGAGCTGGGCGTGGCCATCTTCGAGCGGGCGCCAGGCCAGTTGCTCCTGACCGACGTCGGCGCCGCCATCGTTGCCCGGGCGCAGGCCGTCCTGGCGCAGGTGGAGGACATCCGCTACCTGGCGCGGACCAGCCTGGATCCGGAGTCCGGCTCACTGCGGCTGGGAATCTTCCCCACGCTGGCCCCTTACCTGCTTGCGCATGTGCTGGGGCCCATCCATGAACGCTTTCCGCGGCTGGAGCTGCTCCTGACCGAGGAGAAGACGCTGGAGCTGGTTGACCGCCTGCACCAGGGGCGCCTGGACGCGGCCATCCTGGCGCAACCGGTTGCCGATGCCACCCTGCATTCCGAATTCCTGTTTGAGGAGCCGTTTGTTCTGGCAACGCCGGCTTCCGACGCGCTGGCCCGGCGCAAGCACGTGACACTTGCCGAGCTGGAACACCACAGCCTGCTCCTGCTGGAAGACGGCCATTGCCTGCGCGACCAGGCGCTGGAGGTTTGCCGCATGTCCGGCGCGCGCGAGCGGCGCGGGTTCCGGGCCACCAGCCTGGAGACGCTGCGCCAGATGGTCGCAGCGGACGTGGGCGTGACGCTGCTGCCGGTGCTGACCGTGCAGCCGCCCATTCCCCGCGTTCCCAACATCAGCCTCGTGCCGTTCAAGGGGCAGGTGCCAAGCCGGCACATTGCCATGTTCTGGCGCAAGACCTCGGTCATGGGTGAATTCCTCTTGCAGCTGGTGCCGCTCCTGCGGGCCTTGCCAGCCCAGCTGCTCGACCCCGCGTCGCTGTTCAGCTCGCCCGACTGAACCGGCCCGGCGCCTGCCGCGCGCTGGCAGCCGGCGCTTGCCCCTTGCATCTTTGACGCAGGAATCCACGGTCAATGTTGAAATTCAGGGAATGCGAATTACTATCATTGCGCAGACGTACTAGAATGGCTTCATGTACGCGTCTTTGCCTATGGGCACCGTGACCGGACGCGATCCGGACACGGTGCCCGCAAATAAACAGGCCCTGTTCCGGCACTCCGTCGACCGCCACCGCCATGCCGACCCGGTCCGATGCTGGACGGCTTTGCGCCGGCAGGGCCAACCAGCCTGGGCATCAACCACAAGTTTGATACCGCGAGCAGTCCGGCAAGACAACCTGATCAGCCCTCATTTCGTCAAAGGAAATTTCATGCTCTCACGATTCAAATGGATGGCGCTTGCCGCCGCGGCACTGTGGAGCGCGCAGGCGGTGGCCGACATCACCGTCTACAGCGGCCAGCACAAGTCGGGTTCCGAGGCTGTGGCGCAAGCGTTTACCAAGGCCACCGGTATCAAGACAACGCTCAGGCAGGGCTCCAGCGAACAGATGGCTGGACAGCTCGTGGAAGAAGGCGAGCGCACGCCCGCCGATGTGTTCTGGGCCGAGCAGATCACGCCCATGCTGTCGTTGTCTGAGATCGGCTTGCTGGCCAAGTTGCCCAGCGATGTGATCAGCGCCACCAGCGGTGCCGGGTATGAGTCGGTGCCGCTGGCTGAAAACGGCGACTGGGTCGCCACCAGCGGCCGCGCGCGCGTGGTTGTCTACAACCCGGATCTCATCAGCAAGGACGAGCTGGCCGATTCCGTGCTGGACTACGCCAAGCCCGAATGGGAAGGCAAGGTGGGCTACGTGCCCACGTCCGGCGCGTTTCTCGAGCAGGTGATCGGCATTGCCAAGCTTGAGGGCGAGGATGCGGCGCTGGCCTGGCTTGAAGGCCTGAAGAAGTACCAGAAGTCCTACGCCAAGAATGCAGTGGCCATGACCGCGGTCGAGCGCGGCGCGGTGCCGCTGGCGCTGATCAACAATTATTACTGGTACAACATGGCGCGCGAGGCCGGCAGCCTGGACAACGTCAAGAGCCGGCTTGACTATATCGGCCACCAGGACCCGGGTGCCATGATGACGTACGCAGCCATTGCCGTGCTCGAGCATTCGGGCAACAAGGACGAGGCCATGCAGTTCGTTGAATTCGTCGTCAGCCAAGAGGGGCAGCAGGTCTTTGCCGACTTGCGCGCCGAGTATCCGCTGCGAAGCGACGTCTCTTCGTCCTTCGAGCTCTACCCCTACGCCAAGATCGAGCCGCCAACGATCAGCATCACCACGTTTGACGACAAGGAAAACGCCCTCCACTTGCTTGAAAAAGCAGGATTGAAGTAAACGACCCATCAAGCGGGGCTTGCCCCGGTCAGCGGGACTGCGTTGCAGCCACCGCTGTTTTAGTCATGACGACGCAAACGGCACGGTATTCATCCAGCAATACCGGCAGCAGGAGGCTGCCGGTATTCCGCGTTCTGCGCGTGTCCCCGGCCGTTGCCCGCTGGCTTGGCATTCCGCAGGAGAAGATCCCGCCGCTGTGGCTGCGCGCACTGGTGCTGCTGATCAGCCTGCCGCTGCTGCTGCCGTTTGCCTACGTGCTCCTGCGCTCGTCCGAGGTGGGCTGGCAGCGCGCCGTGTCGCTGGTCTTTCGCGAGCGCGTCTGGATGCTTTTTGGCAACACCGTGCTGCTGCTGGTGCTGGTCACCGTGCTGGCCATCACGCTGGGGACGCTCTCGGCGTTCCTGCTGCAGCGTTACCGTGTATTTGGCGCGTCGTTCTACCGCGTCGCATGCACGCTGCCGCTGTGCATCCCGGCCTTTGTCGCCAGCTACAGCTGGATCAGCCTCAGCTTCAGCTTCGAGGGACTGCGCGGCGCGGTGCTGGTCATGACCATGACCTCCGCTCCGCTGGCGTTCCTGCCGGTCTCGGCCGTGCTGCAGCGCATGGACCGCTCGCTGGAAGAAGTGAGCTTCTCGCTGGGCAAGAGCCGCGCGTACACGTTCTGGCACGTGACGTTTCCGCAGCTCAGGCCGGCGCTGGGCGACAGCTTCCTGCTCATTGCGCTGCACATGCTGATCGAATTTGGCGCCGTATCGCTGCTGAACTATTCCACGTTCACGACGGCCATCTATCAAGAGTACGACATGGCGTTTGACAACGCCACGGCCGCGCTGCTCTCGCTGGTGCTCGTCGTCCTGTGCCTGGTGGTCGTGGGGTTGGAGATGCTGTTCCGCGGCAACGAGCACCTGGCCCGCGAAGGCAAGGGCGTGGCCAGGCAGCCGGCGCCACGCCGCCTGCCGCGTCCGGCCCAATGGGCCGCGCAGGGCTTCCTCCTGCTGCAATTCGTGCTGGGCATGGGCGTCCCGCTGGCGATGGTCGGCTACTGGATCTACGTAGGCTCGTCGCTGCAGACCGCATTCCACTGGGTGGAGTTCTTCCGCTCGCTGGGCTTGTCGCTGCTCATCTCCAGCGGCGGCGCGCTGCTTTCGGTGCTGGCGGCCATGCCGCTGGTCTGGTGCGTGGTGCGCTACCGCAGCGTGCTCACGCTGTGGATAGACCGGCTGCCGTTCCTCTTGCACGCCATGCCGGGTATTGTCATTGCACTGGCGCTGACGTTTTTCTCAATACGCTACGCCTATCCGCTGTACCAGACGTTCATCCCGGTGCTGGTAGCCTATCTCATGCTCTACCTGCCCATGGCGCAAACCACGCTCGGGGCCTCCCTGCGCCTGGTGCCGTCCAACGTGGAAAACGTGGGCAAGTCGCTGGGCCGGTCCAACTTCTTCGTGTTTCGTACACTGCTGGTTCCGGCGATACTGCCTGGTGTGACCGCAGCGTTCGCGCTGGTGTTCCTGAACCTGATGAAGGAGCTGACCGCAACGCTGGTGCTCACGCCAACGTCGGTGCAGACCATGGCGGTCTCGGTGTGGGAGCTCACCACCGTGGGTGCGTACGCAGCGGTGGCACCGTACGCCATGGCGCTGATCATATTCTCCGGCGTGCCGGTCTATCTGCTCAAGAAGTACGGATTCAACTGACGTGTCTCCTGCCCTGCTCACGCTGGACAACATTCAAAAGTCGTTTGGCAACACGCGCGTCCTGGCGGACGTGAGCCTGCAGCTGGGACAGGGTGAAATCCTGTTCCTGGTGGGACCGTCGGGCTGCGGCAAGACCACGCTGCTGCGCATCATTGCCGGATTCGAGGTGGCCGATCTGGGGCACATGCAAATCGGGGATCGCCTCATTTTTGACCAGCACCATTTTGTGCCACCCAGAGACCGGCACCTGGGCTACGTGCTGCAGGAAGGCGTGTTGTTCCCGCACATGAGCGTGTACCGCAACATCGCGTACGGGCTGGGCAACGGCAAGGGCAGAACCGAGGCGGAGCGCGCGCGCGTGCACGAGGTCATGGCGCTGACCGACATCAGCGAGCTGGCCGAGCGCAAGCCGCACCAGATCTCGGGCGGCCAGCAGCAGCGCGTTGCGCTGGCGCGGGCACTGGCGCCCGGCCCCAGCATCATGCTGCTGGACGAGCCGTTCAGCGCACTGGACGAGCACCTGCGCGCACAGATCCGCGACGACATCATCGACATCCTGCGGCGCAGCAACTCCGCGGCAATCATCGTCACGCACGACCGCCACGAGGCGCTCAGCTGCGCCGACCGTGTGGGCCTGCTCGACAACGGGCACCTCTTGCAGCTGGACACGCCGGAAAACATCTACCAGCGACCGGCCAGCCCGCTGGTTGCCCGCTTCATCAGCGACAACAGCCTGTTGCTCCCTGCCGAGCTCGACGCCGGAGCGTGTTGCGCGCAGAGCGCACTGGCGCAACGTGTTCCCATAGAAATCATGTCGGCGCAAGGCCTGGGGCAGCACGCCAGGACAGGCAAGCTGCTGATTCGCGCCGACCAGCTGGAGCCCACGCGCGTGGGTGGCGACGGCGCGATCTGCTCGGCGTCGGTACAGCGCATCAAGTTCCACGGCAGCCACAGCCAGGTGGACCTGCTGGCCGGCGACACGCGCATCAGCCTGGACCTGACGGGCGGCGTGCACGCCCAGCTCAGGATAGGCGACACCATCGGCTTGCGCCTGGTCGGCAACGGCCTGTTCTATCCGCATTGAGAGGTTGAGCGAAGTGCGTTGAGCGTCCAGCGAATGGTGGGAGCGGCGCCCCCGCCGCGATTCCCCGCTGATGACAGAATGATCTCGGCCCTTGCGGGCCTTGTATGAAAGCCGCCTGCGGCGGCTGATGAAGGTTTGGCGTCAAGCGTTCGGCGTCCAGCGTGTGCGCACCACGCTCAACGCCCAACGCTCAACCTCCCCATCATGGCGGCGCAGCCGCAGTCATTGCCGCCGCGCAGCGGCGCGGTCATCGATGCGCGAGCGAGGTCATCTGTCATGCTGCACGCTTGACGCCGGATCGCTCGCATCCAACCACCCTCACTGGCGCAGACAGGCGCTCGGCTGCGCGGCACATTCGTCGCCGCCCGGCCCTGTCGGGTCCTATTCCTGCAAGCCCACCACCACGGTGCGTGCCCGCGAGCGCGAGAACACGCCCGCCGGCACGTCGACCGGGATGGACTTGACCTCAGCGAGCGTGTGCGAATCAAAGATCACGAGCCGGCCGCCCGCCCCGCCCATGCTGCGGTCGCCACGATACCGCGCGCTGACGTAGAAGAAGTCGCCGCGCGCCGTGTACTCGGGGAAATGCGAGTGCCCGAGCGTGCCCGCGACTTCAAGCGTGCGCACGACCTCGAGCGTGTCCTTGTCTATGAACTGGATCTTGGCCGCGTTGGGGCCGGTACCGATGATATCGACGATGATGTAGGGCGCGGCGGGATGCGCAGCCGGCGACTCGGTCGGGCCAATGACCGGGATGCGCTTGACCACATCGAATGTGCTCATGTCAAATACGGTGACTTCAAACGACGCGCAGTCTTCCTCGCCCATGTTGGTGCCGATGCCGAGCAGGCGGCCCTTCGATCGCACCACTGCCCCCGAGCCCAGATGCGGCTGGCAGCCGGCCGGGATCTTGCGCACGATGCGCGCTTCGGCAAGGTCGATGACCGCGTTCAGGTGATCGTCGTACGAGGACACGACGAAGAATCTGCCATCGGGGGAGAGAAATCCGTCGTGCAGATGGCGGCCCACCCCGGTGATCTTGGTGACCGGCATGCCGGGCTGCTCCAGATCGACGATCCACACCTGGCCCGCCTGCTCAAGCGCGACCACGAAGACGTTCGCGAAGGGCGTGGCGACGATGATGCCGGCGTCTGCCGTCACCATCCTGCCGTCGGGGTCGATCCCGGCCAGCTCGAGCAGGTGCACCGGCTCGAGCGTGTCCGCATCGAGGATCACCATCGTGCGCGGCACATACGAGCCGGCGGCCACGTAGCGCCCATCGCGGGACACGGCCAGCGAGGTGCCGTTCAGGCCGGCACGCACCTTGCGCACAATCTGCATCGAGTACAGGTCGACCTTGTGAACGTAGCCAACGTCATCGCGCACGTAAGCCCAGCGCGGCTGGGTCGGGTGAAAGTCCATCAGGTGCGGCGCGTGGCCGGTGGCCACTTCGCCGACCTTGCGGTGCGTGTGCCCGTCGTAGAAGAGCACCTTCGCCTCTTTTCCTACCGCCCTGCGCCCGCGCGACATGACCGCCATCAGATCGTCGATGCGGGCTATCCTGTATCCGGGTGCCGCCGGAAGCCGCGATTCGTCTGCAACGAATACCTCGAGTGACTTGCGCACGTCGTCTATGCCCCAGGTCAGCGCGGCCTTCGGTTGCGTCGTCACCAGTTCAACCAGCAGCGCGCGGTCCTTTGCCGAGATGCCGGCGCCCCATGAAGGATGCGCCGGCATCAGGGTGGGCGGCGCGCCGCCCACGATGGTCTGATCGATGACCGCCGGGCTCAGGGTGGTTTCGTCGCGGTTGAGTGCCGGTGCGATATAGCCGCCACGATCGGCTCCGTGGCAGACGGCGCAGTGCTGTTCAAAGACGCTCTCCGCTCGCACGATATCAAAGGCCTGTGAAACAGACGGCGCCGCCACGCTTGCCAGCAAGATCACCATTGCACGCATGAGGTTCATGACAGTTCCTTCCACCTCTACAGATGAGCCAAATGGAAAGACCCGCCCGGCCTTGCGGCGTGACGTGTCTGAAGAGGACACCCGGGCCGGCGCCGCAGCATCGGGGTGGTCTGATGACGCCCCCGGCGACCAAGGTGCGTACAAGCACAATAGTCGGACTCTCTGCCCAGGTCAAGCGCCACCGGCGTACCGTCGTCTGAAAGCACCGCTTCCTGTACAAGGCTGGGCGGTGCTTTATCCATGAATACTTCGGGCTATGATGGACGCCGGCAGACTGGGCCCGACTCGCTTGCAGGCATCATGGTGGTTTGCTGCCGCCGGGCGGGCGATACAAATGCATCCGGCTCCTGCACCGGTGTTTTCAGATCAGCGAGGTGAAGGCCGATGTACAAGACAAGACTGCTCGCCTGGGCCACAGCCCTGCTGGCTCTTGGCAGCAGCGCTGCGCTGTCCGCTCCTGCCGACATGGAGCGCGGCAAGGAGCTGGCGCAGGCCTGTGTCGCCTGCCACGGCGCCGAAGGGGCAGGCATGGCCACCGGGGGCTTCCCCCGGCTGAACATTCTTACCTCCGGGCACATGGTCAAGCAGTTGCAGGACGTCAAGTCCGGCACGCGCGAGAGTGCCGTGATGATGCCCTTCGTGGCCGGCATGGACGAGCAGCAGATGCGCGATGTATCGGCCTGGTTCGCGGCACAAACCGCTGCGCCGCCGGCACCGCCCGAAGCGGATGCCGAGCTGATGGCGCTGGGTGAGAAGCTGGCCAGCCGCGGCGACTGGGATCGCTACATTCCAGCCTGTCACTCTTGCCACGGTCCAAAAAACCAGGGCGTGGGCGATGCTTTCCCGGCGCTGGCCGGGCAGCACGCCGGCTACATCGAGTCGCAGCTGAACGCGTGGCGCAACGGCAGCCGCGACAACGACCCGCTGCAGCTCATGCTGGCGGTGGCCGAGCGCATGAACGATACCGACGTCAGGGCGGTGGCAGCCTGGCTGGCAGCGCAACCTGCAGATGGAGATGACAAGCCATGAACAAGGGTATCCTGATCACTGCGGCACTCGCGCTGGCAGCCAGCGTGGCGCTGGCCCAGCACAAGGTGCCGGTGAAGCTGCCCGCCGCCGAGCCGGGCCAGTACGAGCACGTCGCACCCACGCTGGAGCAGCTGCAGGAAGACGACAGCATCCATCCCGAGCTGCGCAAGGCCATCATGCGCGGCTACGACCTGTTCATGAACACGCAGCAGCTGCGCGGCAAGCACGTCTTCAACGACATGAACTGCGTGAGCTGCCACATGGGCGAGGGCCGCATGGCATGGTCGGCGCCGCTCTGGCCGACCATGACCACGCTGCCCGACTACCGGGGCAAGAACTGGCAGGTCAACTCGGTGGAAGACCGCGTGATTGGCTGCTTCTCATTCTCGATGAACGGCATCCCGCCCGACTACGACAGCGACATCATGGTCGCCCTGCTGGCCTATCAGCAGTGGACTGCACGCGGCGCACCGGTTTATGACTGGAACATCGCCGGCCGCGGTTTTGGCAAGGTCGCCGACCCGCCGAAGGCGCCCGACTATCAGCGCGGCGAGAAGGTGTTCGCCGACAACTGCGCGCTGTGTCACGGTGCCGACGGACAGGGCCAGTACGTTGATGGCGTCATGCAGTTTCCCTCGCTGTGGGGTGACCGCTCGTACAACTGGGGCGCCGGCATGTCGCGGGTCGACACCGCCGCCGCGTTCATCAAGTACAACATGCCGCTGGGCCAGCCTGGCAGGCTGAGTGACCAGGACGCCTGGGACGTGGCGTACTTCATCAGTGCCCAAGAGCGTCCGCAGGATCCGCGCTACGAGAAAAGCGCCAGGTACACGCGGGAAAAATACAACAACTTCCACAGCCGCACGCTGTATGGCACCATCGTCAACGGTCGCGTGCTGGGCGAGCACGTCAATACCGGTGAAAAGCCCATACTGATGCCCGAAGCCCTGTCGCGCAAGCGGGTCTTCGACTGAGGGCAGGCCGAGCCAGAGGGCCTGCATGCTTGCGGGCCCCCACGCGCCGGCTTAGAGCAACTGTGCGACATGCCGTGTCTCCGAGCCCCGGCCCTGGGCACGGGAGACGAACTCATCGCTGCAGTCTTCTCGCAGTTGCCGGCCCCGGCACCTTCCTGCAGGCGTTGCCCCGGCAGTACCGTGCGCCGATCAGGACATCTTTTCGGCCAGGTAGCGCTCTTCTCCAAGCCGGTCCATCAGTTCCAGCTGCGTCTCCAGCCAATCGATGTGCGTTTCCTCGTCGGCAAGGATCTCCCGCAGGAGATCGCGGCTGACGTAATCAGCCACTTTTTCGCACAGCGCGATTCCTTCCCTCAGGTCCTTGGACCCGGACAGCTCGATCTGCAGGTCGCATTCGAAGACTTCGCGCGGCGTCTCTCCGACCAGGAGCTTGTCCAGTTTTTGCAGGTTGGGCAGGCCTTCCAGGAAGAGGATGCGCTCGATGAGGCGGTCGGCGTGCTTCATCTCGTCTATGGACTCTTCCCGCTCGTGCTCCTCCAGCGCCTTGTAGCCCCAGTTCCCAAGCATCCGGGCGTGCAGGAAGTACTGGTTGATCGCGGTCAGCTCGTTGGTCAGCACGGTATTGAGTATCTTGATGACTTCGGGGTTGCCCTTCATTTCTTTCCTCCATGGATGACAACAAACGAGTATACGCACCGTGCGCTGTCCCCGTGCGAGCAGGCCCGTCCAGCGTCCAGCGTATGCCCACCACGCTCAACGCTCAACGCTCAACGCTCAACGCTCAACGCTCAACGCCCAACGCCCAACGCCCAACGCCCAACGCTCAACGCTCAACGCTCAACGCTCAACGCTCAACGCTCAACCTCTTCAAAGCGTCAGCAAGGTCATCCATCATGCACCTGATCCTGCTGGTCATCGTTTCCTGCCAACCATTTTTAATGACAATGATTCGCGTTTGTGGTTTAATCGGTGCAGGACTTTGAATTTCACATCCATGCCATGATCGTTTGTGTTTGCAACCAGGTCTCCGATCGCCAAATCAGGCGCTGCGTCAGAGCCGGAATGACGTTCAGCGACATCCAGCTTGAGCTGGGCGTGGCAACCTGCTGCGGCAGTTGCGAGCCCTGTGCCCGGGAACTGGTTGCGCGGTTCGAGCGCGAGGCGGTGCCGGCGCGCTCTGACCCGCCCCGCCCTTCCGTCCCCCATGGCGTCGCGCACGCTGGCGCGCGCAGCGCCTTTGCGTAGGCGGGCTTGCCGCGCCGGCGCGGGCAACCCTTTCGGCTTCATCCTCCTGCGATCGCCCACCGTGGGCAGTCAGTCAGGCAGTTCCAGCGTGACCGCATGCGCCTGCTGCAGTCGCGCAATATCGCCGGGCGTATCCAGGTCGCTGGTGTAGCGTGGGTGTGAAACCGGCAGCCACCGCACAGCGTCCGGGTGGCCCTTGCGCCAGGCCGGAACGCTGTCACCGGCCAGGACGGCGTCACGCACCGAAGCGGCAAAGACCAGCGGATGACCCGGCGCTTGTTCGTGTTGCGGCAGCAGCATCTGGATGCCGTCGCCGCGCTGGTCCCAGGCTGCCAGCAGCGCCTGGATGTCGCCGGCCTCAAGCAGCGGCTGGTCGCCCAGGACGACCAGGGTCTCGGCCAGCGCGTCAGGCAGTCGCCGCAGCCCGCAGCGCAGCGACGAGGCGGTACCCTCGTCCGGCTCCGGGTTGATGGTCCACTTGAGCGCAACCCGGGCAATGGGCGAATCCGCCGACGACCAGCGCGTTTTTTCCAGGACCTGCGACACCTGCATGGCGTAATAACCGAGCACGACCACCATGTTGACCACGCCGGCCTCGGCCAGCAGGCGGATCTGGCGCAGCAGCAGCGGCTCGCCGTCACGCCTGATCAGCGGCTTGGGAACACCGCCCATGCGGCTGCCGGCGCCCGCCGCCAGGACGACGGCACCGGTGTGCGGCCGTGGCTCAGGACGATGCAACTGCGGGCTCGGCCGTTTCGGCAAGGTCGATGAGGCAGGCGGTTTCGCCGTCGGGCAGCCCAAGTGCGTTCTTGACCTCGGCAACGTCCATGCCGCGGGCAAGCGCGATGCCGTTCTTGACGGCCAGTACCTCGGCCATGACGCTGACGGCGATTTCTGCCGGCGTCTTGCTGCCTATGTAGATGCCGACGGGGCCGCGCAGGTCCGCAAGACTTTCTTCGGTCTGGTCGAAATGCTCGATCATGCGCTGGCGGCGCTGGTTGCTGTTGCGCCGGCTGCCGATGGCGCCGACGTAGAAGGCGGGCGTCTCCAGCGCCTGCAGCAGCGCCAGGTCGTCCAGCTTGGGGTCGTGCGTGAGCGCGATGACGCAGCTGCGCGCGTCCGGCGCAAACGTGGTGACGGTATCGTCGGGCATGGTCGAGACGACCTTGACGCCCGGGACGTTCCAGTCGCCGCTGTATTCCTCGCGCGGATCGCAGACGGTGACGGCAAAGTTGCACATCAGCGCCATGCTGGCCAGGTACTCGCTCATCTGCCCGGCGCCAATGAGCAGCATGCGGTATTCGGGGCCAAAGGTGTTGACCAGCTCGTCGGGCGTGATCGAGAGCGCGTCGGGCTGGTCGGTCTCTTCGATGTGCACCGTGCCATCGTGCAGGTTCAGGCGCCGCCGCACCAGCTTGCCGGCGTCCAGTGCAACCATGAGCGCGTCCATGGACACGGGGTCGGGGTCGAATTCAAGCAGTATCTGCAGCGAGCCGCCGCATGGGAGGCCAAAGCGGTGCGCTTCTTCGGCCGTGATGCCGTATTTCTCAAAGCGTGGCGGTCCGGTGCGCGGCAGCGGGTCCTTGGCACCGGGCTGCGTGTAGCGGGCGATGAGGTCGTCTTCCAGGCAGCCGCCGGAGATCGAGCCCTTGATGAGGCCGTCCTCGCGCATGGCCATGACGCAACCCACGGGGCGCGGCGACGAGCCAAACGTATGAACCACGGTGGCCAGCATGGCGTGCCTGCCTGCCGCACGCCATTGCTGCACCGCGCGCAAGACGGTGAGATCCAGATTTTCCATGATGCACTCCTTTCTCTTGCGCCGCCTGCATCGGGCGGGCCCTCCAGGGGCCACCGCCATGCAAGCGGCAGCGTGGGTGGCAGTCGGTACCCGCTGCTGCTTGCAGCGTGCCCGGCCGGTGACCTGCGCCGTGGCGCCGGGTCACCGGCCTGGCCGCGCGTCCGCCCGGACCGCCTGCCGCATGGTTGCTTCCAATTTACACCTTTTACACGCGTACTGCCCAGACCACGCCCAGAATGAAAATGATGGCCAGCACGATCCAGGTCCACTTGGGCAGGCCGCGACCCTCTTTCCGGGCCGCGGCGGCCGGCGCATCCTGTGCGCGGTCCGGGGCCGCCGCTGACGGATGCCGTTTTTGTATTTCCTCGTCAAAATTGCTGAAGAATTTTTCCGCCATGGACCGGGCCACCCCGTCGATGAGCCGCTGGCCAACCTGCGCTATCTTGCCGCCCACGCTCGCGTTCACGGTGTATGCCAGCTCGCAGCCGCCGTCCTGCTCGGTCAGCTTGACTTGCGCGCTGCCCTTGCCAAAGCCGGCCGGGCCGCCGTCGCCCTCGAAACGGATGGTGTAGCTCTCGGGCTCCTTGATATCGGACAGCGTCAGCGTACTTTTGAATTTTGCCGAGACCGGACCGACCTTGACGGCGTTGACCAGGGCAAAGGTGTTGTCCCCGGTGGCCTCCAGGCTGCTGCAGCCGGGAATGCAGGCCTTGAGCACCTCGGGGTCGTTGAGTGCATCCCAGGCCTGCTGGCGCGTGACCGCCAGTTGCCGCGAACCTTGCATGTCCATGTGGTCCTACCTCCAGAACTATTGGTTGATCAGGGCGGAAATGGCCCCTGCAAGCTCCTGCAGGTGCTCGATGTTGTGTACCGCCAGCATGGCGTCGGCCGCCTCGTGCAGGACGGCCGCGCCGCGCGCGCTGGGCTGGTAGGCATCAAAACGCAGCAGCGGGTTGAGCCACAGCAGGCGCCGCGTGTGCTGGCCAAGCCATTGCAGCTGTTGCCTGAGCTGCTCCGGCTCGCCGGTGTCCAGGCCGTCGCTGATGATCATGACCAGCGTGCGCCCGCCGACCAGGCGCCGTGCGTGCTGCTTGCGCAAGGTGTGCAGCGAATCACCGAGGCGCGTCCCGCCTGCGTAGTCCTGGATGAGCGTACCTGCCTTGAGCAGCATGGCATCGGTATCGGCCAGCCGGAAGACGTCGGTCAGATCGGTCAGGCGCGTGCCAAAGGCAAACACGTTGCGCGGTACCAGCGTGCGGCGTCCGTTGATGCAGGACCAGCGTGTGGCTGCGTGCAGGAACGCAAGCAGCAGGCGCGTGTAGCGCTCCATGGAGCCGGAGACGTCGACCAGCAGCAGCAGCGGCAGCACCTGGCGGCGGCGGCGCAGGCCGCGCAGCTCAACGACGTCACCGCCACGGCTGGCTGCCGCGTGCATGGTGCGGCTCCAGTGCACGCGCGCGCCGCGGCTGCCGGCCTGCGTGCGCCGCGCTGCCACCGTAGGCACCGGTAGCGGGATGTCGCGCACCAGTCTTTCAACCAGCTGGTATTCGCTGGCCGCAAGCTGGTTGAAGTCGGCGGTCTTGAGCCGCTTGATGCGGCTTGCGGTCATGGCCGCGTCCAATTCGATTTCCTGCTCGTCGGCAGCGGCCTGCGGTGCCTGCCTTGGCTGCATGGCCTCGCGCACGCGTGGGCGCTCGCTGTGCTCGGCGGGCGCGGCCGGCGTGGTCGGCAGCATCTGCGCCAGCAGCTTGCGCGCCAGCTCCGGGTCGCGAAAGAACAGGTCGAACAGCTCGCGGAAGACACCGCGGTCCCCTTCCCTGCTGACCAGTACCGCTTCCATGGCGGCGCTGACATCTGGCTTGCTGGCCACGCCGATGATTTGCACGGCCTGCTGGGCCAGCGCCATGCGCGCGGCATCCACCGGTACGCCGGCGCGGCGCAACGCCCGGCCAAAGGCGGTCATGTTGTCCGCCAGCTTGCCCGAGCGTGAATCGCCCAGCTGGGCGCTGCGCCGGGCTGCGCGCGCGCGCGCCTGCTCGTGGACGGGCGTATCGGTCAAGCTGCCTGCTCCCTTGCACTGGCTGCGGTTGCCACCGCCTGGCCGGCGTCCTGCAACACCTCATCTGCCAGCGATGCGTTCAGCGCCGCCACGTCATCGCGCTGCTTGAACAGCACGCCTGCCGTGTCGGCCACGATCTCCGGATCCAGCACCAGCGCGTCCAGCGCTACCAGCGCCCGGGCCCACTCGACGGTCTCGGCAATGCCGGGGACACGCTGGAAATGGTCGCTGTGCGGAATGCTCCGCAACTGGTGCACGAAGGCGGCCACCTGGTCGGCCAGTGCCTGCGGCATCTGGGGCACGCGCGCACGGACGATGGCCAGCTCGCGTTCGCGGTCGGGGTAGTCCACCCAGTGGTAGAGGCAGCGGCGCTTGATCGCGTCGTTGAGTTCGCGCGTGCGGTTGCTGGTGAGAATGGCCACCGGCGGCACCACCGCCGAGACGGTACCCAGCTCGGGAATGCTGACCTGGTACTCGCCCAGGTACTCGAGCAGGAACGCCTCGAAGGGCTCGTCGGCGCGGTCGATCTCGTCGATCAGCAGCACCGAGCCGGGCGCCGGCGCCTGCAATGCCTGCAGCAGCGGCCGGTGCACGAGGAAGCGTGACTGGTACACCTCGCGCTCCAGCTCCTCGGCTGGCGCACTGCCTTCGGCCGCACGCAGGTACAGCAGCTGCGCCGCGTAGTTCCATTCGTAGAGCGCTTCGCGCTGCTCCAGCCCGTCAAAGCACTGCAGGCGGACCAGCTTGCGCTCCAAGACCACGGCCAGCGCCTTGGCCAGTTCGGTCTTGCCCACGCCGGGCTCGCCCTCCAGCAGCAGCGGGCGCTGCAGTTGCAGCGCCAGGAAGGCGGCTGTTGCCAGGCGCCGGTCGGCAAAGTACCCTGCCGTCTGCAGTGCGGCGATCAATGCATCGATGGAGGCAATGGGTGCAGCAGATGCGGCAGGAGAAGAAGACGCCATGCAATGAATGTGGGGGTGGATGCGTGCAAATGCCAGGATTTTGCAAATACCCGGCAACCGGCACCGGAACGACGCGTGCGCACGGCCAGCCCCTGGAGCCGGCCCGTGCCCACGGTATGGCGGTCAGCCCAGCGCCTTGGCCACGGCGCGGCCGGCCATGACGTCGACCAGGTGCGCACGGTAGGCAGCGCTGCCGTGCAGGTCACCGCTGATCTGGTCGGTGCCGGTCTTGATGCCGGCCAGCGCACCGGCGGAGAAGTTGCCGGCCAGTGCTGCTTCCATGTCGGTCTGGCGGAACACGCCGTTGCCGCCGCCGGTGACCGCCACGCGAACCCCGCCTGCGGTTTCGGCAACAAACACCCCAATGAGGGCAAAGCGTGATGCGGGCTGCGCAAATTTCACGTAGGCCGCCCGCTTCGGGACGGGCAGGCGCACGGAGGTGATGAGCTCACCCTCCTCCAGCGCCGTGGCAAACATGCCCTGGAAGAAGTCGTCGGCGGGAATTTGCCGGTCGGTGGTGACGATGGTGGCACCCAGGGCCAGGGCGCCGGCCGGGTAGTCGGCGGCCGGATCGTTGTTGGCCAGCGAACCGCCGATGGTGCCCATGGCCCGCACCTGGCGGTCGCCGACCATGCCCGCCAGCTCGGCCAGCGCGGGTATGGCGGACTGGACTTCGGCGCTGCTGGCCACCTCGGCATGGCGTGTCATGGCGCCGATGACCAGCGCATCACCGTCGCGGCGGATTCCGGCCAGCGCGGCTATGCCAGCCAGGTCTATGAGCTGCTCGGGCTGCGCCAGGCGCAGCTTCATGGACGCAAGCAGCGTCTGGCCGCCGGCCAGCAGCGTGCCACCGGCCCTGGCCAGGCGCACCGCATCGGCCTCGGAGGCGGGGCGTTCGTAGTTGAATGCATACATGGCTGTGTTCCTCTTGCTTGTACTTTCGGTACCGGGCTCAGGCCGCGGCCTTCTGTATGGCTTCCCAGACGCGGCTGGGCGTGGCCGGCATGTCGATGTCGGTGACACCCAGCGGCTTGAGGGCATCGAGTACGGCGTTGATCACCGCCGGCGGCGCGGCGATGGTTCCCGCCTCGCCGCAGCCCTTGCTGCCGATGGGGTTGTGCGTGCACGGCGTGCAGACCATGCCGAGCTGGATGTTGGGCATGTCGTCGGCGCGCGGCATGGCGTAATCCATGTAGCTGCCGGTGAGCAGCTGCCCGGAGTCCGGGTCGTACACGCCGTCTTCCAGCAGCGCCTGCCCCACGCCCTGCATGATGCCGCCGTGTACCTGGCCCTCCACGATCATGGGGTTGACGACCACGCCAAAGTCGTCGACGGCGGTGAAGCGGTCTATGCGCACGACGCCGGTTTCCGGCTCCACCTCCACCTCGCAGATGTGCGTGCCGCCCGGATACGTGAAGTTGGTCGGGTCGTAGAACGCCGACTCTTCCAGCCCCGGCTCCAGCTTGTCCAGCGGGTAGTTGTGCGGCACGTAGGCAGCCAGCGCCACTTCGCCAAAGGCCACCTTCTTGTCGGTTCCCTTGACGCGGAGCTCGCCACTGGAGAACTCGATGTCGGCGTCGCTGGCTTCCAGCAGGTGCGCAGCGATCTTCTTGGCCTTTTCCTCTATCTTGTCCAGCGCCTTGATGATGGCAGAGCCGCCCACCGACAGCGAGCGCGAACCGTAGGTGCCCATGCCAAAGGGCACGCGACCGGTGTCGCCGTGGACGATTTCCACGGCGTCGATTTCAACGCCCAGGCGCGCGGCCACCAGCTGGGCAAACGAGGTCTCGTGACCCTGCCCGTGGCTGTGCGAGCCGGTGAACACGGTGACCGAGCCGGTGGGATTGACCCGCACCTGGCCGGACTCGAACAGGCCGGCGCGCCCGCCCAGCGCACCGACCACGTTGGACGGCGCCAGGCCGCAGGCCTCGATGTAGCTGGAATAGCCGATGCCGCGCTTCAGGCCCCTGGCTTCGCTGGCCTGGCGGCGCTGCTCGAAGCCGGCAACGTCGGCCAGCTTGTTGGCTTCCTCCATGCACTTGTGGAAGTCGCCGGTGTCGTATTGCAGCGCCACCGGCGTCTGGTACGGAAACTCGGTGATGAAGTTGCGGCGGCGGATTTCATCCTGCGCCAGGCCCAGGTCCCAGGCGCAGCGCGTGACCAGCCGCTCGACCAGGTAGGCCGCCTCGGGCCGGCCGGCGCCGCGGTAGGCATCGATGGGGGCGGTGCTGGTAAACCAGCCGTCCACCTGCACGTAGATCTGCGGCGTCGTGTACTGGCCCGCGAGCAGCGTGCCGTAGAGGATGGTTGGCACGCAGCTGCCAAAGGTGCCCAGGTAGGCGCCCAGGTTGACGTCCGAGTGCACGCGCATGGCCAGGAACTTGCCGTCCTTGTCCATTGCCATCTCGGCGTGCGTGATGTGGTCGCGGCCGTGCGTGTCGGCAATAAAGCTCTCGCTGCGCTCGGCGGTCCACTTGACCGGAACGCCAAGCTGCCGCGCCGCCCAAGTCACGGCCACGTCTTCCGGGTACAGGTTGATCTTGGAGCCAAAGCCGCCGCCCACGTCGGGCGCAATCACGCGCACCTTGTGCTCGGGCAGCTGCAGCACGAACGCGCACATCAGCATGCGCGCCACGTGCGGGTTCTGGCTGGTGACATAGAGCTGGTATTCGTCGGTGCCCCTGTTGTAGCTGGCGTTGGCCGCGCGCGGCTCCATGGCGTTGGGGATGAGCCGGTTGTTGACCAGGTCAAGCCGGGTCACGTGCGCGGCGCTGGCAAAGGTGGCGTCCACCGCGGCCTTGTCGCCCAGCGTCCACGTGTAGCACTTGTTGTCGGGTGCTTCCTCGTGCAGCGCGGGGCCGTCCTTGGCCCGGCGCATGTCGACCACCGCGGCCAGCGGCTCGTAATCCACGCTCACGGCCTCGACCGCATCCTGCGCCTGCTCGGCCGTGTCGGCGACCACCACTGCCACGCACTGGCCCACGTAGCGCACCTTGCCTATGGCCAGGAACGGGTACATGGGCTCGGCCATGGGACTGCCGTCGGGATTGCTGATGAGCCAGCCGCAAGGCAGGCCGCCGGCCTTGCCTTCTATGTCCTTGCCCGTGATGATTCCGATGACGCCCGGCATGGCGCTGGCGGCGCTGGTGTCCATGCCCCTGATCGCCGCATGCGCGTGCGGCGAGCGCACGAAGCGGGCGTATTTCTGGTTTGCCTGCGTGACGTCGTCGACGTAGTTTCCCGTGCCGGTGATGAAGCGCAGGTCCTCCACGCGCCGTACCGACTTGCCGATGTGCGGCATCTTTGCAAATTCATTGGCTCCCATGGCCTGGTCTCCTGTTCTGGTATCTGGACGGCAGCCGCGTCAGGCGGTGGCCATCTCCTTTTGCGCGGTCTGTACCGCCTTGACGATGTTCTGGTAGCCCGTGCAGCGGCAGAGGTTGCCCTCGAGCTGGCTGCGGATTTCTTCCTCGCTGGCATCCGGATTTTGCTGGAGCAGGTCCACCGCGCTCATGATCATTCCCGGCGTGCAAAAGCCGCATTGCAGCCCGTGGCACTCCTTGAAGGCGGCCTGCATGGGGTGCAGCGTGCCGTCCGCGCTGGCCAGCCCCTCTATGGTGGTGACATCGGCGCCCTGCATTTGCGCAACCAGCACGTTGCAGGACTTGATTGCCTGGCCGTCGGCCAGCACGGTACAGGCGCCGCACTGGGCGGTATCGCAGCCGCGGTGCGTGCCGGTCAGCAGCAGGTGCTCGCGGATGAATCCGGACAGCAAGGTATTGGGCGCCACATCGGCGCTCACGCTCTTGCCGTTTACGGTGAGTTCGACTTGCATGGTCAGCGTCTCCTTGTCAATAGTCCATGGAACAATAATGGATTATTTGCCGTGCCGCAACACCGCATGCCGGGGTAAACCCTCGGTTGGGCGAGCTGCGCGGCACTTATTCTCAAATTGAGACGCCGATTGAGAAAAACCGGCCCTTCTTATAGACTCCGTCCATGAGTGCAACCCAGTCTGAGCCACGGCTTGCGCAGATTGCGCGGGCCCGCAGCACGCTGCTTGCGCGCGGCGCGCATCCGCTGCAGCCCGGGCCGCCAGACCGGGACGGGCGCGACTGGATCCGGCAAAGCTGGCAACGCTGCTTGGCGCGCGGCGCCGAGCCGGAGCGGCGCATAGACTTTGAGCCGGTCCCGCACTTGAGCGACAAGCGCATCCGGGAGTCGCAGCGGCGCTTGCTGCACGTGGCCAACCCCATCCTGCAGCGCCTGGCCCGCACCATTGCGCCGCTGCATTATTTTGTCCTGCTCACCGACGCTGCCGGAACCGTGATCGGCACCGCGGGCGTGGACCGGCGGCTGGGCGCCGATGCGCGGGCGCTGGCCCGCGTTGGAGTCGACCTGTCCGAGCCCAGCGTGGGCACCACGGCCATCTCTGGCGCGCTCCGGGAACAAAGGCCGGTGTGGTTGCATCGTGGCGAGCATTTCTTCAGCAACGTGGGGGTCTTCAGCTGTGCCGGCGCGCCGCTGTGGGATCCCGACGGGCAGTGCATCGGCATGATCGACCTGACCGGCGTGCACGCCGCCGAGCGCCCCGAGCTGGTGCATCTGGTCGCACGGTACGCGCGCGAGGTCGAGCATGCGCTGCTCGCGTCCACGCCGCATGCGCTTGCGCTCGCGCTGAGCTGGGCGCCTGGCTGGCAGGTCGCGGGCAGCGCAGACCAGGGCCTGGTCTGCAGCGATCGCGATGGATGCGTCGTTGGCGCCAACCGGGTGGCCCGGCAGATGCTGCCGCAGCTGCAGGCTGGCCGGGCCGAAGGCTGGCATCTGAAGGACCTGTTTGCCGTGGCCTGGACCGAGCTGTTCGACCTGGCAGCAAGCGGGCAGGGCAAAACGATCCCGTTGTGGTCCGGGCTGCGCGTGCACGTTTCAGCGCAGCGCGACCGCAGCCAGAATCCCGCGGCTGGCGGTGCGTCCGGCCCACCGGGGCAGCCGGTGCGGCCGCTGCGGGCCGTCGAGGCCGAGCTGGTCTTGCGGGCCGTGCGCGAGGCCGGCGGACGCGTTGACCTGGCCGCCCGTGCGCTGGGCATCAGCCGTGCCACGGTGTACAGGCGCCTGCGCGGCCAGCGCACGGAACCGGCCAGGGCGCGGCAGCCCGATGCGCGTGCCGGCAACCGCAGGGACTGATCCGGTGCACGCGGTGCGTGGGCGCTCTTGGCCCGGTCCGGCACCGGCAGGCGCCGCGTTGGCCGCATAATCCGCATTGCCCATGTCCGCTGTTTTCGACTTCACCTTTGTTCCCTGGTTTCGCTCGGTGGCCCCGTACATCCACATGCACCGGGGCGCGACCTTTGTCGTGGGCATGGTGGGCGAAGCCATTGCCGCCGGCAAGCTCAGCGGCATCGCCACCGACCTGGCGCTGATGCAGAGCCTGGGGATCAAGGTGGTGCTGGTCTATGGCTTCCGGCCGCAGCTGGACGAGCAACTGCGGTCCAAGGGCTACGCGGGCCAGTACGCCAGCGGCATGCGCATCACCGACGAGGTGGCGCTTGACTGCGCGCAGGAAGCTGCCGGGCAGCTGCGCTTTGAGATCGAGGCCGCTTTCAGCCAGGGGCTTCCCAACACCCCCATGGCCGGTTCGACCGTACGCTTGGTCTCCGGCAACTTCCTCACGGCCCGGCCGCTGGGAGTCATTGACGGCACCGACTACCTGAGCACGGGCGTGGTGCGCAAGGTCGACGTTGCGGCCATCCGGCGCTCGGTCGAGGCCGGCGCGATGGTGCTGCTCTCCCCGTTCGGCTTCTCCCCCACGGGCGAGGCGTTCAACCTGGTCATGGAGGAAGTGGCGGCGTCGGTGGCCATTGCGCTGCAGGCAGACAAGCTCATCTTCCTGACCGAATGCCCGGGAATACACGTGCTGCCGGACATGCCGGACGCCAAAGACAACCCCATAGACACCGAGATCCCGCTGGAGCACGCGCGCGCCCTGCTGGCGCGGCTGCCGCAATCGGAGTCGTCCAAGAACCAGAGCTTCTACCTGGCGCATTGCGTCAATGCCTGCGAGCACGGCGTCCCGCGCAGCCACATCCTGCCGTACGCGACCGACGGTGCGCTGCTCATGGAAATCTACATGCACGACGGCATAGGGACCATGATCGTCGACGAGAAGCTGGAGAGCCTGCGCGAGGCCACCGCCGATGACATAGGCGCCATCCTCAAGCTCATCGGGCCCATGGAGCAGGACGGCACGCTGGTCCGGCGCGACCGCACCGAGATAGAGCGCGACATCGCCAACTACACCGTACTCGAGCACGACGGCGTGATCTTTGGCTGCGCCGCACTCTACCCCTACCCCGCGGACAAGACCGGCGAGATGGCCGCGCTGACCGTCTCCGACCAGAGCCAGGGACAGGGCGACGGGGAAAAGATCCTCAAGCGCATCGAGCAGCAGGCGCGCGCAATGGGACTGTCCAGCATCTTTGTCCTGACCACGCGCACCATGCACTGGTTCCTCAAGCGCGGCTTTGAAACCGTCGATCCGTCCTGGATGCCCGAGGCACGCGTGCGCAAGTACAACTGGAACCGCAAGAGCGTGGTTCTGGTCAAGAGGCTGGATCGATAACCGAGCCCCGCGCAGCGTTCAGGCCGGGGACGCGGCAGCGTGCTGGCGCTGCAGGAAGCGCCGCACCGGCGCGGGCAGGCCAAGCGCCGGCCATTCGGTGGGGGCAAACCACCGGCCATCGGCCAGGCTGAATCGCTGCGCGCGCACCGGCACGCTGCGGACGTGGAGCGACAGCTGGCGATGCGTCAGCGCATGGGCAATCGGGTCGTGACGGACCGCCGCGCCGGTTGCCGCCAGCGGCAGCGCCTGCTCAAGCTCCTGCGGGCTGGCAAAGGCAGGCAGGCAATGCAGGCTCGCCCAGATGCCGCGGGACGGCCGTCTTTGCAGGAAGACCCGCCCTGCCGCGTCGGTGCCATGCAGCAGCCACAGGCTGACCTCCGGCCGCGGCAACGGCCTCTTGCGCATCGGGTAGTCCTCGGGACGGCCCCGGGCATGGGCGATGCAGTCGGCTTGCAGGGGGCAGGCGCTGCATTGCGGCGCGCGGGGCGTGCACAGCAGCGCGCCCAGGTCCATCAGCCCCTGCGTGTAAGCGGGCATCTGGCGTGCCTGCGGGAGCAGTGATTGCGCCCGCTGCCGCAGCGCGCGCGCCGGTGCGGCGCGGCCCAGGTCGTCGGCCACGCCCCAGTAGCGGCTGAGCACGCGCTTGACGTTGCCGTCAAAAATGCTGCTGCGCTCGCCAAAGCAGAACGCGGCAATGGCCGCTGCCGTTGACGGTCCCACGCCCGGAAGCCCGAGCAGTTGCGCCGATGTGGCCGGAAACCGGCCGCCATGCTGATCCACGATCTGGCGTGCCGCAGCGTGCAGGTTGCGCGCCCGGCTGTAGTAGCCCAGCCCGCTCCACAGTCCCAGCACGTCGTCCTCTGTAGCTGCGGCCAATGCATGCACGGTAGGAAACCGCTGCAGGAAGTGCGGGTAATACGAAAGCACCGTTTGCACCTGCGTCTGCTGCAGCATGATTTCAGACAGCCAGACGCGGTACGGATCGCGGCTTTTCTGCCAGGGCAGATCATGGCGACCACCGCGCAGCTGCCATGCAATGAGACGGTCGGCAAATGACTGTGGCATGCGGTGGATCAAAGTGACGTGGCAACGGATGGCCAGGGGCAACGCCGGCTCAGAGCTTGAGAATGAATTGATCGCGCCCGAGAGGATCGCCCAAACCCGTCCAATCAAGACGCAAAGCGCAGGCATGGCCCGTGCCATGGCGAGCATTTGCAACGCGGAGTGGGCGGGTTTGGGCGGTCAAAGCGGGCATGAGGGATTCTTTCTCAAGCTCTCAGAAGCGCTGGCAGCAGGGGCAAAAGTAGCTGGAGCGGGCGCCCTGCGCCGTTTTCCGGATCGGCGTGCCGCAGCGCTTGCACGGCAGGCCTTCGCGTCCATAAACCGCCGCGTCCAGCTGGAAATAGCCCAGCTCGCCCGTCACGCCAGCAAAGTCGCGCAGCGTGCTGCCGCCCCGCGCAATGGCCTGCTGCAGCACGTCCCGGATCGCAGCGTGCAGCCGCGCCACGCGCGGTCGGGACAGCCGCGCGGCGCGGACCGTGGGCCGGATGCCGGCCTGGAAAAGCGCCTCGCAGGCATAGATGTTGCCGACGCCAACCACGCAATCGCCCGCAAGCAGCACCTGCTTGATCGCCGCGCTGCGCCGCCCAAGCGCCTGGTAGAAGGATTCCGGCTGGAAGCCCGGCTCCAGCGGCTCGACCCCCAGGGTGGAGAGCAGCTTGCCCGCCATGCCCGCATCGGCCGCAGCAGCCCACACCAGCGCGCCAAAGCGGCGCGGGTCATGCAGGCGCAGCGTGCCCTGCGTGGTCTGCAGGTCCGCGTGGTCGTGCCTGCCGGGCGGCGGCAGCATCGTGTCAAAGCGCAGCCGGCCGGACATGCCCAGGTGCACGAGCAGCACGCCCTGGTCCAGGTCCAGCAGCAGGTACTTGCCGCGTCGCCGCACTTGCACCACGGTGCGGCCCACCAGTTCGTCGGCCACAATGCCCAGCGGCCAGCGCAGCGGCTGGCCCAGCCGCAGTCCTTCTATGCGTGCGCCGGCGATGCGCGAGGCAAAGCCCCGGCGCGTGATTTCCACTTCAGGCAGTTCGGGCATGGGATGGGCAGATCCTCCGGTCGTCTCGCAACTTTGACCGTCTCAGACGAGTCTTGACTTATTATCCGATGATGTATTTTTCTGCCCGCCTTCTGCCCTGCCTTCTGGCTGCCTTGCTTGGTCTGTCTGCGTGCGCCCAGATTGAACCCGCCGCCGACGGTGCCGAAACCACGGAGGCGGCTGCAGGTGAAAGCGGAACGGAGAAAGAACCGGTCGTCAACTCGCCGCTGAACGCGCCGTTGATGTACGACATCCTGGTGGGAGAAATCAGTTTCCAGCTGGGCGACGTTGCCGACGGAACAAGTTACCTGCTCGAGGCGGCGCGCCTCGCCGGTGACGAGGCGCTGTACCAGCGGGCAGCGGAGATGGCCATCCAGGCGCAGTCGGCCAGCCTGGCCCTGCAGATTACCGAGGCGTGGCGCCACGATTACCCCGACTCGCTGGCGGCGTTGCGCTACGAGCTGCAGGTCCTGCTTGCCACCGGCCGCGTCATGGAAACGCGCGAGCCGTTGCTGCAGCTGCTGCGCACGTTGCCGGAAGATGAAAAAGAGGCGCTGATCACGGCCATGCCGGCGTTCTACGAGCATGCGCGCAACCGCGAGGAAGCGGCCCGCGTCGTCGAGGACATCCTCGCCGATACCACGGAGCAGCCCCGGTTTGCCGCTGCGGCCTGGACCACGATAGGCCGCATGCGGCTGCGCGCCGGAAACGCCACGGGCGCGCTGGCTGCGGCCAGGCTCGGGCAGGCCTCGGACCCCGACGCGCAGTGGCCCGCCATCCTGGCGTTGCAGCTGCTGGCCGAGGGTCCGGCGGACCTGGCCGCATCGGCCGAATCGGTGGTCACGGGCTACATGGCGCGTCCGGACGCGGAGCCGGACGTGCGCATGGGCTATGCGCAATTGCTGCTCGAGGCCGGGCGCTACGACGAAGCGCGCGAGCAGCTGGAGCAGCTGACGCGCCGCCACGCCGGCTACGCCGAGGGCTGGCTGCTCATGGGTATCCTCGATGAAAGCCAGCGCCGCGACAAGCCGGCGCGGCAGGCGCTGGAGCGCTACCTCAAGCTGGTGGCCGATGACAAGGATGAGGCCGGCTCGGCCGGCGGCAACGCAGACCGCGCGCGGCTTGCGCTCTCGCGCATTGCACAGCGCAGCGGAGACGATGCCCAGGCCCTGGCGTGGCTGGACGCCATCGACGACGCGGGCTCCACGTTTCAGGTGCTGGCGCAGCGTGCCGAACTGCTGGCGCGCCAGGGCAAGCTGGCACAGGCGCGCGCGCTGATCCGCGGCGCGCCGGAATCGGGCCCGGAAGACGCGCGCCTGAAGGTGATGGCAGAAGCGCGGCTGCTGCGCGAGCACGGCCAGCCCGAGCAGGCATACCGCCTGCTTGCCGATGCGCTGGACGCGGCCCCGGATGACCAAGACCTGCTTTATGACACGGCCATGGCTGCAGAGCGACTGGGCGACGTGGCCACGCTCGAGCGCCTGCTGCGCCGACTGATCGCGCTCAACCCCGAGGCCGCGCACGCGTACAACGCGCTGGGCTACACGCTGGCCGAGCGCGGCATCCGCCTGCAGGAAGCGCAGGCCCTGATTGAAAAGGCCGCGCGGCTGGCGCCCGAAGACGGCTACATCCAGGACAGCCTGGGCTGGGTCTACTACAAGCAGGGAAACCTGCAGAAGGCCCTGGACATCCTGCAGGCAGCGTACAGGCAGCAGCCCGATGCCGAGATCGCCGCGCACCTGGGCGAGGTCCTGTGGCAGATGGGCGAGCACGATGCCGCCCGTGCCGCATGGGAAAAAGGCAGGAAGCTGGACCCGGACAACGCGGCGCTGCACGAAACCATGCAGAGACTGGGGGCGACCCCATGAACCCGGCGCCTGACGTGCCGCTGCCCCTGCTGCATCGCCGCAGCCTGCTTGTGGCGGCGCTGCCGGCCGCCCTGCTGGCGGCGTGCGCAACGCCGCGCTCCGGAGTCGAACGGGCACCGTCGCAGCCGGAGCACTGGTCCGGCCGGCTCAGCCTGGTCGTCCAGACCACGCCGCCCGAGCAGTTCTATGCATCGTTTGACCTGACCGGAACGGCGGATGCAGGCCAGCTGGCGCTGACCTCGCCGGTGGGCAGCACCATCGCCCTGCTGCAGTGGAGCCCGGGCCGGGCGGTGCTCAGGCAGGGCGGGCAAGCCAGGCAGTACGCGTCGCTGGACGAGCTGGCTGCTGCCGTGACCGGCACCGCCATCCCCATCCGCAGCCTGTTTGCCTGGCTGCATGGCGAGAACGTCACCGTTGCCGGCTGGAGCGCCGACCTGGAGAAGCTGGCGCAGGGCCGGATCAGCGCGCAGCGCCATCATCCGGCGCCAGCCGCGCGGCTGCGCGTCATTCTCCAGGACGACGCCTGACGCGGCAGCTGCCCAAGCCCTGCAAGCCTTCCCGTGCGCGCACTCTACGACGTACCCGCCCCGGCCAAGCTCAACCTCTTCCTGCACGTGCTCGGCCGCCGCAGCGATGGCATGCATCTGCTGCAGTCGGTCTTCATGCTCATAGACTGGTGCGATGTCCTGCACTTCCAGCTGCGACGCGACGGCCAGATCCGGCGGCGGGACAGCGGCGCCGCGCTCCCGGCGGACGACCTGGTGGTGCGGGCCGCAACGCTGCTGCGCAGCAAGACGGGCTGCCGCCATGGCGTTGACGTGCATCTGGAAAAGAACATTCCGCTGCAGGCCGGACTGGGCGGCGGCTCCTCCGACGCCGCAACGACCCTGCTGGCGCTGAACCGGCTCTGGGATCTCAACCTCAGCCGCCGTGAGCTTGCCGGCATCGGGCTGGCGCTGGGCGCCGATGTGCCTTTCTTCATAGCTGGCCACAACGCCTGGGTCGAAGGCGTGGGCGAGCGGGTGCGGCGGGTCGAGGTGCCTGCAGCCCGGTTTGTTGTAATCAAGCCACCCTGGGGCCTGCAGACCGGAGCAGTTTTCCAGGCGCTGGGGGCGGCGTGCTGGAGCGGTCCTGCTACAATGGCGGACTTTGTTGCGGCACCGTTTGCATTTGGCAAAAACGACCTGCAGGAAGCGGCTGGTCGAGTCTGCCCGGAAATGAAAACCGCGCTTTCGCTGCTGTCAGGACGCCATCTTTTTGGCAAAATGACGGGTGCGGGCAGCGCGATTTTTGCGAGACTGCCAGATGCTGGCGAGCAGCAGCAGGTGCTGGAATGTCCGCCCCGGTGGCAAATGCGCGTGTGCCAGAACCTGATGGAACATCCGCTTGTTCACTGGGCACGCTGAAACGGGGCATGGTCGAACAGCCGCCCACAAAAGGGGAGTAGCCAAGTTGGTTAAGGCACCGGATTTTGATTCCGGCATGCGAGGGTTCGAATCCTTCCTCCCCTGCCATCCTTTCCGCTGATCCGCCCTCACCCCCGATCCAGCCCGCGTCCGTTCGCATTCAATCTGCCGACAACCCCATGCATCTGTCTTCGCTTCCAGATTTCCTGGTGTTTTCCGGCAATGCCAACAAGATGCTCGCGGCGGAGATTGCCAGCAGCCTGAATACCCAGCTGGGCGCCATGGAGGTGGGCCGCTTCTCTGATGGCGAGGTGACCGTCGAGATCAAGCAGAACGTGCGCGCCCGCGACGTCTTCGTGGTGCAGCCCACCTGCGCGCCGACCAACGACAACCTGATGGAGCTGCTCATCATGATCGATGCGCTCAAGCGCGCATCGGCCGGCCGCATCAACGCGGTGATTCCGTATTTCGGCTATGCACGGCAGGACCGCCGGCCCCGCTCCAGCCGCGTTCCCATCAGCGCCAAGGTGGTGGCCAACCTGCTGCAGAAAATGGGCGTGGGCAGCATCCTGACCATGGACCTGCACGCGGACCAGATCCAGGGCTTCTTTGACATCCCGGTGGACAACATCTACGCGTCCCCGGTCCTGCTTGCCGACCTGCAGCAAAAGAGATACGAGAACCTGCTGGTGGTCAGCCCCGACGTGGGTGGCGTCGTGCGCGCCCGCGCGCTGGCCAAGCAGCTGGGTTGCGGGCTGGCCATCATAGACAAGCGCCGCCCCAGGCACAACGTGGCCGAGGTCATGCATGTCATCGGCGACATCGAAGGGCACAACTGCGTCATCATGGACGACATCATCGACACCGCGGGCACGCTGGTCCAGGCCGCGCAGGTGCTGAAGGAACGCGGGGCAACCAGCGTGTACGCCTACTGCACGCACCCGGTCTTTTCCGGCCCGGCCATAGATCGCATCAGCAGCGACGACGCGCTGGACGAGGTCGTGGTGACCAATACCATTCCACTGGGCGAGGCGGCGTCCCGGTGCAGCAAGATACGCCAGCTCTCGGTGGCGCCGCTGATCGCACAGACGATCCGCCGCATCGCCCACGGAGAGTCGGTCATGAGTCTGTTCCGGGAGCAGGAAACCCTGTTCTGACGGAACATGCAGCAACGGCGCGGCTGCTCTTGCGGGGGCCCATGCGCCGTTGTTTTTTAAAGCCCGGGTCGCACTGGTCGCGGTGGACCCAACAAGGAGTTTGTCATGAAAATCATCGCTCAAAAGCGAACCAGGCAGGGAACGGGTGCGAGCCGCCGCCTGCGCAACGCGGGGAAAGCGCCTGGTGTCATTTATGGCGGAGGCGAGGCCCCGCAACTGATCGCGCTGGATCACAACGCGCTGTGGCACGCGATCAAGCAGGAAGCCTTTCACTCCAGCGTGCTGGACATAGAGCTTGATGGCGTTCCCGGCCGTGTCTTTCTGCGCGACGTGCAGGTCCATCCCTTTCGCCAGCAGGTGCTGCACGTCGACCTCCAGCGCGTATCGGCCACCGAGAAAATAACCATCGAGGTGCCGCTGCACTATGTTGGCGCCGAAGAATCGGATGCCGTCAGGCTGGAGAGGTGCTTCGTTGACCACATCCTGACGGAAATCGAGGTCAGCTGCCTGCCGGATGACCTGCCCGAGCGCATCGAGGTCGATCTGTCATCGGCAGAGGCCGGGCAGACCTTCATGCTGGCCGATATCACGCTGCCCGAGGGCGTTGAACTGGTTCTGCGTGGTCGCGACATCGATGACTTCGTCCTGGCCACCGTGGTGGTTCCAAGGGAAGAAGAGGAGCCGGAAGAGATCGAAGCACTCGAGGACGCCGCCGAGGCCGCGCCGGCCGAAGACGGCGAACCCGGTGCCGACGAGTCGGAAGCGGAGGACGAGAGCAAGGAATAATCCGCCCTGCATCTCCTGCCAAGCGGCCCGCCCCTGCGCGGGCCGCTTGTTTTGGTGCGCCTCTGCACGCCAGCGGGGACGGCGATAATCGGCAACCATGATCAAACTGTTTGCCGGCCTGGGCAATCCCGGCGCGCAATACGAGCAAAGCCGCCACAACGCCGGTTTCTGGTGGATAGACCACGCCGCCGATGTGCTGACGGTCTCTCTGGCGCCCAGGGCTTCGTTCCACGGGCAGGTGGCGCAGACGCGGCTCGCCGGCCACAACGTCTGGCTGTTGCAGCCCCGGACCTTCATGAACCGCTCGGGGCAATCGGTGGCTGCGCTGGCGCGCTTCTACAAGATACAGTCGGAAGAAATCCTGGTCGTCCACGACGAGCTGGACCTGCCTCCGGGCACGGCGCGGCTCAAGCACGGCGGTGGCCATGGCGGCCACAATGGCTTGCGCGACATCCACAGCCAGCTCGGCAGCGCCGATTACTGGCGATTGCGGCTTGGGATCGGCCACCCGGGCAGCGGGCAGGACGTCACGGGCTGGGTCCTCGGCCGTCCCCAGTCCAGCGACTTTGACGCCATTGCCGAGGCCATCCGGGAAACCGTCAAGCACCTGGAGCCACTGGCAGCAGGCCAGATGGACCGGGCAACCCGGGACATCCATACCCGGCTGCGGCAGACAGAAGCGCCCGGCGCGGACCCGCAATGAACCGGTACCGCGGGCGACACGGGCGCACGCCACCGCGGTAACCGCGGGCGCGCACCCCACTCCTTAGAATGAACGCATGAGCACGCGCTACGCCAACCCCGACCTGCACAGCCACTCCGTTTTCTCCGACGGCACGCTGCCTCCCGCAGACGTGGCGGCGCTGGCCGCCAGCCATGGCGTTGACCTCTGGTCGCTCACCGACCACGACGACCTGGACAGCCAGCCGCATGCGCTGCGCGCCGCGCACGAGCATGGGATGGACTACCTCAGCGGCGTGGAAGTTTCGGTGACGTACGAAGGGATCACGGTCCACATCGTCGGACTTGGCTTTGACGTCTCCAACGTCAGCCTGATCCGCGGCCTGCAGGAGACGCGGGCCAGCCGGCAGGAGCGCGCCCGGCAAATAGGCGAGCAATTTGCCAGGCTGGGCATCGCCGGCGCGTATGAAGGCGCGCTGCAGCTTGCCGAGCATCCCGAGGCCATCGCGCGCCCGCACTTTGCCCGCTTCCTGGTGGAACAGGGCGTGTGCCGCAACGTGCAGCAGGCGTTCACGACGTACCTGGCTGACGGCAAACCCTGCGACGTCCCCAACCAGTGGGCCACGCTGGCCGATTCCGTGCGCTGGATCACGGACGCGGGTGGCATGGCCATCATTGCGCACCCGGCCCGCTACCGCTTCAGCGAAAGCCGGGAAACCGCCTTTTTCGAAGCGTTCCATGCGCTGGGCGGACGGGGGGTTGAGGTCATTGCCGGCGGCCACAGCGCCCGCGAGGCGCGGCGCTATGCCAGCATGGCGCGCCGCTTCGGGCTGGCGGCCTCGCGGGGCAGCGACTTCCACAATCCGGGCGAAGGACGCAACGAGCCCGGCACCCTGCCGCCACTGCCCCCGGACCTGGACCCAGTCTGGTCGCTGCTGGACGATCGCATCCAGCGCGTCGCGCACTGAACCGGCGCAACCCTTCTGTTCTTGCCTTCCTGCCCATGACACAACTGTTTCGCATCCACCCCGAAAACCCACAGCTGCGCCTGCTCCGGGCCGCTGCCGCGCTGCTGCAGGACGGCGGCGTGCTGGCGGCGCCCACCGACACCAGCTACGCCCTGCTCTGCGGCGTTGACGACAAGGACGGCCTGGAGAAGCTGCGGCGCATCCGGCAACTGGACAGCAGGCACCTGATGTCGCTGGTGTGCCGCGACCTGAGCGAACTGGCAACCTACGCGCGCGTGAACAACACGCAGTACCGGCTGCTCAGGATGGCCACGCCCGGCCCGTTCACCTTCATCCTGCACGCCAGCAAGGAAGTGCCCCGGCGCATCGTCAACCACCCCAGGCGCAAGACCATAGGCCTGCGCGTGCCCGAGCACCGGGTGCTCCAGGAGCTGATCGGCTGCCATGGCGCGCCGCTGCTGGCGACCACGCTCATCATGCCGGGCGAAGACGAACCATTGCACGACGCTGCAACGATCCAGGAGCTGCTGGCCGGCCAGATAGAGGGCGTCATCGAGTCGGGCAGCTCCCCGGGGGGGCTGAGCACCGTCATAGACCTCAGCGGCCCGGTCCCCGAGGTGCAACGGCAGGGGCTGGGCGACGCGGCGGCGCTGGGGCTGCAAGCTTAATTCCACCCGCGGCCGACGCGCGCCGCCACACCGGTTCCGCGCGCATCCTCCCGGGAGCTGCCGCGCCGCATCTTGCCGCCGTTGCCGGGCCCGCGGCACCTGCCCCACCCTTTTGTGGCGCGCCGCGCGCGCCCATCCCGTCTGCGACAATACCGCGGGTGGATATCAGCAACATCATCCAGACCATTGCCGTCTATGCCATTCCGGTGCTCTTTGCCATCACGGTGCACGAGGCCGCGCACGGCTACGTGGCAAGGCACTTCGGTGACGGAACCGCGGCCTTCCTGGGCCGCGTCACGCTGAACCCGTTCAAGCACATAGACCCCATAGGCACCATCGTCATGCCGCTGGTGCTCTATGTTGCCACCGGCGGGACCTTTCTCTTTGGCTACGCCAAGCCGGTGCCGGTCAATTTCGGCAACCTGCGCAACCCGCGGCGCGACACCATCTGGGTCGCGCTGGCCGGCCCCCTGTCCAACCTGGTGATGGCCGTGGGCTGGGGTGCGCTCCTGTACATCCTGATCGGCACCGGGCTGAACGAGCCCTTTTTCATCAAGATGTGCCAGGGTGGCGTGCTGTTCAACATCCTGCTCATGGTCTTCAACCTGTTTCCGCTGCCGCCGCTGGACGGCGGCCGCGTGCTGACCAGTCTGCTGCCGCCGCGCGCGGCCATGCAGTTCAGCAGGCTGGAGCCCTGGGGGCTGATGATCCTGCTCGTGCTCATTTTTGCCGGCATCATCACCAACCTGTGGATCGCGCCGCTCATGCAGCTGAGCTTTGCGCTGGTCGACCTCATCCTGTGGCCGCTGAAGGCCCTCCTGTTATGACCCCTTCCCCCCGCCTTCGCGTGCTCACCGGAATCAACACCACCGGGACGCCGCACCTGGGCAACTACGTGGGCGCCATCCGCCCCACCGTGCGCGCCAGCCGCCAGCCTGATACCGAGAGCTTCCTGTTCCTGGCCGATTACCACTCGCTGATCAAGTGCCAGGACCCGGAGCGCGTGCAGCGCTCGACGCTGGAGATCGCCGCCAGCTGGCTTGCCGCCGGGCTGGACCCCGAGCACGTCACCTTCTACCGCCAGTCGGACATCCCGGAGATTCCGCAGCTCACCTGGCTGCTGACCTGCGTCACCGGCAAGGGCCTGCTCAACCGCGCGCATGCGTACAAGGCGGCAACGGACCAGAACCAGGCCGCCGGTGCCGAGCCTGACGATGGCGTGACCGCCGGCCTGTTCATGTACCCCGTGCTCATGGCCGCCGACATCCTCATGTTCAAGGCGCACAAGGTGCCCGTGGGCCGCGACCAGGCGCAGCACCTGGAGATGGCGCGCGACATTGCGGCCAGCTTCAACCACCTCTACGGCGACCTGCTCATCCTGCCCGAAGCGCAGATCGACGACCACGTCGCCCTTCTCCCCGGCCTGGATGGCCGCAAGATGAGCAAGAGCTACAACAACGTCATTCCCCTGTTCGGCCCCGCGCGCGAGCTGCGCAAGCAGATCATGGGAATCGTCACCGACTCGCGCGCGCCGGGCGAGCCCAAGGACACCGAGGGCTCGGCGCTCTACGCCATCTACCGCGCCTTTGCCGAAGACGACGAGGCTGCCGCCTTTGCGCAGGCCTTTGCCGACGGCATCAGCTGGGCCGACGCCAAGCAGCAGCTCTGCGACCGCATCGAGCAGGAAATCGGCCCCATGCGCGAGCGCTACGACCACCTCATGGCGCACCCCGCGGAAATCGAAGCCCTGCTGCTGGCCGGCGCGCAAAAGGCACGCGCCATCGCCACGCCCTACATCGGCACGCTGCGCCAGGCCGTGGGCCTGCGCCCGGTTGACGCCACGCCCAAGAGGGACAAAAAAGCCGGTCCAGCCAGGACGGGGCTCCCCAGCTTCAAGCAGTACCGGGAAAAGGATGGGCTCTTCTACTTCAAGCTCACCAGCCCGGACGGCACCGTGCTGCTGCAGAGCAAGGGCTTTGAGTCCCCACGCGACGCGGGGCGGGTGGTCAAGCAACTCCAGACCGAAGGCTCCAGTGCGCTGGCCGAGCTTGAAAACAATCTGGATGCATTGGAAAGCCAGCGGCAAGAGGTGGAAAAGGCGCTTGAACAGCTCAGGATGGTTGCCGAGGCGTGAGGGACGGCACGATGTTCATCCGGCGAATTTCAGTTCGCCGGACCATGCTTGCTCCCTGGAATTGTGGATGCTATGCGACGTTGGGAGGTTGCGTTCAGGGCGTATAACCCATAGTTGATGTTGCATCCCGGGCGACTGCATGGATGTGTGATTGCATGGATAATAGACGGCACCCTCTGTTCAGGCGCGCGCCGTGCTGACCGGGCTGATCGCATGCTTGCAAAATCCCGAGAAAGTTTTTAGTGGTTGCCCTGCACAAGAATGCCCGTACCACGCCTGCGATACGCCGAGAAATCGCCCGCAGTAGCGAGGCTGCTGCGGCGCGGGCGGCCCGCAACGGTATTGCTGAGCCCAAGCGTCAGGTGACGTATGAGAGACTGCTGCGACCACAACCCCGAGCTTGAGTTGCTGCGAGAGCGGCAGAGCGGTACATTGAAGATCGTGCTCGCGATCAATACGGTGATGTTCCTCGTCATTGTGGCTGCAGCATTCTATGCCGGCTCTTCCGCGCTTCTGGCTGACAGTATGGATAATCTCGGCGACGCCTTGACGTACGCACTCAGCCTTTGGGGTCCCTCGTCGTTTTGTGTGGAAACCTGCCGCTGAGCATGGTCTAATTTCTGGCTCGTAGTAGCGCCCTGTGGGCATGTGTGCAGGTTGCCGCAGGCAATCTGTGCACATGTCCACAGGGCCAGCC
>Ga0265293_10002652_pt1 | contig 35164 bp, 27 predicted proteins | sample Munlanlewell138R_FD_192505 | JGI IMG/M metagenome (GOLD analysis project Ga0265293, IMG submission 192505) | Leachate microbial communities from a municipal landfill in Southern Ontario, Canada - Leachate well 138R | ecosystem: Engineered > Solid waste > Landfill > Unclassified | place: Canada... | reverse complement strand
TTGTCCGCCGGGCGCTCCCGGGGGTCCTGGAGGCTCAGGGCGGAGACGATCACCAGCACTTCCCGCAGGGACCCCTCGCGGCTGGCCGCCAGCAGCATGCGGCCGAGGCGCGGGTCCACCGGCAGGATGCTCAGCTGCACACCGAGGGGTGTCAGTTCGCCCCTGGCATCCACCGCCCCCAGCTCCGAGAGCAGCTGGAAGCCGTCGTTGATGAGGCGGGAATCCGGGGCATCCACGAAGGGGAAGTGGCGCACGTCGCCGATGCGCAGGTGCAGCATGCGCAGGATCACCGACGCCAGGTTGGTGCGCACGATCTCCGGGTCGGTAAAGGCCGGGCGGCCGGCGAAATCCTCCTCGGCGTAGAGACGCACACAGACCCCGTCGGACACCCGGCCGCAGCGCCCGGCCCGCTGGTTGGCACTGGCCTGGGAGATGGCCTCCACCGGCAGGCGCTGCACCTTGGTGCGATAGCTGTAGCGGCTGATGCGAGCCAGGCCGGTGTCGATCACATAGCGAATGCCCGGCACGGTGATGGAGGTTTCCGCCACATTGGTGGCGAGAATGATGCGGGTGCCCCGGTGGGGCTGGAATACCCGGGTCTGGTCCTTGAGGCTCAGGCGCGCATAAAGGGGCACCACCTCCACATCCCGCAGCTCGGCGCGGCGCAACTGGTTGGCGGTTTCGCGGATCTCCCGCTCGCCGCTGAGGAACACCAGGATATCCCCCCGCTTGGGCAGGGCCATCACCTCGTGGACCGCCTCGACGATGGCGCCGTACAGATCCTCGTCGGCTTCCGCCGGGGGCCTGTACAGCACCTCCACAGGATAGGTGCGGCCCGACACCTCCACCATGGGCGCGTCGTCGAAATGGCGGGAAAAGCGCGCCACGTCGATGGTGGCGGAGGTGATGATGACTTTCAGGTCGGGGCGCTTGGGCAGCAGTTGCTTGATGTAGCCGAGCAGAAAGTCGATGTTGAGGCTGCGCTCGTGGGCCTCGTCGATGATCAGGGTGTCGTAGCGGGTCAGGTACCTGTCGTGCTGGATTTCCGCGAGCAGTATGCCGTCGGTCATCAGCTTGATGTGGCTGCCCTCCCCCACCTGTTCGGTGAAGCGCACCTGGTAGCCCACCTTGTCGCCGAGGGGACTGTTGAGCTCCTCGGCGATGCGCTGCGCCACGGTGCGGGCGGCGATGCGCCGGGGCTGGGTGTGGCCGATCATGCCGGTGACGCCGCGGCCGAGTTCCAGGCAGATCTTGGGGAGCTGGGTGGTCTTGCCGGAGCCCGTCTCGCCGGCCACCACCACCACCTGGGAATGCTGCAGCGCGGCGATGATGGCGTCCCGCTTCTGGGCGATGGGCAGATCATCGGGGTAGGTGATCACCGGCACCCCGGCGCGGCGCCGCGCCACCTGCTCCCGGGAGCGGGCGACGGCGGCGTCGAGGCGCGCCTGGGCCTTGTCCACCGGCTTGCCCTGGCGCTGGCGCTCCTGGATCGACCGCCACTGGCGTTCGAAGCCGTGGCGATCGGCGATCAGGCAGTCGTCCCAGCGGGACGGCTCGCTGCCGGAGGGGTTGGGGGGCTGTGGTGGATTCAAGCAAATACCATCAAAAGTCGATACTGGGGCTGGAGATTCGCGGGCGAGACCCTGGGTCGCCCCGGCCATCACCCCGGGAGACTTTCGAGACAGGCCGTGAATACGTCCCTGTAGGCTCGAACGCCCCCCGAGGTAATGCGGCTAGGACAACCACCTGATGGTTGTGACGCTCTACCGCGCCAGATACCGCACCGCATCCTCCAGCCCCGCCAGGGTGAGGGGATACATGCGATTGTCCACCAGCTGGTTCACCAGCCGGATCGATGCGGTGTACTCCCAGAAGTTCTGCTTCACCGGATTGAGCCACACCAGCTTTTCGTACGTGTTGGTGAGGCGCTGCATCCACACCGCCCCCGGCTCCTCGTTGAAATAATCCACACTGCCGCCGGGGGTGGTGATCTCGAAGGGGGACATGGAGGCATCCCCCACCACGATGACCTTGTAGTCGGCGCCGTAGGTGTGCAGCAGATCCCAAGTGTTGATGCGCTCCTGGTGGCGCAACTTGCTGTCGCGCCACACATAGTCGTAGAGCATGTTGTGGAAGTAGTAGTACTCCAGGTGCTTGAACTCGGTGCGCACCGCCGAGAACAGCTCCTCGCAGATGCGCACGTGGCTGTCCATGGAGCCGCCCACATCGAAGAACACCAGCACCTTCACCGCATTGTGGCGCTCCGGCACCATCTTGATATCCAGGAGCCCGGCGTTCCTGGCGGTGGCGTTGATGGTGTCGTCGAGGTCCAGCTCCTCGTTGGCGCCGGAGCGGGCAAACTGGCGCAGCCGGCGCAGGGCCACCTTGATGTTACGGGTGCCGAGTTCCACCGAGTCGTCGAGGTTGCGGTATTCCCGCTGCTCCCACACCTTGGCTGCGCGCTTCTGCTCGCTCTCGCCACCGACGCGGATGCCCTCGGGGTGATAGCCGGCATTGCCGAACGGCGAGGTGCCGCCGGTGCCCACCCATTTGTTGCCGCCCTTGTGCTTGGCCTGCTGCTCGGCGAGGCGCTCCTTGAAGGTTTCGATGAGCTTTTCGAGACCGCCCAGGGTCTCGATCTGGGCCTTTTCCTCGTCGCTGAGCTGCTTGCGGAACTCCTCCCGGAGCCAGTGCTCGGGAATGAGGAATTCCAGCACCTGGTCGAGGCTCTCCAGCTCCTTGAAATAGAGCGCAAAGGCGCGGTCGAAGCGGTCGTAGTACTTCTCGTCCTTGACCATGCAGGTGCGGGCCAGCAGATAGAAATCGTCGACACTGGCAAAGGCCAGGCGCTGCTCCAGGGCGCCGAACAGGGTCAGCAACTCCTGGATCGAGACCGGCACCCCGGCCTTGCGCAGCCCGTCGAAGAAGTTGAGGAGCATCAACGGCCTTCCCGGCGGGCCATGAACGCCAGCCTTTCCAGCAGGTGGACATCCTGCTCGTTCTTGAGCAGCGCTCCGTAGAGGGGCGGGATGGCCTTGGTGGGGTCGCGGTTCTTGAGGATATCGTCGGGGATATCGTCGGACAGCAGCAGCTTGAGCCAGTCGATGAGCTCCGAGGTGGAGGGCTTTTTCTTGAGGCCCGGGATGTCACGGAGGTCGAAGAACATGTCCAGGGCCTCGCTCACCAGGGTTTTCTTGATCTCCGGGAAGTGCACCCGGACGATCTCCTCCATGGTGTCCCGGCCCGGGAACTTGATGAAGTGGAAGAAGCAGCGGCGCAGGAAGGCGTCCGGCAGCTCCTTCTCGTTGTTGCTGGTGATGATCACGATGGGGCGCTTTTTGGCGCGGATGGTCTCCCCCGTCTCGTAGACGTGAAACTCCATGCGGTCGAGCTCCAGCAGCAGGTCGTTGGGGAATTCGATATCCGCCTTGTCCACTTCGTCGATCAGCAGCACGCACTGGCCGTCGGATTCGAACGCCTCCCACAGCTTGCCCTTGCGGATGTAATTGCGGATATCGTGGACCTTCTCGTCGCCGAGCTGGGAGTCCCGAAGGCGCGACACCGCGTCGTATTCATACAGGCCCTGCTGGGCCTTGGTGGTGGACTTGATGTGCCAGGCGATCAATGGCAGGCCGAGGGCAGCGGCCACCTCCTCCGCCAGCATGGTCTTGCCGGTGCCCGGCTCGCCCTTGATCAGCAGGGGGCGCTTCAAGGCCACGGTGGCATCCACGGCCATCCGCAGGTCGTCGGTGGCCACGTAGCGTTCTGTTCCGGTGAAATTCATGGTGGTTCTCGGGGTTGGATACGGGATTGGCTGGGTTGCAAACAACAGGTTGCAGGGCGCAGGTGCGACGGCTTTTACCCGGAACCTGTCACCTGCAACTCAAATCGGGGTTCGCATGGTAACAAACTCTTCCGCCGCTGTCGGGTGGATGCCCAGGGTGCGGTCGAAGTCGGCCTTGGTGGCGCCGGCCTTCATGGCCACGGCGAGGCCCTGGATGATCTCCCCGGCCCCCTCCCCCAGCATATGGCAGCCGAGCACCCGATCGCTGGCGTTGTCCACCACCAGCTTCATCAGCACCCTGTCGCTGCCCCCCGCGAGGGTCTGCTTCATGGGGCGGAATTCGGTGCGGTAGACGCGGATGTCTCCATACCACTCCCGGGCCGCCTCCTCGCTCAACCCCACCGTGCCGATGGCGGGCTGGCTGAACACGGCGGTGGGGATGGCGTCGTAATCCATGGTCCTGTCGGCGCCGTTGAAAAGGTTGTCCACCAGCACCATGGCCTCGCCGATGGCCACGGGGGTGAGCTGGAATCGGTCGATCACATCCCCCAGGGCAAAGATCGACGGCTCCGCCGTGCGGAACTGGTCGTCCACCCGGATGGCGCCGTTGTCCGCCACTTCGACGCGGGTATTTTCAAGGCCGAGCCCGGCGGTGTTGGGACGGCGCCCGGTGGCGTACATCACGGTGTCCACCACCAGGATCTGGCCGTCGGCAAAGCGGACCGCGAGCGCCCCGTCCCCCTGGCGGCTGATGGCCGCCACATCGGCGTCGAAATGCAGCCTGACCCCCTGATCCCCCATCTGCCGGGCGAGGCTCTCCCGCAGATCCCGATCAAAGCCCCGCAGAAACAGCGGGCCCCTGTAGGCCAGGTGGGTCTCGGCGCCGAGGCCGTGGAAAATACCGGCGAACTCCACCGCGATATAGCCGCCCCCCACCACCAGCACCCGCCGGGGGAAACGCTCCAGGTAAAACACCTCGTTGGAGGAAATGACGTGCTCGCGGCCGGGAAAGTCGGGAATATACGGCCAGCCGCCGGTGGCGATCAGGATAGCGCGGGCACTCAGTTGCCGATCACCCACCCTGACTTCCTGGGGACCGGCGAGGGTGGCGGTACCTTCGATACGCTCCACCCCGGCGTTGTCCAGCAGCCGGGCATAGACGCCGTTGAGACGCTCGATTTCCCGGGTCTTGTTGTCCCGCAAAGTGGGCCAGTCGAACGCCGGCTCGCCAACCCGCCAGCCGAATCCGCCGGCGTCGCGAAATGCGTGGGCAAACTCGGCGGCGTAGACGAACAACTTCTTGGGCACGCAGCCCACGTTGACGCAGGTGCCGCCGAGATAGCGCTCCTCGGCGATGGCCACCCGGGCCCCATGCCCCGCCGCAATGCGGGCGGCGCGCACACCGCCGGAACCGGCGCCGATCACAAAAAGGTCGTAGTCAAATCGCTCAGTCATCGCTTTGCTTTCCTTCATCAGCGCCGCCGAACCAGCGCAGTCGGTGGTGCAGACTGACCACCGTGCCGACGATGATCAGGGTCGGCGCCTTCGCCTGGCCTTCCCGCACCTTTTCGGGCAGATCCGCCAGGGTGCCCACGAACACCCGCTGCCGCGGGCTGGTGCCCTTTTCGATCAGCGCCGCGGGCATGGTGGCGCCCATCCCCGCGGCGGCCAGCTCCCGGCAGATGGTTTCGAGGCCGTTGAGCCCCATGTAGAACACCAGGGTCTGGCCGGGGGCGGCCAGTTCCCGCCAGGGGAGGTTGAGTTCGTCGTCCCGGCGGTGGCCGGCGATAAAGCGCACCGACTGGGCATGATCGCGGTGAGTGAGGGGAATACCGGCGTAGCTGGCGCAGCCGGACGCGGCGGTGATACCGGGCACCACCTGAAAGGGGATGCCGTGCTCCGCCAGGTGTTCGATCTCCTCGCCGCCACGGCCGAAGATAAACGGATCGCCGCCCTTCAGGCGCAGCACCCGTTTGCCCTCCCGGGCGTATTCCACCAACTTGCGGTTGATATTGTCCTGGGTGACGGGGTGATCGCCGGCGGTCTTGCCCACGTAGATCCGCTCGGCGTCGCGGCGCACCAGGTCGAGGACCGCCTTCGACACCAGCCGGTCGTAAAGGACGATATCCGCCTGCTGCATCAGACGCAGGGCGCGGAAGGTGAGCAGGTCCGGGTCGCCCGGGCCGCCGCCCACCAGGTAGACCTCGCCAAGGGGCTGGGGATCGGGGGCCTCCAGGGCCTTCGCCAGGGCGGCTTCCGCCTCCCCGTCCCGACCGCTGTACACCAGCTCCGCCACCGGGCCTTCGAAGATCCCTTCCCAGAAGGCGCGACGGCCATTTTCAGCGGGGATTTTCTCCTTGACCCGGGGGCGGAAGCGCTCCGCCAGCCGCGCCAACCTGCCGAGGTTGGCGGGGAGCAGGGATTCGAGCCTGCCCCGCAGCATCCGCGCCAGCACCGGCCCGCTGCCGCCGGTGGAAATGGCGATCTGCACCGGGGAGCGGTCGACGATGGAGGGGAAAATCACCGAACACAGCGCCGGGTTATCCACCACGTTGACCGGAATGTTGCGCTCCCGGGCCCAGCGGGAAACCTGTTCGTTGACGGCCCCCTCATCGGTGGCGGCGATCACCAGCACGGCGCCGGCGAGGTCGTTGGGATGAAAGCGTTTGTGGCTGACCTGGATCTTGCCCCGGTCGGCCAGCTCACGGAGACCCTGGCGAATCTCCGGCGCCACCACCTGCACCCGGGCGCCGGCCTCCAGCAGCGGGCGCACCTTGCGCAGCGCCGTCTCGCCGCCACCGACGATCAGGCACTTGCGGCCCTGGATGTTGTGGAACAGCGGGAGGTAGTCCATGGGGTTGCCTTGCTTTTCAGCCTTTGCCGAGTTTCAGGTTGAGTTTCACGTTGCAGGTTACACGTTGCACACGGGTGCCACCCGTAGTCGGGGAGTACAGAGGCCAGACTTGATGGGGTGGATGGCTTGGCCCGTGATTCCCCCAGCTCTTACGTGAAACGTACAACGTGTAACGTGAAACTCAACGGCTAACGGCGATCCGCTCCACACCACCCATATAGGGGCGCAGCACCTCCGGCACCACCACGCTGCCATCAGCCTCCTGGAAGTTCTCGACGATGGCCAGCAGGGTGCGGCCCACGGCGAGGCCGGAGCCGTTCAGGGTGTGGAGCAGCTCCGGCTTGCCGGTGTCGGGGTTGCGCCAGCGGGCCTTGAGGCGGCGGGCCTGGAAGTCGCGGAAGTTACTGCACGAGGAAATCTCCCGGTACTTGCCCTGGGACGGCACCCATACCTCGATGTCGTAGGTGCGGGCGGCGGAAAAGCCGATGTCGCCGCCGCAGAGGATGATGGTGCGAAAGGGCAGCCCCAGTTTCTTGAGGATCGCCTCGGCGTGACCGGTGAGGGCTTCGAGGGCGGCGTCGGATTCGTCGGGGCGCACAAACTGCACCAGTTCCACCTTCTCGAACTGGTGCTGGCGGATCAGGCCCCGGGTGTCCTTGCCGTAGCTGCCCGCCTCGCTGCGGAAGCAGGGGCTGTGGCACACGTACTTCACCGGCAGTTGCTCGGGGGCGAGGATGTCGTCCCGGTGGATATTGGTGACCGGCACCTCGGCGGTGGGGATCAGGTAGAACTCCCGCTCGTCGTCGAGCTTGAACAGGTCCGCCGCGAACTTGGGGAGTTGACCGGTGCCCAGCAGCGACTCCCGGTTGACGATATAGGGCACATACACTTCCCGGTAGCCGTGCCCATCGATATGGGTATCGAGCATGAACTGGATCAGGGCGCGGTGCAGGCGGGCGAACTCCCCCCGCATCACCGAAAAGCGCGAGCCGGCCACCTTGGTCGCCGCCTCGAAATCCAGGAGGTCGGCGGGGGCGCCGAGATCGACGTGATCCCTAGGCTCGAAAGCGAAGGCGCGGGGCTCGCCCCAGCGGCGGATCTCGACATTGTCGTCCTCGCTCTTGCCCTCCGGCACCTCGACATCCGGGGTATTGGGGACTTCCAGCAAGTAGGCTTCGAGCCGGGCCTGAATGGCCTCCAACTCCGCCTCGGCATCGTGAACAGCATTCTTCAGTGCCTCGCCCTTCGCCTTGAGGGGCTCCAGATCCCGGCCCTCGGCCTTGGCGGCGGCCATCTCCTTGCCCATGGCCTTGGCGTAGGCGTTGCGCTCCGCCTGGAGAGCCTGGGTTCTCTCCTGGGCGGCGCGGCGCTGGTCTTCGAGATCCCGAAGCCAGGCCACGTCGAGGCTGAAACCCCGCTTGGCGAGAGCGATGGCAACGGTTTCCGGGTCGGAACGGACGAGTCTGGGATCGAGCATGGGTGTCACAACATCCAGGTGGTGACCGCAGGTCAGAGCAGTCGGGTCAGGTGAATGGCCAGCACCAGCGCGCCCAGGGACAGGGCCACGCTGGCAAGCACATAGCCGCAGGCCAGCAAAAGGTGGCCATTTTGCCACAAAGCGGCGGCGTCGAGGGAGAAGGCGGAAAAGGTGGTGAAGGCACCAAGGACCCCCACCATGAGGAAGTTTCGCCACTCCGGATCGAGCAGCCCGCGCTCGATGATCAGCACATAGCAAACGCCCATTGCCAGGGAGCCCGCCACGTTGATGACCAGGGTGCCGAGGGGGAACTTGTGGCCGAACAGGGGAAACAGCAACCCGTTGACCCCATAGCGGGCCAGCGCCCCGAGGGCGCCGCCCGCGGCCACCGCCAGCCAGTGGATCATCGGGTTTTCTCCCCTTTGCCATAGCGCTTCCGCCCGCTGGCACTGTTCAGCGCGCGGAAGCGTTCAAGCTTCTCGCGGATCTGCTTTTCGAGCCCCTGCTCCACCGGAAAGTAGTAGCGGGTATCGGCGATCTCCTCGGGGAAGTAGTTTTCCCCGGCGGCAAAGGCGTCGGGTTCGTCGTGGGCGTAGCGGTAGTCCTTGCCGTGGTCGAGGGACTTCATCAGCTGGGTGGGGGCGTTGCGAATATGCAGCGGCACGTCGTAACTGGGCTGGCTGGCCACATCCCGGCGGGCCTGGCCAAAGGCCTTGTACACGGCATTGCTCTTCGGGGCCACCGCCATATAGACCACCGCCTGGGCGATGGCCAGCTCCCCCTCCGGGGAGCCGAGGCGCTCCTGTACATCCCAGGCGTTGAGGGCCAACTGCAGGGCCCGCGGATCGGCATTGCCGACATCCTCGGTGGCCATGCGCACCACCCGCCGGGCAACGTACAGCGGATCACAGCCACCGTCGAGCATCCGCGCCAGCCAGTACAGGGCCGCATCCGGGGAGGAGCCCCGCACCGCCTTGTGCAGTGCCGAGATCTGGTCGTAGAAATAGTCGCCACCCTTGTCGAAGCGGCGGGTATCGCTCACCAGCACCTCAGCCAGCACTTCGGCGGTGACGGCCCCGTCCACCGCCAGATCGCTGGCAATCTCCAGCAGATTAAGGGCCCGGCGGGCATCCCCATCGGCGGCGGTGGCGATGGTATCGAGCACGGCGGCGCTCGCCGCCAGGGGCTCGGGCAGGCCCCGCTCCCGATCCCCCAGGGCGCGCTCCAGCAACCCCTTGATGGCGTCGCCGCCGAGGGAGCGAAACACGTAGACCCGGCAGCGGGACAGCAGGGCGTTGTTGAGCTCGAAGGACGGGTTCTCGGTGGTGGCGCCCACCAGGATCAGGGTGCCGTCCTCCACGTAGGGCAAGAACGCATCCTGCTGGGATTTGTTGAAGCGGTGGACTTCGTCGACGAACAGCACGGTCCTGCGGCCCCGGAGGTTGCGCTCCTCTTCTGCCCGGGCGACGGCGGCCCGGATCTCCTTGACCCCGGCGAGCACCGCGGAAAGGCTCTCGAAGTGGGCCTTGCCGTAGGCGGCGATCATCCGTGCCAGGGTGGTCTTGCCCACGCCGGGCGGCCCCCAGAACACCATGGAGTGGAGCTGCCCCCGCTGGATCGCCTCCCTAAGGGGCTTGCCGGGGCCAAGCACGTGGGCCTGGCCGACGAATTCATCGAGGTTGCGGGGCCGCATCCGTGCCGCCAGGGGCTGATAGGGCTCCCGGGTGAGGAGGTCAGTCATCGTGGAGGATGTCGACCCCGGGCGGTGGCGTGAAGCGGAAGTCGGCGTCGTTGACGGGGCCGTTGACGACCACCTCGCTGAAGCCGATGCGGGTCACCTGCCCCAAGCTGTCCCACAGGGCCATGGCGGTGGGCTGATCATCCACGAACTCGATGGAGATCCGCTCGTAGAGGGCGTCGCTGCCCTTCGGGGCCAACCAGTAGAGGCTGCGGTTGCCCTCCTCCTCTGCTGTCACGGCGTAGTCCCGGGCGAGGTCGTCCACCGCGCCGATGAACAGTACCGCCGGGGTGCGGTTGATGTCGTTGCTGAAGGGCCGCACCGTGACCTGCTCCAGGTCCGGATCGTGGAGCCACAGGGTCTTGGCATCGGAGACCACCAGCTGCTCGTAGGGGGGATCACTGTGCCAGCGCACCTTGCCGGGGCGGGCGACGGTGAGCTTGCCGGTGGTCTCCTGGGCGATGTAGCCGTCGGCGGAGGTGACCGTCTGGTTGAACCGGGCACTCAGGGTTTCGAGCGGCGCGAGACGCTTGCCGAGGGCGGCGACGGCGCCGTCCCCACCGCCCGCCCAGGTGGGCAGGCTGGCGAGGGAAAAAAGGACAAACGGAACTAGGGTGCGCCACAGGGTCACGGTTCAGCCTCGATGGTTGGGGGACAGCACTTCGCGGCTGCCGTTGGAATTCATGGGGGTCACCACGCCGGCAATCTCCATGGCCTCGATCAGCCGCGCGGCGCGGTTGTAACCGATGCGCAGCTTGCGCTGCACCGAGGAGATCGACGCCTTGCGGCTGTCGAGCACAAAGGCCACCGCTTCATCGTAGAGGGGATCGTTCTCCGGGTCCTCGTCACCGCCGCCGTCGCCATCGCTGTAGCCGGGTACCGGGATCGACGAAGTGGACCCCTCGTCGGTGATGTCCTCCAGGTACTGGGGCGCGCCCCGGGTCTTCCAGTCCGCCACCACGGCGTGGACCTCGTGGTCGTCCACGAAGGCGCCGTGGACCCGCACCGGGACACTGGTACCCACCGGCATGTAGAGCATGTCGCCGTGCCCCAGCAGCTGCTCGGCGCCACCCTGGTCAAGGATGGTGCGGGAATCGATCTTGGAGGACACCTGGAAGGCGATGCGGCTCGGCACGTTGGCCTTGATGAGGCCGGTGATCACATCCACCGAGGGCCGCTGGGTGGCGAGAATCAGGTGGATACCGGCGGCCCGTGCCTTCTGGGCGATGCGGGCGATGAGCTGCTCAACCTTCTTGCCGACGATCATCATCATGTCGGCGAATTCGTCGATCACCACCACGATATAGGGCAGCTTGCCGAGGGTGGGCGGCTGGGGCGGCTCCTCGTCGGCGAACACGCTGGCCATGGGGTCGGGCCGCCACAGGGGGTCGACGATGGGATCGCCGTCGCGGATGGCGTCCTCCACCTTGCGGTTGTAACCCGCCAGGTTGCGCACCCCGAGGGCCGCCATCAGCTGGTAGCGGCGCTCCATCTCCCCGACGCACCAGCGCAGGCCGCTGGCGGCATCCTTCATGTCGGTGATCACCGGGGTCAGCAGGTGGGGAATGTCGTCGTACACCGACAGTTCGAGCATCTTCGGGTCCACCAGGATCAGCCGCACATCCTCCGGCGTCGCCTTGTAGAGAATGCTGAGCAGCATGGCGTTGACCCCCACCGACTTGCCGGAGCCGGTGGTACCCGCCACCAGCAGGTGGGGCATCCGCGCCAGGTCGGCGATCATCGGTTGACCGGAGATGTCGTGGCCGAGGGCCAGGGTCAGGGGCGACTTGGCCTGCTCGTAGACCGACGATGACAACACCTCCCGAAGGCGCACCGTCTCCCGGTATTCGTTGGGAATCTCGATGCCCACCACCGACTTGCCGGGGATGACCTCCACCACCCGCACACTCACCACCGCCAGGGAGCGGGCCAGGTCACGGGCGAGGCTCGAAATGCGGCTGGCCTTGATCCCCGGCGCCGGCTGGATCTCGAAGCGGGTGATCACCGGGCCCGGCATCACCTCCACCACCTCGACGCTGATGCCGAAATCCTGGAGTTTCAGCTCCAGCAGCCGCGACATGGCTTCCAGGGACTCCCGGGAAAAGCCCTTGCCAGGCTGCTTGACAGCCTCGTCCAGCAGCCCGAGGGGCGGCAGCTCGCCGCTCACCGGTTCCTGCTTGAACAGGGTGACCTGCTTTTCCTTCACCACCCGGATGCTCGGCTCGGGGGGCGCGGCCGGCGCCTGGATGGTGGGCTCCTTGCGCTCGGCACTGCGTTTTTGCTTGCGCTCGACGGTTTCCTGGCGTGTCCGCAGCGCCTCCTCCGAGGCCTTGCGCTCGAGCTCGGCGCGCCGGTAGTCGGCGACCCGGGCCGCCACCAGGTCCCAGGCCACCAACGTCCAGCGACCGAGGGTATCGATCACCGCGAACCAGGAGAGGTCGGTGAAAATCGTCACCCCGAACAGGAATACCGCGACAAGAATGAGGGTGCCGCCCACATGGCTGAACCCGGCGGTGACCGCGTCGCCGAAGGAATCCCCCATCAGGCCGCCGGCGCCAAAGGGCAAGGCCTCGCCGAGGGTGCCGTGGTGCATGGCGGTCAACGCGGTGGCGCTCGCCATCACCAGGGCAATGCCGACAAAGCGCAGGGTGAAGATGATCCAGTCGAAGGGCTCCGCCTGATCGCGACGAGCCCGGAATACGTTCCAGGCCCTCAGGGCCAGCAAGGCGGGAAAAAGGAATGCCATGTAACCGAACAGGGAAAAGAACACATCGGCGAGCCAGGCGCCGGCGGCGCCCGCCGCGTTGTGGATGTTCTCGCGGCCCGCGGTGTGGGACCAGCCGGGATCGTCGGGGGAGTAGGTGGCGAAGGCGATGAGCAGGCACAGGCACACCAGCAGCCAGCCGATCAGGGCGCCTTCCCGCAGGATCAACCGGCCCCGTTCCCCCATGGGCGGGCGGGCCGTGGATTTCTCCCTCACCTGCTTCTTAGCCAAGGTCCCGTCCCATAACAAGTTTCCACTCCAAAGCCCGTGCGAGCGCTATTGTAATGCCTGTGATCCGAATAGCCAGTGATAAGCCCAGCCTATCGCCGACATTGAAATTGCGGGTTTGACCCGAGCCCCGGCTACCTTATCATTGCCGCCATTCTCGTTGTAAACCCGCCCAAGGAAGCCCCATGTCGACACCCCAGCACCACCGCCTCATCATTCTCGGCTCCGGTCCCGCCGGCTGGAGCGCCGCCGTCTACGCCGCCCGCGCCAACCTCGATCCGGTGGTAATCACCGGCATGCAGCAGGGTGGCCAGCTCACCACCACTACCGAGGTGGACAACTGGCCCGGCGACGTGGAGGGCCTGCAGGGTCCCGATCTTATGGAGCGGATGCAAAAGCATGCCGAACGCTTTGATACCAAAGTGGTTTTTGACCATATCGAAAAAGTCGACCTGAGCCAGCGCCCCTTCCTGCTGCAGGGCATGGAGAGCTACAGCTGCGACGCCCTGATCATCGCCACCGGCGCCTCCGCCCAGTACCTGGGGCTCGAGTCCGAACAGGCCTTCATGGGCAAGGGGGTCAGCGGCTGCGCCACCTGCGACGGCTTCTTCTACCGCAACCAGAAGGTGGCGGTCATCGGCGGCGGCAACACCGCCGTGGAAGAGGCCCTCTACCTGTCCAACATCTGCAGCGAAGTGGTGCTCGTGCACCGCAGGGACAGCCTCAGGTCGGAAAAGATCCTCCAGCAAAAGCTTTTCGACAAGGCCGAGAAGGGCAATGTCACCCTGATGTGGAACCACACCCTGGAGGAAGTCCTCGGGGACGACAGCGGTGTCACCGGCATGAAAATCAAGAGCACCGTCGACGGCAGCGTCCAGCAAATCGACCTCGCCGGTGTGTTCGTCGCCATCGGCCACAAACCCAACACCGATATCTTCGCCGGGCAACTGGCCATGAAGAACGGCTACATCTCGGTAAAAAGTGGCACCGAGGGCAATGCCACCGCCACCTCCGTTCCCGGCGTGTTCGCGGCCGGGGATGTGGCCGACCATGTCTACCGCCAGGCCATCACCTCCGCCGGCTCCGGCTGCATGGCCGCCCTCGATGCGGAGAAGTTCCTGGACGACCAGCACTGAGAACAGCCCGCCCTGACGGACAACCCGGCACCCCTGCCCTGGCTGGATCCCTTCCGCCCGGAATTCCCGGATCCGGCCACGGCCCTCGCCGATCCCGATGGCCTGCTGGCTGTCGGTGGCAACCTCGCCGTGCCCACCCTGCTCGACGCCTACCGGCGGGGAATCTTCCCCTGGTATGAGCAGGGCCAGCCAATCCTGTGGTGGTCTCCCGCCACCCGCGCGGTGCTGGTGCCGGGCCGCGAACACCTGGGTCGCACCCTCGCCAAGGTCTTCGCTCGCAAGCGTTTCGACCTCACCACCAACCGGGCATTCGACAGGGTGATAAGCGCCTGCGCGGCCCCCCGGGCCGGCGCGCGAGGCACCTGGATCACGCCCCAGATGCGCGCCGCCTACCTGCGCTTGCACCGTCTCGGCCATGCCCATTCCCTCGAATGCTGGCATCAGGGGGAGCTGGTGGGCGGGCTCTACGGCATCCAGGTGGGGGGAATATTTTGCGGGGAGTCGATGTTTTCCTCCATGGCGAACGCCTCCAAGGCGGCTTTTGTCGCGCTGTCCCGCACCCTTGCCCGGGCCGGGTTCGACCTGATCGATTGCCAGGTGCCGAACCCCCACCTGCAATCCCTCGGCGTCGTTGCGCTGTCCCGGGGACAGTTCATCCTGCGACTTGAGGCCAGCCGCGACAAAATGTTCCCCTGGCCCGCCAGCGACGATTTCGCGGCGACCGCCGCTATGCTAGGCTCGAAACCATGACGACCACCTTGGGCGCCTCGCCATGACCCGCGACTTCACCCCGGACCTGCAACGCATTCGCCTGTTTTTCACCCAGCCTCACGGTTGCAGCTATCTGCCCGGGAAGGAAGCCACCACCGCCTTCGTCGACCCCGCCAGCGATATTGGACAGGAGCTTTACAGCCAACTGACCCGCATGGGATTTCGCCGCAGCGGTCGCTATTACTACCAACCCCGCTGCCAGTTCTGCGCCGCCTGTGTGTCGGCGCGCATACCGGTTGCCGAATTCCACCCCAACCGCCAGCAACGGCGCTGCCTGCAACGGAACGCCGACCTCACCGTGATCGTCAAGACCCGGATCGACACCGACGAGCACTACCCCCTCTACGAGCAGTACATCAACGAGCGCCACGAGGACGGCGACATGTTCCCCCCCTCCCGGGAGCAATATCTCGACTTCCTCGGCAACGGCATCGGCATCACCCGCTTCGTGGAGTTTCGCCATCGGGGGGAGCTCCTGGGCTGCGCGGTGCTCGACGAACTGGAGGACGGCTTCTCCGCCATCTACACCTACTACCGCCCCGACGCCGGCAAGCGCAGCCTCGGCACCCTGGCGGTGCTGACCCAGGTCAACGAGGCCCGCGCCCGGGGCCTGCCCTACGTATACCTGGGATTCTGGATAAAGAATTGCGCCAAGATGGCCTACAAGATCCGCTTTCAGCCCCTGGAGCTGCTGATCGGGGGGCGCTGGGTACGGAGTGGTTCCGGGCGCTAGACGGGCTCCTCCCGGCCTTTGCCCGTGATTGCGGGAGGGCGCGCGACAGTCTTTGCCTTCCCTGGGGAATTAGTGCAGAATGCCGGCCACTTTTTGCGAAATCCCCAGGAGCAGACGAAAAATATGGCAAAAGAAGACCATATTGAAATGGAAGGCGAGGTCATCGATACCCTTCCCAACACCACCTTCCGCGTCAAGCTGGAAAATGGCCATATCGTCACCGCGCATATCTCCGGCAAGATGCGCAAAAATTACATCCGCATTCTCACCGGCGACAAGGTCAAGGTCGAACTCACCCCCTACGACCTGAGCAAGGGCCGCATCACCTACCGGGCCAGGTAAGCCTGCCCCACCACAGGCTGCCTGCCCCGGGATTCAGGTAGCCTCGATCTCCAGCTCGATCTCGTCATCCTTCGCCGTGACGTGCACGGTGCCGCCAGCCGCCGCCAGCTTGCCAAACAGGATCTCCTCCGCCAGGGGCTTTTTCAGCTTGTCCTGAATCAGCCGCGCCATGGGCCGGGCGCCCATCTTGGCGTCGTAACCGTGCAGGGCAAACCACTCGAGGGCGTCGTCGTCGGCGGCGATGACCACCTTCTTGTCCTCCAGCTGGGCCTGCAGTTCGGTGATGAACTTGTCCACCACCGTCTTGATGACATCCGGCCCCAGGGGCTTGAACTGGATGATGCCATCCAGGCGGTTGCGAAATTCCGGGGAAAACATCTTCTTTATGGCTTCCATGGCATCGGTGCTGTGATCCTGGGTGGTGAAGCCGATGGAGGCGCGGCTGGTCAGCTCCGCACCGGCGTTGGTGGTCATGATCAGGATGACATTGCGGAAATCCGCCTTGCGGCCGTTGTTGTCGGTGAGGGTGCCGTGGTCCATCACCTGCAACAGCAGGTTGAACACATCCGGGTGGGCCTTCTCGATTTCATCCAGCAGCACCACAGAGTGGGGATGCTTGGTAACCGCGTCGGTCAACAGGCCGCCCTGGTCGAACCCGACGTAGCCGGGGGGCGCGCCGATCAGGCGCGAAACCGTGTGGCGCTCCATGTACTCCGACATGTCGAAGCGCAGCAACTCGATGCCGAGAATCTCCGCCAGCTGGCGTGACACCTCGGTCTTGCCCACCCCGGTGGGGCCGGCAAAGAGGAACGAACCGATGGGCTTCTGGCCCTCCCGCAGGCCCGCCCGGGCCAGCTTGATGGCGGTGGCCAGGGCCTCGATGCCCTCGTCCTGACCGAACACCACCATCTTGAGGCGGGGCGCCAGGTTGCGCAGCTGCTCCTTGTCGGAGGCGGACACGCTCTTGGGCGGAATGCGGGCAATCTTCGCCACCACCTGCTCCACGTCGGCGACGCTGATGGTCTTCTTGCGGCGCGACGGCGGTTGCAACTGCTGGTAGGCGCCCGCCTCGTCGATCACGTCGATGGCCTTGTCCGGCAGGAAGCGATCGGGAATATGCCGCGCCGACAGTTCGGCGGCAGCGCGCAGGGCGCCGGCGGTGAAGCGCAGGTTGTGGTGGTCCTCGAAGCGGGATTTGAGCCCCTTCAGAATCTCGATGGTCTCCTCGATGGACGGCTCGGTCACGTCGATCTTCTGGAAGCGGCGGGACAGGGCCCGATCCTTTTCGAAGATTCCCCGGTACTCCTGGTAGGTGGTCGAGCCAATGCAGCGGATCTTGCCGGAGGTCAGCAGGGGCTTGAGCAGATTGGAGGCATCCATCACCCCGCCCGAGGCGGCGCCGGCGCCGATGATGGTGTGGATTTCGTCGATGAAGAGGATGGCGTGCTGTTGTTCCTCGAGCTCGGCCAGCAGCCCCTTGAAGCGCTTCTCGAAATCGCCCCGGTACTTGGTGCCCGCCAACAGCGCGCCGAGGTCGAGGGAGTACACCACGCTGTCCTGGATGATCTCGGGCACGTCCCCGTCGACGATGCGCTTGGCAAGGCCCTCGGCGATGGCGGTTTTGCCGACGCCGGATTCGCCCACCAGCAAGGGGTTGTTCTTGCGCCGCCGGGACAATACCTGGCAGACCCGCTCCAGTTCCTGGGCGCGCCCCACCAGGGGATCGATGTAACCCATGCGGGCCTGAACATTGAGGTTGGAGGAGAACTGTTCGAGCAGGCTCTTCTCGGCCGCCTCACCGCCACCACCGTCGCCGGCGGGCTGGGGGCCCGAGGCATCGCGCCCCTGCTCGGACTGGTCGGCGTACTTGGAAATGCCGTGGGAGATGAAGTTGACCACGTCGATGCGGGCGACATTCTGCATCCGCAGGAAGTACACCGCCTGGCTCTCCTGTTCGCTGAATATCGCCACCAGCACATTGGCGCCCTGCACTTCCTTCTTGCCGGAGGACTGGACGTGAAAGATCGCCCGCTGCAACACCCGCTGGAAGCCGAGGGTCGGCTGGGTCTCGGTATCCAGGTCATCGGGGGCGATCACCGGGGTGGTGGAGTCGATGAATTCGTTCAGATCCCGGCGCAACAGGTCGAAATCGACGCCGCAGGCCCTGAGCACCTGGGAAGCGGACTCGTTGTCGAGCAGGGCGAGGAGGAGATGTTCGACGGTCATGAACTCATGGCGCTTGTCGCGCGCCACCCGGAAGGCGCCGTTAAGGGTGACCTCAAGCTCTTTACTCAGCATTGCCTTTACTCCTACTCAGGGTCGTCGGCCGGTTCTATCTCGCAGATCAGGGGGTGCTCATTCTCCCTGGCGTAACGGTTGACCTTGATGGCCTTGGATTCGGCGATATCACGGGTAAACACGCCGCACACCGCCCGGCCCTCGGTATGCACTTTGAGCATAACACGAACCGCCAACTCACGATCCATGCCAAAAAACGATTCCAGGACATCCACCACGAACTCCATGGGGGTGTAATCGTCGTTGAGCATCACCACCTGGTACATGGGCGGCTTGCGCAGCTTGGGCTTGGCTTCCTCCACCACCAGGTCATGGGAAGGTTGCCCCCCGTTGGGGCGGGATTTGATGGCGGCCTGAATGGTCACGGTGCGGTATCGACCTCGCGCGGTGGGCTGGGGATTGGTGATTATTCTAGCCCCAGAGGGCCGCTCGAGGGGAAGGAATTTGCGCCGCCCGGCGCGTCGATGACCGCTGCCAAGGACGCCAACCACCGGTCCCCCGCCCGCGCCCGCCCGGGGTCTTCATCTTGACTTGCCGGAAAATTCCCGTTAATAGTGTCGCGTCGACCTGTACAAGGGTTGATTGGGTCACATTCGCCTCGTGCAACCCATACCAATAATTATCATTAATCAGCTTGTGAGGCGGGAGAAATCAGTATGCCAAAGGGAACCGTCAAGTGGTTTAACAACGCCAAGGGCTACGGCTTCATTCTGCCCGAGGACGGCGCCAACGATATCTTTGCCCATTTCTCGGCCATCACCATGGAGGGATACAAAACCCTCAAGGCAGGCCAGGAAGTCACCTTCGATATCATCCAGGGTGAAAAGGGGCTCCACGCCACCAACATCACCCCCCTCGCGCGCGCCTTCAGCCCGGAAACGGCCCCCCAGGTCGAAGACTAAGAAGTAAGCGAATCCAAAGGGACATGAAAAACCCGGGCATGGCCCGGGTTTTGGTCTTTGCTTCGAACAACCTGGCGGCCCTCCCGGAGCGCCAGGCGCCTTCTCAGCGGATACCGTCGAGGATGGCATTCAGGGTCTTGCTGGGGCGCATCGCCTGGGTGGCGAGCGCGACGTCGGGGCGATAGTAGCCGCCGATGTCCACCGCCTTGCCCTGCACCTGGTTCAGTTCCGCCACGATGGTCGCCTCGCTCGCCGCCATGCTCGCCGCCACCGGCGCGAAGCGGGCCTTGAGTTCGGCGTCGTCGTCCTGGGCGGCGAGGGCCTCGGCCCAGTACAGCGCCAGGTAGAAGTGGCTTCCCCTGTTGTCCAGTTCGCCCACCTTGCGGGACGGTGACTTGTTGCTGTCGAGGAACTTGCCGTTGGCCACGTCCAGCGCCTTGGCAAACACCTTGGCCCTGGGGTTGTGGGTGACGTTGCCAAAATGGTCGAGGGATTCGGCGAGGGCGAGGAATTCCCCGAGGGAATCCCAGCGCAGGTGGTTCTCCTCCAGGAACTGCTGCACGTGCTTGGGGGCCGAGCCGCCGGCGCCGGTCTCGAACAGACCACCGCCATTCATCAGCGGAACGATGGACAGCATCTTGGCACTGGTGCCCAGCTCCATGATGGGGAACAGGTCGGTGAGATAGTCCCTGAGCACGTTGCCGGTCACCGAAATGGTGTCGAGGCCCGCGCGAATCCGCTCCAGGGACAGGCGGCAGGCCTGCTCCGGCGCCAGGATGCGGATATCGAGGCCCTGGGTATCGTGATCCTTGAGGTAGCCCTCCACCTTGGCGATCACCTGGGCGTCGTGGGCGCGGTTGGCATCGAGCCAGAACACCGCGGGGGCGCCGGTGGCCCGGGCGCGGTTGACGGCGAGCTTGACCCAATCCTGGATCGGCGCGTCCTTGGTCTGGCACATGCGCCAGATATCGCCGGCCTCGACCCGGTGCTCCATCAGCACCGCGCCACTGCCGTCCAGCACCTGGACAACGCCGTCGGCGGGGATTTCAAAGGTCTTGTCGTGGGAGCCGTACTCCTCCGCCTTCTGGGCCATCAGCCCCACATTGGGGACAGAGCCCATGGTGGTCGGATCGAAGGCACCGTGCCTGCGGCAGTCGTCGATCACCTCCTGGTAGACACCGGCGTAGCAGCGATCGGGGATCAGCGCCTTGGTGTCGTGGAGCTTGCCGTCGGGGCCCCACATCTTGCCGGAATCCCGGATCATGGCGGGCATGGAGGCATCGACAATGATATCGCTCGGCACATGGAGGTTGGTGATGCCCTTGTCGGAGTTGACCATGGCGAGAGCGGGCCCCCGCTGGTAGGCGGCGGCGACATCCGCCTCGATGGCGGCGCGCTGGTCATCCGGCAGGCCGCGGATCTTGGCGAACAGATCGCCAAGGCCGTTGTTGGCATCGACACCCAGGGCCTTCAGGGTCTCGCCGTGCCTGGCGAACAGGTCGCTGAAGAATACGGTCACCGCATGGCCGAACATGATGGGGTCGGACACCTTCATCATGGTGGCCTTCAGGTGCAGGGACAGCAGCACGCCGGTTTTTTTGGCATCCTCGATCTGTTCGGCGAAAAAGGCGCGCAGCGCGCGGCGGCTCATCACCGCCGCGTCGATGATTTCGCCAGGGAGCAGTGCGGTCTTCTCTTTGAGCACCCGGGTGGTACCGTCGGCGCCCACCAGCTGAATTTTCACCGCCCCCGCGGCGGGCACGGTGACGGACCGTTCGCTGCCGTAGAAGTCGCCCTCCCCCATATGTGCCACGTGGGTTTTCGACTCCGTCGACCAGGCGCCCATCTTGTGGGGATTCTTGCGGGCATAGGCCTTTACCGAGGCCGGCGCGCGGCGGTCGGAGTTGCCCTCCCGGAGCACGGGGTTGACGGCGCTGCCCTTGACCCTGTCGTAGCGGGCCTTGATGTCCTTCTCGACATCGTCGCGGGGATCTTCCGGATAATCGGGCAGGTCGTAGCCCTGCTGTTGCAGCTCCTTGATGGCCGCCACCAGCTGGGGAAGCGAGGCGCTGATATTGGGCAGCTTGATGATGTTGGCCTCGGGGGTGGTGGCCAGCTGGCCGAGTTCAGCCAGGTGATCGCCCATGCGTTGCTGGTCGGTGAGGCGTTCGGGGAACTGGGCAATGATGCGGCCGGACAGGGAAATGTCACGGGTTTCGATGGCGATGCCGGCGGGGCGGGTAAAGGCCTGAACGATCGGCAACAGGGAATAGGTGGCCAGCGCCGGGGCTTCATCTGTCAGGGTATAGATGATTTTGGATGTCATGATTCTTCCTGAGCTTTATGGGACAAGGACGCCGTCGCGGGGATACTGCGACGACCCGGGGATCGCTACCGGCGCGGTCCCGGGACTGGTTGGTCCGGGACGCCGCCGGGGACAGGGCCCGGTGTCGGCGCTACCGCGAGGTATCGGCTGATGCCAAGAAGGCCCGCGCAAGCCGGGTGATCACCCCGGCGAAGCCCCTAGGACAGCAGCAAAAAGCGCGCCGATCCTAGCACAGCGGCCCCCTTCTGTCAGGCGCTTGTGCCCCGATCACCCGGGCGCGGCGGGCCAGGATGTCCGGAAAGCGCTATCATTCGCGCCATGTCGAAACTCGTGCGCTTCAACAAACCCTACGGTGTGCTCAGCCAGTTCACGGATGGCGATGGCCACCCCGGGTTCGGCCATCACATCCCCATTGCCGGAGTCTACCCCGCCGGGCGACTCGACCACGATTCCGAGGGACTGCTGCTGCTCACCGACGACGGCCCCCTGCAGGCACGCATCAGCAGCCCCCGCTTCAAGCTGGCAAAAACCTACTGGGTGCAGGTGGAAGGCGCGGTCAACGACGCGCAACTCGCCCGCCTGCGGGCCGGCGTCGAACTCAGGGACGGCCTCACCCTGCCCGCCGAGGCGCGGGAAATCCCCGAGCCGCCCCTCTGGCCCCGTGATCCCCCGGTGCGCTTTCGCAAGACCGTACCCACCGCCTGGCTGGAGCTGACCATCCGCGAAGGCCGCAATCGCCAGGTGCGGCGCATGACCGCCGCGGTGGGCCTGCCCACCCTGCGCCTGGTGCGGGTCCGCATCGGCGACTGGTCCCTGGACGACCTCGCCCCCGGCGAATTTGCCGTTGAAGAGATCGCCCCGTCCAAGGACAATGGCGCCCCTGCCCGCAGGCCACCCGGCGCCCACCGCGCCAACCCCCGACGACCACCAGGTAGACACCGCTGATGCCAGACCAGATTCACCTCACCGTGGCCACCATCATCCACCGCGACGGCAAGTTCCTGATGGTGCGGGAGCGCGACGCCGGCGAGGACGTGATCAACCAGCCCGCCGGCCATGTGGAACCCGGGGAAACCCTGCAACAGGCGGCCCTGCGGGAGACCCTGGAGGAAACCGGCTGGCGGGTGAAGCTCACCGGCTTCCTCGGCATCAGCACCTACCGATCGGCCCGCAACGGGGCCACCTACTACCGGGTCAGCTTCGTCGCCGAGCCCGTCGAGCAAGTCCCCGGGGCCACCCTCGATGGCGACATCATCGCCGTCGAGTGGTTCGACCTGGCGGCGCTGCGGGCCGAGGCCCACCGCCTGCGCAGCCCCCTGGTGATGAGCGTGATCGACAACTTCCTGTCAGGCCCCCTCTACCCGCTGTCGGTGGTGAGCAACCTCATCGACCAGGATGGCGGGGACGGAGCGGCGCCATGAGCAAGCCGCTGGTGATGGTGGGCATGTCCGGCGGGGTCGATTCCTCGGTCGCCGCCCTGCTGTTGCTGGAACAGGGCTACCGGGTGCAGGGTCTGTTCATGAAGAACTGGGACGAGGACGACGGCACCGAGTACTGCACCGCCATGGCGGACCTCGCCGACGCCCAGGCGGTGTGCGACCGCATCGGCATTCCGCTTCACACCGCGAATTTCGCCGCCGATTACTGGGACAACGTGTTCGCCCACTTCCTCGCCGAGTACCGGGCGGGTCGCACCCCCAACCCGGACATCCTCTGCAACCGGGAAATCAAGTTCAAGGTGTTCCTCGAATACGCCGAAATCCTCGGCGCCGACCTGATCGCCACCGGCCACTACGTGCGCCGCCAGGACCGGGACGGCCACAGCCGCCTACTCAAGGGCGTCGATGCCAACAAGGACCAGAGCTATTTTCTCCACGCCGTGGAGGAGAGCGCCCTCGCCCGCTCCCTGTTCCCCGTGGGCGAGCTGCAAAAGCCCGAGGTGCGGCGGATCGCCGCGGCCCAGGGCCTCGCCACCCATGCCAAGAAGGACAGCACCGGCATCTGCTTCATCGGCGAGCGGCGGTTCAAGGATTTTCTCGAACAGTACCTCCCCGCCCAGCCCGGGGATATCGAGGACGACAGGGGCCGCAGGATCGGCACCCACATGGGCCTCATGTACCACACCCTCGGACAGCGCCAGGGCCTCGGCATCGGCGGCGTCAAGGGCGGCAGTGAGGCCCCCTGGTACGTGGCCGCCAAGGACCTGACCCGCAACGTGCTGGTGGCGGTGCAGGGTGCCAACCACCCACTGCTGTTTACCGACACACTGGTGAGCGCCGAGGTGCACTGGATCAACGGCGCCCCCCAAACCACCCCCTTTGTCTGCAAGGCCAAGACCCGCTATCGCCAGGCGGACCAGGACTGCACAGTGGTTCGCCAGGACGATGGCTGGCGGGTGGAATTCCACCAGCCCCAGCGGGCCATCACCCCCGGCCAGTCGGTGGTGTTCTACCAGGGCGAGGTGTGCCTCGGCGGCGGGGTCATTGACCACAGCTTCAACCGGGGGGGACGCTGACATGTGGTTCTCGCCCCCCAGCCGCGACCAGGCGATCGCCCTCGCCGGGGTGTTCCAAGCCTGCCAGCTGGTGGAATCCCTGGCCACCACCGGCAGCTGCCTGCCGCGGGATTTCGAGACCTGCATCCACAGCCTGTTCGAACAGAACCCGCCGTCCACCCTCGCGGTGTTCGGCGACATCGACGCCCTCTGGACCGGGCTCGACACCCTCAACCGGGTGCTCGGCGCCACCCGCGCGGAGGCGAATGCCCCCCTGCTGCGCTACGTACTCGGGGTGTTCTACCTGCAACGCAAACTCGCCCGCAACCCCGCCATGCTGGCCAAGGTGGGGGAAGGCATCGACAGGGCGCGGCGCCAGGCGGAGCATTTCAGCCGCACCCACCCCAATGTGATCGCCAATCTGGCGGATCTCTACCTCAACACCCTCAGCACCTTCAACTTCCGCATCCAGGTGGGCGGCATGCCCCAGCACCTGCGCCAGCCGGATATCGCCAACCGCATCCGCTGCCTGCTGTTCGCCGCCATCCGCGCCGCCACCCTCTGGCAACAGGTGGGGGGACGGCGCCACCAGCTGGTGTTTCAGCGCCAGCGGCTCCTGGAACTGGCCCGGGATCTGCGCCGCCAGTCCTGAGCGCCGGGGTCGCGCAGGCGCTGTGCTAAAATGCCGCCCTTTCATTTCCCGCCAACCGCCCAATCGGAACCGAGCCATGAATCTCTCCCCCCTCACCGCCATTTCCCCCATCGACGGCCGCTACGGCGCCAAGACCGCGCCGCTTCGGGAGATTTTCAGTGAGTTTGGCCTGATCAAATACCGGGTGATCGTCGAGATCCGCTGGCTGCAGTGTCTCGCCGCCCATCCCGGCGTCGCCGAGGTGCCGCCCTTCAGCGCCGCGGCCAACGCCCTGCTCGACGACATCGCCGCCGGCTTCAGCGAAGCGGACGCCCAGCGCATCAAGGACATCGAGAAAACCACCAACCACGACGTCAAGGCGGTGGAGTACTTCATCAAGGAACGCATCGCCGCCAATGCCGAGCTCAACGCCGTCACCGAGTTCGTCCACTTCGCCTGCACCTCCGAGGACATCAACAACACCTCCCACGGGCTGATGCTGAAGGCCGGCCGCGACCAGATCCTGCTCCCCGCCGCCGAAAGGATCGCCGACACCCTGGCGGACATGGCCATCGCCTTCGCGGCGGTGCCGATGATGTCCCGCACCCACGGCCAGACCGCCTCCCCCACCACCGTCGGCAAGGAACTGGCCAACGTCGCCTACCGCCTGCGGCGCCAGCTTCGCCAGATCCGCGCCGTGGAACTGCTCGCCAAGTTCAACGGCGCGGTGGGCAACTACAACGCCCACCTCTCCGCCTACCCGGATGTGGACTGGCAGGGCAATGCCCGCGGGTTCGTGGAATCCCTGGGCCTCGCCTGGAACCCCTACACCACCCAGATCGAGCCCCACGACTGCATCGCCGAGCTGTTCGACGCCATCGTGCGCCTCAACACCATCCTCATCGACTTCAACCGCGATGTGTGGGGCTACATCTCCCTCGGCTATTTCAAGCAGAAAACCGTGGCGGGCGAGGTGGGCTCCTCCACCATGCCCCACAAGGTCAACCCCATCGACTTCGAAAACGCCGAGGGCAACCTCGGCCTTGCCAACGCGGTATTCACCCACCTCGCGCAGAAGCTGCCCATCTCCCGCTGGCAGCGGGATCTCACCGACTCCACGGTGCTGCGCAACATGGGCGTCGGCTTTGGCTACTGCCAGATCGCCTTCGAGGCCATGCAAAAAGGTCTCGGCAAACTGGAGCTCAACGGGGCGCGCCTGGCGGCGGACCTGGACGACGCCTGGGAAGTCCTTGCCGAGCCGGTGCAAACGGTGATGCGCCGCTACAACATCGACAAGCCCTACGAAAAGCTCAAGGAACTCACCCGCGGCCAGGGCATCACCCGGGAGCGGATGGCGGCTTTCATCGAAGCCCTTGCCATTCCCGACAGCGCCAAGGCCGAACTGCGCGCCCTCACCCCCGCTGGCTACATCGGCAACGCCGTGGCCCAGGCCCTCGCCGTCAACGGGGCCGACAAGGGGTGATCAACTTTCCGGTGGGTATCGACGCGGCGATCTTCCTGCGGGATTACTGGCAGCAACGGCCGTTGTTGATGCGCGGCGCGCTGCCGGGATTTCGCTCTCCCCTCGACGGCGATGAACTGGCGGGCCTGGCCCTCGAGGACGAGGTGGAATCCCGCATCGTGATCCGCGACGGCGACAGCGGCCCCTGGGAATTGCACCAGGGCCCCTTCAGCGAAGCGGATTTCGCCCGCCTTCCCCCCACCCCCTGGACATTGCTGGTGCAAGGGGTGGATCTGTGGGTGCCGGAGGTGCGGGCGGTGCTGGAGCACTTCCCGTTCCTGCCCCGCTGGCGGATCGACGACATCATGGTGAGCTATGCCACCGACGGCGGCGGTGTCGGCCCCCACTTCGACTACTACGACGTGTTCCTCATCCAGGGGCAAGGGCGCCGCGCCTGGTCCATCGGCGAGGCCTGCGACGAAACCAGTCCGCGCCTCGCCGGCACCCCCCTCAAGATTCTCGCCGATTTCGCCCCGACTGAAAGCTGGGTACTGGAACCGGGGGACATCCTCTACCTGCCCCCGCGCATCGCCCACTTCGGCGTCGCCGACGGGGAATGCATGACGTTTTCCCTCGGCTTTCGGGCCCCCACCGCCGGGGAGATGCTCGACGACCTCGCCACCGAGGTCCTCAGCCAGGGCCCCCGTCATTTCTACCGGGACCCGCCCCTCACCCCGGCCATGGCCAGCGAGGTCATCGCCCCGCCCTTCATCGACCAGGCGCGGCAACTGCTGCTCGACGCCCTCGATGACAGGGAACTGCTGGCGGACTGGTTCGCCCGCTTCATGACCCGCCCCAAATACCCCGATCTCGATCTGGACGATCCCGCCTGCGCCCGCGTCGCCAGCCTCCCGGCAACGCCCCCGCGCCCGCCCCGCCGCTTCCGCGATGGGGAATGCCTCGACGACTGACAGCGCCGCCAGCGCCTTGGGAAATCTTGCCTATACTTTCCCCGGGGGAGTGGTGTGCCCCGGCGTGTCACGATGACCGCCACTGCCTCCCCCACCATCGCGGTGACGTATAGGGAATGGTATGAGGACATGGTTGCTGTGGCTGCTGCCAGGGGGACTCCTGACGGCGGTGCTCGCCGCCGAAGTGCAAACCTCGTGGCTGCAGGCGCGACTCTTTCCCCGCCTCGCCAGTGAACTGACCTTCGAGCTCGCCCCCGGCCCCTCCGATGCCATCCTCTTCCCCACCAGCGGCCCCCAGGATCTGCGCAACGGCTACGCCGATCTGCCCCGCTTCAGCGCCGCCCTCGTCCAGCGGGGCTTCGTGGTAAGTCGCCAGGCGCGGTTTTCCGATGAGCTTCTGACCTACAGCCGCCACGGCGGCAACCCGCCCTATGGCGAGAAGCTCCAGACGGGGCTCACCCTCCTCGACGACGAGGACATCCCCCTGTTCCGCGCCCGTTACCCCGAGCGGGTCTACCCCAGCTTCGACACCATCCCGCCCCTCCTGGTGGATACCCTGCTCTACATCGAAAACCGCGAACTGCTGGGGGAGCGCCACAACCACCACAATCCCGCCGTGGAGTGGGACCGCCTGGCGGAAGCGATCCTGCGCCGGGGAAGCCACCTGATACTGCCCGAGGGCCCGGCGCCCGGGGGCAGCACCCTCGCCACCCAGCTGGAGAAATTCCGCCACTCCCCCGGCGGCCAGACGGCGGATGCCCGGGAAAAACTCCGTCAGATGGTGTCCGCCAGCGTCCGCGCCTATCGCACCGGCCCCGACACCCGCGACGCCATCCGGCTGATCGTCCGGGATTACCTCAACGGCACGCCCCTGGCGGGGCGCGCCGGCTACGGCGAGATACAGGGGGTGGGGGATGGCCTTTGGGTGTGGTTCGGCATCGACTTCCCCGAGGCCAACCGGGCACTTTCGGCAACGGCGGGCGAGCTGTCCGCCGGGGAGCGGGCCCGGGTCTACAAGCCTGCCCTCGCCCTGCTGCTGGCCCAGCGGCGCCCTTCCCACCTGCTCTTGACGGGACGGGAGGAACTCGCCCGCCTGACCGACAGCCACCTGCGCCTCCTGGCCCGCGCCGGGGTCATAGACGATGCCCTCAGGGATGCCGCCCTGGCACTGCCGCTGCAATTCCGCGACCGCATGCCGGCGCCACCGGTGCCGGCGTTCATCGAGCAAAAGGCGGTCAACAGCGTGCGCACAGAACTGCTGGCCACCCTCGGCGTCGCCAACCTCTACACCCTCGACCGCCTCGACCTGACGGTGAAGACCACCGTTGTCAGTGGCATCCAGGAAGAGGTCACGGAGGTCCTGCAACGGCTGAAAGACCCGGAATTCGCCCGGGCCAATGGCCTCGTCGGCGAGCGACTGTTGCGGGAGGACCAGCTCGGCGCCGTCGACTTCAGCGTGCTGCTCTACGAGGCCACCCCCCGGGGGAATCTGCTGCGGGTCCAGACCGACAACCTCGATCGCCCCTTCGACATGAACGACAGCTCGAAGCTCGACCTCGGCTCCACCGCGAAACTCCGTACCCTGGTCACCTATCTGGAGATCGTCGAAGGGCTCTACCTGCGCCACCGCCATCTCGCCCCCGGGGAACTGCCCGCCGACACCAGTGCCGACCCCATCCGCCAGTGGCTGTTGGGCTGGCTGGCGCAACACCCGGATGGGACCCTGGCGGAGGCCCTCGACGCCGCCATGCTGCGGCGCTACTCCGCCCACACCGGCGAGCGTTTCTTCACCGCCGGGGGCGTGCACTACTTCAACAATTTCGACCGCAAGGACAATCACCGGGCGATGACCGTGGCGGAGGCGTTCAACCGCTCGGTGAACCTGGTGTTCATTCGCCTGATGCGGGACATCGTGCGCCACTACATCGCCGCGATCCCCGAGGCCCGGGAACTTCTCGACAATCCAGACCATCCCCTGCGGGAAAGCTACCTGCGGCGTTTTGCCGACATGGAGGGCAAGAGCTACCAGCGGGACTTCCATCGCCTCTACCGGGGCCAGGATGCCGACGCCCGGCTCGCCATCCTGGCGCAGCGCACCAAGCCCGTGCCGTACCGCCTCGCCATGGCGTTCCGGGCGGTACATCCGGCGGGCAGCGTCGAGGATCTGCGCCACTTCCTGGCGCGGCGCCTCGGCGCCGAGGCGATGCCCCCCGAGGCGGAAATCGCCGATCTCCACGCCCAGTACGACCCCGCCCGCTTCAACAGCAACGACCAGGCCTACCTGGCCGGCATCCATCCCCTGGAACTGTGGCTGCTGGCCTACCTGCGGGACCACCCCGACGCCTCCCTCGCCGAGACCCTGGCGGCGAGCGAAGACGAGCGCCAGACCGCCTACAGCTGGCTGTTCAAGACCCGGCGCTGGAACGCCCAGCAGAATCGCCTGCGCATCCTCCTGGAGCAGGACGCCTTCGTCGCCATCCACCGCCAGTGGCAGCGCCTCGGCTACCCCTTCCCCAGCCTGGTGCCCTCCTACGCCACCGCCCTCGGGGTTTCCGCCGACCGACCCACCGCCCTCGCGGAACTGATGGGCATCATCGTGAACGACGGCCTGAAACTGCCCATGGCCCAGATCGACAGCCTGGAATTCGCCGCCGGCACCCCCTACGAGACGGCGCTGCGCTTCGCACCGAGCCACAGCGAACAGGTGCTGTCCCCCACCATCGCCGCCACGGTGCGGCGGGCCCTGGCGGGCATCGTCGAGTCGGGCACCGCGCGACGGCTGAATGGCGTGTTTCGCGACCACGAGGGCCAGCCGCTATTGGTGGGGGGCAAGACCGGCACGGGGGACCACCGCAGCAAGCGCTTTGCCAGCGGTGGTCGCCTGCTGGAGACGGAGGTGGTGAACCGCAACGCGATCTTCACCTTCTTCATTGGCGAGCGCTACTTTGGCGCCATCGTCGCCCATGTGGGCGGCCCGAGGGCCCGGGATTTCGATTTCACCAGTGGCCTGGCGGCGCAACTGCTGAAAACCCTGGCGCCCGCCTTTCAGGCGCTGCCGGTGGAAGCGCCCGGGGTCGCCTCGGCAATGCCGCCGACCCTGGCCGTGGAGCCGTCACCTTGATCGGGGGTCGCTCAATCTCAGCGGGCCGCCTCGGCGCTGCCCCCCGGCCAGCGATAATCCGTCGTTCCCTGAAACCGCCCACCCTCCCGGGTGATGGACTGGGTGCGACCGATGGCCCAGGGGGCGAGCTTGATGTCGTGCCCCATGGCCCGAAGCAGCACCAGGGTATCGGGGCTGATGCCCTTCTCCGCGTCCACCGAGTCCGGGTACCACTGGTGGTGGATGCGGGGAGCGGCGGTGGCCTCGGCGACGTTCATGCCGAACTCCACATGATTGAGGATCACCTGGAGCACCGAGGTGATGATGCGGCTGCCGCCGGGGCCGCCGGTGGCCATCACCGGCTCGCCGTCCTTGAACACCAGGGTCGGGGTCATGGACGACAACGGGCGCTTGCCGGGCTCGATGGCGTTGGCCTCATCCCCCAGCAGGCCGAAGGCATTGGGCACCCCGGGCTTGGCGGAAAAGTCGTCCATCTCGTTGTTGAGCAGAAATCCGGCGCCGCTCACGGCAATGCCGTTGCCGTAGGAAAAGTTGAGGGTGTAGGTATTGCTCACCACGTTGCCGGCGGCGTCCCACACCGAGTAGTGGGTCGTTTGAGGACTCTCCGGCGCCAGCCGGAGGGCCGGGCCCACCGCGGAGGACGGCGTCGCCCGGGCCAGATCGATGCCCTTGCGCAGCCGCGCGGCGTAGTCCTTGTCCACCAGGGCCGCCATCGGCACCGTGGCGAAATCCGGGTCGCCCAGGTATTTGCTGCGGTCGGCGTAGGCGCGGCGCATGGCCTCGATCAAGCGGTGCAGGTAGGCGGCGCTGTTGTGGCCCTCCCCGGCGAGGTCCCAGCCTTCGAGGATATTGAGCATCTGCACCAGGTGGATGCCCCCCGACGAGGGCGGCGGCATCGACACAATCTCGAAGCCACGGTAGCTCCCCTTTACCGGTTCCCGCTCCACCACCCGGTAGTTGGCGAGGTCGGCGTGGCTGATCAGCCCGCCGGTTCTCGCCATCTCCGCGACGATAAGATCCGCCGTGCGCCCCCGGTAGAAACCATCGGCGCCCCGGCGGGCGATGCGCTTGAGGGTGCGGGCGAGATCCCTTTGCACCCAGCGGGTGCCCGCCGCCGGCGCCGCGCCGTCGGCATCGAGGAAATAGCCCCGGGCGGCGGGATGGCTGGCGAGCCGCTGGCGGGCCTGTTGCAGGGAATAGACAAGGGGGTAATCCCTCACAAAGCCCTTCTCCGCCAGCTCGATGGCGGGGGCAAGAACCCGGGCAAGGGGCAGGGTTCCGTACTGTTGTTGGGCGTGGACGAGCCCGGCGACGGTGCCCGGTACGCCGGATGCCAATGCGCTGTAGCGGGATTTCTCCGGATCGGCATCGCCCCTGTCATCGAGGAACAGATCGCGGTGGGCGGCGGCGGGAGCCATTTCCCGGTAATCGATGGCGATGGTTCTGTCCCCATCCGCCAGGTGGACGAGCATGAAACCGCCGCCGCCGATATTGCCCGCCTGGGGCAGCGTCACCGCCAGGGCGAAACCGGTGGCCACGGCGGCATCCACCGCATTGCCGCCCTGGGCGAGGATATCGGCCCCCACCCGGCTGGCGATGGCCTCCTGGGACACCACCATGCCGCCCTCCCCCCAGGTGGGGTGGAAACGGTCCTGGTACTGGATGAAGGGCACTTCCTCCGCCAGCGCCGGTGCCGCCGCCAGCAGGCTTACCGCCAGTATCCCCACAATGCGCCGAACCCGGGAAAGGGAACGCTCGCTCCACCACGCTTGCCTCGTCAACTCAACACTCCCGTCAAACTGTTTCAAACAGGGGCCCCATGGTATAACGGCTGGACCATAATGCGTAGCGCGGCACCCGCCGCCAGCCCCGTCACCGCCCGGGAAGACCAGCAGCCATGACCGACACCATCGATTTTTTCCCCATCACCGTCGAGCAAACCGATTGGCAGAGCAGCGGCGACCTCCTCACCCGCCTGCGGCACAGGGTATTCGTGGAGGAGCAGGGCGTGCCGGAAAGCGAGGAGCTTGACGGCAAGGATGGGGAGGCTCTGCACTGGATAGCCTGGGGCCAGGGGGACGTCCCCATGGGCACCGCCCGGCTGGTGGGCAACAGGATCGGTCGCATGGCGGTGCTCGAGGAGTATCGCGACAAGGGCGTCGGTTCCGCGCTGCTGCGGGCCATCATCAACCACGCCCTGCGCACCGGGCTGCAAACCCTGGTGCTCGACGCCCAGACCCACGCCCTGCGCTTTTATCGGGGTGTCGGTTTTGAAACCACCGGCCCCGAGTTCATGGACGCCGGCATCCCCCATCGCCCCATGGCCCTCGACCTGCCCCGGTTCAGTCACCGCCGCGTCGAACCCCAGCCCGCATCGGTGGACGACGAACTGCGCCGCCGTATCGCGGTGGAGTCCGCCGACGATTTCGCGCGCCACGCCGAGGCCATCGCCCGGGGCTCCGATCGCGCCATCCGCCTGTTCAGCGATCAGCTGGACCGGGCCCTGTACGATCAGGAAGGCTTCTGCGAAGGGGTGCTCCGCCTCGCCACCCGCCACCCCAACGCCGAGGTGATGATTCTGGTGCGGGACACGGCGGATCTGGTCAGCCGCCACCACCGCCTGGTTGAACTGTTTTTGCGCCTCACCAGCCGCATCCAGTTGCGCAAGCTGAACCCGGAGCGGGAAACCCTGCACACGGAGTTTCTGGTGGGAGACGAGGAAAGCGTGCTCTACAACCAGCTGGCGGGGGGCTATCAGGGTTATTACTACCGCTACGCGCCCCTCGAGGCGCGGCGGCTCGGCCAGGATTTCGATTCCCTGTGGGACAGCAGCGCGCCGGATCCGGCGATCCGGCGCCTGCACATCTGAGTCTTACCCCCTGGCCTTGGCGAGGCGGCGATAGGCGTGGAGCAACGGCTCGGTGTAGCCGTTGGGCTGCTCCCGCCCCTTGAGCACCAGGTCCCGGGCAGCGGCGAAGGCGAGGCTGTCCGCCAGGTTCGGCGCCATCGGCCGGTATGCGGGATCGCCGGCGTTCTGGCCATCGACCACCGCCGCCATCCGCGCCAGGGTGTCGAGCACCTGCTGTTGGCCGCAGATGCCGTGGCGCAGCCAGTTGGCAACGTGCTGGCTCGAGATCCGCAGGGTGGCGCGATCCTCCATCAGCGCCACATCGTCGATATCCGGCACCTTGGAGCATCCGATACCCTGATCCACCCAGCGCACCACATAACCGAGAATGCCCTGGATGTTGTTGTCCAGTTCCCGCTGGATTTCCGCCGCCGTCGGCGGCTCCCGCAACAGCGGGATATCGAGCATGGCATCAAGATCCCGGGTCAACACCGCCCCTAAGGGGCCCTGGACACTCGCCACATCCACCTGGTGGTAATGGAGCGCATGGAGCGTCGCCGCGGTGGGCGACGGTACCCAGGCGGTGTTGGCCCCCGCCCGAGGATGGGCGATCTTGGCCGTCAGCATGTCCGCCATGTTGTCGGGCATCGCCCACATCCCCTTGCCGATCTGGGCGCGACCGCGAAACCCGCAGGCGAGCCCCGCCGCCACGTTGGCCTTCTCATAGGCTTCGAGCCAGGGGCGATTTTTCAGTGAATTCTTAGGGGCAAAGGGGCCCGCTTCCATGCTGGTGTGAATCTCGTCCCCGGTGCGGTCGAGAAAGCCGGTGTTGATGAACACCACCCGCTCCCGGGCGGCGCGGATACAGGCCAGCAGGTTGACACTGGTGCGCCGCTCCTCGTCCATGATGCCGAGTTTCAGGGTGTTGACCGGCAGACCCAGAAGGCTCTCCACCCGCGCGAACAACGCCGAGGTGAAGGCCACTTCCTCGGGGCCGTGGAGCTTGGGCTTGACGATGTAGACGCTGCCCGCGCGGGAATTGCGCAAAGGCCCGTCGCCGCGCAGATCGTGGAGGGCGGCAAGGCTGGTGATCGCCGCGTCGAGAATGCCCTCCGGGACCTCCCGGCCCTCGCGATCGAGAACCGCGTCGCTGGTCATCAGAAGACCCACGTTGCGCACCAGCATCAGGCTGCGCCCGGGGAGAATCAACGTCTGCCCCTCCGGGGTCTGGTAGTGGCGATCGGGATTGAGCGCCCGCTCGAAGCTGCCGCCGCCCTTGCGCACGGTTTCGGTGAGTTTGCCGGTCATCAGCCCCAGCCAATTGCGGTAGACCCCCACCTTGTCGACGGCATCCACGGCGGCGACGGAATCCTCGCAGTCCATGATGGTGGTGAGCGCCGATTCGAGGACGATATCCTGGATACCGGCGGCATCGATGGCGCCGATGGCCCCCTGGGGATTGAGGTGAATCTCCACATGCAGGCCGTGATTGCGCAGCAAAATCACGGTCGGCCTGTCGGCACTGCCCTGGAAACCCCGGAACTGCCCGGGATCCCGCAACGCCACCGCATGGCCGCCCTCGATGATGACCCGCAACTGGCCGTTGATGAGGCAAAATCCGGACGCACGGTGATGGCTGCCATCGGCGAGGGGAAAATGGGCATCGAGAAAATCCCGCCCCCGGGCGATTACCTGGCGACCGCGGGCGAGGTCGAACCCCGCCGCCTGCGCCGCGCCCCCCTCGCGGGGGATGGCGTCGGTGCCGTACAGCGCATCGTAGAGGCTGCCCCAGCGGGCGTTGGCGGCATTGAGGGCAAAGCGCGCATTGCTTACCGGAACCACCAGCTGGGGGCCGGCCATGCGGGCGATCTCGTCGTCGACCCCGGTGGTGGCAATGGCGCAGGGGGCCTCGTCGTCCGCCAGATAGCCGATGCGCAGGAGAAACTCCCGGTAATCGCCGGCATCGAACGGTCGCTCGCGGCGGGCGCGGTGCCAGGCATCGAGCTGCGCCTGAAGCACCTCCCGGCGCGCCAGCAACTGGCGATTGGCCGGGGAGAATTCCGCCACCAGCGCGGCAAATCCCCGCCAGAACAGCGCTTCGTCCACACCGGTGCCCGGCAGCACCTCGTCGTTCACGAGGCTCAACAGTGCACGGTGAACACGCAGACCCGCGATGTCGACATGGTCCGAAATGGCGGCGGTGTTGGCGAATTGGCTGGTCATCGGCTGGCTCCCCTGGCGTGACGGATATTGCCCCACGGCAATTGGCCGGCATTCTAGGTAG